>ENA-UERX01001455-UERX01001455.1-human-gut-metagenome-genome-assembly--contig:-NODE-1455-length-14300-cov-4.792238_pt1 | contig 14300 bp, 10 predicted proteins | sample MGYA00242992_ERZ507993 | MGnify/ENA primary metagenome ERZ507993 (study PRJEB26167, sample SAMN06115487) | human gut metagenome | host: Homo sapiens | place: China:Chongqing | collected 2015-04-10... | reverse complement strand
CGGCGCGCAGTGCGCCGACCGCCGATATATGGGGTCTGATGTTTTCTACCAGCTAGTTCCTCTTACTCGTCGAGGAGATCCTCTGGCATGTCGTTACCGTCGCCTAGGTCGACTGGAGTCTCTTCGGTGTCGGCTGCGGCATCGGGACCTTCGCCTTCGGGCTTTTCCTTGGCTGCCGTCATACGGGCGACAGCGCATACGCGGTCGTTGTCGTCGACAGTCATCATCTTGACGCCCTGAGTGGCGCGGCCGGTCTGGCTGATCTCGTCGGTCTTGACGCGAATGACCGTCGCGCCTTCCGTCACGATAAACAGCTCATGCTGCGGGCCCACCGTCTTCATGGCTGCGAGGTTGCCCTTACGCTCGGTCATTTGGATGGTGTAGACGCCCTGGCCGCCGCGATTCTGCTCCGGGTAGTCCGCGACCGGCGTGCGCTTGCCGTAGCCGCGCTCGGTGATGACGAATAAATCACCGTTGCCGTTAGTGACTTCCATGCCCAGAACGCTCACGCCGTCCTTCATACCGATACCGCGAACGCCGCTAGTATCGCGGCCGGTGGCGCGCACCTGCTCCTCGGAGAACATGATCGCCTTGCCAGCGGTGGTGGCCAGGATAATCTTGTCGCCCTCGCGCACGCGACGCACGTTCAGCAGCGCGTCGTCGTCACGCAGGTTGATAGCGATCAGGCCGTCGCGGCGGCTGCGGTCATATGCGCTCATTACGGTCTTCTTGACCATGCCGCTCTTGGTGGCAAACATCAGGTACTCGTCGGCGGGGAACTCACGGCAGCTGATGACGCTCGCAATCTTCTCGCCTTCCTCGAAAGGCAGCAGGTTGACGATCGCGGTGCCGCGCGCCTGGCGCGTGCCAACCGGCAGCTCGTGCACCTTCAGGCGATAGACCTTGCCCTTGCTCGAGAAGAACAGCACGTACTCGTGCGTGGACGCGATAAACATCTCGTCGATAACGTCGTCCTCTTTGAGGTTGACGCCCGACACGCCCTTGCCGCCGCGCTTCTGGGCGCGGTAGGCGGCCACCGGGATGCGCTTGACATAGCCGGTGTGGGTGATGGTCACGACCATGTCCTCATCGGCAATGAGGTCCTCGACGTCCAGGTCCTTCTCGACATGGCTGATCTCGGTGCGGCGCTTATCGCCGAACTTCTTGGAGATCTCGCGCATCTCTTCCTTAATGACGCCCAGGATCTTCTCCTCGTGCGCCAGCAGGTCCTCGTAGTAGGCGATGGCGCGGCGCAGGCCGTCCAGCTCTTCCTGGATCTTGTCGCGCTCCAGGCCGGTCAGGCGGCGCAGCTTCATCTCGAGGATGGCCGTGGTCTGCTCGGGCGTAAAGCCAAAGCGCTCGATCAGGCGGCTGCTGGCCTCGGAGTCGGTCTGCGAGGAACGGATGATGCTGATGACCTCGTCAATATGGTCGAGAGCCATCAGGTAGCCCTCGAGGATATGCGCGCGGGCCTGGGCCTTCTTAAGGTCGAAGCGGGTGCGGCGGGTGACGACGTCGACCTGGTGATCGATGTAGTGCTGCAGCATCTCGCGCAGGCTCAGGCATTTGGGAACGCCGTTGACGAGCGCCAGGTTGTTGGCGCCGAAGGTCGTCTGCAGCGAGGTATACTTATACAGGTTGTTGAGCACGACCTGCGGAATGACGCCCTTCTTGAGCTCGATGACCAGACGGATGCCCTTCTGGTTGGACTCATCGCGCATGTCCGAGATGCCCTCGATGCGCTTGTCGTTGACGAGCTGGGCGATCTTCTCCTGCAGGGTGCCCTTGTTGACCATGTAGGGAATCTCGGTAAAGACCAGGCGGTTGCGGCCGGTCTTGGTGGATTCCACGTGGGCCTTGGCGCGCACGGTAATGGAGCCGCGGCCGGTCTCGTAGCTCTGCTTAATGCCGGCGCTGCCCATGATGATGGCGCCGGTGGGGAAGTCCGGACCGGGCATGATCTGCATGAGCTCGTCGACGGTGGCTTCGGGGTTGTCGATCAGGTAGCAGGTTGCCTCGATCGCCTCGGTGAGGTTATGCGGGGCGATATTGGTGGCCATGCCGACGGCGATGCCCTGGCTGCCGTTGACCAGCAGGTTGGGGAAGCGCGCAGGCAGTGCCACGGGCTCGGCGAGTGATTCGTCGTAGTTGGGCTGCCAGTCGACGGTATCCTTCTGCAGGTCACGCAGCAGCTCCATGGCGGGCTTTGCCAGGCGGCTCTCGGTGTAACGCATGGCCGCCGCGCCGTCGCCGTCGATGTTGCCGAAGTTGCCGTGGCCGTCGATGAGCGGCGTGCGCATGGAGAACCACTGCGCCAGGCGAACCATGGCCTCGTAGACCGCGAAGTCACCGTGCGGATGGTACTTACCGATAACTTCGCCGACCGTCCAAGCGGACTTCTTGTGCGGACGGTTGGGGTAGATGCCGCTCTCGTTCATCGCGTACAGGATGCGGCGGTGCACCGGCTTTAAGCCGTCGCGCACGTCCGGCAGGGCGCGCGCCGTGATGACCGACATCGAATACTCGATGAATGACTGCTTCATCTCGCGGCCAAACTCCGAAATCTGGAGCTGGCCGCCGTTTATATCCTCGCCGGCCGAGGCGCCACGATCGACTTCGCCAAAGCTCTCCTCGAGCTCACCGTCGTCGTCCTCTTCCTCGTCATCATCGGCATCGGGGTTATAGGCGTCAGGATCGCCGTCCTCGCCCTGCTCAGCACGGGCAAGCAGGCGCTTCAGATCGTCGGGCATGCCGGCATCGCCGGCCTCGCCCATACCCTCGTTATTGTTGATATCGTCTGCCACGTTACCTCCTCATGGTTTGCGTGGTCCATTAGTTCCCTACCACGGAGACGGATTACCGGGAATGCCGGATAACCCTCCTAGGTTTTCCAGGTGCCCCAGGTTGCCCTGAAGGATGAGGGCGCACGCCTTGCGTGCGGCGCCCGAAATCCTGAAGGGCAAGATGGGGTGCCTGGGAAAGCTAGGCGTCTAGGAAGCGTGCGTCATGCGCGTGCTTCTCGATGTACTCGCGGCGATAGCCGACCTCGGAACCCATCAGCTCACGCACGGCGCGGTCCGCCACCACGGCGTCCTCGATCGACACGCGCTGCAGGATGCGGGTCTTGGGGTCCATCGTCGTCGAGGCAAGCTGCTTGGGGTCCATCTCGCCCAGACCCTTGTAGCGCTGGACGGTATAGCCCTTGCGCTTCTTGGTGATCTTGCCGACCTTGGCCTTGCCGTCCTCGTCGTCCTCGTCGGGGTTCAGGCCCAGGCTCTGAATGGTGTCGCGCAGGATCTCGTCTTCGGGCTGGCGGCCGTTGGGATACACGTAGTGGATCTTGTTGCGCACCTTAATACCAAAGATAGGCGGGCAGGCAACATAGACGTAGCCGGCATCGATCAGCGGACGCATGTACTTGTAGAAGAACGTCAGCAGCAGGATGCGGATATGCGCACCGTCGACGTCTGCATCGGTCATGATGATGATCTTGTGGTAGCGCGCCTTGGTGATATCGAAGTCGCCGCCGTCGCCGGCACTCGTCGTGACACCGCAGCCGATCGCGGTAATCAGCGACTGGATGGTGTCGCTCGAGAACGCGCGATGGTCACCAACGCGTTCGACGTTCAGAATCTTGCCGCGCAGGGGCAGAATCGCCTGGATGTCTCGGCGACGGCCGTCCTTGGCCGAACCGCCTGCCGAGTCGCCCTCTACGATGAAGAGCTCGGTCAGCTCGGCATCGCGCACTGAGCAGTCAGCGAGCTTACCGGGCAGGGACGCCGTCTCGAGCAGGCTCTTGCGGCGGGTCGCCTCGCGCGCCTTGCGGGCGGCGTTGCGCGCCTTGCAGGCCTGTTGCGCCTTCTTGACGATCTCGCGGGCGGGCTTGGGATGCTCCTCCAAGTAATCGGCGAGGCCGTCGGTCACGATCTTGAGCGTGAGCGCGCGCATATAGGAGCTACCGAGCTTGGCCTTGGTCTGCCCCTCAAACTGCGGATCGGGCAGCTTGACCGAGATAACGGCCGAAAGGCCCTCGCGCACATCGTCGCCGGTCAGGTTGGCGTCTTTTTCCTTGAGCAGGTTCTGCTTGCGCGCGTAGTCGTTGATCACGCGGGTGAGCGCGGTGCGGAAGCCCTCAAGGTGCATGCCGCCCTCGGGAGTGTAGATGTCGTTGGCAAACGACATGACGTTCTCGCCGTAGCCGCTATTCCACTGCAGGGAAACCTCGACCTCGCCCATCTTGGCCACGGGAGCGTCCGGGTCCGATTTGCCCTCGATGTAGATGGGCTCCTTAAAGGCCTCGGGGACGTCCTTGCCCTCGTTGAGGAACTTGACGAAGTCGATGATGCCGCCCTCGTAGCAAAACTCCTCCACGTGGGGAGTCGCCTCGCGCTCGTCGGTCAGCACGATCTTGAGGTTCTTATTGAGGAACGCTGTCTCCTGCAGACGGTTGTGCAGCGTATCGAAATCGTAGATGCAGGTCTCGAAGATCTCGTCGTCGGGCCAGAAGGTGACGGTGGTGCCCGTCGAATCCGAGGTGCCCACGACCTCCATCTTCTTGACGGTCTTGCCGCGCGAGAACTCCATCTCGTAGGTGTTGCCATCGCGACGAACCTGAACGACCACGCGCTTGGACAGTGCGTTGACGACGGAGATGCCTACGCCGTGCAGGCCGCCCGAGACCTTATAGGCCGAGTTATCGAACTTACCGCCGGCGTGCAAGATCGTCATGACGACCTCGAGCGTCGGGATCTTTTTAACAGGGTGCTCGTCGACGGGGATGCCGCGCCCGTTGTCGACGACCGTGATGGAGTTGTCGGCGTGGACCGTCACCTGGATCTCGGTGCAGAAACCGGCCATGGCCTCGTCGACGGAGTTGTCAACGATCTCCCACACCAGGTGATGCAGACCGCTGGCGCTCGTCGAGCCGATATACATGCCCGGGCGCTTACGAACGGCCTCGAGACCTTCGAGAATCTTAATCTCGCCGCCATCGTAATCGTTTTCGTTTGCCACACGTCCTCCTTCAGTCAAGAAAATGTGTACAGCCTTACTAGTTTATCGTAAAAAAATACCCTCGGGACCGAGGGTATTTGGCTCTACAAGGCCACCAGATGCGATTTAAGGCTCTTTTTTGCTTTGCACGCCCTTGGCCCACTCGGCGCTGGCTCTCATGGCATTCTCGAGGGCCTCGCGCAGTTTTTGGTCTTCGATGGGCGCCACTTGGCGCTCGATCTCGGCACGCTCGGCCTCACTTAGGTCGGCGTGCGGGGCCGGCGGTCGCTCGGTCGTCGCCGGGCGCAGGCGCTCCTTGGCGGCGGGCGGCGTGTGACCGGGCGCGGTGGTTTTGAACACCAGGCCGTCCACATGCGCACCGGCGCGCTCCATGCGCGCACGGATGATCTCGCGCAACAGCGTCATTTCCTGCGTCCACGAGGGCGAGTCGAGATACACCAGCAGCTCATTGGACTCGGGCAGGTAGCGCAGCCCCGTCACATGCCGTCCCTCGCGCGTGCCCGAGCACACCGCGTTCCATGCGCGATAGACCGTGCGCGACTCCTCGGCAGCCTCCATCTGCGCACGGCGCTTAGGCGTTGCAGCCGCCAGGATGCGCTGGCGCTCTGCGTTCAAAAAGCCACTGAAGGCGACCGTCTCGCTCTCGCGCTCGTAATTAGCACGTCCCACCCATGCTCACCACCTTGGCTCGATCAAGCAGGTCATCGGTAAAGTACCCCAGGTTGGTCGTGGTTATGACCGTCTGGATATCATCGCCGATCAGCCGCAGGAAAGCGCCGCGACGCTCGCCGTCGAGCTCGCTCATCACGTCGTCCAAAAGCAGCAACGGGGCGGTGCCCAGGACATCGCGAGCCACGGCCACCTCGGCCACCTTCCAGGACAGCACCAACGTTCGCTGCTGTCCTTGGCTGGCAAATGAACGGGCGGAGCGACCCACCACGGTAAACTCAATCTCGTCGCGATGCGGTCCCACCAACGTCACGCCGCGGCGAATTTCCTCGTCGGCGCGCTCATCAAGGGCGGTCAGCATGCGCTCGTACGCCCAGCCCTTCAGCTCTTCGCGATCCTCGACCTGGGGCAAATCCCCCAGCGTGGACGCATAGGACACGTTGGCGGCCTCACCGGACGCCACTTGCCCGTAGGCCGCGCGTACATGGCCCGCCAGCCGGTCGAGCAGGGCCAACCGGTGCACGAGCAGGGCCGAGCCCGCGCGGGCAATTGATTCGTTCCACGCGCCGAGCATCTCGCGGCAGCACCAGGTCTCCTTGAGCAAGGCGTTACGCTGGGTCACGCAGCGCCCATAGGTGTTCGCAAGATCGGCATAGCGTGCGCTCAGTTGCATGCCAAAGTCATCGAGGGCGGCGCGGCGCACGCTGGCGCCCCGCTTAACCATGTCCAGATGGTCGGGGCAAAACAGCACGCTCGGCAGAACCCCGCGCACACCGGCGGCAGAGCATCTCTTGCCGTTGCGGCTAAACGAGCGCTTACCGTCCCCCGCGCTCAATCCCATATCAAGCACGCGGCCGTCGCCCTCGAGCCTCAGCTCGACCTTGCACGAGCCCACGCCGTCACGGACGAGCTCGGCTGCGGTCGGATGCCTAAACGAGGCGCCGCTCGTCAGCAGCTGCAGCGCCTCTATGAGATTGGTCTTTCCCGCCGCGTTGGGTCCCGCAAGTATCGTCACGCCCTCGTCTAGGGCAAGGCGATAGCTATCGAAGCTGCGGTAGTGCGCGACGGAAAGATCGCGGGCAAACATGGTCATGGGGCGGTTGCTAGATGCGGACCGGCATGACCAGGTACAGATAGTTGATCTTGTCGTAGGACTTGAAGATGCCCGCCTGCGAGTAGCTCTTGAGCTCCAGCGTGATCTCCTTCTCCTTGGACAGGGCATTGAGGCAGCCGAAGATGTAGTGGTAGTTGAAGGCGATGGTGCCCGACTCGCCCTCGGCCTCGACATCGATCGTCTCCTGTGCAAGGTCCTGGTCATTGGAAATGGAGGACAGGCCCATCTGCCCGTTCTCGACATCGATCTCGAACTTGACGGCGGGGTTGGCGCTCGCGATAACGGCCACGCGCTTGAGGGCGGCGTTAAAGGCAGCGACGTCGATCTTGACGCTCGTCACGCACGAATCAGGGATGAGCTGCTTGTAGTTGGGGTACACGCCCTCGATGCGGCGCGACACGTAGGTGGTGTTGCCGGCCTCGAAGACGACCTGGGTGTCGGTAGCCCCGATCATAATGGTCGCCTGGCTGGCCATGATGTTCAGTGCGTCGTTAAAGGCATCGGCCGGAACGTTGAGCTCAAAGGAGCCCTCGAGGGTCGAGGTCTCGACCTGCGTATCGCACACGGCCAAGCGGAAGGAATCGGTCGCCACCAGGCGTACGGTGTTGTTCTCGACCTTCATGTGCACGCCGCCCAGGATGGGGCGAGCCTTGTCGGTCGAGGTGACGCGCCACACGCGGCCGACCATTTCGGACAAGATATCGGTCGGCAGCTCCACGGCACTCTCGATGGCATAGGCCGGAAACTCGGGGAAGTCATTGGCATCGAGCGTGTTCAGCCTAAAAGAGCTCTTCTCGCAACCAATCAGCACCTGGCGCTCGGACAGTTCAAAGGTGACCGGGGCATCGGGGAGGGTCTTGGTGATATTGGAGAGCATCTTACAGGGGATAACCATCTCGCCCTCTTCTTCGACATGCGCCGCGATGCGATGACGGATCGAGATAGTGTAGTTAGAGGTCTGGAATTCCAAGATGCCGTCTTGGGCCTTAACGAGCACGCCCGACAGGATGGGAAGGGTGGATGCCGAAGCGACACCCTTCATAACGACGCCGATGGCTTGTGTAAGCGAGCTCTGGCTGACGGTGAACTTCATCTTTTAATACCTTTCTATAGATATAAATATCTTAATAATAGTAATAGCACTGACGAAACTGTTGATTACTCCCTAAGACGCAGGTCAGACCCGGAAAGAGAATCGACAGCAACCTGTGTGCAACAGGGGTGGTTTTCCACGTTCAAAACCTGCGCAAAACTTTTCATCACCGCGGGTTGGGTTTTAGACACCTTATGCCCGTGGTTTCGACAAGTTTTCAACAGGTGTCTCTATTTCCCTACGAGCGCAGTGTAATTTTATCGCGCAGCGACTTGAGGTCTTCGGTGACGGTGCGGTCTTCCTGGATCATCTTCTGGACCTTTTTGTAACTCGTGCTGACGGTCGAGTGGTTGCGGTTGCCAAATTCGGCGCCCACCGCCGTGGTCGTCATCTCGCACATCTCGATGGCCAGGTAGATAGCGATATGGCGTGCTTTGGCGATATTGGCGTTGCGACGCGGGCCGATGAGCTCCTCGTGCGTCACGCCGTACTGCTCTTCGATGACGGACTGAACCGTCTGGACGTTGATCTTTTTGGCCGATGTGTCAAAGTACTGGCTGGCGATGGCGTCGATATCGTCAAAGGTGAGCTCCCCGCCCTCGCGCTCGCGGTCGCCCGCCTCGCCGGCGCAGCGCTCGCAAAAGCTCTCGAGTTCGCGGATATTGGTGCCCGAGACCTCGGCCATGTGTTTAAAGTGCTCGTCGGTTAGGTGCCCGCCGTCGCCCCCATAGGCCGCCAGCAGCGAGTCGTCGCCTGCCTCGGGAGCGGCGACGATGGTGTTCTCGTAATAGCGCTGCAAGATCTTGTATTTCATCTCGTAGCTGGGCTCTGCGACCAGGCAGAGCATGCCGGCGTTGAAGCGGCTGGTCAGACGCTCGTCCATGCTCAGGTCCTTGGGGGCGCGGTCTGCCGCGATGACGACCTTCTTGTTGTTGCGGATGAACTCGTCCATGAGCTGGAAAAAGTAGTCCACGCTCGCGCGCTTGCCGATGATGTTTTGGATGTCGTCGATGATGAGCACGTCCACGCCGTGGTATGCCTGCATGATGGGGGCGTTGCTCTTCTTTTGGCGGTCGAACTCGGTCATCAGGTCGTCCAGATATGCCTGGGAGTTGGCATACTTGACCTTGATCTCGGGCGACTTCTCGGCGAGCTCGTTTTTGATGGCAAGCAGCAGGTGCGTCTTGCCCAGGCCCGATTTGCCGTAGATGAACAGTGATGTGCACGTGCCGCGCTCGTCCGCGAGGGCGGCAAACTTGAGTGCCGAGCGATAGGCATGGCTGTTCTCGGGGCCGTAGACAAAGTTCTCAAAGGTAAATTTTGAGTTCGCGGCGAGCGGGGCTCCATCCGTATTCTGTTCGGCCGGCGCGGTCGGTGCTGGCATGGGTGAAGCGGGGGTCGCAGCTTGCGTGGATTTAGTTGGCGCTCCGCCCTTCATCTGGTTCATCATGCGACGAAAATCATCGGCCGAGAGCGTGTTCTTGATTGCAATGCCCGAATCCGCGCCCGTCGTTGCGTCGTGAGCGATGGGCATGTGCGTGACGGGTGCGTTCGTTGACGTCGCCGCCGCGGTCGGCAACGGTGCCATGGTTTCACGGGAAACATCGCTGTGCTGGTGCTCGATTGCCGGCACGTCGCCTGCGGAGGCCGGCGCCGCCGGGGAAGCAGCGGGAGCCGTGGCGGATTCCGCTGCGGCGCCTTGCGGTGCCACGATGTCGAGCGCAATCGGTGCAAAGGCGATTTCTTCCAGATAGGCCTCAATGGTCGGCTGATGCTTTTTGAGCTGCGCGATGGCAAAGCGCGAGGGGGCCTCGATCGTGAGCGTATCTTCGGTCAGGCTTATGGCGCGCGATTGCCCCAGCATGCTGATGAGGCGTGCATCTTGGCCGTCGCGCTGGCAAAAGGCGATGGCATCCCCCAGGATGATGCTTGCTTCCTCGTCCACTGTCTCTCCCGTTCTTTAGCTCTGAGCTCGCACGCGAGCGGCGCCGAGTTCGGTCAGATGGTATTTCTGGCCATGCTTGATGACCAAGCCGGCCTGCGCCAAGTCATTGAGCGTGCGTGACCAAGTGGGGGCCGAGTTTCCAAACGCCCTCGCCAGATCGGTTGCACCGCACGCTTGATTTTGCGCCAGATAGCCCAGCGCGGCGTTGCCGCGATCGCTTACGAACACGTCCGGTTGTGGCTGCGCATACTGATTTGCTGCATTAGGATACATCATTTGAGCTGCTGGTTGTTGAGAACTCTGCATCGGCGGCATTTGCTGTTGAAAACTTTGAGGCCACTGTTGGTAAGGCTGCGGAGGCATCTGCTGGGCCCAGGGGTTGTACTGCTGCTGCGGCATCTGCTGGTACGGCTGTTGAGACCCTTGAGGGTATTGTTGTTGATACGGCTGGCCGTATCCTTGCTGCGGCATGTATTGGGGCGGATACCCTTGCGGGTATGGTTGATAACCCGTTTGCTGGGCGTTTGGCACGGCTGCCGTCTGCTGTATGGTGCCGCCGTCCAGGTCTGTCATCGCCATGGCTTCTGGCGTATTTTGCGCCATGGGCGCATACGGCGTCTGGGGATCTTGCGCAGGAAAAGCTCCGGGCTGTTGCATGTGTGCCATGGACTGTTGCATCTGCTGCGCCATCATAGGCTGCTGTGCAAAAGCGCCGGGCAGGGGGTATGTCGGTGCCTCTGTCTCGGGCCGCACGGCGGCACCGCGTCCGCCGGCACGCTCGATTTCCTGCACGCGTTTAGGGTCCAGGCTTACCGTAACCACGGTGCCGCTGCCCATGTTGTCCTCGATGGACACGGCGCCGCCGGCGTTTTCCAAATACTCCTGCACCATGGGAAACCCTGCTCCGGTTCCACGGATATAGCGCTTCATCTTGCTGTTTGCGCTGGTAACGCCAAAGTCGAAAGCGCGTTCCTTGTCGTCGATACCTGGTCCTTGATCGGCAAAGCGGATGGTGTCTCCGCCGTCCAGAATCGAGATGATGGGCTCGGCAAAGTGCGCGTGGATAAAGTTTTCGACAATCTCGCGGATGACCATGAGCGAGATATGGCCGCCTTGTTCTTTCATGCACTGGTAGACGGTGTTGGTCGTCTCTTCCAAATACGTGCGCACGTCCTGCGGATCAATGACGATCACACGCGGCGTCGACAGCATGTCGTCATAGACGGCGATACGCGCGGCGTACATGGCTTTTGGCGCCTGCGTGGTCGTCCGCTCGCCTTCGCCGCGCTCTTCGCGCACGCCGGTGATGTGCTCGTTGTCGGGTGCCGGGTCTCCGGAATCGACCATGGTGTAAAAGTCGTCAGACATGCCGCTCGCAATCTTTCAAAAGGTTTCGAACAAATAGTAGCTCACCGTGCAATGTTTCTCATCTTTCGACAACTTTTCAAAACCTGCTGAAAACTTTGGAAAACGGGCGAAAAGTTCTCAACATTGCCAACATGACCTGTTGAAAACTCGGTGAAATATCGTGAAAAGTTGTTATGCACTGCTAAATCGAGCTCGGCTTATGGGGGAACCGTGTGAACTACGCAACCTTTTACCTTTGATTTCTTGACATTTGAACATTGATTTCCCTACAATCTTCAAGCTCACGTGTCTATATCTGCGTCCGCGCTCCCGCGGACACTCGAAATGCAGCAGGAGGAACTTAAGATGAAGCGTACGTATCAGCCTAATAAGCGTAAGCGTGCCAAGACCCATGGCTTCCGTGCCCGTATGGCCACCAAGGGTGGTCGTGCCGTGCTCGCCCGTCGCCGCGCCAAGGGCCGCAAGCGTCTCACTGTCTAGCAGCGATACACACATCTCGCATGAAGACTATTAAGTCTCGGCAAGATTTCGAGCATGTGTTCAGTCAGGGGCGTCGTTTCAATCACCCTCTGATTCGAATGACCATATGTGAATCGGTTGGCGAAGGCGACTCCGGAAGGGTCGCCTTCGTTGGTGCTAAACGGCTCGGTTGCGCAGTCGTGCGCAACCGTTCTAAGCGTGTGATGCGCGAAGCCGCCCGCAGCTGCGGATTTCCCGTTGCGGGTTATGACATCATCTTGTTCGCGACTCCCAAGACGAGGGTTTCCTCGCCGCAGGAGATGGACAAGGCGTTGCGTTCGCTTATGAAACGCGCCGGCGTTGCCGGGGAGGAGCGATGAGCAATCACGTTTTGCGACGTGTTGCCATCGCTCCTATTCGCATATATCAACAGGTTGTTTCGCCCTTGTTACCTGACGCTTGCATTTATTACCCAACGTGCTCGCAATACGCCATTCAGGCGATTGAGCGGTACGGTGTTTTGAGAGGCTGCTGGCTTGCCGTGAGGCGCATTGCTCGCTGTAATCCCCTGCACGTCGGCGGTTATGACCCTGTGCCCTAGCGGGCACTCGCTATCGGAGGAAAACTTACATGTGGGATTGGATCGTTAACATCCTTTTCGAGCTGCTCAAGCTCATCCAGACCTTTGCGGTCGACTGGGGCCTGTCCATCATCATCCTGGTGGTCATCATCCGTCTGCTGCTGACGCCGCTTATGCTCAAGTCGACCAAGTCGACGGCTCGCATGCAGGTGCTGCAGCCCAAGATGCTCGAGATTCAGGAGCGCTATGCCGACGATCCCCAGCGTCAGGCCGAGGAGATGCAGAAGTTCTACAGCGAGAACAAGTTCAATCCGCTGGCTGGCTGCCTGCCGCTTCTGATTCAGATGCCCGTCCTTATCGCCCTGTTCACGCTTCTGCGCAACCTGCCGCAGTACTTTAACGAGGGCACCTTCTCGTTCTTTAACATTCTGCCCGACCTGACCACCACGCCGAGCGCCTCTTTTGCCGATGGCTTTATGGTCGCACTGCCTGCGTTGATCTGCCTGATCCTCTTTGCCGTCCTGACCTTGATTCCGCAGCTCTATATGTCGCGCAATCAGACCGGCCAGCAGGCGCAGAGCATGCGTATGATGGCTGTTGTCATGACCGTCATGATGCTTTGGATGGGCTGGAGCCTGCCCGTCGGCGTTCTGCTGTACTACGATGTGTCCTCTGCCTGGCAGGTTATCCAGCAGATCTTCGTGACGCAGAAGGTTATCGACAAGGCTAAGGCCGATGAGGAGGAGCGTCTTAAGAACGCTCCGCTCCAGGTCGAGGTCACTCGTCGCGAGAAGAAGCCGCGCCCGCACAAGAAGAAGTAGCGGGATATCAATCTTATTTAGGTACCTAACTTTTGGAGTACGTTATGTCTGAAGAGATCGTCGAGGATATGCTTGAGGAGGTTGTCCCGCAGGTCGCGGGCGATTATCCCGAGATTGCACAGCGCTACAAGGCTGGTGAAGAGCTTACCGATGAGGAGCTCGACACCATCGCCGATGTTGCTATTTCCATTCTGCGTTCCATCCTTTCGCACTTCGATGCGGCGAACTCTCCCATCGATGAGTATGAGGGTGACGAGGGCGAGCTGATCCTGGATGTAACCGCTCCGGATCTTGCTGTTCTCATTGGGCGTCATGGACGTACCCTCGATGCCCTTCAGGTTATGTTCTCGCTGCTGGTGAGCCGCAAGCTTGGCTTTAGGTATCCGGTCGTCGTGGACGTCGAGGGTTATAAGAGCCGCCGACAGGATAAGGTTGCTTCCATGGCGCAGTCCGCTGCCGAGCGCGCCATTCGCACTCATAAGAGTGTTTCCTTGCCGCCCATGAATGCCTACGAGCGCCGACTGGTACACATTGCACTTCGTGGTAATGATGCCGTCGATACTCATTCTGAGGGTTCTGACCCTGACCGCCATGTGGTGATTGTTGCTCGATAATCTACTCGAGCTTATGCTAAGGGGACGTGGTTTCCACGTCCCCTTTTTTTGTCAAAAGTTCTCGATACACTGATTTTTGTCAGAGAGGAGCTTTCGTTGTTAGTACTTACTTATCAGCAAGCTGACGAGATGTTTAGTCGTCTAACTTCCTATTGCAATGAGTATTTCTTGAGCGTAACTGATGTTGAGCTGAGGAAATGTATTCAGCATTTGGATTTAGTTCTGGAAACAAATAAGACAACGAATCTTACCCGTATCCTTAACGTAGAAGATGCTGCGATACTTCATATCCTCGACTCACTTGTTTTGCTCCCCTATATCAATAAGGCTCCTGAGGGAGCTTTGCTCGATATGGGAACAGGTGCGGGCTTCCCTGGTATTCCTTTAACCATAACCTCGCATCGTAAAGCTACTTATATTGACTCTGTTGGCAAGAAGGTTGATGCTGTTAATTCTTTTGTTCATGCTCTTGGATTGAAACATGCTCATGCGGTTCATGATCGTCTTGAAGAATATGCTCGAAGCCATAAGAAGCAGTTTTCTGTCGTAACCGCCCGCGCACTGGCCCCTCTACCGATTCTTGTTGAGTATGCGGCTCCGTTCCTCAAGGATGGAGGGCTATTT
>ENA-UERX01001440-UERX01001440.1-human-gut-metagenome-genome-assembly--contig:-NODE-1440-length-14381-cov-36.582634_pt1 | contig 14381 bp, 11 predicted proteins | sample MGYA00242992_ERZ507993 | MGnify/ENA primary metagenome ERZ507993 (study PRJEB26167, sample SAMN06115487) | human gut metagenome | host: Homo sapiens | place: China:Chongqing | collected 2015-04-10... | reverse complement strand
GGCAAAGTATACGGCGGAAGAGATCGTGGGCAGGCTTGCCTTTGCCTATGGTCTCCAACCTGAACCGGCTCCCCGCACCCCGGAAAGCCTCATTGCAGACTTTTCCTGGGACAAGGTGCCAAAGCAGGACATCTGCCTGCAGGAAAATCTGTTTTAAACAAAACCACAATCTTTGCTGTGCTTGAGCAGAGGTTGTGGTTTATTGTTTACAAAATAAATTGTGTATGGTAGAATATAGATGGTTAAAATCACAGTATAGATTGGAGGAAGTAAAATGAAAAAGATGTTAGCTGGTCTATTGGTGGTATTGACACTTGTGTGTGCGATGCCGCTTGGCGCATTTGCTGCTGAGCCAGAAGATGAAGGAGTGCAGCCGCTTTTTTTTTCCTGAGTGTCCGAAATGCGGTGGCGTACTTAATATTGAAAGAACATGGACGGAATACACATATTATTACACAACTTTATGGGTATATGTGGTATGCGAAAATGGCGACTATTCGAGTAATGAAGTGATGTCTCAAGTTCCCAATCAGACATCTCGTAAAAAGAATGATAATGAGAGCGAGAGTGTTACGCAAATAGACTAAAACAGAAAGGAGCCTGTTATGCGTAAAATGTTAAAAGCGTCGAGTTTGTTGATCTGTGCAATGCTTTTGCTCAGCGCATGTGCAAGCTCTTTGAATCTGAGACCGGGGCCTTTCCGTTCGGAAATGCAGGATGTTTTCGTTCAGCAGACGACACTTGCGGTTCCGGCCAGTCACGCCGAGCATGGGGAGGATTATGTCATTGAGTGGCAGGACCCTGTGATGGAAAAGCACGTCCGGAAATGGCTTGACCGCCCGAAGGGGGATATCTATCACAGCGATGTCTGGGATTATCAGCGGGTCTCGATAAATTCCGGAACCGGCGTAGGGGATCTCCTCGTCAAAGATGCACCGGATGGGGTGGACATTGGAAGAAACGTCAACAGCAATGAGCAGCTGGCAGCCTGCGCAGTCAGCGTAGAGGGAACGTATGATCCGGTGACCTCTCTGGCAGATCTGCGGCATTTTGACAGCTTGCAGGTATTGTCGGTCAATAATAGAAGGGGAGCCTCACCCATTACAGATCTGACAGGTCTGGAGGAATGCAAAAATCTGATGCTTTTGAGTGTGCCCAGTGTGGAGAGCAGCGCATTCCCGACCTTTGCAAAGCTGGATTCTGTGGTAAAGCTGGAATATGGCAGTGACGGGATTCGGGCGGATTCCAATGTCTCCGACCTTTCGGCACTGGCGCAGATGAAGTCGCTGAAGATGCTGTGGATCACCGGCAGTGAGGTTGATCTGACCCAGCTGGCCGGAGCTGACTTGCGGGTCCTGAGACTGGACGTGACCCGGATCGGTTCGCTGGAACCGTTGAAGCAGATGGAAAATCTGAGCTTTCTGCAGCTGTGCCAAGGGCCGGAGATCGACAGCTTTGCCCCGCTGGCGGAGAGCAGTGTGCAGTATCTGAGTATGTCCCTCTCTCAGGGTGCACAGGAAACCTACAAGGACATGGATTATACTCCCCTGACCCAGATGCCACAGCTGATCTGGCTGGATCTGACCAACAACATCACGTTTGATACGGAAACCTGCAAAAAACTGCTGGCAAACGATACGGCCCTGAAATATCTGAAAATTTCCTATACATCAGCGGCCAAAGATGCCGAAGAGCTGGATACAGCGCACCTGAAAGAGTTTACTGCTCCGGCTCCGTAATACCCCAAAATGCAAAAACGCCTCTGTCGGCCGACAGAGGCGTTTTTTCTATGTGGATTCACAGCCGCTGCAAGGCTCTTGCGTCACTGTGTTCCAGTGCAGTCATGGCCGTATCCAGAACCATGGCCAGCAGGATGCCCAGCAATACATCAATGCAGCTGTGCTGCTTGAGCAGGACCGTGGACGCGATGATGGAAACGCAGAGCACGGCGGAGGCGGGCCGCATCCAGCGGCGGCCGGGCGTTTCAAAGATGCGGCTGCGGTAATAGGCCATCATCAGGGTGACGGAGTTGAACACATGGATGGAGGGGCAGACATTGAGGGGCGTGTCGGTGGCATAGAGCATCCGCACGGCCTGAGCAAAGAGGTCGCTGCCGTACACCCGGTAGGGCCGCAGGTCAAGGCCGGTGGGCAGGATGACATAGCAGGCCAGCGCAATGGTCATGCCCGCAAACAGGGGCAGGCAGAGCCGCCAGAAGTCGGCCCGGGGCGCTTTCCACAGCAGGTAGAACAGGGTGAACGGGATCCACAAAAACCACGCAAAGTAGGGCACGATGGCATATTTGCAAAAGGGGATCAGGTCGTCCAGATGGCAGTGCACCAGAACATCGGGTACGGCAATATGGACTTCGAGCCAATGGAACGCCGAAAGGTAAAACAGGAGATAAAACGCCATGAACGAAACGGGATGGCGGGAAAACCAGTTGCGCATGGAACACACTTCCTTTTCTGGAATGGGGGCCGCAGCCCCGCCTAAAGTTCTTTGCAGCGTATGATTATACCGCGCAAAGACGAAGAAAACAAGACAAAAAGCTGACAAAATCGTGAACACATCCGCGCGGAATTTGGTATGCTTTGGGGAAGCGGATGCAGGGGAGAGACGCTTCTGCCTATTGATACGAGACAGGATGCGGGTTTCCTGCACAAAAAAAGCCCTCCCCGCCAGAACTGCAATGGCGGAGAGGGCCGGATATACGGAAACTCAGATCACCTTTTGTTCCATCCACCTGCCGCGGACAAAGCGGACGCAGAAGAACAGCGAGCGCATGGCCCAATCCAGGAACATGCCCAGCCAGATGAACAGCAGGCCGCAGTGGAACTTGAGCACCATCAGGTAGCAGAAGGCCACCCGGAACACCCACATGGAGATGACGCTGACCGTCATGGTAAAGGCGGCATCTCCGGCGGCGCGCAGGATGTTGGGCAGGGTGAAGCTGGAGGGCCACAGGATCAGCGACACAGCGTTGAACCAGACCATCAGCTCCAGTGCCATGCCGTAGGCCTCCGGCGAGAGGTTGAACCAGGAGAGCGCCAGCTTGTTCAGGAAGAACAGGCCGGAAAGGTTCATCGCCCAGTCGCCGGCGTAGGCGGTCAGGAGCAGCAGGCGGGAATAGCGCTTGGCCTGCGCCTTTTCCCCGGCACCCAGACACTGGCCCACAACAGTCAGCGCGCCAATGCCCACGGCTAAGGCGGGCACGTTCAGGAAGCTGGAGATGTTGCCTGCCACGGCGTTTGCGGCAATGGCGGCGGTGCCCAGCGTGCTGGTCAGGCTGGAGACCGACAGCTTGCCGATCTGGAACATGCCGTTCTCGATGCCGGCGGGAATGCCGACTTTCAGGATGCGCCGGATGAGGTCGAGGTCGGGCTTCAGGTCGGTGAGGTGGTCGATGCGCAGCGCACAGTCCGGCTTCTGCAGCAGGAACATCACGGTGAAGCAGGCGATCATCCGGCTCACGAGGCTGGCGGTGGCCGCACCCATCACGCCCATGCCAAACCCGTAGATCAGGATGGCGTTGCCGCCAATGTTCACCACGTTCATCACCAGGCTGGAAAGCATACTGATCTTGCTGTTGCCCTGGGCGCGGAACAGAGCCGCACCGGCGTTGTACACGCCAATAAAGGGATAGCTCAGGGCCGAGAGCAGGAAATAGGTCTCAGCGTAGCGCATCACATCCGCGTCAATGGAGCCGAAGATGCCCCGCAGGATGGCGTGCCGCCCCACCGCCACGATGACGGCGGTGACCACGCTGAGCGAGATCATAATGAACATGATCTGTGCGGCGCTGGCCTTGGCCCGTTTGGGCTCCCGGTGGCCGATGTACTGGCTGGCGACCACCGCGCCGCCGGTGGCCAGTGCGCTGAGCAGCTGGATCATCAGCACGTTGAAGGAGTCCACCAGGCTCACGCCCGAAACGGCGGCTTCGCCCACCGAGGAGACCATCAGGGTGTCCGCCAGACCGATGGAGATGCTGAGGGCCTGCTCTGCCACCAGCGGCAGGAAAAGTGAGATGAGCTGTTGACGGTTGAACAGCGGTCTTGATGTGGTCGATGCGTCTGTCATGGTGTCCTCCCTTGGCGCGTGGATTCAAACACACCCATGATAGCGCGGAATGACGTGAAAATCAAGATGTTGTATCCAACAAATCAAAAAATCAGGCAAACTCTTTGCTGGGGGTCAGGCTGGAGCCGTAATAAACAATGTAGTCATAGGGGACCTGGGGGTTGTACGCGGCCAGATCGCCGTACTTGGCCAGAATGTCGTTCCGCAGGTTCTCCGGGGTGTAGGGCTGCCCGGCGGAAAGGGTGTCGGCGCAGACAGCGTTCCACATGCTCTCGGTAAAGGCGGCGCAGTTGAAGTAGGCCGACCAGTGGTCAGATTTGGCAAGGTTGCGGTTGATCACGTCCAGCTGACCCTGATCCAGCGAGGTCTGGACAGCATAGATGTTCTGGTAGTAGGAATCGGCCAGATAGCGCTTGTAGTAGCCCTCCAGGTTATACCAGATGCCGGTGTGCTCCCAGCGGTTGCCGCGGGGGCTGAAGGTCATCTCGGTGTCGGGCGTGATCCGCAGGCCGCCCACCTCGATGTCGTGGTCCGAAACGTTCCGCACCGAGAGGAAGGAGTGGCCGCTGGAATTGATGGAGGCATCGCCCCGGTCCTCGGCCCGGGCGTAGATGCGCAGCAGGGCCACGGCACCCTCGGCGGGTTCTGCACCGTAGGCCTGCACGGCAGATCTATGGTCGGCCTGTTCAAAATCGTAGGGGCCGCCGGTGCTGGTGGTAAAGCCGACGATGTTGCGGATCTGATCCTCAAGGGGGCTTACGTCGGTGATGACACGTTGGTCCTGGGGGGCGGGCGTGGCGGCGGGAGCCACGGCCAGTGCGGCGGTGCTGCCGAACACGCACAGGGCCAGCGTCAGGCAGAGGGAAAGGGCGCGGAACAGCTTTTTCATGGGGGAACCTCCAAAGAGAAAAAAATTCATGTCAAGGATAGACGATTTTTGGGGCGCTGTCAAGAAAAAGATGTCTGCCGCCTTTACCCCCGGTGCCGGTTGTGTTAAAATGGAACTGGCAGCCGTGCCCGGTGGTTTGGGGTATGGAGCCGATCGGAAGGTAAATGAATCTGACCCAGAGAGGGGAACAACCTATGCCAAAAGAAGCACATAAGGTCGTGGTCATCGGGCACCGCAACCCCGATACCGATTCCATCTGCTCCGCCATTGCCTATGCGGAGCTCAAAAACCGCACCAGCACGCTGGTCTGTGAGCCGCGCCGTGCCGGTAAAATGAATCAGGAGACCGAGTTCGTCCTGAAAAAATTCGGTGTCACGCCGCCCCGGATGTGCACCGACGTGAACCCCAAGATCCGGGACGTGGATTACCGCGAGATGCCGGGCATCCCGGGCTCCACCAGCCTGCGCCGCGCGTGGAAGATCATGCGCGACCAGCAGATCGACACCCTGTCCATCACCAGCGCGGACAACGAGCTGGAGGGCATCATCACCGTGAAGGATCTTGCCACCGCCAACATGGACGTGTTCGATACCGCAGTGCTGGCCAAGAGCCGTACCTCTTATAAGAACATCCTTGAAACGCTGAACGGCACCATGGTGGTGGGCAATGCCGACGCGGTCTGCACCACCGGCCACATCAAGATCGGCACCGCCACCCCCGAGATGCTGGAAAGCAGCGTGGAAAAGGGGGATATCGTCATTCTGAGCAACCGGTACGAAAGCCAGCTCTGCGCCATTGAAAAGGAAGCCTCCCTGCTCATCATCTGCAATGGGGCCAAGGTGGGCCGCACCATCCAGCGCATTGCCGATGAGACCGGCGTAGCCATTATGACCACCCCTGTGGATACCTACGCGGCGGGCAAGCTCATCAGCCAGTGCGCCCCCATCACCTATTATATGACCCGGGACAACATCCTCAAATTCACCCTCGTCACCCCTGTTGCGGATGTGCTGCGGGTGATGGCAAAGGTGCGCCACCGCTATTTCCCCATCCTCGATGAGGACGGCAAATATTGCGGCATGGTCAGCCGCCGCAACGTCATTGCCCTGCGCAAGCGGCGCATCATTCTGGTGGACCACAACGAGGCCACCCAGGCCGTGGAGGGCTTTGATCAGGCCGAGATCCTGGAGATCATCGACCACCACCGCATCGGCAGTCTGGAGACCAGCGGCCCGGTCTACTTCCGCAACCAGCCCGTGGGCTGCACCGCCACCATCATCACCCAGATGTACGATGAAAACGGTGTGGACATCCCGCCCCAGATCGCGGGCCTGCTGCTGGCGGCCATCCTCTCGGATACGCTGGCCTTCCGCAGCCCCACCTGCACCCCCGTGGATGAAAACGCTGCCAAGCGTCTGGCCAAGATCGCAGGCGTGGACATTGAAGAGTTTTCCACCGAAATGTTCGAGGCCGGTGAAAAACTGGACGGCAAGACCCCCGAAGAGGTCTTTTTGCAGGACTTCAAGGTGTTCATGTGCGGCGATATCCGCTTTGGCGTGGCACAGGGCAGCTACATGACCCGCAAGAACCTGCAGGCCGCCCAGGCGCTGCTCCAGCCCTATCTGGAGGAGGCCCGCAACAAGCAGAACGTGGAGGACCTCTACATGCTGCTGACCGATGTGCCCAAGGAGGAGAGCGTGGTCATCTGCACCGGCCGCTACGCCGCCGAGGTGTTGAGCAACGGCTTTGAGAGCCGGCCCGCCGCCGACGGCAGCTGGACGCTGCCCGGCGTGGTCAGCCGCAAAAAGCAGTTCATCCCCGCCATGATGAGCGCCTATCAGGAGCTGTAACCCCCCGATACAAAACACGAAGCCCCCGGAACCCTGCATGTTCCGGGGGCTGTTGTGTTTTGTAAGGGAGCGTCAGGCTGCGACTTTTAAGGGAGAGTTATCAGTCCAGATGGTGCCATCCAAAAGCTTTGTTACGGCCAGTGTGCCGTTCACGCTGACCCGCGCGGGGTCCAGCGCATAGAAATCGCTCTCCCGCAGGTTTTCGGGGTCTGCCGTGGGGGAGATGCCCACCACGCACACCCAGTGTCCGTAGGTGCTGCTGGTGGCGATGTGGGGGTAGTTGACCTCTTTCCAGCCGGAGCCGGAGAGGTGGTATTCATAGCTTGTCACGCGGTTGGTGTGCTTGGACACGCCGCTGACGGCGGTGTTTTTCAGATGTACGATGACAGGCCGCCCGGCCTGCAGCTCTTCATACAGGCGGGAAAGGCAGTCGGAAAGGGAGCCGCTGTAAGTGTAGTACCCGGCGGCAGACCATACCGCACCGTTCGACCACATCCCGCTGCCCGAGCAGGGCTTGCCATCCAGAATGGTGCGGGCGTAGCGCAGGGCGTACCAGCTGCACCGGCCCGAGGTCTGGTTGCCGATGGAGACGATCTGCTGGCTGTCGAAGGACAGCAGCGTGATGCCGTTCACATCCTGCAATTGTGCCGCCGCAGCCTTTGGCGCGGCCAGAAAGCTCAGGCACAGCAGAACTGCTGCCACAAAAACGCGCACCGGAGCGCGCAGGGAACCATGCTGCATGGGGCAAACTCCTTTTCCTTGTTCAGGAACGGCACCCGGCGGTTCCCATTGCCTTAAGTTTAGCACCAAATCGTGGTAGAATTGTGTAAACGCCGGAAATATTTTCCGGTTTTTGCCCCGGGCGCGGCAAAGGATCTTTGCGAAGATTCGTTCTGGAAAAAACAACAAAAGCAGGAGAAAATGTTTGGTGAAGCTGGCAATTGACAAAAGCGACAGTCGTTGGATAAAATAAAGCTGGAAGGGGCCCTGTTTCAAAATGGAAAGGCACCCTGCATATTATGATAACAACACAACAAAACGACTGGAGGTCCCGACATGAAAATGCTGAAAAAACTGGCCGCTTTGATTCTGGCGGCGACCATGGTACTTGTTCTGTTCACCGCCTGCGGCGGTGATACCACATCGACCCCTGAGGCTCAGGCGGAAGCTCAGATGATGAGCACGATCAATGCAAAGCGCCCAGATGGATCGAAACTGGAAAACAACGCACAGTGCAGAGCGATTGCAAGCCAACGTATTGATGAGGCAGCAGCTAATAGAGGAGACTTGGATGTCTCGCTGGATCTGTGGGGCTATTCGTCTAAGGTTTGGTTCAAAATTGATGGCCCCAAAGATGGTAAGTGTGCAGCTACATTTGTGACAACATTTGACTATGATGGCACAAAGCTGGATAAGTTTGTTCGGAAAATTGCCGATGGCGGCAACCTTTTAAATGGCAGTATCGCACAGAGCACGAAATGGACACAGGTCGGCGTTGTTGTCAAAGCTGTGAATGGTCAGACCTACATGGCTATCTCGGTGGCATTTGATAAAAATGCCTGAGCAAAACAAATTATGTGATTTTCCCCGGAGCGTGGCTGAAAGGCCGCCCTCCGGGGCTTTTTTGCGTCTGGAGCACTTGACTTATAATTATAATATAATTATAATATAGATATGGAAAGCATACAGTTTGAATGGGATGAAAATAAAAACCGCATCAATCAGCACAAGCACGGCATTTCATTCCTGGAAGCAAAGACAGTTTTCTATGACGAGGAAGCACTGGTAATTGATGACCCGGAGCATTCAGAACAGGATGACAGATTTATCATTCTCGGCCTGAGCAGTAGGGCAAATCTGCTTGTCGTGTGTCACTGCTACCGTGCGTCAGATACTGTCATCCGTATTATCTCGGCCAGAAAGGCCACAAAAACTGAATCGAAATATTATGGAAAGTGAGGTCTGTGTTATGCTCAAAGAGTACGATTTCAGCAATGCAAGGAAGAACCCCTACGCCAAGGCGCTGAAAAAACAGATCACCATTAACATTGACAGCAATACCATTGATTACTTCAAGGAGCAGGCCGAAGTGGTGGGCATCCCTTACCAGACCCTGATCAATTTGTACTTGAAAGACTGCGTTGCCAATAACCGTCATTTGTCTCTGTCGTGGCAGTGAGAAGAAAAACGGGCTCGTCCGGTTTTGCTCCGGGCGGGCTTTTTGTTTGCAACTTTCCCATAAAAGATGCAAAAAAGGCTGTGATGTGGTACAATAAAAGATAGATTTTGTCGAAAGAAAGGAACCTTTGGATGCAGCTGTTTGAACTGGTCAGCCCGCGGCTGTTCCGCCCGCTGGCGGGGCCCAACCGGGCGTTTTATGCGGAGCTGCTGCTCCTGCTGTGGGAGGAGTGCCGCCACACGGCGGATTACTCCATCTCCCGGGCAGAAGCAGTGAGCCGGGCCGAGGATTACTTTGCGGCGCTGGCAAAGCCGCTGGCACTGGATGCCGATGACGCGGGCGATGAAGCCGAACAGCCCACCCGGGACCCCCATACCCTTGCGCTGGGCTTTCTGCTCCGTCTGCGCCGCACCGGCTGGCTGGAAGAGCAGCCCGGCAGCTATGAGGAAGAGCCTGCCCTTGCCTTTGCGCCCGAAGTGGCCCCCCTGCTGGAAGCGCTGGAAGAGATCCTGAACCCGCGTGTTGTCACCTACACCGGCAAGCTGTACAAGGCCTGGCAGCTGCTGCAGAACATCGGGGAGGAAAAGAGCCCCTATGAGAATGTTCTGCGGGAGGTGGCCTCCGATCTGGAAGCACTGAACAAGTCCCTGCGGGCGCTGAACGCATCCATCGGGCATTATATCGACCGGCTCACCCGCAACCGCACCCCGCAGGAGGTGCTGGAGCTCTTCGACCAGTACGAGGAAAAGGTGGTGGCCGCCGCTTACCACCGCTTCAAGACCAGCGATAACCTGTTCAACTACCGCGCCTATCTGGAGGAGGAGCTGGACGACTGCGAGGCAGAGCACCTGCCCCGGCTGGCGCTGGATTACGCCCGGGTGGAGCGCTGCGCCCCCGGCGAGGCAGCCCCTGCCGTGCGTGCCCTCATCCAGAAACTGCGGGATTCGCTGGAAGAGATGAGCACCCTGATGCGCCAGATCGACCAGAGCCATATCCGCTACCGCAAGCGGGCCGTGCAGCGGGCCCAGTTCCTGCTGCTGAGCGACCGCTCCTCACAGGGCAGTGTCACCGCCCTGCTCCGCCGCTATGCCGAGGAGATCAAAACGCCCGATCAGCTGTTCGCACCGGATGACGGCCCGGTGGCAAAGCATCTGCACCTCTACCCGGCGGCGGTGTTCGGGGCAAAGCCCCTCTACCCGCCCGCCGCGCCCCGCAGCGAAACGCCGCTGGCCCCGGTGCGGCAGGCCGGGCTGGATGCGGAGCAGCTGCGCAAAGAACAGCAGCTGCTGCTGGATTACGCCCGGATGGCCGTGACTGAGGAAAACGTGGGCCTGCTGGCAAAACAGGCCCTTGCCGCCCGCAGTGCGGTGGCTGCCTCTACGCTGGCGGAGGAATACCCCCGCGATTTTGCCCGCATCATCGGCCTGCACACCTACTCGCAGTCGCCGCGCCGGGCTTACGATATCACCCTTACCGGAAACTGGGTCGAACGGGGCGGCTTCCGGTTTGAAGAGTTTATTCTGACACCCCGCAGGGAGGACGCTGACCATGGCCGAACCGAATAAAATGCTGGAAGAGACCGCAAACTATCTGCTCAACCACTGCTTTGTGCTGGGCGGCGTGGAGGATCAGCGGGCAAAATACCTCTATGTGCAGGATCATCTGCCCGAGGTGCGGGCCGTGTTCGCGCCGCTGGGCTATGCGGTAACGCTTTACCCGGCTCCGCTGCAGGCGGCGGCGCTGGTCAACGAGCATGAGGGCAGTCAGGCCCGGCTCCTGAAATACGAGAGCATTCTGCTGCTGGTGCTCCGCCTGCTCTACCTGCAAAAACGGGAGAGCCTTGCCGCCAGCGCCGATCAGGTGCTGGTCACGGTGGAAGAGGTGCAGACGGAGCTGCAGAAGATGAACCTGCCCCGGCGGCTGGACCAGCGCACGCTGGAGGAGCTGATGCGCACCCTGCGCAGGTACAATCTGGCCCGCCCGGTGGGGCGGCTGACCGGTCTGGACAGCCGCATCGAGGTGTTCCCCACCGTGCTGCTGGCCCTGCCGGATGCAGATCTTGCCGATGCCGCCGCCGAGAGCAGCCGCACCAGGGAAGAGCTGGCCCTCTACGAGCGGCCTGACGGGGATGCCAGCGGGGAGGAAGAAGAATGATCGAATTAAAGCGCCTGAAGCTCATCAACTGGCACAACTTTGAAAATGTCACCTTCGATTGTGCCCGTCTGACTTATATGATCGGTGTCAACGCGGTGGGCAAGACCACCATTCTGGATGCCATCCGCTACTGCCTGACCACCAACCGCAATTTCAATGCCCTGGGCAATAAAAAGAGCGGCCGCACCCTGCAGGGCTCTGTCCACGCCAAGCAGCGCGGTGAGAACGCCTACCGCCGCCCGGGCCGCACGGTGGCATATATCGGTGCCGAGTTCTGGGATACCGTCAAGCGGACCAGCTTCGTCATCGCTGTCCGGGTGGAATCCGAGGGCCCCATGCAGGAGCTCCACCCCGGCGACCAGACCTGGTACATCTCTGAGGACGGCATCACGCTGGAAAAGCTGCCCTTCCTTGATCCGCGCACCGGTGCCCCCAGCGCCAAGGAGGACTTCAAGCCCGCCGTGGGCCGCCTGTCCTACACCCGCAGCCCCAGCGAGGCCCGGGACCGCATCTGCCGTGCCCTGGGCATTGGCCGCGCCTCCAGCCCGCTGGGCAAAAAGTTCAATGAAGTGTTCCAGATGGGCACCAGCATGGACGAGATCCCCAACTTCCGGGAGTTCCTGTACCAGTACATCCTGCCCCAACCGGAGCTGGATCTGGAAGCGCTGCAGGGCGACCGGGTGGAGCTGGAAAACCTCCACGCCGTTCTGGCCGAGGCCCGGACCCGTGCCGCAGCGCTGGAACAGATCGTGGCGTATGGCCGGGAAGCTGCTGCCAAAGAAACGGATGCCCTTGTCAACCGGGGTGCGGCCCTGCTGGCCCGCGCCGAAGCGGATGCCGGTGAGGATGCCTCCTGGCAGAGCCATCTGGATGCAGGCCGCCGCCAGCTGGCCGACCTGAACGCAAAATACGAGGCCGCCAAGAACGCCGAAGCCGAAGCCCGCCGGGCCTATCTGGCGGCCCACGGAGCGGCCGGTGACAGCGGCGCGGGCCGGGCGCTGGATGCCCTGACCGAGGAGCTGGCCCGGAAAAAGAGCGCGCTGGATGCAGCGGCCCGGACAAGGAACGGTCTGGAAGCGACTGCAGATACCATCACCGGCCTGCTGACTCAGCTGAACCGCAGCGGCTTTGCGGTGGAGAAGGAGCTCTGGCCCCAGCGTCTGACAGCGGAACATCTCCCCGCCCTGACCGAGGCGCTGGCTCGCATCGAAAAGCCGCTGGAAGAGCAATATTTTGCTGCCCGGCAGGCTTCGGCGGATCTGGCAAAAGAGCAGGAGGCCCTGCGGGCCGAGCTGAACGCCGTGTCCGGCGGCAAGTGGGTCTACCCCCACGGCGATGCCGCCACCAAAGTGCGGGATGCCGTGAATGCCGAGCTGAAAAGCCGCGGCATGACAGCGGATGCTAAGATCTTCTGTGAGCTGCTGACCGTGGCCGATGAGAGCTGGCAGGACTGTGTGGAAGCCTGCCTGGGTGACCGCCGGTTCGATATCCTTGTGCCGCCTGCCCACTACGCCGCCGCCAAGAGCGCCTTTGTGGCACTGGGCGACCGGGTGGGGCCCATCAGCCTGCTGGATACCCCGGGCATCCGCAAGGCGGACCGCCATGCGGAGACGGCCCCCGCCGACAGCCTTGCCGCCCAGGTCACCAGCGAAAACCCGCTGGCCGCACAGTATGCGGACACCATCCTGCGCCGCATCGTCTGCTGCGACACCCCCGATACGCTGGAGCATTTCCCCGACAGCGCCACCCGGGATCTGCTGCGCCACCATCCCTTCCGGCTGGAACGCCTGCGCAGGCCCCAGCGCTATATCGGTCTGGATGCCCGCAGGGAGCGTGCTGACGCGCTGGAAGCACAGCTTGCCGCTCAGGCCGACCGCTGCCGCGAAGCCGCCCAGACCGAAAAAACGCTGAAATCTGCCTACGACCAGTACCAGAACGTCCTGCGGGGCCATGCGCTGGAACAGCTGGCCGAACTCTGGGCCAGCCGGGCCGCGCTGGATGCCGCCCGTGCCGACTACGCCGCGCAGGAGCAGAAGCTGGCCGACTGCCGCGAGAACCCCATGCTGCAGCAGCTCTACCGCGAGGAAGAAGCCCGGGAAGCTGCGTGGGAGACCGCCCGCAAGGCCGTGGAGCAGGTGGGCGGCGATATCCGCGTCTGCGAAAAGCAGATCGCATCCTGCGAGGCAGAGCAGGGTAAGGCGGTGGAGACCGCCGCACAGAGCCGGGAGGCGGTAGAGGCATTCTTTGCACAGCACCCGCTGCTGGAGCCTCTGGCACAGGAACGCAAAAAGGGCCTGATGACGGGCGGGCGCACGGCCCGTGCCGCCGCACAGACTGCCGAAAAGGCACAGACCAGGCTGGACGATACCCTGCGATCTTATCTCACTTCCACGCTGGAACCCGCCCAGAGGGATTACAACGAGCACTATGTCTGCGATTATCCGTTGGGTCTGGCCGGGGTGGAGCAGTACCGCGCCCAGCACGACAGCCTTGTCCGCATTGATCTGGAACGCTACGCTGCCCGGCTGGAGCAGGCACAGCGAGACTGCAAGGACCGCTTCCGCAAGGATATCCTCTTCCGGATGAAGGACGATATCTTCAACGCCCGCCGCCAGTTCCGGGAGCTGAACAAGGTGATGGAGCAGCTGACCTACGGCGAGGAAGTCTACCGCTTTGAGCTGGAACCCAGCCGTGACCCCCAGCTGGCCGCCTTCTATCAGGTCATTGTGGACAAGGGCAACCAGCAGATGACCGATGGCGATTCGCTGGACAACCTTGCCGCTACCGCCGACCCCGTCTACGAGCGGCAGGTGGACGCGCTGATGGAAAAGATCATGGCCGATGTGGACGAGAACACCCGGGCCCGGCAGGAGGGCCGCACCACCTCCGGTGCCACCCTCTCGGATTATGTGGACTACCGCACCTATCTGGACTATGACATCAAGGTGACCAACACCGTCTCGGGCCAGCAGGCCTATCTTTCCCGCGTCAGCCGCGATTCCTCCGGCGGCGAAAACCAGGCTCCCTTCTATGTGGCCATCTGCGCCAGCCTGCTGCAGATCTACCAGAAGAGCGAGAACAGCATCCGCCTTGTCCTGCTGGACGAGGCCTTCAGCAAGATGACCAGTGACCGCATCCGCCCCATGATGGAGCTGTTCCGCCGCCTGCAGCTGCAGGTGCTGCTCATCTCCACCGTGGAAAAGAGCACCGCCATCCAGCCCTACTGCGA
>ENA-UERX01001439-UERX01001439.1-human-gut-metagenome-genome-assembly--contig:-NODE-1439-length-14389-cov-4.997065_pt1 | contig 14389 bp, 11 predicted proteins | sample MGYA00242992_ERZ507993 | MGnify/ENA primary metagenome ERZ507993 (study PRJEB26167, sample SAMN06115487) | human gut metagenome | host: Homo sapiens | place: China:Chongqing | collected 2015-04-10... | reverse complement strand
CGCGGTTGCAAGTGGTAGCGAATAGTAGGGGTTCATGGCGAAGCCATGTACACCGCACTTACATTGCGCAGCGCGTGCAGCTCTTCAAGATCGAGACTGCCAATGTGCGGGGTCGAGGGGGAAGGCCCCTCGTTCTTTCTCTTGGGGGATTAAAAGGGGGATATTCTTTTTCTGAGAAAGAGAATATCCCCCTTTAACGCACTCCCGCACGGTGCGGGAGCCCCCCCGCCGCGCAGCGCGCGGCATTATAATCTTTTTCCATACATGAAAAGATCACATTTGAGCATGCCATTGTACAACTTACGTTTCTTATCGGCAAAGCGCCCGTAGCAGCGCTCAAAGTCAGGATGTGACGACAGCACATACACCCGCCAGGTGTCGGGTAATTTGTCCATCGCCTTGCCGAAGGCTTTATAGAGCTCGCCCGCCTCTTCGCGCTCAAGAAGCCGCTCGCCATACGGCGGGTTCGTCACGATGCGGCCATAGAGCCCGCCCCAATGGAAGCGCGTGGCGTCGTCGACCTCGAACTTGACGATGTCGTCGACCTCGGCGAGCTCGGCGTTGTGGCGCGAGAGCTCGACGGCGTCGGGGTCGATGTCGCCGCCCCAGATCTCGTACTTGCCGTGGAATTCCTTGTCCATGGCCTCGTCCGCCGCGTCGAGCCAGAGCATTTTATCGAGCGTGGCCCAGTGCTGGGCGGCAAAGCTGCGGTTGAGGCCCGGCGCACGGTTGCGCGCGATGAGCGCGGCTTCGATGGCGATGGTGCCGCTGCCGCAGAACGGGTCGCAGAACGGGTCGCGGCCATTGTAGTGCGAGAGCTTGACCATCGCGGCGGCGAGCGTTTCCTTGAGCGGGGCGGCCACGCCGTGGGCGCGGTAGCCGCGCTTGTAGAGTCCCTCGCCCGAGGTGTCGAGCCCGACGGTCACTTCGTCCTTCATGATGGAAAAGCGCACCTGATAGCGCCGCCCCGTTTCGGGGAACTGCGCGATGCCGTAGGCCGCGCTCAGGCGGTCGACGACCGCCTTTTTGACGATCGACTGGCAGGCGGGCACGGAGTGGAGCGTCGAGTTGATGGAATAGCCCACGACGGGGAACTCCCCCTCGCGGGGGATCCAGTCCTCCCAATGCACCGCGCGCACGCCCTGAAAGAGCGATTCAAAATCCGTCGCGCGGAACTTGTGCAGAACCAGAATGACGCGCGCACCGCAGCGCAGATTGATGTTGAGCCGCGCGATGTCGCGCGCTTCGCCGTGGCAGAGGACGCGGCCGTTCTCAACGCGCACGTCAGAAAGTCCCAGTTTTCTGATCTCATCGCCCACTAAGCTCTCAAGGCCCAAGAGGCAGGGAATGACAAATTCCAGCATAATAACGCTCCCGAAAAAATGATTTGACTTTAGTATAGCGGATGGGAACAAAAAAGGCAATCGCCGCGTCAAAATAAGCATGGTAAAGCGGTGGAGCGTGTGGTACAATAGGAAAAACAGCGCGGAAAGCGCGCTGTCACATGAATGTAACATCAAACTTGCGCGAAATTTTTCGAAAAAATACGGAATGCAACACTAAAGTTGCTGGAAATGGACGCGCGGTTTTGCTATCTTATCCTCAGACAGAGAAACGGAGGGAACGCAATGGCATTTGGCGAGCGGCTCCAGGAGGTCCGCAAACGCAGCGGACTGACGCAGGAGGAATTTGCCGAACAGCTTCAGGTCTCGCGCCAGTCGGTCTCGCGCTGGGAGTCGGGCCGCGGCTACCCTGAGATGGAGAAGATCATCTTCATCTGCAACCGCTACGGCGTAACGATGGACGGGCTGTTCAAAGAAGAAGTCCCCACTCCCGGCGAGCCGCCGGTCGAAGCCCCGCTGCTGTCCGCGCGCACGCTCGGCAGCGAGTTGTCGAACCTGTACGCGAATCTGTCGCCCTACAACAAAAGCATCGGGATCATGCTGCTGACCGTCATCGCGATGATCGGTCCGGCATACGTCTACTGTATGCGCAGTTTGAAAGGAGGAGCAGATGAAATGATGACCATTATCTGGATCGCCGCCATCATCATCTTCGGCATTGCCGAGGCGGCGACGGCGGGGCTGGTGTCGATCTGGTTCGTCGTGGGCGCGGTGGCCGCGCTGGTGGCGACGGAGCTGGGCGCGGCGCTGTGGCTGCAATTCGCGGTCTTCCTGGTCGTATCCATTCTGGCGCTCATCGCAACAAGGCCCCTTGCGCGCAAGATGCTGGATAAGACGATCGTGCCCACGAATGCCGACCGTGTGCTGCACCACGAGGCCAAGGTGACCGAAACGGTGGACAACGAGAACGCCACGGGCGCTGTGTACATCGACGGCAAGACATGGACGGCGCGCAGCGAAGACGGCAATATCATCCCTAAGGGGAAAATGGCAAGGATCGTTCGCATGGAGGGCGTCAAGCTCTACGTGCGCGAGAGTAAAGAACCCAGCGAGAGAAGAGAGTAACCCCAAACTACACAACATTTTAGGAGGAAAAGAACTATGGAATGGATCGGCTATATCGGTATCGGCATTTTAGTGCTGCTGGTGCTTCTGGTGCTCGTCACGAACATCCAGATTGTGCAGCAGTCGCGCGCCTACGTCGTTGAGCGCCTCGGCGCCTACAGCGCGACATGGGGCGTGGGCCTGCACTTCAAAATTCCGTTTTTCGAGCGCGTTGTGAAGAAGGTCAGCCTCAAAGAGCAGGTGGCCGACTTCGATCCCCAGCCCGTCATCACGAAGGATAACGTCACGATGCAGATCGACACGGTCATCTACTTCCAGATCACCGACCCCAAGCTCTACACCTATGGTGTCGAGCACCCGATGAACGCCATCGAGAACCTGACGGCGACGACGCTGCGTAACATCATCGGCGAGATGGAGCTCGACCAGTCGCTCACGAGCCGCGATGTCATCAACGCCAAGATGCGTTCTATCCTCGATGAGGCCACCGACCCGTGGGGCATCAAGGTCAACCGCGTGGAGCTCAAGAACATCCTGCCGCCGCGTGAGATCCAGAACGCGATGGAAAAGCAGATGAAGGCCGAGCGCGAACGCCGCGAGTCCATCTTGCAGGCCGAGGGCCAGAAGCAGTCCCAGATCCTCGTGGCCGAGGGCGAAAAGCAGTCCACCATCCTGCGCGCGGACGCCGAAAAGCAGGCGGCCATCCTCAAGGCCGAGGCCGAGCGTCAGGCCGCCATCCTCAAGGCCGAGGGTGAAGCGCAGGCCATCCTGAACGTGCAGCAGGCACTTGCCGACTCCATCAAGATGCTCAATGAGGCCAACCCCAACGAGCAGGTCATCAAGATCAAGGCGCTCGAATCGTTCGAAAAGGCCGCCGACGGTCAGGCGACGAAGATCATCGTCCCGAGCGAGATTCAGAGCCTCGCCGGTCTCGCCGCGAGCTTTAAGGGGCTGCTTGAAGACGAGAAGAAGTAATTTCAAAGAAGAGGCTCTGCCTCTTCTTTGAAAAGATTGCACTCCGCTTTGTGCCTTGCCGCCCTTGGCGGCTGCGACACGCGCGGAGCGAGAGGAGTAAATCGCCACGCGCCGGTCGCGGCGATTTACAACCTCAATTTTTTCCGCGTCTGCGGACGCGGAATTCTGCGAAGCATTTTGTCATAGTCAAAAAAGGAAGAGGTTCCCATCGGGAACCTCTTCCTTTTTTGATGTAAGGTGTTGCGAACTCAGCCCTCGGAATCCGTGCGGTTTCTCCAGGAGATCTCCTGCTCGAGCTCGTAGCGCAGCTTCTTGTTCTCCTCGACAAGCTCGTCGTAGTGCTCGCCCTGCACGTAATACTTGACGAACGTGAACGTTGCCTCGTCAAGCTCCTCTTCCGTGTAGGACGGGAGAAGCGAGCCGTTCTTGCGCTGAAGGCCGGGGATATTCACGACCACCAGGCGGCGGTGCTGCTCGGAGAGCTGGAAGAGCTGGAGCTTTGCGGGAATTTCAAGCCCTAAGTCATAGGTGCTGTTCACGCGCTCCATGATGTTGCGGTACTCGGGCTTGGCCGAGACGATGACACCATGCTGCATAAACAGTTTCTTGAGGTAGTCCACAGAAACGTCCTCGCGGGTGATCGTGCCCTTGCCGAGACCTGTGAGCATCGTGTTAGACAGATTCAGGCTGACGTAAACTTCTTCGCCGGTCTTGGGATAGCTCATAATTTGCCTCCATTAAAGTCTGCGCCGCAAGCGCGGCTGGGATTGATATGACATTTTTATGGTAGCATGGCGGAGCGGAAAATACAAGCGGCAGGTTGTATGAACTGTCGCTTACAAATTTGTCGGAATCGCCGCCGCGGCGGGATTTTCCTTGACAAGAGCGCGCGCCGCTGATACACTTTCCTTGTCTATTACGGGTGCGCACCTACCGGCAGTCAGGCGGAAGTCTGGCTGCCGTTTTGCATCCGGCATTTGAATAGGAGGGAATATTTATGGCTTACTTCTGGCCGCTCATTCTCGTTGTGGCGTCGAACAGCGTGTATCACATCTGCGCCAAATCGCTGCCCGAGAGCGTTGATCCGCTCGCGTCGCTCACGGTCACGTATCTGATCGGCTCAATCTTTTCGGGCATCCTGTATTTTGTGACGAACCGCGGCGGGGCGAACCTTCTGCACGAATACAGCCAGATGAACTGGGCGCCGTACCTGCTCGGTCTCGCGGTCGTCGGTTTGGAAGCTGGCAGCATGCACGCCTACAAGGCGGGCTGGCCGGTCAGCGCGTTTCAGGTGTCGTCTGCGGCGGCCATCGCGACGATTTTGGTGTTCATTGGGTATCTTGTCTACCACGAGGCCATCACGGTCAACAAGCTCGTGGGCCTTGCACTGTGCCTTGTCGGGCTGTTTTTCCTCAACAAATGAGTTGTGCCGCGGCTTTTGCCGTGGTATGATGGGGAAAACTTGTTTTAAAGAAGGAATTTTGATCTATGAAAGCTGCACGCGACTATCCGATCCTGACCGTCACCGCCAAGGGCACGCGCTGGCTCGAGAGCGGCCACCCCTGGGTGTACGACTCCGACGTCGCCCGCGAGCCGGACGAGAGCGAGTGCGAAAACGGTGCGCTCGTCGACGTGGTGTCGGAAAAGGGCAAATATCTCGGCACGGGCTTTTTGAGCAGACTCAGTAAGCTCCGCGTGCGCATTGTCTCGCGCAACGCGAACGACCGCTTTGATGAAAGCTTCTGGCGGCGGCGCGTGCGCTACGCCTGGGACTACCGCAAGGCGGTCATGGATGGGCAGACCGGCTGCTGCCGCCTGATCTTCGGCGAGGCGGACGCCTTCCCCGGCCTGACGGTCGACCGGTTTGAAAATCTTCTCGTCACGCAGACGCTCTCGCTCGGCATGGAAAAGATCAAGGACATGCTCTTCCCCCTCATTGTCGAGGTGCTGGAGCAGGACGGCGAGACGATCGACGGCCTTTTTGAGCGCAACGATGTCGTGCTTCGCGAAAAGGAGGGCTTGACGCAGAACAAGGGGTGGTTTCCTCTCCCCGGCAAAAAAACGCCCGAGAGCCCCATCACTGAAATTTGCGAGAACGGCGTTTTCTACCGTGTGGATGTCGAAAACGGGCAGAAGACGGGCTTTTTCCTCGACCAGAAGTTCAATCGCCTCGCCGTCGCGCACCTCGCGCACGGCAAGCGCGTGCTCGACTGCTTCACGCACACGGGCTCGTTCGCGCTCAACGCCGCCAAAGGCGGCGCAGAGCACGTGACGGCGGTGGATGTGTCCGAGAGCGCCATCGAAATGGCGCGCGCGAACGCGGCGCGCAACGGCCTTGAGGACAAAATGGACTTTCTCGCCGCCGACGTCTTCGACCTGCTCCCGCAGCTCGAGGCCGCGCACGAAAAGCCCTATGACTTCATCATCCTCGATCCCCCGGCGTTCACAAAGTCTCGCCGCACGGCGAACAACGCCGAAAAGGGGTACAAGGAGATCAACCTGCGCGCGATGCGCCTGCTGCCGCGCGGCGGCTACCTTGCGACCGCGTCGTGCAGCCACTTCATGCCCGCCGAACGCTTTGAGCGGATGCTGCGCTCCGCCGCCGCGGACGCGGGCGTCGAGCTGCGGCAGATCGAAGCGCGCACGCAGAGCTGTGACCACCCCATCCTCTGGAACGTGCCGGAGACGGATTACCTCAAGTTCTACTTATTCCAAGTGGTATAAATTGATATAAAAACTCCCCGCTGTTTTTACAGCGGGGATTTTTTTGGTTGTTTATTTGTTTTCGTCAGTGTTTTCCGCGGAAGTATCCGGCGTTTCGGGCTCAGTCGAGGGCTTGTCCTCAGTCTGAGCATCTTCGCCCTTGTCCTCCGGCGGCATTTCGATCTTTTCACTCGTCATCGAAATGTGCTTGGCGGGCGCTTCGATCACGCTCGGCTGCGAGGGGCGGAAGCCGTCCTCGCTCTTGCGCGTGGAAGCGTAGGCCTCTTCGACGGCCGAGGGATCGCGGCCTTCGAGGATAGCGACCATTTCACCGCCCGTGATGGTCTCCTTTTCAAGGAGGTAGGCGACGACCTTGTCCATATCCTCGCGGTTGTCGCGGATGACCTGTACGGCGTCCTTGTAGCACTCGTCGAGGATACGCTTGACCTCGCGGTCCATGATGGCGGCGGTATCCTGCGCGCAGTCGAGGCCGTAGCCGCCGTCAAGGTACTGATTGCGCACCGACCCGAGCGCGACCATGCCGACCGCGTCGCTCATACCGTACATGGCGACCATGTTGCGCGCGATGCTCGTCGCCTCCTGAATATCCTGCGAGGCGCCGTTGGTCATCGTGTTCATCACGACCTCTTCGGCCGCGCGGCCGCCCATCGAGACGGCAATCTTCGCCATCAGCTCATCGCGCGTGCGCAGGTTCGTCTTGTCCTCTTCAGGCATCAGGAGCGTGTAGCCAAGGCTTCCCTCGGTGTGCGGGACGATCGTGATCTTCTGCACGGGCTCGGCGTTTTTCTGCTTGTAGGCGACCATCGCGTGGCCGACCTCGTGATAAGCGACGAGCTTCTTTTCAAACTCGGTGAGGACGCTGCCTTTCTTCTCGCTGCCCGCGATGACGAACTCGAACGCCGCGAGCATGTCCTCCTGCGTAACGAGCTTGCGTCCCTTGCGCACGGCGCGGAGCGCCGCCTCGTTGGCGAGGTTTGCAAGGTCCGCGCCCACGCAGCCCGCGGTCGCGAGCGCGACCTTCTTGAGATCCACGTCCTCGGCGAGCTTGATGCCGCGCGTGTGGACCTGCAGCGTTGCTAAGCGGCCGGCGAGGTTCGGGCGGTCGACGGTGATGCGGCGGTCGAAGCGGCCGGGGCGCAGCAGCGCCTTGTCGAGCACCTCCGGGCGGTTCGTCGCGGCAAGCACGATGACGCCCTTGCTCGGGTCAAAGCCGTCCATTTCGGCGAGCAGCTGGTTGAGCGTCTGCTCGCGCTCGTCGTTGCCGCCGCCGTAGCGCCCGCCGTCGCGGGATTTGCCGATGGTGTCGATCTCGTCGATGAAGATGATGCAGGGGGCGACCTTCGACGCCTCGGCGAAGAGGTCGCGCACGCGGCTCGCGCCGACGCCGACGAACATCTCGACAAAGTCAGAGCCGGAGATCGAGAAGAACGGCACCTTCGCCTCGCCCGCAACGGCCTTGGCCAGCAGCGTTTTACCGGTACCGGGAGAGCCGACGAGCAGCGCTCCCTTGGGGATCTTTGCGCCGATGGCGGTGTACTTTTCGGGGTTGTGCAGAAAGTCGATGATCTCGACGAGCGATTCTTTCGCCTCGTCCTGACCGGCGACATCCGCGAACGTCACGCCGGTGGATTTTTCCATGTAGACCTTGGCGTTGGCCTTGCCGACATTGCCGATGCCGCCGATCCCGCCCATGCCGCCGGACTTTTTCGTGATGAAGTTCATCAGCAGCATGAACGCGCCGACCATCAGCACCGTGGGCAGAATATAGCTCACCATGAACGTGAGGATCGGCGAAACGGGCGGCTGATAGGGCTTGGTGTAGGTCACGCCGTGCTCATCGCACAGGGTAATCAGATTTTCCGTCGCGTCGGGAATGATGGTGGTGAAGAGCGTATAGTTCTGATCATAGCGCTTGCCGTCGTCATCCGTGTAGGTAAAGCCGTCGACCGGCGTGATGGTGAAGACCGTGTCGCCGAATTCGATGGACTTGACCTTCCCCTCCTCCACGAGTTCGACAAGCTCGCTGTATGCGATCTCGCACGAAGACTCGGCGGTGCGGGCCTGATCGAGCATGACGGAGAGGTAGTTCACACCGATCGTCAGCAGCAGCGCCCATAGGACGATCGACCACATGCCCCCGCCGCGCCGGCGGTTCTTGTCGCCGCGATTGCGGTTGTTTCTGTTGTTTGGCTCCATGTTGTTCCTCCTGTCGGGAGACAGAAAAATGCGAAGATGCGCACTTTTTGAATTAGTGATTTCAACTATACCATATATAAGAAAATCGCACAAGTTTTCTATGGTGAATTTTCGATGAACTTTTGCTTTGCGCCCTCTTTATCTTGCCCTTGTTCTGTGTTATAGTTGCAATGGAGTATTCTATAAAAATTTGTCACAAGGAGAAATTTCTTTTATGGATAAGGAACGCAAGGAAAAGACCGCGCGCGTGCAGGACGCGGAGGCCGACGGCATCATCGAGGGCCGCAACGCCGTGATCGAAGCGCTGCGCGCGGGCACGACCATCGACAAAATTTTCATCCAGAAGGGCGAGACCGATAAGACGCTCGGCCACATCGCCTCGACCGCCCGCGCCGCGGGCGTGGTCGTCGTGGACGCGGACAAGCGCAAGCTCGACTTCATGTCCCGCACGCACGCCCATCAGGGCGTCATCGCGCTCACGAGCGTGCGCGAATATGTCAGTGTTGAGGATATTTTGAACATCGCGCACGAAAAAGGCGAAAACCCCTTGATTGTCGTCTGCGACGAGATCTCCGACCCGCATAACCTCGGCGCGATCATCCGCACGGCGGAGTGCGCGGGCGCGCATGGCGTCGTCATCCCCAAGCGCCGCAGCGCGGGCCTCACGAGCATTGTCGCCAAGACGAGCGCGGGTGCGGTGAGCTATGTGCCCGTCGCGCGCGTGCCGAACATCCCCGCGCTTTTGGAGCAGCTGCAAAAAGAAGGCGTCTGGGTCTTCGGCACGGCGGCCGAGGGCACGAGCGACCTCTACTCCGCGGACCTCAAGGGCCCCGCGGCCATCGTCATCGGCAGCGAGGGCGACGGCATGACGAGACTGGTGCGCGAAAAGTGCGACTTCCTCGTCAGCATCCCGATGAAGGGTAAAATTTCGTCGCTCAACGCCTCCGCGGCGGCGGCCATCCTCCTCTACGAGGCGGTGCGCCAGCGCCTGGGGCAGTGACGGTAAAGAAGGAACGATATGGACCCCAAAGACCTTGAATTTGAAGAAACGCTCGCCGACTCCGAGCTGCTGCTGAAAAACACGGCCCGCAGCATGGACGAGGACGCGGAATTCACGCTCGAGAGCATTCTGGCCGAGTACGGCAGCGGCACGCCCGCCGCGCCCGAACCGGAAGAAAAAGAACCCGAGCCGCCGGCGGAAAAGAAACCGCCGACGAAGGTCGTCCCCCTGCCGAAAAAGGCGGAGGCGGCGAAAAAAACGGTGGATGAAACGGCGGATGAGACCGCCCGCATCCCCGTCATCCCCTTCCCCGGCGCGAAAAAGGCCGAAGAGCCGATAGAAGCCGAACCGGAAGAGGAAACGGACGCGGAAACCGAAGAAGAACCGCCGCAGGACGGCGAGCCGAAGTCCATGAGCTTGCAGGACATCCTGGCCCAGACCGTGCAGGAGGCGCTCTCCGAGCGCGAGGACACGATCATCGAGGAGGAGCCGCCGCGCCGCGGTTTGTTCTCCCGCCGCAAGATGCGCGACACCGAGCAGCTCTACGACGACGCGGAGGAGGAAGAGGACGAGGAAGAAGAGTTCGAAGAGCCTGAACCCGAGCTCCCCGAGCCGCCGCTGACCGAAACACTCTCCGACTACCGCGCCCAGCTTTCGGGCGCGACGAAGGCGCGCCGTGGGGCGGGTATTTTCACGCTTTTGCTGTGCGTCATGGCGGTGCTGGAGCATTTTTCCATCCTGCCGGAGGCGTACACCGCTGATCCGATGATCCGCGCGCTGCCGCTGCTGGCCGTCGAGGCCATCGTCTGCGCCATCGGCTGGCGCATTTTTGCGGGCGCGCTGCGCTCGCTCAAACAGGGAAAAGTCACGTCGGGCTTTTTGTCGATGCTTCTATGCCTTGTCACGCTGCTCGATACGGCGCTCTATGCTTTTCTTCCCGCGCGCGCGGCGCTGTCGCTGCCGCTGCCGGTGCTGGGGGCGATGTCGGTTTACTGCGCGCTGCTGGGCGAAAGTCTGCGTCTGCACGGCATGTATGACACGTTCCGCATCGCGGCCATCGGCAATGCGCCGTATATCGTCACCGTGACGGCAGGGGGCGCGGCCAAGCGCGTGGGTCTGCCGGGCGGATTTTCGAATTCCGCGCGCGCGAACGACCCCTATTCCCGCTGGCAGAGCGTGCTGCTGCCGGTCTTCCTCGCGGCGGCGGTCGTGTTCGGCGTGCTCTCGACGCTCGAGACGAAGCAGAACGCGCTGCTTGCGTGGAACCTCTCGGTGATGCTCGCGAGTGCGAACCTGCTCGCGTTTCCGATGGTGTGCGCGCTGCCGCTCAAGCGCATCGCCGCGCGGCTTGCCAAAAGCGGCAGCGCCGTGGCGGGCTTTTCCGGCGCGGACGCCATCCGCCGGAGCAACTGCGTCATTCTGACCGACGGCGACCTGTTCCCGCCCGGAACGGTCACGCTCGGCGGGCTCAAAGTCTTTGGCGAGGAGAGCGGCAAGGTCATCTCCTACGCCGCGACGATGGCCCACGCGTCCGAAAGCGGCCTGAGCCGCCTTTTTGACAATCTTCTCGCCAGCGACGGCGGCTTCCGCGAGCAGGTCGAGGATGTCGACTTTTACGAAGAGGGCGGCGTCGGCGGCCGCATCCACGGCGAAACGGTGCTCTTCGGCACGGCGGGCTTTATGAGAAAGCGCGGCGTGAACCTGCCGCGCAACTTAGGCCTCAAGACCGGCGTGTTCCTCTCGGTCGACGGCACGCTGATCGCGGTGTTCGCCGTGAAGTACATGCCCGCGGAAAATGTCGACTGGGCGCTCCACGCCCTGCACCACAGCCGCATCACCCCCGTGCTCGCCGTGCGCGACGGCAACATCACCCCTGCGCTTTTAAAGCGCAAGTTCGGCACCGACGCGCGCGCGGTCTACCCCAAGCTCTCGACGCGCTTGGCGCTCTCCGAGCGCGGCGGCGGGCGGCCGTATGCGCTGCTCATGCGCGAGGGCCTCATGCCGTATGCCGAGGTCGTGCTCGGCAGCAAGAGATTGTGTGCGTCCGCAAGGCGCTGCACGGTGCTTGCATTTTTAGCCGCCACGGCCTCGATGCTCCTTGCATTTTATTTAACTTTTGTCGGCGCATACAGCGTGCTCACGCCGTTTTCTCTGCTCATTTACGTACTTTTGTGGTCGCTCAGCGCGCTGGTCGACGCCCTGCTCAGCGATCGTTATTGACACTTCGAACGAAGAAAACGAAAATTTGCGGAAAAATATGGTTGTAATGGCGAGAAAAACATGATATCATTTCTGCATTGAGTATTATCCCACCTTATGGCGCGAGCCGATCTGGGATTTACGATTTTCGGAAGGAGACTGACCCATTATGAGTGCAAAAGACATCCGCAATATCGTGCTGCTTGGCCACAGCGGCAGCGGCAAGACCACCCTCGCTGAGAGCATGCTGTATCTCACCGGCGGCACGGACCGTCTGGGCAGAATTGCCGACGGCAACACCGTTTGTGACTACGATCCCGAAGAGATCCGCCGCCAGATCTCCATTTCTCTGGCCGTGGCTCCCGTGGAATACGACAGCTGCAAGATCAATGTGCTCGACGTGCCCGGCGGCTTCGACTTCGCCGGTGAGGTCGCGGAGGCCGTTCAGGCTGCCGACGCTGCCGTCATCGTCTGCTCGGCCAAGGCCGGCATGAGCGTCGGCGCGGAAAAGGCGTGGAAATATTGCGAGAAGAACTCTCTCCCCCGTCTGCTCTACATCTCCAAGACCGACGAGGAGAACTCCGACTACAACGCCGCGTTCAACACGCTGCGCGAGCGCTTCGGCAAGAACATCGCCCCCGTCGTCGCCCCCATCTGGGACGAGAGCAAGAAGGTCATCGGCATCATCGACGTGCTGCATAAGCGCGCGTTCGAGTTCGGCCCCGGCGGCGGCCGCGTCGAGATCGAAGTGCCTGAGAACAAAAAGCCCGTGCTCGATGAGCTCTACGACGCGCTCAAGGAGTCCGTCGCCGAGACGAGCGAGGAATTTATGGAAAAGTTCTTCGCCGGTGAAGACTTCACCTATGCCGAGATGATCCATGGCCTGCGCCAGGGCGTTAAGGACCTGTCCCTCTTCCCTGTCGTGTGCGGCTCCGCCATTCAGGGCATGGGCACGCGCATCCTGATGGATACCATCGTCGAGCTTCTTCCCCAGCCGCAGGACGCCCGCGCCCTGATGGCCGAGAATGAGGACGGCGAGTCCTCCGAGTTCGTCGTCGCGCCCGGCGCACTGCCGACCGCGTTCGTCTTCAAGACCATTTCCGACCAGTACGGCAAGTATTCCTACGTCAAGGTGCTCTCCGGCTCCATCAAGCCCGATATGCCCATGGTCAACGCCCGCACCGGCGAGACCGAGAAGCTCGGCCGCCTGTACATCCCCAAGGGCAAGAAGTATACCGAGGTCAAGGAGCTCACCTGCGGCGACATCGGCGCCATCGCCAAGATGGACAAGGTCAAGACCGGCGACACGCTCTGCGAGCCGCGCAAGGTCGTCAAGATCGAGCCCATCCCGTTCGATGAGCCCTGCTACAGCGTCGCCATCGCGCCCAAGACCCGCGGCCAGGAGGATAAGATGGCTCAGGGCCTCAACCGCTTGAACGAGGAAGATCCGTCCTTCCGCGTCGTCAACAACGCCGAAACGCACCAGATGGTCGTCTCCGGCGTGGGCGACATCCAGATCGACGTGCTCGTCAACAAGCTCAAGAGCCGCTTCGGCGTCGAGGTCGTGCTCGACACGCCGCGCGTGCCCTACCGTGAAAAGATCCGCAAGACGGTCTCCAAGCAGGGCCGTCATAAGAAGCAGACCGGCGGCAGCGGCCAGTTCGGTGACGTTTGGATCCGCTTCGAGCCCAACGAGGAGAGCGAAGAGATGGTCTTTGCCGAGGAAGTCTTCGGCGGCAGCGTCCCCAAGAACTTCTTCCCCGCGGTCGAAAAGGGTCTGCGCGAGGCCTGCGTCCACGGCCCGCTCGCGGGTTATCCCGTCGTGAACCTCAAAGCCGTCCTTTATGATGGCTCCTATCACCCGGTCGACTCGTCCGAGATCGCGTTCAAGACCGCGGCGAACCTCGCCTACAAGGCGGCCATGCCCGAGGCGTCCCCGGTCCTGCTCGAGCCGGTGTGCGAGCTCAAGGTCACGGTGCCCGACCAGTACATGGGCGATATCCTCGGCGATCTCAACAAGCGCCGCGGCCGCGTCATGGGCATGACCCCGACCGGCAACGGCGAGCAGGTCATCGAGGCCGAGTGCCCCGAGGCAGAGCTGATGAGCTACGCCATTGACCTGCGCTCCATGACCCAGTCCCGCGGCTCGTTCGTGATGCACTTCGTGCGCTACGAGCAGTGTTCCGCCGACGCACAGGCGAAGGCTGTCGCTGCCGCGAAGGCGATGCAGGAAGCGGAATAATTGCTTCTGCACAGCAGAAAATAAGTAAAAAGAGAGGGCTTCTCGAAAGAGAAGTCCTCTCTTTTTCCGCGCATGGCGCGGAGGGGGAGCAGCCCGAAGAGGCTGCGGCTTTTCCCCACACCGTGTGGGGCTGCGGATAAGGGGGATATTCTCTCACGTGAGAGAATATCCCCCTTGGACCCCCAAGAGAACGCGAGGGGCCTTGCCCCTTGACCCCGCACATTGGCAGTCTGTAGCTTGAAGAACTGCACGCGCTGCGCAGTGTGGGTGCGGTGTACATGGCTTCGCCATGAATCCCTGCGAGTGACGTTTTCTCGGCGGCAGACTGCGTGCGAAATAGCGGCATTGCTGCGCTCGCCGCATTGATGAGACTGGCGGTAGACGGAAATTACTGCGTACTCCGGTATTTCACGGTTTTCCCGTTCACGTCATAAAAAGCAATATTGCCGGCATTTGTAGGCAGAACAATTGCAAAGGGACTGCTGCTATCAACGTCGATTGTTTGAACTGAGTTCCCATCATCTATTTTTAATTGAGCCACTTGTTCTTGATTCATAGAAATAAACGCTCGTTCTTCATACCCCT
>ENA-UERX01001434-UERX01001434.1-human-gut-metagenome-genome-assembly--contig:-NODE-1434-length-14437-cov-3.933078_pt1 | contig 14437 bp, 9 predicted proteins | sample MGYA00242992_ERZ507993 | MGnify/ENA primary metagenome ERZ507993 (study PRJEB26167, sample SAMN06115487) | human gut metagenome | host: Homo sapiens | place: China:Chongqing | collected 2015-04-10... | reverse complement strand
AGATGTACACTTTCGCCCTGGTGCAGATTGTTTCTTACCTGGTTAAGAAGAAATCCCTGATGATTGATTTCGCCAATGCGGATAACGCTTTCATCCAGCAGCTGACGGAAACCATCAGGGCGGCAAGGGCAAGGTGAGCGCCATGGCACAGGTTTTTCAGACCGCCAGCACGCAGGGATTCCCCCTGGGCATCGACTGGAGCAAGCCGGCCGAGGCGGTAGACATCAGGGCGCTGGTGCAGGCCCATAACTGCGAATACTCCGGCACGGACGGAGCCCTGCAGACGGTGCCGGGCATACGCATCCTATACACTGCAGATAAAGACATCACCTCCATCTACTACGACGTGAATCGGAAATGCTGGTATTTCACATCTGATGGGAAGATGTACAAGACCGAGGACTACAAGACGGCCACGGAGCTGGGAGCTCTTACCGGGACGGACAGGCCGAGGTACTGCACTTTCGGTGGCGACGTCCTTGTCGCTTCCGGCGGCAAGCTGCAGGCCGTGAGCGGGGCAGGCGATACTCTTTCGACTGTTTCCGGCTCTCCGGATTCCTGCAATTTCGTAAGCTCCAATTCCGGATCAGTGATTACAGCGTCCACTTCGGACCATCGCCTTCACTGGAGCGCCATCGGAGACTACACGAGCTGGACGAATGACAGCAACAACAGCGCATCAGCCCAATACGTTGACGTCGGTTACAAAGACCAGGGCTGCATTATCTCCGTTTCCTTCCTGTCGAAGGCCATCATTGTTTACAAAGAATACGGCAGAGCTTACCAGGTAGTGGGAAATCCGCATTCCGGAACGCTGGCCGTTTATCCGCTGTCGGAAACGGCGTACTGCGCCGGCTCTTCGGTTTCCTTGAATGACCATTCGTACTACATCGGAAATGCGGGGCTCATGTCATTCATGCCGACCAACACCTACGCCAACATCCAGCCGGAGGAAACGGGACTCAACATCAACGCCCAGCTCATCCGCATTACGGACAAGACGGCGGCCATGTGGTACGTCCCCACCAGAAAGCAGATGTGGATTCTGCCATCGGAGAAATCGGAGTATATTTTCATCTATCATTACCTGCCGAGATACGCCGACGTCCGCGGCGTGTTTACCACCAGAACGCTAGCCCATCCCCTCCATGATGTGGAGAATCTGGACCACGACGTGTACATTGCCTACGGGAACAAGATAGGCATCCTGGACGAGGCTATCGACACGGACGATGGGGAGCAGATAGAGACAGCAGTCACGTCGGGGAACCTACTGGCGGAGAAATTATTCATCTTGCTGATGAATTATACATTCGTCACATCGAACAAGATTGCAGGCTACGGTACAGTGGAGATTTCCAACAAGAAGGCCAAGGCCCTGCAGTTCAAAGTTTCGGAAAAGCGGCTCTATGATGACACGGGGCCGCTTTATGATGCCAACACTGCGCTGGCGAATGAATCGTTCACCAAGCTGCTGAAGATTGGCGGCGGCCCGAACCGCTCCCTGCAGATAAAGATTTACATAGCCAAGGGCTCAGTGGCCATACGGCAGTTTGACTACACTTATTCGGAGGTGTAACCCTAAATGAATTATGCAGAAACCTACCCCCTTAACGTGACGCCCCAGGGGGATTCGACACGCTCCGCCGTGGAAAAGAACCGGAAGGAAATCCTCTCCCTGGTGGCGGCGCTGAATGCCCAGCCGAGCGGGGCAGTGGGAGGAAGCCGCCAGCGGGTACTTTCGGCGGCCATGCTCTCCGGAGCGTGGAATTTCCTTTCCTCCGACGGCCTGGCAGTGATTATCAACGGCTCCGTGACGCCTGTCATTATGAGCTTTGCCGACGGCTGCGGAGAGAACGGGAATATTGACTACATCGGAGTGGTGCGGGACAAGCTTTCCGCATGGTCCCTGCCTGCCAATAACACCAGTTATCTTTACATCGAACGGTCAGACGCGGGAGCCCTGACCTACGGTTCCACTACCATCGCGCCGGTGGAGCAGGACAGCACGCCATCCGCCGGAACCAATGACGCAGGGCTGTGCTGGTTCTCCACGCTGGAGTCCAAGATGTACACATGGACCGGCTCCGCATGGCAGCACAAGGTACGGCTCTTCGTGGGAACGGCAGTAACAGACGGCTCCAGTGTAAAGAGCATCTCTTACAAAGAATACCCCCAGCAGCTGGCGCCTTCCCTGCAGCAGAAGCTGAAGGAAATCGAAGCAGGAGCCACGAAGAATGAAAACTGCGTTTCAGCCATTAAAATCGGAGATGTGACGGTGACGGCCAACGGCCACCAGGACACATTTACCATCACGGCGGAGGGGCTTATTGCACTCTCTGCAGATGCCAAGTCAAGGACCATCAAGCTCTCCACGCCTGACCTTTCCAAGGTGTACGCCCAGGCAAAGCTGGACGCTCACCCGGTGGGATCCATCTATGAATCCACCGTCAGCACTTCCCCCGCCACCTTGTTCGGCGGCACTTGGGTGGCTATGGACGCGGGCCGCGTGCTGGTGGCCCAGGGCAAAGCGGCGACGGGAACTACCTTCACTGCAGGGGCTACCGGCGGCGAAGAAAAGCACAAACTCACCACGAGCGAAATGCCCGCTCACGCCCACGGTCGTGGGACCATGAATATTGTCGGAACAGTTTGCTCTGCTTATGGAGAAACGAAGAAATCTAACAGCGGGGCCTTTACTTGGAGTGATACGGGTGGAAGGCAGGACGGTGGCGATGGCCATGATGGAGAGCCTATACTTACCTCTACCATTTCCTTCGATGCCTCCAAAAGTTGGGTAGGGCAAACGTCTACTGTCGGTGAAAGCGCCGCCCACAATAACCTCCAGCCGTACGAAGTGGTGTATCGCTGGAAAAGAGTGGCCTAAGCGGTTCGTCTCCATCTGTAAACTACCTGATACGGCTGCATGATGTAAGGAGCGAAATAATGAACATTGATATTTTTAATAGTATTTCCCAGACAGCTGCCAAGCTCTATGACCAATGGGCCATAAAGCTGGCGGCGTCGTGGATTATCGGCATTGAGCTCCATCTGGGGCTTTTTTCTATTTTCGCCATTCTGGTGATGCTTGACCTTTTCACAAGGTGGATAGCCATTTCTTACAAGCGCCTCGACGGCGCAGGCCTTCCCGATGACCTCTACAGCTCCATCAGGGGCATACCGGAGGCCCACAGGGAGGGGCTTATTTCTTCCTGCGTCATGAGACGCCAGTTTTGGAGCAAGATGGCCACTTACATGATTCTGGTGCTGGCGGCGATTCTGGTGGACAACGGCCTTATTCTGCTGGGCAGGAGCCCCATGGCCACCACGCTGATTATCACCTATCTTTCTATGACAGAGCTTTTAAGCATGGTGGAGAATCTTGATGAAGCGGGCGTTTCGGCCCTTCATCAGTTAACGGACATTCTGAGAGGACGGCGGGGAAGATGAAACTGGATTCACTGCATGAAATGGTGAGGGACTACGCAAGGCGCACCGGTGAAAGGGTGAACCTTGACGGCTTTTTCTGGGATGAGAAGAAGGGAGGATTCCATGACGGATATAATGAATATTTTAAATTCTTCCCTCATGTGGGATTCGTCTTCTGGTCCATTGTGGAGCATGCCGGCAAGCGGTATTTCTCCATTAACCAGACTTATGGAAAATTCCATGAAATGTGCCCCTACATGAAGGAGGTAATGCACCTGAACGGCCTCACGGAAATCATAACGAGGACCACCAGGCCGCCCAAAGTGCATGAGCGGCGCTGGGGGATGAAGCACCTCCCTGAACTGGACTACGACTACCAGGGCCGCCGCTACCATGTCATGGTCAGTGACATTTCTCATCTGAACTAATGAAAGGAGAAAAATCATGCTGAAATTTGACTTACAGCTATTCGGAGGCGGCGGTAAGAAGTCTAAAGTCGTCAGCACCTCTGCCAAGGTGCCGGAGGCATCCAGTGAGGAAAAGAAGATTCTGGCTAACGAAATGGGCTGGCTCTCCAATGCCCTGGGCGTCTCTAACAACCTCATGAACCTGGCGAACGGACAGATTAACAACAACCAGGTGGCGCCGGATTATAACAGCCTCCTGCAGTCGGCCCTCTCCGGCACCCAGCAGGCGGGGCAGACGGTTTCCGGCCTTATCCCGCAGGTGCAGAACGGAGTGACTGGCGCCAACAATGCCAACAACGGCTACATCGGCGGCATCGGCAATGCCATGCAGACTTACCAGGAGGGCAATAAGTACCTGGATAACGATTACCAGAAAGCCATGGCCGACAATGCAGGCATTATGAGCGGTCTCCTCTCCGGAGATCTTCCCTCTGCCTATGCACAGAACCGGCAGAAAGCCCTGCAGTCAGACCTGGACGCTACCATGGGAAACGCTCTTTCTTCTCTGGCGGACCGTGGGATTATCAATTCCTCCGTGGCCAACCAGTCAATGAACGACATTTCCAAGAATGCGGCCAACGCCCTGGCTGCCAATTACACCAGCGACATGGGCACTGCGGCTAACCTTGCGAACTCGGCCTACAACAATCAGCTGAATGGGCTGAACGGCAGGGCGGGCCTTCTTTCCGGCCTGTATTCCGGAGAGCTTTCCGGCATCGGCCAGCAAGCAGGGCTCACCGGAAACAATGTGTCAAACATTCTCAACGGTGCCCAGGCCGCCGGAAGCCTTGCCGGTCAGCAGGCCAACCTTGCGAACCAGCCGATTGATACAGCGGCCGCCGCTCAGAGCAATGCGGCATCCACTCCGCTTAATTATTTCAGTGCGGCCATCGGGCTGCAGAATCCGAACCTCAGCCTGTACGACAGCATGAGCGGGCACCGCTACGCCGTGGCCACCCCGGGGCAGACCTACGTCAAACAGGGCAGCGGCGGATGGTTCGGAAATCTTCTGGGCACGGCGGCCAACTCTGCGGCTGCGTATTACGCCTGCTTCCCGGCTGGCACATTGGTGTCCACGGGGTATGAAGACGTGCCCATCGAAAAGATGAGGGAGGGCGATACCGTCGTCATCCAGGGAGGCCATATGGCCCATGTAAAGAAAGTGCATGACATGGGAGAGCAGATGACCTACAACGTGGAGACGGTGCCAAGCATTGACGGCACAGTCAGAAAGGTGACCACCACGGCCACAGAAGTGCTCCTCACGCCGGAAGGCAGGAAACCGCTCTCTGCCCTGAAAGCAGGGATGAAGGTGTGGACGGTGGACAGTTTCCGCAGACTGGCCCACGTGACCAAGAACAAGGCGGAAAGGGTGTATGAACTGGAACTTGATGACGACAGCGCTCTCTTCTACGCTAACGGATTCGCTGCCGAACCGCTGACGGCCAAAGATAAGGCGGCCAACGGGAAGGCTGAAGGAAAGGAGGGTAAATAACATGGCAGTCGTTTATATTCCTGCAGATAACATGGGCGTCTGGCAGTCTCTGGGAAATGCCCTGGGGACCTATCTGGGGAAACGGGCTTCCGATATTCAGAAGACCCATGAGGCGAAGGAATACGCTAATGCCTGGTTCCCGAACCTCACGGGCTCCCAACCACAGGAGGCCAAGACTATGGCGGACTACGTGCAGATGCCGCAGGACAACACGCCCACCATCCCCCGGATTTCCGGCGGGATTCTCTCACAGGCCCTGCAGGGGACCAATAGCGCCATGCCTGCTCTTACTTCCGGCGCCCAGCCCATCACGGGCACAACTACCTCCGGCGGTGTTGTTGGGAGCGGTCTCCTTTCCGGAAACGTTCAGAATGGGGCCCAGACGGCCACAGGAGCGGCGGCAGGAAACGGGGGTACAACTATAGCCCCTTCCCTTGCAAACGCCGCACAGGCCTATATGGCCCAGCCAAATTTCAATTCTGCGCCGCAGGGGCAGTCTGCAGGTGGTCAGCAGGAAAATGCTCTCCCCTCTGTACCCGACCGGCAGGCTATCCGCCAGAAGAACATGGCGGATAATGGCTCCGTCTACAGGGACCTTTACGTCTCCACAGTCAAGGCCGGTTACTCCCCGGAGGAAGCCAGAGCCATGACGTTGGGCAGGGTGAAGCAGGATGAAGATAACGCCTACAACACCCAGCGGTCCGAGTACGTTTCCAAGGTACTGAACCCGATGAAAGAACAGATTCTGAACGCCCTCATCTTCACCAAGGACAAAGACGGGAACACTGTAGTTGATCGTTACCGCCCCTCCAAGCTGTCAGGCCTTATTCCGGCCATTAACCGCTACAACGAAATGGCGGCTAATGCAGGGGCGCCGGGGCTTGACATTAACAGCCTTGACAACATTTCCAAGCTCACCCGCCCGAACAATAAGTACATGCAAGGCAAGAACGGGCACATCGTCCGCATTGATGAAGACACCGGAGCCGTTTCCGATGCCGGAGACTTCTCCGACCCAAGAGACCAATACATTAAGACCCCTGCCGGATTCTGGGACGTGAAAGCCAAGAGATTCATCACTGACCCGGCGGCCATGAAGAAGATTGAAATCGATCAGCAGAAGGCCAATGCGCAGGATAGGATGGTCAATTCCAACATCGCCATGAACAATTACAGGATGACCAATCCCGCAGGCGGCAGTGGAGGCACCAGTGGGCTCAGCGCTCAGCAGATTTCTTCACTGCGCCAGCTTCACATGAGATGGGTGAAGGACAATCCTGACAAGGATGAATCAGAAAGCCCATGGTACAGTGCTCTTATGAGCACACTTCCTGCTATGGGCGGAGGCTCTTCCGGCGGCCAGCAGGACCCGGGAGATGCCCGCATCGATGCGCTGCGTGAGCAGGGATGGTCCCCAGAAAGAATTATCGCAGGGCTGAAGGCGTCGGGAAATGACGCCTACGTATCTCATGTATGGTGAGGTGAGTTAGATGAACTATGGAGAAACAGGGTTCGACGACCTGGTAAATTACGGTCAGAAAAATGGAAGCGACCTTTCCGGAGCCGGAGACACCGGCTTTGACGACCTGGCGAACAACCCCTCTGCCCCGCAGGAGGATAACTCCATTCTGGGGAAGATTAAAGCCTTTGGGCAGGCAGTCTATGACCAGGCGGACAGGACCACCACGAATCTTGAAAACGCCCTCCCGAACTACATCGGGAAGGTGGAGAAGGCGGCCGACGCCTACGGGCAGGAGGTTTCGCAGGCGGCCACCCGTGCCTACGAGGCCAGAGCCGGAGGGGAGGAAATCAACGATGAGGACCCGACTAGCGGATATGAAGGACAGAACTATGACACGGCCAAGGCAGGCCTCTATGATGCGGCAGTGGGGACGCCTGCCGGTTATGTGGCCATCACTCCCTTCATGCCGGCGCCGGTACGCGGGGCGGCTGGCCTTCTGGCGGCGCCCACCATAGCGCATGGCACCATGGAGGCCTATGACCAGAACGTAGCCAACGATGACGGCACGCCGGTTATCTCCACGGCCAAGCAGACACTTCTGGACCCGGTTATAGACCCCGTGAAGGAAGCGGTGACACAGCCCGGGAAGTACGTGCAGGAAATCGTGGACAACCCTCTCAATGTGTGGGATAAGGTGTTCCTCCCCTATTCCATGGCTGAGGGCGCCATTAAGGGCGGCGAGAAGCTGGTCCCCGACAAAGTGAAAGAGAAAGCCAGGGCCGGGATGGACAAGGCCGTTGACACCATGGACGCCTTCAGCCGTGACGTTCGCGGCGAGGACCTTTCAAGAGCCGGAGAAACGGGATTCGATGACCTGGCGGGCGGCTCCGATGGTGTAAAGGCTATGAGAAATGACACATACAGCCCCGTTGGAGACGCCGAAACGGCTTCTCCGGGTGGTTCAACAGGCTTTGACGACCTTTTCAGGGCGTCGAATGATGACGCCGCATCTTATGACGCTCCTCCTGCTGATATTTCCGCCCCCGCGTTCAATGTGGCAGGGGATGCGGACTGGGCAGGCATGAACAATTCCACTAAAGCGGCGGCCAATGAGCTGGTGACCAGATGGAACCAGGCCCACCCGGAGGCGCCTGTCACCATGACTAGCGGAAAGCGCTCCGGAGACGGAACCTCCCATCACGATGTGGGCGAGGCCGTTGATTTCGTTTCCGATTCCTTCGAGGGCGAGGCAGGAAGGCCGCTGCGTGACGAGTTCGGCCGCATGGCCTCCGATATGGGCCTCACTCCCTTTGATGAGTACAACGGCAGCGGAAACGAAGCCTACGCCAGAGGCGAAAACTTCCACGTCACTGTCCCCAAGGACTGGCAGGGGGCCGGCCGGGCCGTGGCGGACATGGCCGATGATTCCGGTTACGGCTTTGATGATGGCATGCGTGATGTCTCCGATGCGGCCGACGACGCAGACGGTGGCATGTATGAAGAAACCGGTGACATGGCCACGGACGTGTACAACCGCTACCGGCAGGACGGCCTTACTGATGCAGAGGCGGCAGGCATGACGGGAAACATCGCCCAGGAAAGCGGATTCGATGCCGGAGCCGTTTCCAATGACGGATATGGTACAAGAGCCCTTATCCAGTGGGACGGCGACCGCTACGCCCGCTTTGAAAAGTGGTGCGATGACAACGGCCGCGACCCGTCGGACTGGCGGGCCCAGGTGGACTATTCCGTGGAGGAAATGAAGACCACGGAGCCCGACGCCCTCCGCCGGATGCGTGAGAGGGGTGACGACCTCACGCCGGAGGAAGCGGCCCGGATTATCCGTGAGGACTACGAAAGGCCGGACCCCGCCCAGGCTAACGATGCCCGCCGCATGAGTGAAGCCAGAAGGGTGTACGACCAGGACGGTAAGCGGCAGAGTGCTCCCATGGATGATTCCTCCCACTCTTTCGGCGGAGAGGATGGCGTCATTGAGACCGGCGACAGGGGCGGGAATCTCAATTTCGATGAGCCTGCTTCTTCTGACAGGGTGCAGGCCATGAGGGACGCTTACGACCCGGTACAAGACCGCAAAGCGAAGCAGCTTGACCTTATCTTGAAAAATAATCCTGCCAATGACGATGTTCATTTATGGATACGCTCCACCAAAGACATTCACACGGCCGAAGAGGTTTTCAAAGAGGCATATGACAACGGCGAGGCCATGTATCCGGATTTTACGCTTGACATGATGGATGAAGCATTAAAATCCGGGAAAGTAACTGTTTACAGTTCTCATCCGATAAAGAACGGAATTTTCGTTACCCCGTCCTACATGAACGCAAGTGATTATGCTGGCGGCGGAAGGGTTTACTCTAAAAAAATCCGCCTTACTGATGTCGCATGGATTGATGAGTCTGAAGGACAGTATGCGCCTGTAAAAGTTTCCCGCACTCCCCGTGGAAACATCCAGGCTATGAGAGACACTTCCCAGCCAGTCGGCCAGGTGGACCTTTCTCCCCGGTTAAAAGGCGGGGCTATCCCAAGGGATATGCCCCGGGAATATAACTTTCCCCGGGAAGGCAACACCCAGACCATACAGCGCATGGATACCATCCGCAGTATGCGTAATGATGTGGACTACACGGCCCATGAAGATACCGGCGTGCCGGTTACCAGGCAGGGCATTGTTGACTACGTGAACCGGCTTTTCAATGCCACCATCCGCACCGGCCGCACGGTGAAGGGCGCAAGGGGCCAGTTTGACACGCTTTCCCACGTAATCCGGACGCAGAATTTTGCGGAGCCCAGGGTTATCGCCCATGAGCTGGGCCATTTCCTGGATGAGCGGTTCCACTTCTCCGAGGCGCCGGAATATGCAGGCGAGCTCCTGCATCTGGTAGATGACCGCTTTGGAAAAGGCGGCTATTCTGACCTGGATATGGCCGGAAGACTGGGCGAGGGCTTTGCTGAATTCTTCCATGACTATGTGACGGACAGGGCGCAGGCCAGAAGGAACGCGCCTGAATTCTACGACTACTTTGAGAAGAAACTGCACCAGGACCCCAAGCTGACGGGGGCAACGAACAAGCTGACCAAAATCATGTACCAGTGGAACCATCAGGGCTCTGTGGCGAGGGTGAAGGGCCATATTTCCTTTGCCTCCGACTCCACCGGCTTCCAGGGGCTGAAGAACATGCTGAAGGATGGCACCTTTGGCGAGGCCGGAAAGAAGGCATGGAGCCGCCTCTATACGGAGGGCGTGGATGAGCTCCATCCGCTGGCGGATGTGGTGGCGGCCGTGGAGAAGAGAATCGGGAAGAAACTGCCCTTCTCTTCCAACCCCTTCCTGAATGCCTGGGCCGCCAGAGGATGGGCAGGTAAGGCCATCACTCTCCTGCAGCATGGAGACCCGGAAAGGGGTATCCCTTCCCTGAAGAGCATTTTCCAGAAGGTGGGAAAGGACAAGCTGAAGGATTTCTCTGCCTTCCTGGTGGCGCTCCGTGAAAAAGACATCTACGACTTCAACAGCAAGCTGCAGAAGGGGGAAGAAGGGGCCGCCCTGAAGGCGACTATGGACCCCATAGATGCAGGCATGACCATCCGCGAGCTGGCGAAGAAACATCCGGAATTCGTGGAGGCCGCCAAAGAGCTCTACCGCTTCCAGCAGCATCTGATTAACGAGCTGGTGAATGCGGGCATGCTCTCAGCGAAAGCGGCGGCGGACATGCGGAAAAGGTGGCCGCACTACGTCCCCTTCCAGCGCATTGTGGACGGCATTGATGCACCCAGCGTGGGCGGTAAGAAATTCGTGAACGTGGGAAATACCATCCAGAAATTCAAAGGCTCCTCCCGCGACATCGTGGACCCGCTGGAAAGCGTCATTTCCAACACCTTCCGCGTGGTGAGCGCCATCGAGAGAAACAAGGTGGGGCAGTCTTTCGTGAAGCTCTCCAGGATGAAAGGCATGGGTGACCTTTGCGAAGAGGTGAAAGGCACGCCCAGAGCCACGGACAGCACTTTCTACGTCTGGGAAGGCGGGAAGAAAAGGACCTACGCCACCTCTCCGGAACTGCTAAGCGCTCTTAAGATGACAAATCAGGAAGGCATGAGCACGTTGGTGAAGATTCTCCGCGTTCCGGCGGGATGGCTCCGAAGCGGCGCAACGCTGTCACCGGAATTCATCCTCCGCAACCCCGTGCGGGATATGATTTCCGCTTCCCTTTATTCCAAGCACGGATTCATCCCGGTGTGGGACACCGTGCGGGGGCTCTCCCTTTATCTCAAGAAGGGTAAAGAATACTGGGATTACATGAACAGCGGGGCGGCGCAGTCGGCCATGGTTTCCCTTGACCGGGACTATCTCCACGGACAGATGAGGGACCTTCTGAAGAAGAAGAGCGTGCTATCCATGTGTGCCAATCCCATCGAAGCACTCCGGGCCTTTTCCGAAGCGACTGAAATGGCCACAAGGCTGGCGGAATTCGACCTTGCAAAGAAGGGTTATACCGGCATCGGGAACAGGCTCTTTGGGAATGAGAGAAAACCTCTCTCCAACACGGAGGCAGGCATTGAGGCCAGAGACGTGACACTGGACTTTGGCCGCCACGGCAGAAAAACGCAGAGCTGGAACCAGATGGTGGCTTTCTTTAATGCCTCTATCCAGGGCACGGACAAGATGATCAGGGAATTCAAAGAACATCCCGCACAGATGACTATGAAAACCTTCATCGGCATCACTCTCCCATCTGTGCTGCTGTGGTACATCAACAAGGATGATCCGCGCTACCAGGAACTTCCACAGTGGCAGAAAGACATTTTCTGGGTGATTCCGGGCAAGGACACGCTGTACAAGATTCCAAAGCCTTTCGAGCTGGGGATTCTCTTCGGCACCGTGCCGGAGAGAGTAATGCAGTACATGTACGACAAGGAAAAGGGCAGGAATGGCCCTGGGTTCAAAGGACTGGGCGAATCTATCACCAGCAACCTGCTTCCGAGCGCCATCCCAACCGGATTTCTCCCGGCTGTTGAGTGGATTTCAAACTATTCCATGTTTATGGGCCGCAACATCGTTCCCCTTTCCCAGTCGAAACTTCCGGACCACATGCAGTACGGTCCATATACTTCCTACCTGGCACGCAAGGTGGGGAATGCCTTCAACCTGTCGCCAAGGAAGATAGACAACACCATCCAGGATGTGGGCGGCAATCTGGCAGCCCTGGGCAACAGCCTCATCGACCAGGCGGCAGGGCTGGCGGAGACAAGGCCTGCCAAGAGGGCCAGCGAGATGCCCGGCGTGAGAGGCTTCACGGCCACGCCCTACGCCTCTTCGGACAGTGTGCAGCGGCTCCGGGATGATTTCAGCCAGCAGGAAAAGCTGTACAACGAATTCAAGCTAACCAAACAGAAGCCGGAAGGTTACGACGCTGCCAAGTACATGAAGTACAAGGCCGCCATGGATGCCATGAATAACACGTATCGTGCTGAAAAGAAAATCATGGATTCCAAGCAGCTCAACAGCGCCGAGAAGCGGGAACGCATTGACCGCATTAAGATGCAGCAGACAAATATCGCCAGAAGGGCCCTGGGCCTTTCCAAGGTTTCCAATGAATAGGAGGAAGAATCATGAAGGGTGTAGACGTTTCTGAAAATAATGGCCGGGTGAACTGGTCCGACGTGGCGGCGGCAGGCTTCGAGTTCGCCATGGTCCGCTTAGGCTATGGGCACGGGCACATGGACAGCCGGTTTTATGAGAACGTGAATGGAGCCATTGCGGCAGGCCTGAAAGTCGGGGTATATTTCTACTCCTACGCCCTCACCCAGGAAGATGCGGACTATGAGGCCGATTTCCTGGTGCAGACCCTGCAGGACTGCGGCCTTACGGCAGAGAAGCTCCCCATGGGGGTATGGATTGACGAAGAAGACGCCGACGGCTGGAGGTCCGGCCACGGACTTGACGTCTACGCAGACAGCCAGCTCGTGACCAACATGGCCACGGCCACAGTCAATCGTCTGTGGGATGCAGGGTTCATGCCGGCAGGCGTGTACATGAACTGCGACTGGGCAGAGCGTGTCATTGACATGGACCAGACCGGAGGCGCCGGCCTTTGGCTTGCCCAGCCGGGGGCGTCCTATCCGGACCATGACTGCATGCTGTGGCAGTACACTTTCACGGAAAACATCAATGGCCACGAGTTCGATGCCAACATGGTGATGGGAGGTTTTGACAATGTTTAAGCTAATTGGCGACAGCATCAACATCACTAGAGGAGATACTGGCATGCTCCAGCTGGAACCCGCCCTTGACGGGAAACCCATGGAGAAAGGCACCTATACTGCGGTGCTCTCCGTGAAGACCGACATGGATGATGAGTCCTACCTTCTGCAGAAGCAGGCTGACGATAACGGCCGTTTCTTCTTCTCACATGACGACACCAAGGACATTCCGGCCGGCACTTATGTCTATGACATTGAAATCCGGAGCGGCGAGCAGGTGCATACAATCGGCGCCTCTAAGTTCATCGTGAAGGGAGACGTGACCAGAGATGACTGAGAAAACATTTTCTATGGCCACCATGAAGGTGAAACTGGCATCGAAGCAGACACTATCCGCAAAGCTGACGGCCGACGCCAGAATGACGGCGGAAATGGATCTCCTGCTCAAGGGAGATAAAGGCGATAAAGGGGACAAGGGAGACACCGGCGAAACCATCGCCTCTGCGTACTGCAACCCGGACGGCACCATGGTGCTTGAAATGGATTCGGGGCGGAGGATTTCCACAGGCCTTCATCCCCTGCAGGACTGCATGGGATACGCTGAAAGTGCAAAAGAAAGCGCCGATGCTGCGGCGTCTTCCCAGTCTGCGGCAGCTGGAAGTGAAAGTGCGGCGGCATCCAGCGCGTCTGCCTCCGCCGCCTCCGCTTCGGCGGCCAAGACGAGCGAGACCAACGCCAAGGTTTCGGAAACTAACGCTTCATCCAGTAAAAGCGCCGCCGCATCCTCTGCCAGCGCGGCGGCATCCTCCGCATCCGCGGCGGACTCTTCCCAGAGCGCGGCGAAAGCATCTGAAACCAATGCAAAGGCAAGTGAAACGAATGCTGCCAAGTCGGCCAGCGCCGCGGCGGCCTCCGCAAGGACCCAGCAGGCGGACTGGAGCGAAACCGACAACACTCTGCAGAGTTATATCAAAGGAAAACCCACGAATCTGCTGACCACCAACACCACGCAGACCATTACAGCGGATAAGACATTCACCGGAGCGATAACCATGGCCACGGTCAACGCCACATCTCTCACCGTCACGGGCTCCACGTCCGTACCCACTGCCAATGCCGATAACAACTCTAAAACCGTTGCGAATACAGCTTTTGTGAAAACGGCCATCGCCAATCTCGTGAATGGCGCTCCTTCTCAGCTTGACACGCTGAAAGAACTCTCTGCGGCACTTGGCAATGATGCCAATTTTTCTGCCACGGTGGCAAAGCAAATCGGCGAGAAAGTCAGCAAGAGCGTCAGAAATACGGCAACGGATAGTAATTTGCGGTTCATAAGATCAGAATTTGATTACTGCAAATGTAATGAAT
>ENA-UERX01001431-UERX01001431.1-human-gut-metagenome-genome-assembly--contig:-NODE-1431-length-14460-cov-4.518876_pt1 | contig 14460 bp, 12 predicted proteins | sample MGYA00242992_ERZ507993 | MGnify/ENA primary metagenome ERZ507993 (study PRJEB26167, sample SAMN06115487) | human gut metagenome | host: Homo sapiens | place: China:Chongqing | collected 2015-04-10... | reverse complement strand
GACCTGCCGGTTGTTACAATCGATTATGTACATCATAATTGTACGGCAGTCAGTTCCAATAATATTCAGGGTATGGAAGATCTTGTAAAATACATATACGGGCAGGGACATCGAAAAATTGCATATATTCATGGGCAGCAGGCTTCTTACGTTACGAAAGACCGGCTGGCAAGTTTTTACCGGACAGTGGATGAACTTGGTTTAAAGATTCCGGATGAATATATCCGGACAGCAGATTATCTGGAAACCAGGGAAGCAGCAAAGCAGACAAAGGAACTGCTCAATTTAGAAGATCCGCCAACCTGTATCATATATCCGGATGACACCTCTTTAATAGGAGGAAGGAATGTTATCATAGAGATGGGACTTCGGATTCCGAAGGATATTTCAATTGCAGGATATGACGGGACGAGGATGTCACAGTTATTACATCCACAGCTTACAACGATCAGACAGGACACAGAGCTGATCGGGAGCGAGGCAGCCAAGCGGCTGATAGGCACTATTGAGAAACCGAGAACAACTCTCGTAGAGAGAGTCGTTATAGAAGGAATCTTAGTTGCCGGTAAATCCGTTGGACGTATTTAAAAGTAGTTGCAGCTACATACGGACAGCATTTTTGCAGAAATGTATACGGAAGATAGGCATTTGATTCTGAACTATCTACTGAAAAGTAGCAAACAAACAATGGTCAAAAGACCACATATTAAGGAGGAGGGTTTTCCATGAAAAAGAAAATCGTTAGCACATTATTATGCACAGCAATGCTCGTAACCATGATGGCAGGATGCGGCGGCAACAATGCAGCAAACACCAGCACAAACAGTGGCAGCAACGCAGCAGATACGAAGAGTGATGCAGCAGCAGCCACAGATGAAGCCGCTCCGGCAACAGAAGCAGCAAGCGCAGATACAAGTTCAGATGCAAGTGCTTCTGATGAAGGAAAAGTACTTAACATCTACTGCTGGAATGAAGAGTTCAAGAGCCGTCTGACAGATCATTATCCAGGATATACAGAGGTGGATGCAACCACAGGTACGATCGGTGATGTAACTGTAAAATGGAACATTACACCAAATGATGACAATGCATATCAGAACAATCTGGATGCAACCTTATTAAAACAGGCAGATGCAGCAGCAGACGATAAGATCGATATCTTCTTGGTAGAAGCCGATTATGCATTGAAATATGTTGATACAGATTACACAATGGCAGTTACAGATCTTGGAATTACCGATGCTGATCTTTCCAAACAGTACCAGTACACCAAAGATGTTGTTACAGATTCCAACGGTGTATTAAAAGGTGTTTCATGGCAGGGCTGCCCTGGTGTATTATTCTATAACAGAGATGCAGCAAAAGAAGTATTAGGTTCTGATGATCCTGCTGAAGTTCAGAATTACGTAAAAGACTGGGATACATTTAATGATACAGCAAAGAAAATGAAAGATGCAGGTTACACAATCACATCTTCCGCAAACGATACTTACCGTGTATACTCCAACAACGTTACTTCAAAATGGGTTGTTGACGGCAAGATCAATATTGATGACAACATTATGAAATGGGTGGATGATTCCAAAGAGCTTGTAGATGCAGGTGAGACAGGAACATACGAACTGTGGAGTGATGACTGGAAGAAAGGTTTCTATCCGGAAGGAAATGTATTCTGCTACTTTGGACCTGCATGGTTAGTAAACTTCTCAATGGCAGCAGATACAGAAGGCAGTATCGGTTACAACGGTGGCTGGGGTGCAACGGAAGGACCTCAGGGCTTCTTCTGGGGCGGTACATGGATCTGTGCAGCAGCAGGAACTGATAACCAGAGCCTTGTAAAAGATATCATGCTTCAGATGACAACCAATGATGACGTTATGAAAGAGATCATCGAGAAAGATGATGACTTCGTAAACAATCAGGATGTAATCACTGAGATGGCAGACAGCTCCTACTCAAGCAAGATCTTAGGCGGACAGAATCCACTTGGCATTTACAGCTCAGGTGTTTCCAAACTTGATTTAAGCAATCTTTCTTCTTATGATCAGGGATGTAACGAAGAGTTCCAGAATGCAATGAAGAACTACTTCGAGGGAACAGCTACTAAGGAAGAAGCATTAGATCTGTTCTACAAAGCAGTTGTAGAGAAATATCCGGAGTTAACATACTAAGCAGACGAACGGTATAAAAAATGATCAGATGCCGCGCCTGCCGGACCGTAAGGGAGGCGGGCGCGGCTCATTTTATATCCAAATTTGTGTAAAAACTGTAAGCGCAGAGCTGACAGCAGACTTACACAGGATAAGAGTGAGGGATGCTGTGAGCTCTGTGGATGAGAAAATGTACTCTGAAAAAGGAGGTTGGGCTGTTATGAAAAAAAGCAGTGGAAAGGTAGTAAAGTACAATAAATGGGGATATATCTTTTTGATTCCTTTTATTGTAGTATATGTTGTTTTTCAGCTGATTCCATTGATCAGCACTATTTATAACAGTTTCTTCGAAAACTATATGTCAGGACTGACACAGGTCGGACCGAATTTTGTCGGACTTGCAAACTATAAAAAGCTTTTCTCGGATGGAGATATCTGGATTTATACCAAAAATACTCTGTTATTGTGGATCATGTGCTTCGTACCGCAGATTATTTTATCGCTTGTACTTGGGGCATGGTTTTCAGATGTGCGTCTCAAATTAAAAGGAACACGTTTCTTTAAAACGGTCGTATATCTTCCAAACCTGATCATGGCATCCGCATTTTCCATGTTGTTCTTTACCTTGTTTTCCGATGGAGGACCGATCAACTCAATGCTGATGCAGATCGGATTTATTGATACACCATATAAATTTTTATCAAATGCGGGAAGTGCAAGAGGACTGATCGCACTGATGAACTGCCTGATGTGGTTTGGTAATACAACGATCCTTCTGATGGCTGGTATGATGGGTATCGATACTTCTTTATTTGAGGCAGCAGAAGTCGATGGAGCAACTTCTTCCCAGGTATTCTGGCAGATCACGTTACCGCTGTTACGTCCGATCCTTGTATATGTGGTCATCACATCTCTGATCGGTGGTTTACAGTTATTCGATGTTCCACAGATCTTAACCAATGGAACCGGTGATCCGATGCGTTCTACTATGACACTGATCATGTTCTTAAATAAACATCTCTATAGTAAGAACTATGGTATGGCTGGTGCATTGTCAGTTATTCTGTTTATCATTACAGGTATTTTAAGTTTGATCGTATTTAAGATTACCGGCAATGATAAGAGGAAGGGGTGAAACTCATGAATGAAAATCGTAATTTGAAAAAAGGCGTAGGTATTCATGCAAGAAGATTTATTGCATATGTTGTATTGGCGATTGTTTCTGTTTTGTGTTTATTCTGGTTTTATGTATTATTTATCAATGCAACCAGATCAAATGGTGAGATGCAGTCCGGTTTTACACTGGTTCCAAGCAGTCATTTGTGGGAAAACTGGAAGAACTTAAGAAACGGAACACTTCCGGTTTGGAATGGTATGTTCAACAGCCTGATCATTTCAGCATGCAGTGCAGTACTTGGTGTGTATTTTTCAACGATGACAGCTTATGCGATCCATGCGTATGATTTCAAACTGAAAAAATATATTTATCCATTTATTTTAATGGTTATGATGATTCCGACACAGGTAACTGCACTTGGATTTATCAAACTTGTATCTGGTATGCATTTAGAGGATTCCTTTATTCCTCTGATCGTGCCGACAATCGCAGCTCCGGTTACATTTTTCTATATGAAACAGTACATGGAAAGTACACTGCCGTTGTCACTGGTTGAGGCAGCGCGCATTGATGGATCTGGGGAGTTCCGTACATTTAACTCTATCGTAATGCCATTAATGAAGCCAGCGATCGCCGTACAGATGATCTTTACTTTTGTAAGCAGCTGGAATAATTACTTCACACCGGCATTGATACTGCACGACGATAAGAAAAAGACACTGCCTATCTTAATCGCACAGCTGCGTGCAGCTGACTGGCTCAAATTCGATATGGGGCAGGTATATGTGATGATTGCATTCTCCATCTTTCCGGTTATTATTGTATATCTGTTTTTATCAAAACATATCGTACAGGGTGTTGCACTCGGTAGTGTAAAGGGTTAACAAGTCTGTTCAAAAATTTGTAAAAAATTGCTGTACTATAAAAAATGAGACTGCCAGACAGGTGGTCTCATTTTTGATTAAAAATCTTTGACGATGTCACTGGTAAACAAGGCAGTTTTGTGCTATACTATTATTTATAATTGGTAGAAAAAAGATCGGATGTGTTGGGGTACAACAGGTGCAGCTGAAATCGGACAGGCTGACCATTTGCAAAGTACACATAGAAATGGAGAGGAATATGACGGAGACAGGATTATGGATTTTTCTGATTTGCTTACTTTTAGTAGTGCTCATAGCAACTGTGGTTGCAGTAGTGTCAGCAGTATCAGGCGCTGCGGCAGCGATCGTGGATGACGAGGAATCAGAGGAAGAATAGGAATACAGCCGGTATGGATGGAGATCGTCGCCATTTATTATTATGTTCACGATCCCGCTTGCATTTACGGGAGGATTCTTTGCTGCAAGGAAGAGATCTAAAAAAACAGTTGACAAACCATGCGTCCCCTCGTATGATAAAAACAGCAAAAAAACAAAGGTTGTGAGAAAGAAGAGTACACATAAACTCTTTGCAGAGAGGGAAGTTCACCGGCTGAAAGACATCCCAGAGAAAGATATGTGGAAGGTAGCTTTTGAACCGGAATACTGAGAAAGTATAGCTGTATGACAGGACATAAGAACAGGCATTGCAGGTATGCACAGGTATTCACGACTCATCCACGTTACAGGATGACCGGTCAGGCATGGACTGGCTGGACACAAGCACCAACAAAGGTGGTACCGCGATCATATTCGCCCTTTGTATTCCGTATGGGATACAAAGGGCTTTTTTGATTCATAGGAAATTCGTCCTATGAATCAAAAAGCCCTCCGGGCGGGATGCGCATCTCGCAGAGAAGAAGTTAGCTGTAAACAGCACCGCCCGAGCGCGAAAGAGTCGCAAGCAACTCTTTGTTCATTAATCAAAAAGGAGAACAGATTATGTGTCAGAATTGCAGTAAAGAATTAGCAAAGACCTACGATCCAAAAAGCATTGAAGACCGTTTATACAAAAAATGGGAAGATAACGGCTATTTCCACGCCGAGGCAGACCGCAGTAAAAAGCCGTTTACCATTGTAATGCCGCCGCCAAATATCACAGGACAGCTTCACATGGGACATGCACTTGACAACACCATGCAGGATATTTTAACACGTTATAAGAGAATGCAGGGTTATAATGCACTGTGGCAGCCTGGTACAGACCATGCTTCCATTGCAACTGAGGTTAAGGTAATCGAGAACCTCAAAAAACAGGGCATTGACAAACGTGATCTCGGAAGAGAGGGTTTCCTTGAAAAATGCTGGGAGTGGCGTGATGAGTACGGCAGCCGCATTATCAACCAGTTAAAGAAAATGGGATCTTCCGCTGACTGGGAGAGAGAGCGTTTTACCATGGACAAAGGCTGCTCTGAGGCAGTGCTTGAGGTATTCGTAAAATTATATGAAAAAGGATTGATTTATAAGGGTTCCCGTATCGTCAACTGGTGTCCGGTATGTAAGACATCTATCTCGGATGCTGAGGTAGAACATGAGGAGCAGGACGGATTTTTCTGGCACATCAACTATCCGGTTGTCGGTGAAGAAGGCAGATTTGTCGAGATCGCAACAACAAGACCGGAGACATTGTTTGGTGATACCGCAGTTGCAGTCAACCCGGATGATGACCGATACAAAGATATTGTTGGAAAAATGTTAAAACTTCCGATGACAGACCGCGAGATCCCGGTGATCGCTGATGCGTATGTTGATAAAGAGTTCGGAACCGGATGCGTAAAGATCACACCGGCACATGACCCGAATGACTTTGAGGTCGGAAAACGCCATAACTTAGAAGAAATCACGGTTATCAATGATGATGCAACGATGAATCATTATGCCGGAAAATATGAGGGCATGGATCGCTATGAGTGCAGAAAAGCATTAGTGGAAGATCTTGAGAAACAGGGACTTCTTGTAAAAGTAGAGCCACATTCCCATAATGTAGGAACCCATGACCGCTGTGGCACAACCGTAGAGCCGATGGTAAAACAGCAGTGGTTTGTAAAGATGGATGAGCTGATCAAACCTGCTGTTGAGGCAGTAAAAAATGGAGATATCCAGTTACTTCCAAAACGCATGGAGAAAACATATTTTAACTGGACAGACAATATCCGTGACTGGTGTATTTCCAGACAGCTCTGGTGGGGACATCGTATTCCGGCTTATTACTGCCCGGACTGTGGTGAGATGGTCGTAGCAAAGACTGCGCCGGAAAAATGTCCGAAATGCGGCTGTGACCATATGGAGCAGGACCCAGATACCTTAGATACCTGGTTTTCATCCGCACTCTGGCCGTTCTCCACATTAGGCTGGCCGGAAAAGACAGAAGACTTAGATTACTTCTATCCGACAGACGTACTTGTAACCGGATACGATATCATTTTCTTCTGGGTTATCCGTATGATCTTCTCAGGTTATGAGCAGATGGGAAAAGCACCGTTCCATACCGTATTATTCCACGGACTGGTTCGTGATTCCCAGGGACGTAAGATGAGTAAATCTTTAGGAAACGGTATCGATCCGCTGGAAGTTATCGACAAATACGGTGCAGATGCGCTTCGTCTGACACTGATCACCGGAAATGCACCTGGAAATGACATGCGTTTCTACTGGGAGCGTGTTGAGGCATCAAGAAACTTTGCAAATAAAGTGTGGAATGCATCCCGTTTCATTATGATGAACCTTGAGGGAAGTGAGATCAAAACCCCATCACTTGACGAGTTAAAACCGGCAGATAAATGGATCTTATCCAAAGTAAACACACTTGCAAAAGATGTGACAGAAAATATGGATAAGTACGAGATGGGAATCGCGGTACAGAAAGTTTACGATTTCATCTGGGATGAGTTCTGTGACTGGTACATCGAGATCACAAAGACACGTACTTATAATAAAGAAAATGATCCTGCATCTGCAAATGCAGCATTCTGGACGTTAAAGACCGTATTGACAGAGGCATTAAAACTGCTTCATCCGTTCATGCCGTTTATCACAGAAGAGATTTTCTGTACACTGCATCCGGAAGAAGATACGATCATGCTTGCAAAATGGCCGGAGTACCGTGCTGACTGGAATTTCCCGGCAGAGGAAGAAATGTTAGAGCACTGTAAGGATCTGGTAAAAGGTGTCCGTAATTTGCGCACAGAGATGGATGTTCCGCCATCAAGAAAAGCAAAAATCTTTATTGTTACTGAAAATGCCGCTTTGCGTGATTCCTTTGAACTGACGAAAGAGGCTTATGCAAACCTTGCCGGCGCAAGTGAGGTCATGGTGCAGCAGGATAAGACAGGCATTGGGGAGGACGCTGTATCTGTTGTGATCCCCGGTGCTACACTGTATCTGCCACTGGAAGATCTGGTTGATTTTGAAAAGGAAAAAGAACGTCTGTTAAAAGAACAGGCACGTTTAGAGAAAGAACTTGCACGTTCTAAGGGAATGCTTTCCAATGAAAAATTCTTAAGCAAAGCACCGGAAGCAAAAGTGCAGGAGGAAAAAGATAAACTTGCCGGATACGAACAGATGATGGCGCAGGTCAAAGAACGTTTGGCACAGATGTCAAAATAATTGCAAGATAATGAGAGCAAGAATGGCGAATTGGATCATGTGCTGATTTTGTACATGATATAAGTAAAAAGGAGCTATGCATGAAGGTTTCATCCTTACCGGCAAGCCGGAAAGAAGCCTGCCCGGCATAGCTCTTTTTAGTAAAATAGCACCAAAAAACAAACATTTTGTTAAAGAATTTACTTGAAAAAGCATAAAAGTACTAGTATTATATAAGATAAGGAATATTCTACGTTACTATATATACATACATGAGAAAGAATTGGGGAGCACGCCTATGGTAACAGAAGAAAAGCCAATCGTACAGATAACGGCGGATGGCATGGAAGCTTATATTATGCTTGTAACGCCGGACGATGGGGGAGAATATACAGTTGAATCATTGCAGAAAGCACTGGATGAGAGAGGTGTCAAGTACGGAATAGATGAATCAGCGTTGAAAAAGCTGGCTGATGAAAAAAAATATGGACTGGAGACATTAATAGCACGGGGCACAGAGGCGGTAGATGGAAAAGACGGTTATTATGATTATAATTTTAACTGCAACTTTGATAAAAAACCGTTGATAAAACCGGATGGAACCGTGGATTACTGGTCTGTAAAGTCGATAGAGTCTGTGGTGCAGGATCAGGTGATCGCGGAGTACCATCCTTGTGTGGAGGGAACAGACGGCAAGACAGTCACTGGAAAGCCGATACCTGCAAAGCGGGGAAGAGAACAGCTTCCACTGAAAGGAAAAGGATTTGAACGCCGGGATGATAATACCTACGTTGCGCTGATGAGTGGTAAGATCGAGACACAGAATGACAGGGTTGTGATCCTTCCGGTACATGAATTGTCCGGCAATGCAGATCTTTCCAGTGGCAACATTGATTTTCATGGTGATGTTGTGATCCACGGAAGCGTGGAAAGCGGCGTTATAGTAAAAGCAAGCGGTACGATCACAGTGGATGGAATCGTCGAGGCATGCACGTTAGAGGCAGGAAAAGATATCATTTTAAGGAGTGGAATGCTCGGTGGAAATAAGGCATCAGTAAAGACAAAAGGCAGTATTACCGCAAAGTTTTTTGAATTTACCCGTATTGAATGTGCAGGCGATATCCGTGCAGATGTGTTGATGGATTGCCAGGTACAGTGCTTTGGAAAGATCATCATGAATGGAAAACGCGGAGGCATCATCGGTGGCCTTACACATGGAGTGTGTGGAATCGAGGTTACGACATTAGGGAACGATGCCGAGAAGAAGACTGTTATTATGGCTGGTGCAAGTCCGGAGGAATATGCAAAGCTCAGACAGTTAGAGAAGACGATCCAGGAGCTGAGTCAGGGATTAGCGCAGATCGATGAGGGACTGCGAAAGTTTGAAGAACTCGAAAAAGCTCGTGGAGTCAGCTATAAAGATGATCCGAGGAGAGTAACACTGCTCCGTGTCAAGATCCGTGATACTGCAACGTTAGCAAACAGCAAAGAAGAGGCAAAACAGATTCGTAATCTGATCGAGAGTGCGAGCGGTGCATGTGTTACCGTTTTGCGGGAGACTTATCCGGGAGTGGTGATCCAGATCGAGGATACCAAGCTGCTTGTACAGAACAATGTAAAATCAGCGGAGTTTTACAAGCTGCAGGATAAGATCAAGACGAGAGAATGCTCATAAAACTGCTGTCGAATATGGCAGAAGTTTTACGAAAAACTTAATATAAATTTACTTGATTATTGTCACCACTATATTATAATATAGTGGTGATTCTTTTTGCCCCGAAATTGTGCGACGGAGCGAAGAATATTAAAATAGATGTTGCCATAAAATTTGGCAGAAAAGGAATGGTCGATTATGATTAATTTTGAAGAAGAGTTAAAGAATTTTAAACCGAGCTTAGAGGTAGAAGAGGCAGAGCAGGCGATATATAATCATGAATTAACAGATATGACAGATGTTTTAAAAGAGATGATGCAGGAATTAAAGCATAATATGTAAGATATCTTTTGAAAAGTCAAATGTAAGTTCGTGAAGTGAGGGAAAGAATGAAGTGCTATAATTGTGGAGCAAAGCTTGGAAGGGAAAATATCTGCCCTGAATGTGGCGTAAATGTAAAAATATATAAAAAAATTGTCATGGCATCCAATGAATATTATAATGATGCACTGGCAAAGGCGGGGGTTCGTGATCTTTCAGGAGCAATTGAAAGTCTGAAAACAAGTCTGAAATTCAATAAATTAAATATAGATGCAAGAAATCTGCTTGGACTGGTCTATTTTGAGATGGGCGAAGTCGTGGAGGCGTTGACAGAGTGGGTGATCAGTAAGAACTATCAGCCGTCTGATAATGCTGCAAGCCGTTATCTGGATGAGATACAGAATAACAGGTCAAGGCTTGAGACGATCAATCAGACCATCAAAAAATACAATCAGGCATTATTATACTGCAGACAGGACAGCCGCGATCTGGCAATTATCCAGTTAAAAAAAGTATTGTCATTGAATCCGAAATTAGTCAGCGGGCATCAGCTTTTAGCACTGCTTTACATTCAGGAGGGCAAGTATGATCTCGCAAAGAAGTCTTTACGCAATGCAGGAAAGATCGATGCAAATAATACGATCACACTCCGTTATCTGAAAGAAGTGAATGCAGGATTAAAGGATAATACCTCCGGGAAAAAACCAAAAGAAGAACAGATTTCCTATCAGAGTGGCAATGAGACGATCATCCAGCCAAAGTATTTAAAAGATAATTCTGCGATGGGAACAATCCTTAATATGGTCATAGGAATCGCAATCGGTGCGGCAATTACCGGATTTCTGGTTGTGCCGGGTGTGCGCCGTCAGGTTCAGAATGATGCAAAAGCGCAGGTGCTTGATGCGAATAACACAGTTTCATCAAAGAATCAGGAAATCAGCACTCTGCAGAAACAGATCGACGATCTGACAAGTCAGATGACTGAGGTCAAGGACAGTGCAGAAGGATCGGAGAACAAGATCAGCACATATGATCAGCTGCTCTCTGCCTATGCATCTTATTCGGATGGTAATATTGAGGCGGCAGGGAATGCACTTGGCAATGTCAATGAGGAATATTTAAGTGACAGTGCTAAGAGTGTTTATGAGACGATCAATGCACAGGTCAATGCAGACTATTTAGAGTCCTTATATAATCAGGGATACAGCGATTATAACAGCCAGAAGTTTGAGGAGGCTGCCACAAGTTTACAGAAAGTTGTAGACATGGAAGAGACCTACAAAGATGGATATGCACTGTATTATCTGGCACAGGCATACCGCAAGAACAATGATCTTGAGACAGCAAAGATTTATTACCAGAAGATCGTAGAACTCTATCCTGGTACAGAGCGTGCAGCAAATGCACAGAATTATCTTAATATTGAGGAATAGGATATTTGGAATAAACAAAATTAAATATCAGCAATGCCATTATACAAAAGACGTCTGGATAATATCAGGCGTCTTTTTATTTCACAAAAAGGCATTTTATCAATGATATCACGAATCAGGGAGCGCTGGGAAAGGAGTATTTATGGAAGAAAAATATCAATTAAAGGAAGGGTGTTTAACGATTCAGATGCCAAAAGAGCTTGATCATCATGAGGCGGGCAGACTTAAGCTGGAAGCAGATTATCTGATCGGGGCATACCATGTCAGACGGCTTGTATTTGATTTTCGGGAGACGGAGTTCATGGACAGTTCAGGGATCGGTGTGATCATTGGAAGGTGCAAGAGTATGGGATTTTCCGGTGGGGAAGTGATGGCGATGAATATGAACGAGCGTGTAAAAAAAATATTTATGGTGTCAGGACTGCAGAAGTTGATCCGGACGGATCTGGTCAGAAAAGAATGGGACATGCAGGATTAAAAAAGTGAAAATCAGAAAATGAAATGGAGAATCAATATGCAGACAGATCATAGTAATGAGAACGAAATGAAACTCGAATTTGATGCAAGGTCAGTAAATGAAGGGTTTGCAAGAATGGCAGTAGCTGCGTTTGTAGCGGAATTAGACCCGACACTGGATGAAATTTCAGATATTAAGACTGCTGTTTCGGAGGCGGTGACCAATGCGATTATCCACGGGTACGACAGTCCAAAGGAAAAGGTGGAAGTATCCTGTAAACTGTGTGGAAACTGCGCTGAGATCACGGTAAAGGATCATGGTCATGGAATTGAAAATGTACCAAAAGCCATGGAACCTTTTTTTACAACAAAACCGGAACTGGAGCGCTCCGGTATGGGATTTGCCTTTATGGAAGCCTTTATGGATGATGTGGAGGTACATTCGGCACCCGGAAAAGGGACTACAGTGATAATGAAAAAAAAGATCGGCGCAGGGATGGGCGTCTGATATGGAGCATTTTAAGGAACTGATGCAGCAGGCACATGAGGGGGATAAAAGTGCGAGGGATGCACTGATCGCAGGAAACCTTGGACTTGTACATACGATCGTGTACCGGTTTGAAAACCGTGGGCATGACAGGGAGGAGTTATTCCAGATTGGATGCATCGGACTTATGAAGGCGGTAGATAAATTTGATCTTTCATTAAATCTTGCATTTTCTACGTATGCTGTTCCGGTGATCATGGGGGAAATCCGCAGGTTTTTAAGGGATGACGGTATGGTGAAGGTAAGCCGGACGTTAAAGGAAAATGCTTATAAGGCAGGACGTGCACGAGAGGAATTGTGGAGAGAACTTGGAAGAGAGCCGGGAATGGTTGAGATTGCAGAGCGGACAGGGTTAAGCTGTGGCGAGATCATTATGGCAATGGAATCAGCAAGGGATGTGGAATCTATTTATCAGCCGGTCTATGAGAAAGACGGGGACGAGCTTTTAATGGTCGATCAGTTGTGTGAAAGAGAAGAAAACGGCATAGATGAACCGGAAAAGGAAGCGGTCTTAAACCGGATGGTGATCGAGCAGTTGTTAGCACTACTGGATGAGCGGGAAAAAAATCTAATCCGGTGCCGTTATTTTGAAAACCGGACGCAGAGCGAGACTGCAAAAGAACTTGGAATGACGCAGGTGCAGGTCAGCAGGCTTGAAAAAAAGATTCTGATTGGTCTTAGAAAAAATTTAGGATAGAAAAGTGCAGGGGGAATATATTAAAAAAACGGGCAAATTGTAATGATTATGCCACATCCGGTTGATTTTCCCATATAAACATGTTATTTTTTTATAAAATGCAGAGAAATTAACATGACAAGGCTGTGCAAAGTGGAAAACAGTGTGAAAAAATAAGAATTTTGTGCAAAAGTGAAAAAGGATTTTGGTGCAGAAGAGGGAGAATTAACATGAAATACGAAAATTATATATTTGACTTATATGGAACTTTAGTGGATATTCACACGGATGAGGAAAAACCGGAGTTATGGGAAAAACTTGCGCAGTTTTACGGATATTACGGTGCAGCTTATACAGCGCAGAAACTGAAAAATGCATATGCACGCCTCACAGGACAGAAAGAGGATGCCCTGCGGCAGGAGATGGGATCAGAGGCAGATATGAAAAAAGATGATACCCATGAAGCACATCCGGAGATAGAGATTGAGGAAGTTTTTCTTGCGCTGTTTCAGGAAAAAGGAGTGCAGGCAGACTTAGAACTTGCCATTCATGCGGGGCAGTTTTTCCGGATTCTTTCCACAGAATATATCAGACTTTATGATGGGGCAGAGGAACTTCTTGCGGCATTGCGTGAAAGAGGAAAAAAAGTATATCTGCTTTCGAATGCACAGCGTATTTTCACTGCATATGAACTGAATCTTTTGGGGTTAGAGCCTTATTTTGATGATATCTTTCTGTCATCCGCGTGCAAAGTGAAAAAACCGGATCCACGTTTCTTTCATCTTTTACTGGATAAACATCACATTTTACCGGAGGAGAGTATTATGATCGGAAATGATGCAGTCAGTGACATCAGGGGGGCAAAAGAGGTCGGACTTCATACATTTTATATTCACTCGAATATTTCACCTGATATCAGTCAGAGACCGGATGCAGATCATGTGCTGATGCAGATGGACCTGTTAAAAGTGAGACAGATATTGATTTCCGATTAATGTGACAGAGAAAAATGCCGATACATTCATATATGAATGGAGGACCGGTTATGGCAAAATACGAAAAAACAGAACGTCTCGAAAAAGTACCGATGGAGTACTTGTGGGAAGGACTTGTTTTATCAGATAATCTTTACAATTATAATGGAAGTGTACTTTTAGTGCCGAGCGGAGAAGTTATCACGAAAAGCAAACTTGATAAACTGATCAATTTCAGCGATGGCAATAATTATATTACAACATTCCGCGGATCTTACGAGTATATCATGAAGGGAAAAGACCGTCCGGCTGAAATACAGCAGAAAATGTTGGAAAACAGAACCGGGTATACAGAACTGCGCAAAGGCGTCGACCATGTGCTTCAGATGAGTAAAAATGTGATGTTTGTCAATCATGCTGAAGTGGAAGGTATGATGGAGAAAGTATACAGCAGAATGGTATCCGTGGATGCCGGAGAGATTTTCCAGTGTATTACCGTGCCAAGACCGGTTGACGAGGCATTGCAGAGACATTCCTTAAATGTTGCACTTTTAAACGGAATCATGGGACAATGGTTAGGACTCGATGAAAAAGACATCTACAGTACAATTGGTGCGCAATGCCACC
>ENA-UERX01001429-UERX01001429.1-human-gut-metagenome-genome-assembly--contig:-NODE-1429-length-14480-cov-6.263278_pt1 | contig 14480 bp, 10 predicted proteins | sample MGYA00242992_ERZ507993 | MGnify/ENA primary metagenome ERZ507993 (study PRJEB26167, sample SAMN06115487) | human gut metagenome | host: Homo sapiens | place: China:Chongqing | collected 2015-04-10... | reverse complement strand
TCTGGTACAGCAGGATGTTTCGCTTGGCGTCGATGTACTCCTGCATGTCCTTGTGATGGTCCAGATGGTTGGGGGTGACGTTGGTCACAACGGCAATGTTAGGGCTGGAATGCATGCTGATGAGCTGGAAGCTGGAAAGCTCCACCACAGCCACATCCTCGGGGGAAACCTCGGGCAGCATGGGCAGCAGAGCTGCGCCGATGTTGCCGCCCAGATGCACTTTGCGGCCAGCCGCTTCGTAGAACTTGGAGATCAGGGTCGTGGTGGTGGTCTTTCCGTCGGAGCCGGTCACAGCCACGATCTCGCAGGGGCAGAAATCAAAGAACAGTTCCACCTCGCTGGTGACCATGGTGCCTGCGGCCATGGCATCCTGCAAGGGCTTTTCAAAGTAGCCCACAAAGCCCGGCGTGCGCATGATGATGTCCTGACCCTTGAAGCCGTCCAGATAGTTTTCGCCCAGGCTCAGGTCAATGCCCAGCTCCCGGATGGTGGCGGCATAATCGCCAAAGTCCTCTACGCTCTTCTTCTGGTCGCAGAGGGTGACGTGCGCACCCAGCTCCACGAACTCCCTGATGAGCGTCTTATGGCTGACGCCTGCGCCGATGAAGGCAACTTTTTTGCCCTTGATGAGCTCGGCCAGTTTCTGCTGATCCTTCTGCATAAAAACAGTTCCTCCTCAATAAGTAATATCGTATCGAACGCGCCGCAAAGGGGCGCTGAAACATTCGCTGTATCATTATAGTCCATTTGGCCGCAATTGGCAACGGAAAAACGCCCTTTTTGCCCCAAAAAGCAAGGGAAATTCACAATTCCTCAATTGTATTTTGCCTTCATTTCTGCTACACTTGTCGAAGCAGAGTGCTTTTTGTATACAAAAAGCCTTTTTTCGCAAATACCATAGAATGAGGTCATCCCCTTGAAACAGTTCTTCCGTATTACCGCAGCATTGCTTGCTGCTGCGTTCCTGCTTGCGCTCACCGGCTGCGGCAGCAGTTCCAGTGCGCCAAGCTTTACATGGTTCGTGGATACCATTCCCGCAAACCTCGACCCGCAGGTGGCTTCTGCTGCCCCGGACGTGATCGCCTGCGAGAACCTTTACAGCGGGCTTGTCCGCAAAAAAGCGGATGGCGAGATCGTGCCCGATCTGTCCGAGAGCTGGACGATCTCCTCCGATGGCAAGACCTACACCTTCCAGATCAAGGACGGCCTGACCTACAAGGCCGTCAAGGGCGCTTCCACGGATCACACCATCACTGCCGAGGACTTTGTGTTTGCATTCCGGCGCATATTCCAGCCGCAGACAAATTCCCCTTATGCCGTGGAGTTTGCCGCCCTTGAGAACAGTGCTGCCGTGCTGGCTGGCACAGCCGATGCCAGCACGCTGGGCGTTTCGGCCGCCGGCCCGCTGACGCTGGTGTTCCGCCTGAGTGAAAAGGACGACAACTTCCTTGCCAAGCTCACCCTGCCCGGTGCCATGCCCTGCGATGAAGCATTTTTTGAGAGCACCCGCGGCACCTACGGCCTGACCGCCAAGACCACCCTTTCCAGCGGCAGCTTCTATCTTTACAACTGGACGGCCAGCGGCCTGTTCCTGCGCCGGGATGTCTCCTCCCCCATGATCGGCAGCCTGCGTCTGGTGCAGAACACCGGCAGCACCGGCAAGAGCGCCGCCCAGCTCATTGCAGACGAAAAATGCTCTGCCGCGCTGGACGACACCGGCGAGGATACCTCGCTGCAGTCGGTGGATTACTCCGACACCACCTGGGCACTGCTGTTCAACAGCGCCGAAGATTCTGTGTTTGCCGATCAGGAACTGCGGCAGGCGCTTGCCGGCATCGCCCGGGAGAATGTGGATGTGCCCTCTTCCGGTCTGTACACCGCTGCCGAGGGTCTTGTGCCCACCGGCCTTTCCGTGGACGGCATCGATTACCGCAAGTCTGCCAGGAACCCGCTGCCCACCATCACCGACCCCCGTACATTGTACCTGAATGCACGGCAGGGCATGGCCAGCTCGGATTTTTCCGGCGTGACCATCCTGCTGCCGAAGGAAGCCGGCCTGACCGAACTGGCCGAGCAGATCAACGGCGCATGGCAGAAGGACTGCTCCATTTTCTTCTCGGTGGAAGAGGTTCCGCAGGAGGAGTTCGACAAACGCCTTGCAGCGGGCAGCTACACCATTGCGCTGGCTCCCATCCGCGCCGAAGGCGGCAGCGTATACCAGATGCTGCAGCAGTTCACGGCCGAGGGCGGCGGCCTGACCGGCTGGTCCGACCCCATCTACTCTCAGCGTCTGGCCGAGAGTGCCCAGCAGACCGGCAGCGCCCGCTGTGCCCTGCTGGCCGATTGTGAGCGCCAGCTGCTGGAAGGCTGCGCCGTGGTGCCGCTGCTGGGCCAGAACAGGCGTCTGCTGGTGGCGGACGGCATCACCGGCCTTGTGTTCGACCCCTTCACGCCGGTGCTGGACCTGACCGATGCCCAGAAAAACTGACATTCTCCGGCCCTTGACAATCCCGTCCCTCTTTGCTACAATAAATGAGCAACTTGCAGGGTTAGCTCATCCGGTAGAGCGGCTGCTTCCCAAGCAGCAGGCGGCGGGTTCGGGTCCCGTACCCTGCTCCAAAAACAAACGGCAAACCGTGGAATATCGGTTTGCCGTTTTTGCTTACAGCCGCTCCCTGCAAAATACGAAAGGACTCTGCCATGATCTTTGTTCCCCTGCTGCATTACTTCAAATGCAAAAATTCCTACAGCGGCAACGAATACGGCCTGCGATACCGGATGATCCCCGGCAAGCGCACCGTGCCGGACCCGGACGGCGGCGAGGGTGCCGCAAAGGAGGAAAGCATCCTCACCGTGGACTACTGGCCGGACCCCTGGACCATTGAAAAGACCGACCCTGCCCTGCGGGTGCAGAAGGTGTTTCCGCTCACCGACGAGGGCCGGGAGGCCACAGCCGCTTTTTTGCAGGACGCGTTCAATGCCGATCCTGACCGCTGGAAAAACTGTCCCAGCATGATGGACAGCGACCCGTGGGAGCCGCCTGCCGCCGAAGCCGAGCCGGACAAGCCGAAGGAATAAAACATGATCTATCGTTTAAAAGAACTCAAGGGCGATACCATTGCAGTGCCGCAGCTGGTGTTTTCCAAACTGGGCATCGCCGAAGAATACAATGTGCGCGTGGCTCTGTATGTGCTGGCGACCGGCATCACCGACCCGGACAAGATCTGTGCCGACCTCAAGCTGCGCAGCCGCATCAGCGCCGAGAGCTCCCTCTCCTTCTGGGCAGGCGCTGGCCTGCTGGAGCGGTACGAAGAGAACGCTGCACCGGGCGAGGAACCCAGCGCCCCCGCACCCATGACCTGGGCCGAGATCGCTGCGGCCAGCCGCACCGACCCCATGATCTCCAGCCTGATCGACTGCGCACAGACCGGCTTTGCCCGTCCGCTGACCCACAGGGAGATGGAAAAGCTGGTCAACCTTTATATGCAGGAGGGCTTTGCGCCGGAGACCGTGATGCTGTGCACTGCCTACGTTGCCAGCACCGGCCGCAGCACCATGGCCGCCGTAGTGCATGAGCTGAAGGTGTGGCGCACCGAGGGCGTGGAGACCGGTGAGCAGGCCGATGCCCACCTCAAACTGCTGGCACTGCGCCAGAGCCGCGAGCAGTATGTCAGCGGCCTTCTGAACATCCCGGAAAGCGAGCTGACCCTTGGCGGGCGCAAGGCCATTGCACGCTGGTACGAGGTTTACGGCTACGACGATGCCATGGTGCAGGAAGCTGCCGTGCAGGCCGGGGCCAAGCGCGACCTGTGGTACTGGAACAGTATCCTCAAAACATGGAACGCCAAGGGCCTGCGCACCGTGCACGATGTGCGCAGCCCGGTGGCTGCTGCAGGCGCAAGCCGGAACCTCCGGGTAGACCGCGAAGCCCCCAGCGGCAACGATTTCCTCAAGAACGCTGCCCGCCGCCGTCCGTTGAAAAAGAAGCCGGAATAAGGAGGAGCCATGCGTACCAAAAACGAACTGTATCAGGAAGCCATGCGCACCGTGGCCGCCCGGCGGCAGATGGCCAGAGCCAGAGCCGAGGATGCCCGCGCCGAAGCCGAAGCCGCCATTCCCGCCCTGCGCCATGCAGAAGAAGAGGTGCGGGTGCGGGGCATCCGCTGCGCACTGGCCGGTGCTGCGGGCAAGGACCGCACCGAAGCTGCCGCCGCCCTTGCCGATGCAAAGCAGAAGCTGACCGCCCTGCTGGCACAAAGCGGACGGCCCGCTGATGCACTGGAGCCGCGCTTTGTCTGCCCCAAATGTCAGGACACCGGCAGCGTGAATGGCCGCACCTGTGAGTGCGTGCACAAGGTGATGCAGCAGCTGCGCCGCAAGGAGATCGAGGCGCTGTCCAGCCTGTCCATTGCAAGCTTTGACACCATGGAGCTGCGCTATTACCCGAACCGTGCCGATGAAAAGGTGGGCGGTGCCATCCGCCCTTACATGGCCGATATGCTGGCAGACCTGCGCAGCTACGCGGAAGAGTTTGACCACCACAGCGAGAGCCTGATGCTGTTTGGCAATGCGGGCCTTGGCAAGACCCACGCGGCCCTTGCCATTGCGGGCATCGTGCTGGAAAAGGGCTACGATGTGATCTATGTTTCCAGCCCGGACTTTTTCTCCAAGCTGGAAGGGCTGCACTTTGGTGCAGACCCGGCAGGCGAGGAGGAAACGCTGATGCAGACCGCTGCCGGGGCCGACCTGCTCATTCTGGATGATCTTGGCTCGGAGTTCAACTCTGCCTTCCTCATCAGCAGCCTGTACAGTCTGCTCAACAACCGGCTGGGTGCAAAGCTGCCCACCATCGTCACCACCAACATCACTGACGGTGCTCTGCTGGAAAAGCTGTATACCGAAAAAATTTCCAGCCGCCTTTCTGCCTTTGTCCCCTGCCTTTTTGCAGGCGATGACATCCGCACACAGAAAGCAGCTGAATAAAACAAACGGCAATGCAAATGCATTGCCGTTTGTTTTATTTAAAACTCTAATACCGGACTCATTTCGTTGCGGCGCTGTGCCTGCACGATGCAGTCCTTCTCCGGCACAACGCCCGCCGCGCCCAGCGTGTTGAACACGGTCTGCAGGGCAAGCGCAGGCGTGTTGTTCTCCTGCGAAAGATGGCATAGCGCAAACTTTTTGCACCCTTCCTGAATGAGTTCCAGCAGCTTTGCCGAGCACTCGTCGTTGGAAAGGTGGCCCCGGGTGCTTTCAATGCGTGCCCGTAAGTAATAGGGGTACGGCCCGCTGCGCAGCATGTGCAGGTCGTAGTTGCTCTCCAGTGCCACAAGGTCGCAGCCGGAAAGCGCCTCGTGCACCGGCGGCGTGAGCACGCCAAGGTCGGTTGCAATGGTCATGGTCTTGCCGTCCGGGGTGTGGATGCGGTAGCCCACACAGGGCACATCGTGGCTGGTGGGAAAGCTCTGCACGCCAAACGCGCCCACATCCTCTTCCCTGCCTTCCAGCTCGTGCAGCTCACAGCTGGCCGGTACGATGCCGTTGCTGTCCAGAAAATCCAGCGTTTCCGCTGCACCGTACACCGGCAGCGTGTTCTTTTTGAGGAAGGTGGAAAGCCCCTTCACATGGTCGCTGTGCTCGTGGGTGACAAGGATGCCGTCGCAGTCACTGGCGGCAAGGCCCAGCGCCTTGAGCGCCGCCGAGGTAGTGCGCACGCCCTTGCCCATATCCACAATGAGATACCGCTGCCCGCAGCGCACCACACTGCTGTTGCCGGAGGAACCCGAATATAACGAGATGAATTCTGCCATGAAAAACCTCTGATACACTCAAAAACAGCCCGCCGCATATGCAGCAGGCTGTTTGCTTTTTATAAGTTACAGTGCCTGATCCAGTGCAGCGGGCATACGCTCCACCTTGCTGATGTCTGCACCCAGACCGCGCAGCTTTTCCACGATATTCTCGTAGCCGCGCTCGATGTGGCCGATCTCCTCGATCTCACTGGTGCCGTCTGCCATCAGCGCAGCCACCACCATGGCAGCGCCTGCACGCAGATCCAGTGCGCGCAGCGGTGCAGGGGTGAGCTTATCCACGCCCTCAAACACAGCCACCTGACCGTCCACCTGCACGTTGGCACCCATCTTGCGCAGCTCGTCCACATAGCGGAAGCGGTTGTCCCACACGCTCTCGGTCACGGTGCTGGTGCCCTTGGCCACGCTCAGCAGCACGCCCATCAGGGGCTGCATGTCGGTGGGAAAGCCGGGATGCGGCATCGTGTTGATCTTCAGCGGCAGAATATCGCCGGTGCGGCGCACACGCACAGCATCGTCAAATTCTTCCACCTCCACGCCTGCACGGCGCAGCTTTTCGGTAATGGGTTCCAGATGCTTGGGGGTGACGTTCTTCACCAGAACATCGCCGCCGGTGGCAGCAGCAGCCACCATGTAGCTACCAGCCTCGATCTGATCCGGGATGATGCTGTAGGTGCAGCCGTGCATCTTTTCCACGCCGCGCACCTTGATCACATCGGTGCCTGCGCCGCGGATGTTCGCACCGCACATATTCAGGAAGTTTGCCAGATCCACCACATGGGGTTCCTTGGCACAGTTTTCCAGAATGGTCTGGCCCTTGGCCATTACAGCGGAGAGCATACCGTTCATGGTAGCGCCCACGCTGACCTTATCAAAGAAGATGTGTGCACCGTTCATCTCCTTGGCGCGCACGCTGATCATGCCGTAGTCCACGCTGTCCTCTGCGCCCAGAGCACTGAACACCTTCAGGTGCTGGTCAATGGGGCGGGGGCCGAGGTTGCAGCCGCCGGGCATGGCCACCTGAGCCTTGCCAAAACGGGACAGCAGTGCGCCCAGAAAGTAGTAGCTGGCGCGCATCTGGCGGGACAGGTCGTCCGGGACGTTGGTGCCGGTCAGATGGGTGGTGTCGATCTCGTAGGTGTTGCGGTTGATCATTTTGATCTGTGCGCCCAGAACGCTGAGGATCTTCAGGCTCACCGCCACATCACTGATATCCGGCAGATTCTCGATCACACAGACATCCGCTGCCAGAATGGTTGCAGGCAGGACGCCCACCGCCGCATTTTTGGCACCCGAAATGGTAACTTCGCCGTGCAGGGGCTTGCCGCCCGTAATAACAAATTTCTCCAATTTTATGATCTCCTTGTCAAAGGCCCGTTATTTCAGGCCTGTTAAGGTTCCTGAAAGCATTCTCCATAAAAGCTGCTGCAGCCGTGCAATAAACAATGCCGTACTACTACAGCTATCTTATTATACACAACTTTCACAAAAAAGCAAAGCCCCGTTTGGTGTTGTTTTATTATTTTCTGTTTTGCCCATTTTCGCGCAGGATATTCCAAAATTTTGATTTCTTTTTCAGGTATTTTACAAAAACCAGATACATTGCTGTTGCGCTTTCTTTACCAGATGTGGTCTTCGCACCGAGTCTCAGTGATCCAGCCCAGCTGGTAGGCAGCCACCAGCTGCTTGAGGTCGTGCACACGCTCCCGCAGCACCTCGCCCTCGTCGGTGTCCTCCACGAGAATGCGATGATTTTCGGTTTCCAGAATGTTTTTCTGGGAAATGATATCCAGATTATCCTTCACCGCTTTCTCGGCACTTTCAAAGGGCTGATGGGTGCGCAGGGACATGGTGCGGCTGGAATACACCAGCGTGTAGCCCGCAATGCCGGTCTTTTCGTGGTAGGCACGGCAGAAACCGCCGTCGATCACCACCAGCCGTCCGCCGCCCTTGATGGGGCTTTCGCCGTTCTTTTCCCGCACCGGCACGTGGCCGTTGACGATGTGGCTGGCACCGGGCAGGCCAAACTCGGCCAGAATGCGGCGGCAGACGGCCTCATCGTTATACCATGTATAATAGGGGTCCTTCACCTCGGTGTGGGTGGAAGCGTCCTCTACATAGAGCCGCTCGAAGGTGGTCATGGCACTGCGGCCAAACAGCGGCGAAAGCTTGCCGCACCACAGATACCACAAAAAATCCTGTCCGCTCTGGCGGGCAACGCTGCCTTCCGGTGCATAGTAGCCCCGGCGGGCGCGGGCATCGCAGTAGTCCATCAGTGCGCGGCCGGAGTAGCGGTGGCCCTCAAAGCGCTCCATGGCAAAGGTGCCGCGGCTGGTCATGGGCACAGCGCCATGGTAGAGCAGGTTGCCGTTCTCAATGTGGTACACGCTGCCCTTTGCATAGAGAAATTCAACATGCTGCTGCAGTTTTTCGCTCTGGCGGAAGGACTGCACCAGCTTGCGCAGCACCAGCTGTTCATCCGGGTGCAGTGCGGCCGGGTCGGCGGGGTCCACCGTGGGGAACGAGGTATCCCGCAGCGGATACTCCTTTTCGCCGATCTTTACCGTGTGCTTTTCCCAGTCGATGCGGCGCAGATAATCTCGCTCCTGCATCTGGAAGTCCGGGTTGCGGTCGATGACATGGCACTCCAGCTTGAACATCAGAATGCTGATGGCCTTGTGCATCACGGCACAGCGGTGCAGCATTCCCCTGGTGTAGGGGCCGCGGGCCGCATCGGTATGAGGCATCCAGATGGAAAGATCATCATTGCCGTAGAACTGCTCGGCCATGCGCTGCAGATGGCGCAGGTTGATGCCGTAGCAGTCCTCCAGCATTCCGTGGTTATGATAAGCCAGCGTGGTCTTGAGCACCGTGCAGATGCAGATGGGGCTGCCCGCAGCGGCACCCATCCATACTACATCGTGGTTGCCCCACTGGATATCCACATTGTGGTGGCGCATGAGCAGATCGAGGATGATATCCGGGCGTGGGCCGCGGTCGAACAGGTCGCCCACGATGTGCAGCTTGTCCACTGCCAGATGCTTGATCAGCTCACACAGCCGCACGATAAAGCGGTCGGCGCGGCCATTTTCAATGATGCTGCCCACGATCTGGCCGTAGTACAGATCCTTGTCGTGATCCTCAAAATGGGCGTGGAGCAGCTCGTCCAGAATGTAGCCGCAGCTGGCAGGCAGGCATCTGCGCACATGGTCGCGGGTATGCTTGGAGGACACCAGACGGCAGATATCAATGAGACTCAGCAGCGTTTCGGTGTACCACTGATCCAGCGCTTCCTCGCTGGTACAGCGTGCCTTGAGCTGGGGCAGCTTTTCGTTTGGGTAATAGATCAGCGTTGCCAGCTCGGCGCGGGTATGCTTCGGCACGGTATCGCCCAGCACCTGATCCACTTTTTCGCGAATGACACCGGAAGCGGAATTCAGAATATGCACAAAAGCTTCATTCTCGCCGTGCAGGTCGCTCATGAAGTGCTCGGTACCCTTGGGCAGCTTGAGCAGTGCCTGCGTGCTGATGATCTCGCTGGCTGCCGCCGCCTGCGAAGGATAATCCCGCGAGAGCAGGGTCAGGTACTTGAGATTATCGCGGATCTCATCGGTTTCGGTGCGCATGGTCTCCTCCATCACAACGTTCTCTCCGCCGCAGTCCGCCACACGGACCTTGCAAAGATGTTGCTTTCCATATGTATTATTTTTTCCTTATCTTATAGTATAGCACGTCCGGGGCGAAAAGTGGTATACTGGGGCTGACAAACTTTCAGCAAAGGACTTTGGATATTATGCCGAAAAGCGATTTCGTCTCCGTTCCCTCTTCCTGCACCCTCTGCCCGCGCCGGTGCGGGGCCGACCGTGCTGCCGGGCGCACCGGTTTCTGCGGCGCGGGTGGCGCCTTAAAAGCAGCCCGCGCTGCCCTGCACTACTGGGAGGAGCCATGCATCAGCGGCACAAAGGGCAGCGGCACGGTGTTCTTTTCCGGCTGCACCCTCAAATGCTGCTTCTGCCAGAACTATCCCATCAGCGCCGAGGGCCTTGGCAAGGAGATCAGCGTGGAACATCTGGCAGAGATTTTCCTGAATCTGCAGGAGCAGGGTGCCAACAACATCAATCTGGTCACACCCGGCCAGTGGCGGCCCTGGATCATTGCCGCGCTGGATATTGCCCGGGCTAAGGGCCTGCATCTGCCCATCGTATGCAACACCGGCGGCTACGAAACGGTGGAAAGCGTGGAAGCATGGCGCGGATACATCGACATCTGGCTGGCCGACCTGAAATACGTCTCCTCCGCCCTCTCGGCAGAGCTTTCCTCTGCACCGGACTATTTTGCGCAGGCAAAGCCCGCCATTGAAGCCATGATGGCACAGGCCGGGCACCCGGTGTTCAATGCAGAGGGCATCCTGCAAAAGGGGGTCATTCTGCGGCACCTTGCCCTGCCCGGCCATGTTGACGACAGCTTTGCGGTGCTTGACCAGATGGCCGCGTGGAACGATGCAGACCCCGGATGCTTCATCCCCAGCGTCATGAGCCAGTACACACCGTTTTACAAAGCCGCAGAGCACGGCATCGGACGGCGCATTACCACCTATGAATACCGCCGGGTGGTCAACTATGCCATGGACAAGGGACTGGCGCAGGGCTACATGCAGCAGAAGAGCAGCGCAAAGGAAGAGTATACGCCTTCTTTCGATTTGACAGGGGTATGAATTCGTCAAATCTCCCAAAAAAGGCTGATTATTTTCTCTTGCATCCCCGCGGAAGTGCTTGCAATCCCATCCGGGCCGGATTATAATGGATACAACGATGTGTTAACAGAGCTCTGATGAGCTGTAAATATCAGGAGGAGCGTTATGGAACATTTCAACCCGATCCTTGGCAACGATACCACCGGCCAGAAATTCATCACCTGCGGTGAGATCATGCTGCGCCTGACCCCGCCGAACTACGAGAAGATCCGTATGGCATCCGGCTTTGAGGCCAGCTACGGCGGCAGCGAGGCCAACATTGCACTGGCACTGGCTAACCTTGGTGTGGACAGCACCTTCTTCAGCGTGGTGCCCAACAACAGTCTGGGCAAGAGCGCCGTGCGCTGGCTGCGTTCCAACGACGTGCACTGCACCCCTATGATCCTGACCGAGCCGAACGAGACTCCTTCCAACCGTCTGGGTACTTATTATCTGGAGACCGGCTACGGCATCCGCCCGTCCAAGGTCATCTATGACCGCAAGCACAGTGCCATTACCGAGTACGATTTCTCGCAGGTGGATCTGGATGCTTTGCTGGACGGCTACGACTGGCTGCACCTGAGCGGCATCACCCCGGCACTGGCACCCAACTGCCGCACCCTCATTCTGGATATGCTCAAGGTCGCCAAAAACAAGGGCCTGACCGTCAGCTTCGACGGCAATTTCCGCTCCACCCTGTGGAGCTGGGAAGAAGCCCGCGATTTCTGCACCGAGTGCCTGCCCTATGTGGATGTGCTGCTTGGCATTGAGCCGTACCACCTGTGGAAGGATGAGAGCGACCACTCCAAGGGCGACTGGAAGGACGGCGTGCCTCTGCAGCCCAGCTATGAGCAGCAGGACGAGATTTTCCAGCACTTCATCGAGCGGTATCCCAACCTCAAGTGCATTGCCCGCCATGTGCGTTATGCGCACAGCGGCAGCGAGAACAGCCTGAAGGCCTTCATGTGGTACGACGGCCACACCTTCGAGAGCAAGCTGTTCACCTTTAATATCCTTGACCGCGTGGGCGGCGGCGATGCCTTTGCCAGCGGCCTGATCTACGCCATGCTGCACAACTACAGAGCCATGGATATGATCAACTTTGCGGTGGCAAGCAGTGCTATCAAGCACACCATCCACGGCGATGCCAACATCACCGATGATGTGAGCACTATCCGCAACCTGATGAACATGAACTACGATATCAAGCGGTAAGTTTTATCGCCGTACAGAGAACGCCCGCCGGGGAGACCCGGCGGGCGTTGCTTTTTCTATCAGATATACCGCCCGGTGATGCTCTCCGGGTTCTGTCTCACCTGTTCCGGCGTACCTGCCGCCACGATGCGTCCGCCGGCATCGCCGCCGCCCGGCCCCATATCCACAAGGTAATCCGCATTGCGGATCACATCCAGATCATGCTCAATGACCACCACGGTGGCACCGTTCCCGATCAGCTTCTGGAACACACCCAGCAGGGTCTGTACATCCAGCGGATGCAGGCCGATGGTGGGTTCATCGAACACGAACACACTGTCTGCCTGCCCCTTGCCCATCTCGCTGGCAAGCTTCAGCCGCTGGGCTTCGCCGCCGGAAAGGCTGGGTGTCTCCTCGCCAAGGGTCAGGTAGCCAAGGCCCAATTCTTTCAGTACCTGCAGGCGCTGGCGCACAAGCTTACAGTCCGCACAGGCTTCCAATGCAGTGGACACATCCATGTCCATCAGGTCGGCCATGGAGGCTGGTTCGCCGTTCGCCGTGGGCAGCTTCACTGCCGCCGCTTCCCGGCTGTAACGCGAACCGCCGCAGTCCGGGCAGGGCACTTCTACGTCCGGCAAAAACTGCACATCCAAACTGATGACGCCGGTGCCGTCACAGGTGGGGCACCGCAGCTTACCGGTGTTGTAGGAGAAATCGCCCGCCTTATAGCCGTGGTTTTTGGCATCCTGCGTTTTGGCAAACAGCTTGCGCAGCTCATCGTGCACATTGGCATAGGTGGCCACGGTGGAGCGCACATTGATGCCGATGGGCGTTGCATCGATCAGCTTCACCTGCGCAATTTCCTCGGCCTCCACGCTTTTCACATGCGCTGGCAGGGCTGTGCCGTTCACCTTTGCCTGCAAGGCCGGGACCAGGCTTTCCAAAATCAGGGTGGTCTTGCCGCTGCCGGACACACCCGTAACCACGGTCAGCCGCCCCTTGGGCAGTTCCAGTTCCAGCGGCTTCACAGTATGGATGGCCGAGGTTGCCAGATGGATGCGGCCCTGTGCAAACAGTTCATTTTCCGGCACATGAGGCCGGGCATTCACCCCCGCCCTGCCTGCAAGAAACGGGCCGATCTGAGAAGCCGCGTTCTGTTCAATTTTCGGAATGCTGCCCTGCGCGATCACATGTCCACCCTTTGCACCGGCTTCCGGCCCCATCTCGATCAGCCAGTCAGCTTCCTTTAAAATTTGGGTATCGTGATCCACCAGCACCACCGAGTTGCCGTCGGCCACAAGGTCGTGCATCACATCGGTCAGGCCTTCAATGTTAGAAGGATGCAGGCCGATGGACGGCTCGTCCAGCACATAGAGCACACCGGTGGTACGGTTGCGCACCGCACGGGCCAGCTGCATCCGCTGGCGCTCACCGGTGGAAAGAGTGGACGCGGAGCGGTCCAGCGTCAGGTAGCCAAGGCCCAGCGAGAGCAGCCGTGCCGCTGCCGTCTGGAAGGATTCGCAGATATTGCGGGCCATGGGCCGCATCTCTTCCGGCAGACTGTCCGGCACACCCGCCACCCAATCGGTAAGCTGCACAAGAGTCATCTGACAAGCCTTGTCCAGCGTGATGCCCCGCAGCTTTGGGGTACGAGCCGCATTACACAGCCGGGTGCCGCCGCAGTCCGGGCAAATGCCTTGCCGCAGGAACTTTTCCACCCGCTTCATGCCCTTTTCATCCTTGACCTTGGAGAGGGCGTTCTCCACGGTATAGGTGGCATTGAAATAGGTAAAATCCAGCTCCCCGGCCTGATTGGAATTTTTGTTATGATAAAAAATGTGCTTCTTCTCCGCCGGGCCATGGAAAACGATATCCTTTTCCCGGTCGGTCAGGTCGCGGAAGGGCACATCGGTGCGCACGCCCATCTCCCGGCAGATATCCACCATCAGCGACCACATCAGGCTGTTCCACGGGGCCACGGCACCTTCGTCGATCGTAAGAGAATCGTCCGGCACAAGGGTGCTCTCGTCCACGGTCATCACCATGCCGGTACCGCTGCAGGTGCGGCAGGCACCCTGACTGTTGAAGGCAAATTCTTCAGCGGAAAGCGCGCGCACGCTGGCACCGCACTGCGGGCAGAGCAGCGGCTTTTCTGCCGCCACGGCAAGGCTGGGTTCCAGCCAGCGGCCGCACTGCGGGCAGGGATAGCTGGAAAGACGGGAGAACATCAGGCGCAGACTGTTCAGCAGTTCCGTGCCGGTACCAAAGGTGCTGCGGATGCCCGGCACAGCGGGCCGCTGATGCAGTGCCAGTGCAGCCGGAACATACAGCACTTCGTCCACCGATGCCTTTGCCGCCTGCGTCATGCGGCGGCGCGTATAGGTGGAAAGTGCGTCCAGATACCGGCGGGAGCCTTCGGCGTAAAGCACGCCCAGCGCAAGGCTGGACTTGCCCGAACCGGACACGCCCGCCACACCCACGATTTTGCCCAGCGGCACATCCACATTCACGTTTTTCAGGTTGTGCACCCGCGCGCCGCGGATCCTGATATGGTCGACCATCTTCTTTTCCCCCTGCCGTCACCGCTTCTTTTTTAAATAGTACCCAATGCCGATGATATCTGCCAGCGCCCAGCCGATGGGCACGCTGAGCCAGATGCCGGTAACGCCCAGCGGCGTGGCCGAAAGCAGATAGGCCAGCGCCACGCGGGTGCCCAGCGATGCAATGGTGAGCACCACCGACAT
>ENA-UERX01001425-UERX01001425.1-human-gut-metagenome-genome-assembly--contig:-NODE-1425-length-14519-cov-4.563565_pt1 | contig 14519 bp, 9 predicted proteins | sample MGYA00242992_ERZ507993 | MGnify/ENA primary metagenome ERZ507993 (study PRJEB26167, sample SAMN06115487) | human gut metagenome | host: Homo sapiens | place: China:Chongqing | collected 2015-04-10... | reverse complement strand
TTGTGGAGACTGGCGGTAGACGGGAATTACTGCGCACTTCTACAAGATGGGCAGAGCGGCAGCGGATAATAGGAGTAGGTCAAATCGTCTAGCAACTCCAAACGCGGCAACGCCGCGCGCAGGAAGTAGCAGCGGCAAGCATTGCAGCTCTTCGAGCTGCTCGCTTGCAATGTGAAAACCTTTCTCTTGGGGGATTTAAAGGGGGATATTCTCTTTTGTGAAAGAGAATATCCCCCTTTGCCCGCTCCCCTGCGGGTACGCAGGGATTCTCGGTTTGTCTTGACAAACAATTTCAGTCATGGTATGCTGAGCGCAATAAAGGCAGCGAGAAAGAAGCCTTTTCTTTTCACCCGCTCAAGAGAGGGGACGGCCGGTGCAAGTCCCTGCGGAACGGAAAAGGCGGCGCTTTTGAGCCGCGCGGCGGAAATGCCGCGCCGGGCCCTCCGCTACAAGGGGACAATGATTTGTTCGCCCTGAGCCTACTAAAATAGGCTCAGGGCGTTTTTTATCTCCTGAGCCAAGTACCGAAAGGAGAAATTCACCATGAAAAACACTGAAAAGACGATGGACAAGATCGTCGCGCTGTGCAAAAACCGCGGCTTTGTCTTCCCCGGCAGCGAGATCTACGGCGGCCTTGCCAACACCTGGGACTACGGCCCCCTCGGCGCCGAGCTCAAGAAGAACATCAAGAACGCCTGGTGGAAGAAGTTCGTGCAGGAGAATCCCTACAACGTCGGCCTTGACGCCGCGATCCTGATGAACCCGCAGACCTGGGTGGCAAGCGGCCATCTCGGCGGCTTCTCCGATCCTCTGATGGACTGCCGCGAGTGCCACGAGCGCTTCCGCGCCGACAAGGTCATTGAGGACTGGTGCGCCGAGACCGGCTTCGAGCTTCCCAAGCCCATCGACGCCTTCTCCCAGCAGGAGATGAAGGACTTTGTCGAAGAGCACAACATCCCCTGCCCCACCTGCGGCAAGCACAACTTCACCGATATCCGTCAGTTTAACCTCATGTTCAAGACGTTCCAGGGCGTGACCGAGGACGCAAAGAACACCGTCTACCTCCGCCCCGAGACCGCGCAGGGCATCTTCGTCAACTTCAATAACGTCCAGCGCACCACGCGCAAAAAGCTCCCGTTCGGCATCGGCCAGATCGGCAAGTCCTTCCGCAACGAGATCACGCCGGGCAACTTCATCTTCCGCGTGCGCGAGTTTGAGCAGATGGAGCTCGAGTTCTTCTGCAAGCCGGGCACCGACCTTGAGTGGTTCAACTACTGGCGCACGTTCTGCCACAACTGGCTGCTCTCCATCGGCCTGAAGGACGAGAACCTCCGCCTGCGCGACCACGATCCCGAGGAGCTGTGCTTCTACTCCAAGGCAACGACGGACTTCGAGTTCCTCTTCCCGTTCGGCTGGGGCGAGCTCTGGGGCGTTGCCGACCGCACGGACTACGACCTCACGCAGCATCAGAACACCAGCGGCGTGAAGATGGTCTATCGCGAGGGCGAGGGCAAGGACATGGTCGAATACGTCCCCTACGTCATCGAGCCGTCGCTCGGCGTGGAGCGCAGCGTGCTCGCGGTCCTGTGCGACGCCTACGATGAAGAGGTCGTCGGCCAGGACAAGAAGGGCAACGACGACGTGCGCGTCGTGCTGCACCTCCACCCCGCACTCGCCCCCTTCAAGGCCGCGATCCTGCCGCTTTCCAAGAAGGACGTGCTCGCCGGTCCCGCGATGGAGCTCTACAACGAGCTTTCCAAGGAATTCATGGTCGACTACGACGAGACCGGCTCGATCGGCAAGCGCTACCGCCGCGAGGACGAGATCGGCACGCCGTACTGCATCACGTTCGACTTCGACACCGTCGGCGACGAGGCCAACGGCATCGCGGCCGACCACTGCGTCACCATCCGCGAGCGCGACAGCATGGAGCAGGTCCGTATCCCCATCGATCAGGTCAAGGACTTCCTGCGCGAAAAGTGCGCGTTCTGAAAAAGGTTTTCCACGGAATAGCAAGAAGGACAGCTCTCTTTCGAGAGCTGTCCTTTGTTCTAATTCCGTTCGGCAGTGCAAAATTTCAGCAAGGCTGAAATTTTCATTCAGGCATCAAGGACGTGCTTTCCCCTTGTCCCGTCCTCATTTATATAGTACCCGTCTATAATGGTCCGATAACCGCCGCCAAAGCTCCAGTTGTTCTCTTCAATAAATGCGAGGAATTTATCAATAAAGTCATCCCCGGAAACCTCTTCAGGAACGGTGACACATCCTTGAATTTCGATCTCTTTGATCAATGAAAACACCTCCGCAATTGTTAGAATATCGAATATTTTGATATAGCTGCAATTCGGTTTGCGGGGGTATTTTACCACACTTCCCCGCCCGCCGGCAAGAACCCCACAAAGCGGGAAACTTGTCCGGTTGCGTTTTTCCTGTCGAAATGATATACTTTATTATTATGCTTTCAGAAAGGGGACGTCCCCAACATGCGTTTTTTCTCTTCTCTGGTGCGGCCTGACGAGTCGACGGGCGCGGTGATGCGCTGGGTGCACCGCATCTGGGTCTTTTTCTGGCTCACGGTGCTGGGCGCGGGCATTGGCCTTCTCTCGCTCTACCTCACGGCACATTCCTACGCAAGCATCGACGCGACGGCGCTTTTGCAGTCGTATTTCAAAATTCCGCTGCTCGTAGCGATGAACCTGCTCGCGCCGATCCTGCTCGTCTACCTCGGCTTTTTCCTCTTTGCTCGTCCGTGGGCGGCGTACCTGCTCTCGGCGCTGCCGTTTTTCACGCTCGCGCTCGCGAGCTACTACAAGGTGCAGCTGCGCGGCGACCCCGTGCTCGCCACCGACCTGCGGCTCATCCGCACGGCGGGCGGCATCATGGGCAACTACACATTCGAAATTTCCGCGCCCGTGATCGTCGTTCTTGAGGGTTTTGTGCTGATGCTCGTGCTCTCGTGCCTGATGCTCCGAAAAGAGCGCATGAGCCCGCGCTCCCGCCTTGCGGGCATCATGCTCATGCTCTCTGTCACGCTCGCGTGCTATTTTGAGCTCTACACCAGTTCTTCTATCTACAAAGAGACCGCCAACAACGACCTCATTTCCCCGTGGTCGGCGGTCGAGGTCTACATCTCTCGCGGCACGACGTATCCGTTCCTACACAGCGTGCAGGACATGTTCCCCGAGCCGCCGGAGGGCTACCGCGAGAGCGAGGCCAAGCAGATCCTTGAGCAGTATGCGGACAGCGACATTCCCGACGATCAGAAGATCACGGTCGTCGGCATCATGCTCGAGGCATTCTCCGACCTGTCCGACTTCCCCCAGTTAAATGAAATCTCCGCCGTGCGGAATCTCTACGAGCCGCTGCACGAGCTCGAGAGCCGCAGCGTCTCGGGCAACCTCCTCACGAATATCTTCGCCGGCGGCACGACGAACACCGAATGGGGCTTCCTCACGGGGTACAGCCAGCACGAGGAGTTCCGCGGCCCGATCAATTCCTACGTCCGCTACTTCAAGGATCAGGGCTACGACGCGCTCTACCGCCATCCCGGCTACTCGTGGTTCTACAACCGCAGCAACGTCAACGAATACCTTGGCTTTGACGAGTGCGTCTTTAACGAATCGGGCTTCGGCGACCTCATCTCCATCGAGGACGCGCTCTACAAGTCCGACGCCGTGCTCGTCGACTACCTCTTAAACGACATCGACTCGCGCACGGAGGACGATGACCCTCTCTTCCTCTTCTCCGTCTCGTACCAGAACCACGGGCCGTACAGCTCCGAGACCTACTGGGAGGAGTACGTCACGCCCGCCAAGACCGGCTGGTCGATGGAAAGCTGCTGCGTCATCAACAACTACCTGGCCGGCATCCGCAGCACGATCGAGCAGATGCGCCGCCTCACGCGCGAGCTGGAAGCGCGCGATGAGCCCGTCGTGCTCGTTCTCTTCGGCGACCACAAGCCGTGGATGGGCAACGGCAGCAGCGTCTACGCCGAAATGGGCGTTGACCTCGACGTGTCCACGCAGGAGGGCTTCTACAACTACTTCTCCACCCCCTACCTCATCTATGCCAACAAGGCCGCCAAGGAATCCCTCGGTCAGGACTTCCGCGGCGACGGCGGCGACATTTCCCCGTGCTTCCTGATGGACAAGCTCTTCTTCGAGTGCGGCTGGACGGGCGACGGCTTCATGCAGCTCCAGCGCGAGACGCGCGCCGTCACGCCGTTGATGCACGAGGACGGCTACCGCATGGTCGACGGTTCCATCACGCTCGACGTGCCCCCAGACGTCGCCGAGATCTGCCGCAGGTACCTCTGCGCGCAGTATTACCGCGAACAACACTTTGTTTCCAAGTCGTAAAAAGGAGAATCGCCATGAAATCTCTCAAAATCACCGCACTTTCCCTCGTCCTGGTTCTGCTTCTCGCCGCCTGCGGCGCGAAAAACGACACCCCCGATGAACCTGCCGTCGATCCGACGCCGGAACCTCCTATCGAGCAGCCGGTGGAAAAAACGCCCGATGAGCGCATCAACGACATCATTGCAGATATGAGCATCGAGGAAAAAGTCGGCCAGCTCTTCTTCGTCCGCTGCCCCGAAACGGGCGCGGCGGAAGACGTCGAAACCTATCACCTCGGCGGACTGCTGCTCTTCGGCAGGGACTATAAAGACGCAAACGGTGACTGGCTCACCGAGGACGACTTCACCGCGGCGCTCGCGTCCTATCAGACCGCGGCAGCCATCCCGCTTTTCATCGGCAGCGATGAAGAGGGCGGCACGGTCACGCGCGCGAGCAAAAATCCGAACCTCTTCTCCGAACCTCTCCCCTCCCCGCAGGAGCTCTATGCCGCGGGCGGCCTCGACGGGCTGCTCGAACGAACGCTCAGCTACAACCAGAAGCTCAAAGCGTTCGGCGTCAACGTGAACTTCGCCCCCGTGTGCGATGTGTCGACGAATCCCGACAACTTCATCTACGCGCGCTCGTTCGGGCAGGACGCGCAGACGACCGCGGACTATATCTCAAGCGTCGTGCCCGTCTATGCGCAGTCCGGCGTCGCCTGCGTCTTAAAGCACTTCCCCGGCTACGGCAACAACGCCGACACGCACACGGGCATCGCGCTCGACGCGCGCCCGTACACCACGTTTGAAAAGTCCGACCTCGTCCCCTTTGAATCCGGCATCGCCGCGGGCGCGCCGTTCGTGCTCGTGAGCCACAACATCGTCGAGTGCATGGACGGCGCGTATCCCGCGTCCCTTTCGGCGAAGGTCCACACGCTGCTGCGCGACACGCTCGGCTTCACCGGCGTCATCGTGACGGACGATCTCGCGATGGATGCCGTCAAAGCCTACGCGCAGGACGGCAGCGCCGCCGTGCTGGCCATTCAGGCGGGCAACGACATGATCGTGACCACCGACTATCAGACGCAGATCCCACAGGTGATCGCCGCCGTCCAGTCCGGCGAGATCGCCGAAAGCGATATTGACGCGCACGTTTTCCGCGTGCTGCACGAAAAACAGGCGCTCGGCCTGATCGACTAAAGGAGAACCCCATGGAAACAAGAAAACTCTACTATGAAGATCCCTTTCAGAAGGGCTTTGCCACCACCGTCGTCTCCTGCGACGCTGTCAAGGGCGGCTACGCCGTTGTGCTCGCGGAGACGGCCTTCTACCCCGAGGGCGGCGGCCAGCCGTATGACACCGGCGTTTTGGGCGAGGCGAACGTGCTCGAGGTCCACGAGAAAAACGGCGTCATCACGCACCTTTGTGACAAGCCCCTTGAAGTGGGAAAGAGCGTCTCCGGCAAGATCGACTGGGCGCGCCGCTTTGACCACATGCAGCAGCATTCGGGCGAGCACATCTGCTCGGGCCTCATCTGCGAGCGCTTCCACTGCGACAACGTCGGCTTCCACATGGGCGCGGACGTCGTCACGATCGACTTCAACGCCGACATTTCGTGGGATGAACTTATGGAGATTGAACAGCTCGCCAACCTGTACATCTATGAGGATCACCCCATCGACATCCAGTTCTATCGCGGCGCGGAGCTCGACAAGGTCGACTACCGCAGCAAAAAGCCGCTCGAGGGCGACGTGCGCATCGTCTCCTTCTCCGGCGCGGACTGCTGCGCCTGCTGCGGCACGCACGTCGTGCGTTCCGGTCAGGTGGGACTCGTCAAGTTCCTCTCCGTGCAGAAGTTCCGCGACGGCGTTCGCATCGAACTTCTTTCCGGCAAACGCGCGCACCGCTACCTTTCGGAGTGCTGGGCGCAGGACGTGCGTATCGCACAGGCGCTCTCCGTCAAGCCGAACGCGAGCTTTGCGGGCGTCGAGCGCGTGCTCGCTGAGCTTTCCGCGCTCAAGCAGCGCTGCGCAAAGCTCGAAGAGTCCGTCTTCGCCCAGACCGCCGCGCAGTACGAAGGCAAGGGCGACGTGCTGCTCTTCGAGGACGAAATGTCCGGCGACAGCCTGCGCAAGCTCTGCGACGCGGTCACGAACCACTGCGGCGGCCGCTGCGCGGTCTTTGCCGGCGCGGACGGCGCGTACAAGTTCGCCATCGGGCATGTCGGCGGCGATCTTCGTGAGCTCACGAAAAAGATGAATGCCGAGCTGAACGGCCGCGGCGGCGGCAAGCCGAATTTTGTGCAAGGCAGCGTGGCCGCTGCGCGCGGGGCGATCGAAGCATTTTTCGCAGAATAATTTGCAACGATTCCCGCACCAATGCGGGAGAAGTTTCCCCTGCACCGTGCAGGGGAGCGAGTCAAAGGGGCCATTCTCTTTCGCAAAAGAGAATGGCCCCTTTGGAACCCCAAGAGAAAGACTTTGATTGGCAGTCTCAGGCTCGAATGGCCTTTGTGCCTCCGGAAGGTGACTGCCTGCGCGGCGTTGCCGCGTTTAGAGCTGCTATACGATTTGCCTCTGCTTCTATCATCCGCTGCCGCTCTCGAATCTGAGCGCAAGTGCAGTGTAATCACCTGCTGCCGATGGCACAATATCGCGGCGAGCGCAGCAAAGCCGCCTCGGCAGACAATAGCAAGTCTGTACAAGTCCAAAGTAGGCGGAAATTGCGTAAGGCTAACGAATCGCAGGCAAAGCGACAGCGAAGATAGAAGCAAACCAAGTCGTTTAGATACAACACCCAGCAGGCACCTGATTCCGCAGGCCGCGCAGCTCTTCAAGCGCCAATCTGCCAATGCAAAGCCTTTCTCTTGGGGTTCCAAAGGGGCCATTCTCTTTTGCGAAAGAGAATGACCCCTTTGTCCCGTTTCCCTGCGGAGTGCAGGGGAAACACGCTCCCCGCGCAGCGGGAATGCTGTATTTACTTCTTGCGCTCCACCAATTTCTGGTATTGTTCTGAGATCTTTTTTCGAATATTTTCGATCTCGCGGCTTCCTTCCTCCTGCGTGTCGAGGACGAAGTTCTTCGTGCCGAGTTTGAAAAACAGCATGAACGCCTCAGTCACCATGCGGCGGGTCTCGCGGTCGAGGTTTTTATAGGTCTTGAGCATCGCTGCGGCGCTTTTGAGCTTTTCCTCGGTGAGCTCGCTGAGCGTTTTTGCGCCCGAGGCGGTGAAGACGCTGTACAGCGCGTCGGCCAGCGCTTCGCGCTGCTGGGTGTTGAGAGAATCGGCCCAGGACGAGAGCGTTTCATCGACGAGCTTTCCCTCGCGGGAGAAGTCGTCGAGGTGGACAAACTGCGTACCCAGCACCTGCCAGGAAAACCCGTCATGCTGGTAAAGGCCGTCATAGGTCGAATGCACGACCTGATAGCGCTTTTCATGCTCCATCAGCATGCCGACGACAGACGTCTGCGGCAGGATGGTATGGATGCGGCTTGCGATGCGCTTGTGGCCCGGCGTCTCGCTGATGTCCCAGGCGAAGCCGGGGCCGTCGTTATTATGGACGGCGACGATGCGCTCTTGGATCTCGCCGCTGCTCTTGGCCGCGCTGTAAACGGCGAGGTTGCCGCCCTTGGAGTGCCCGCCGATGCGGATGGTCTTGTCGCCATACTGCCGCGCGACGCGCGCGACGTATTCGACCGCCTGCTTCTGCGAGGGGATCTCCTCCAAAAAGCCCATGTTGAGGTCTTCCTTCCACCCGACGATCGTATCGTCCGTGCCGCGGAACGAGATATAGATGCTGCCGTTGCCAAGGTCGATCGTCAGCGCCGCAAACTGCTGCTCGATGGAATCGTCAAGCAGCGCTGTGTAGCCGTTAAGCGTCATATTGCGAAAGCGCGGGCTCGTCATCAGCTTGCGCAGCATTTTCGAGATCGTGTCCGGCACGAGGACACCCATGGGGACGTCCTTCCCGCCATGGCGGGCGAAAAACGCCTCCGCCGCCTCGATCAGCGGCAGGCCGCGCCCGAGCTCGGGCGGCGGCACGATGCCGTCAAAGTCGACAAAGCTCAGCTCTGCCAGAATCAGCGCGTCCACCTCGTTGAACGGCGAAATTTCGAGCGTCAGATCCCCGCGCCAGTCCAGATAATCCATCAGATTTGCCATTTGTTACCTCCGTCAATGCGTCTCGTTTTCTTTCATCGTATGGCGCGCATAGCCGCTGCGCCACAGCCGCACGGCGCGCGCTTGCAGCGCCTCGGGCTTGTTGGGGAGTTTTTCCGCCGCGACCTCGTCTAAAAGCCGCGCAAGCACCGCGCCGATCTCGCGCCCGCGATAGCCGAGGGCGGCGAGGTCTTCCCCGCTGATCTTGAGCTCGTGGATCGAGCAGCACGCGCCCTCTGAGATCAGCTCGTCGTAGATTTTCTGTGCTTCGTGCCACAGCGCCTGCGCACGCTCTAATCCTGCGGGGGCCTTGGCGGCGTTGTCGGCCTGCTTGGTGTAAAGCAAATTCTGCACCGTTTCCACGCCGAGACGCGCCATCTCCTTATGGATGGCCGCCCGCTCGGGGCGGAACATGTCGTCGAAACAGGCGAGCTGCGCGCGTATTCTGTCGCGCAGCGCCTTTTCAAAGTGCAGCCGCGCCATGATGTCCTCCGCCATTTGAGCGGAAATCGCCGTGTGACCGTAAAAATGTCCGACGCCCTGCTCGTCAAACGTCCGGCACAGGGGCTTACCGAGGTCATGGAAGAGCATCGTCCATCTCAGCTCCCGCTTTGGCGGCACGGCGGCGACAGCGCGCGCCGTGTGACCCCAGACGTCGAAGCAGTGGTGGTAATTGCACTGGTCAAAGCCGACGCAGGGTGAAATCTCCGGAATCGGCACGCCCAGAATGTCGGGAAAGGTCAAAAGCGTCTCCCCCACGTTCTCACCGAGCAGGAGCTTGTTCATCTCCGCATACACGCGCTCGTGCGCGACATGGGCGAGTAGGCCGCGCGCCTCATGCGCGGCGCGGGCGGTCTCCTTCTCCGCCGAAAAACCGAGCACAGAGCAGAAGCGCACGAGCCGTAAAATGCGCAGCGCGTCTTCCTCAAACCGCCGCTTCGGCTCGCCGACGCAACGCAGGACGCCTGCTTTCAGGTCTTCCTGCCCGCCGTAGGGGTCGACGAGCGTGCCGTCCGGCGACAAAGCGATGGCGTTGACCGTGAAGTCACGGCGGGCAAGGTCCTCTTCAATGCTCGTGCCGAACGTGACGGAATCGGGGTGGCGGTTATCCCTGTACGCGCCGTCGCGGCGCATCGTCGTGAGCTCAATGGGCAGTCCCCCGCTCACGACCGTCACCGTGCCGTGCTGCAAGCCCGTCGGATGCGCGCTTTCGCTGAAAAGGCGCAGCACCTCCTGCGGTGGAGCGTCGGACGTCATGTCGTAGTCGGACGGCGCTTTGCCTCGCAGCATTTCGCGCACGCAGCCGCCAACCAGGTACGGCGAATAACCCGCGCTTTGCAGCGTGGTGATGACCGTTTCGACTTCCTTCGGTAAAAAGAGCATGGAACCCTCACAAAAAATCAAATTTTTAGCATTGCACTCCGTTCGCCGCTATATTATAATAGAAAATCCATAAAAAGTAAATCTCCTGTGCTCCGCACAAGGAAAGGATTTGATACAATGACTAATCAGAAGGATATTTTCTCCTATCTCGTCCCCGGCAAGTGCGCGCATCTGGCCGGCATCGGCGGCGTTTCGATGAGCCCGCTGGCAGAGGTGCTGCACGGCATGGGCCTCAAGGTCCAGGGCAGCGACATGAACGACGGCCCGTCCGTCGAGCATCTGCGCTCGCTCGGCATCCCCGTGGCCATCGGCCATGCGGCGGACAACCTTGGCGAGTGCGACTTTGTTATCCGCACCGCCGCCATCCACGACGATAATCCCGAGATCTCCGGCGCGGTGACGCGCGGCATCCCCGTTTTCGAGCGCGCGCAGGCTTGGGGCGCTATTATGAAGGGCTACAAAAACGCCCTCTGCATCTCCGGCACGCACGGCAAGACGACGACCACTTCGATGGCGACGCACATCTTCATGGCCGCGCAGAAGGATCCGACTGTCATGATTGGCGGCACGCTTCAGCTTCTCCATTCCGGTTATCGCGTCGGCAAGGGCGACACGATCATCGCCGAGAGCTGCGAATACTGCAACTCGTTTTTGAGCTTCTTCCCCACCGTCGCGGTCATTTTGAACGTGGAGGCCGACCATCTCGATTTCTTCAAGGACTTAGCGGATGTGGAGCACTCGTTCCGCCGCTTTGCAGAGCTCGTCCCCATCGGCGGACACGTCGTCGCCAATATGGACGATCAGGGCGCGCGCGATGCGCTCAGGGGCATTTCCCAGCCGATCTTCTGGTTCAGCTATGACGATCCCGCCGCGCAGTGCCGCGCGGAAAACGTCGTCTGGACGGACGGGCTTCCGAGCTTTGACATCTATATCCGCGGCAGTTACTACGCTCATGTTTCCCTGCGCGTGGGCGGCAAGCACAACGTGATGAACGCACTGGCCGCGGCGAGCGCCGCATATCTTCTCGGCGTCAGCGGCGAGGCCGTCGGTCTCGGCCTTGCAACGTTCACCGGCGCGGGCCGCCGCTTTGAGTACAAGGGAAGCTTCCACGGCGCGGACGTCTACGACGACTACGCCCACCACCCCGGTGAGCTGCACGCGCTGCTCGAAATGGCGAAAACGCTTCCCTACAAGCGCATCATCTGCGCATTCCAGCCGCACACCTACACGCGCACGAAGGCGCTGTTTAACGATTTTGTCAAGGAGCTGCGCGTGCCCGACGTCGTGGTGCTGGCGGAAATTTACGCCGCGCGCGAGCAGAATGACATCGGCATTTCGTCTATGGACCTGAGCCGCGAGATCCCCGGATCCGTTTACTGCCCTACGCTCGACAAGGTGACTGCCGCGCTCGCGCGCATCGCCTGCCCGGGCGACCTTATTTTGACCGTCGGCGCGGGCGATATATTCAAGGCCGGCGAAAAACTGCTGAAAGAAGAGAAATAAAGCAACATGGAAATCTCCCCGATCTATCACAATTCCCGCCCCGAGGGTAAGCTGCCCGCGCAGGAAGCGACAGCGTTCGACTTTCTGGATTCCCTCGGCATCGACTATGAGCGCGTGACCCACGAGCTGGCCGACACGATGGAAAAGTGCGACGATGTCTCCGCTGTGCTCGGCGTGGACGTGTGCAAGAACCTCTTCCTCTGCAACCGGCAGAAGACGAATTTCTACCTTTTATGTATGCCGCCGCACAAGGCGTTTCATACGAAGGACTTGAGCCATCAGATCGGCTCGGCCCGCCTGTCGTTCGCGCCGGAAGAGCAGCTTTGGGACTTGCTGCACTGCACGCCGGGTTCAGCGACGATCCTCGGCCTGATGAACGATGATGAAAACCGCGTGCAGCTGCTCATCGACAAGGAGACCTATGAGGCGGAGTACTTCTCCTGCCACCCGTGCCTCTGCACCTCGACCATCAAGCTCAAAACGAGCGACGTCAAAAATATGCTGCTGCCGAAAGTGCACCACGAGCCCATCGTCGTGGAGCTGTAAGAGGAAAAATCAAGCAAAAAAGGTTCCGAAGAGACTTCTTCGGAACCTTTTATATGAGCTCTTTTACTGTAAGGTATATCGGCTTGTCAACGTCCGCGTCAGAGCAGGTACAGACGCTGGCGGTGTAGTCGGGGAACGGTTCGAGCGCGAAAACGCGCTCATTCGGGAAGCTCGGCACTTCCCTGTCCCGCAATGCGACGGCGCTGATCCCCGCGCGCTTGCAGCGGCTCTCCCGCTGCACCCAGAGGCGCCAGAAATCGGCGTCATTTGCCGCGTGAAAGCGCGTGCGCATCGCGCCGCTCACAGGGCGAAGACACTCGATATCCGCGCCGATTGGCTCGTTGTGAACAGCCAGCAGTGCAGCGCCGCGCGTGTGGCTCAGGCTGAAATGAACGTCCGGATGCGAAGCAAAGTACGGCTTGCCGTGCTCGCCGTAGGAAAGCTGCGGTAAGTCCTCCAAGCCGTAAAGTTCATGCAGTGCACGGCAGAGCAGCGCGTAGGCGCAGAGGGGTTCCGATGTTTTGATGCGGTCTTGCCGCTCAGGTGGCAGAAAACGCGCGAGCGTGGACCGTTCCGCTTCTGAGAGCGGTCGATCTAATTTTACCGCATACAACCGGATATTCACGATGTTCCGCCCCCTTTGCGCAGCGATTCCTGCGGAAATTATAGGAGAAATGGCACAGTCTGTCAAATTTTCTCCGCACAGGGAAAAATTTTTTGAAATTTTTCCGTCAAAAAAGAGGAAAGCAACCATTTTCGGCGTATATATACCATAGACAGAAAAATGTTCCGTGCGCAGAAGTGAGAAAGGAGGACGCCATGGCCTTTGACCGTCAGTTTTTGGACGAGCTCATCGCCCGCAACGACATTGTCGACGTTGTCAGCAATTATGTCTCGCTCCAGCCGCGCGGCGGGAGCCTGTGGGGCTGCTGCCCCTTTCACAGCGAAAAGACGCCTTCGTTCCACGTGCTGCCGGACAAGCAGCTGTGCTACTGCTTCGGCTGCAAAAAAGGCGGCGGCGTCATCAACTTCATCATGGAGGAGGAGAACCTTTCCTTCCCCGATGCGGTGCGCTTTCTCGCACGGCGCGCGAACATGCCCGTGCCGGAAGAAGAGCACAGCGACGAGAGCCGGCTGCGTTCGCGCATCCTGTCGCTCAACCGCGACGCGGCGCGCTTTTACTACGATCAGCTCTACTCGCCCAAGGGTGTGCCGGTGCTCGAGTATATGAAAAACCGCAAGATCACGCGGCGCAATGCAACGAACTTCGGCCTCGGTGCATCGGCGGACGAGTGGGACGGCTTACTGACCGCGATGCGGAAAAAGGGCTATGGCGACGGCGAGCTGCTTGCCTCGGGTCTTGCCATTCGCGGCAAGAACGGCGGGTTGTACGACAAATTCCGCAAGCGCCTCATCTTCCCCATCATCGACGTGCGCGGCGATGTGCTGGGCTTTGGCGGGCGCATCATCAGCAAGGACGATCCTGGCGCGAAGTATATGAACACGCCCGAGACCATCGTTTACAGCAAGCGGCGCGTTTTATACGGGCTGAACCTGGCCAAAAAGAGCAAGCGCAGCAACATTATTTTGGTCGAGGGCAACATCGACGTCGTGATGCTGCATCAGGCGGGATTCGACAATGCTTGCGCCTCGATGGGCACAGCGCTGACGACGGAGCAGCTGCAATTACTCAGTCGCTACACGAAGGAGATCGTGCTCTGCTACGACAACGATGACGCGGGCAAGGTCGCGACGCAGAAGGCGCTGACGCTTCTCAATAACACCGACTTTCAGGTCAAGGTGCTCGAGCTCCCCAAGCGGCTCGTCGACGGAGAGTACATCAAACAGGACGCGGACGACTTCATCAAGTTCCAGGGTAAGGACGCCTTTGAGCATCTGCTTTCCGGCAGCGAGAGCGGGATGGACTTCCGCATGGCGCATCTCAAGTCAAAGTTCGACCTCAAAAGCGACGAGGGACGTATCGGCTTTGCCGAAGCGGCAGCAGGATTGCTCTCCACAGTGCCGAACGCGGTTGAGCGCGAAATTTACACCGTGCGCGCGTCCGAGGCCGCAGGCATCACGCCCGACGCGATGAAGCTCGAGGTCGAGCGCGCGCGAAAACGCGCCCGCTACAAGGAAAAGCGCGAGCAGGAGCGGCGGGACCTGAATCCCGCGGCGTCCGCCCAGCCGCGCGAGCGGTCGATCCGCTACACCGACCTTCGCTCGGCGCTTGCCGAAGAAGGCGTGCTGCGGCTTTTGACGCTGGACGATTCCCTCTTTGGCGAGAATCCGCCGATCCGGGAAGAGGACTTCTCCTCTCCCCTCCTGGGCCGGTTCTTCACGGCGCTGCGCGCGCAGCTGCGCGAGAGCGGGCAGGTGAACATCCCAGCGCTGGCGGAATTTTTCACGTCGGAGGAGATCAGCCACTTGATCGGTATCCTGCAAAAGCCGGAATCGCTCAAAAACGGCGCACAGGCGCTGAAGGACTACTGCACTATCATTTTAGACGAAGCGCACAAGCGCGCGGCCGTCAACGAAGATCCCCTGATGGCCGCGATGGAAAAGAATAAATATAAGGGTAACGGAGGAAAGC
>ENA-UERX01001407-UERX01001407.1-human-gut-metagenome-genome-assembly--contig:-NODE-1407-length-14750-cov-4.730389_pt1 | contig 14750 bp, 16 predicted proteins | sample MGYA00242992_ERZ507993 | MGnify/ENA primary metagenome ERZ507993 (study PRJEB26167, sample SAMN06115487) | human gut metagenome | host: Homo sapiens | place: China:Chongqing | collected 2015-04-10... | reverse complement strand
AGAGTCGCTGCAAACTCTTCACCCCTCGGAATGCCGATAAACACAGGGGGTTCCGAAGAAAAGGTGAAGAGTGAAGATGAAAGTGTGTTGAATGTAAAGAAGATGCTGGATGATTAAGCTATGCATTATATTTAAGGACTCCAATCCTCATCCATAGCATCAGCCCAAGCCTGCAACTCGCAATCAAGAGCAAGTGCAGCATACATAAGTGGATTATCAATTGCAAGATTATCAATAAGCCTTTGAGAGTTAGGTGTAGTATGGAGATTCTTTTCTGCTTCAGAGCATGAGACAAACAGAAGCACATTGTCGTCAAAAGCAATGTCAATTCCGTTCTTGTACTGGTTGTAGTGTGCAAAGTGTTTTTTCATAATGATAGTCCTTTCTTTAATAAAGTAATGAGTAGTTCTGGGAATGTGTGGGTAGTGCTACGCATACAACAGATATGTAACACTACCAGACACAAATCCCAATCTATGGGCTTTTCACGCTCTACAAACGCTCTCAAAGAGATAGGATTTCAACAATCCAGTGCGTCTTATGACGCTTCAGAAAAGTATATTACACCTCAGGACTTTTTGTCCTGGGGTGTTTTTTTGTAAGAACTGTGGTACAATAAATAAAAAAGATTTTACATATAAAATATTATTGTCATCAGATTATCAGGAGGTAAATAAATGCCGGAAATTTCTTTATTTTATGGAATTCGAGTTACAATGTATTATGATGATCATAATCCGCCGCATTTTCATGCAGAGTATAATGGAAATAAGGCAATTATTGAAATTGATACAGCTAGATGCATCAAGGGAGCTTTGCCATCAAGACAGTTAAAGTTGATTTTAGCGTGGTGTGTGTTACATCAAGATGAGTTGATGCAGAATTGGGAATTATCAAAAGATGGAAAGCCGTTAAATAGAATTAATCCACTTGTATAGGAGGTGTTTGTCTATGTTTCCGAAGGTAGTTCAGGTAGTACCTATGAAAGACTACACAGTATATGTGTATTTTGAAGATGGAAAAATCGTATGTTATGATATGAAAAATATGTTGGATAAAGAAGTCTTTAAACCATTGAAGGATATTTCTGTATTTACTGATGCATGTACAGTTATGAATGATACATTAGCATGGGATATAGGTGGAGATAGGGATGTTTGTAAGTGTATTGATATTGATCCTGATACATTATATGAACTTCCCTATTGTAAAGAGAAAATAGCTTAGTGATAAATCTGCATGTTATTGAAATGTTTTATTGCGTAGTATATTTAAGAAGAAATAGATTAATACTGCAATGAGACCTTTAAAAGTCAACATTGGCATCCTATGATTGTATTAGCTGGTCCAAATGGCTTGTAAAAATACACATATTGTGATAACGTAAGGGCGTATGAATGTCAGCGGTTTTTGAAGACAGACATTACAAATAATGAATAAGAGGCAGCAAAATGGATTTTGAAAGCAGAAGACAAAGAATTTTAGACAAGATGGAGGACAATTCTATAGCAATATTGTACTCAGGCATAGAGCACCATGTGAGCGCAGATGAGTATGATTTATTTACAGCACAGGCTAACCGCAATTTCTTCTATCTGACCGGACTTAGACGTGACAACATGGTCCTTGTCCTGGATAAATGTGTAGAGCCTGCTAAGACAATGCTCTTCATAGAGGAGGCAGACCCTACGATGGAGCGCTGGTACGGCAGAAAGGTGACTATGGAGGAAGCCGAGGAAATATCAGGAATTGATGAAGTAGAATATATTTATGAGCTTGAGAGCACACTGGACAGGATAATGACGCGCGAGGATGTATACACAGCATATTTTGACACGTATCGTCATCAGAAAGTGGATTTGCCGGATTATAATGTGGTAAAAGCCAATGAATTTAAGACAGACTATCCGGGAGTTGCTGTGAAGAATCTTTTCCCACTTGTGGCAGAGGAGCGTATGCAGAAGGATGAGGATGAGATTGAGCTGACCAAAAAGGCAATCGCTATCACAAAGGACGGACTTTGCAATGTAATGGCTAATTTAAAGCCGGGCATGAAAGAATATCAGGCACAGGCAGATTTTGAATATATCATAAGACGCGGTGGGGCAGAGTGGACAGCATTCCCTACAATTGCCGGAAGCGGAATGAATGGAACCATGCTTCACTATGACACAAATCGTGAGACGATGGAGGATGGAACACTGGTTCTTCTTGACCTTGGAGCCAGAATAGATGGCTACAATTCGGATATTACGAGAACATATCCGGTAAATGGCAGGTTTACCGAGCGCCAGAAACAGGTATATGATATTGTGCTTGCCGCAAACCGAAAGATTGTCGAGGTTGCAAAGCCGGGAATGACTACAAAGGAATTAAATGAAGTATGTAAGGATGTGCTTGCAGACGGGCTTATGAAGCTTGGACTGATAAAGAATTCTGTAGAAATTTCGCGGTATTACATGCATGGCGTGTCACACCATCTGGGAATTGATGTGCATGACGTGACAGTTGACTCAAACAGCAGGCTTCGTCCGGGAGCAATTATCAGTGACGAGCCGGGACTGTATATAGATGAATGGGAAATCGGTATCAGGATTGAGGATGATGTGCTTATCACCGAGGACGGTGCAGTGTGTCTGTCGGAGGATATCATCAGAACCACAGAGGATATAGAGGCCTACATGGCAGAGCACAAAAAGAATTAATCGTGGTAAATGATAAATTTTACGGTTTATAATATTTTTATGTGACATAATCTGATTTATGTATTATAGTAGTGCTAGTACATCGAATAATAAGTTTCTGATGCATTGTTATTTCTTATTCGGTGTACTAGTACAGCAGTTATTATTAATTGCTGTATGGGTGCAACGAAATAATTCGTTCGACAGATGAAAGGAGAACAACTATGGTAAAGAAGATTAATAGCAGTGAATTTGAACAGGTTAAAAATAATAAGGCTATCATTGTTGATTTTTCGGCAGAGTGGTGCGGTCCATGCAAGATGCTTGCGCCTGTAATGGAGCAGCTTTCTGATGAAATCACAGATGTTGAGTTTTACAATATTGATGTGGATGAGAATCCTGATCTGGCAAGAGAGTATCGTATAATGAATATCCCGGCTGTTATTGCAATCAAGGGCGGTCAGGTTGCCGGTCAGCAGATTGGTCTTGTGTCTAAGGACGATATGAAGGGCTTTATAGAGGGAGTATTCTAAGAAGTAGTATTCAAAGAAGGAACTTCTTAAGAAGCGGGAATACACCTGCAGTGAGCTTTTTTTAAATATGCATGGTGTGATTCTTAACAGTTACGATGAATAGTGTAAACCGGGCAGGCTATTATGCCCGGTTTTACATTTTTTACATTTAAATTAGTTCTCTCGGAAAATTTTTCCAAAGATGAATCTAACAAGTGGTCCGGCTACAAAGAGCTGCCAGAAGAAAGCCATTGGAAAGTTTCTTACGACGAGCTCACAGAATGTAGCAAATATCTGTGAATTAAAACCACCATTGAAAAGGATGGTAGCGATAAAGCTCATCATAGGGCACATGAACCAGATTGAGAATACAGAAATAGCAAGGATTATAGCAATAGGTCTGTCCTTTCCAGGTGTGACGATTTTGAAAGCACATTTTTTGGCAAGTGGTCCGGCAATGAATGTATCGAGAATAAAACCGGCAACAATCATGATAGGGAATTCGCCTAATGCGGCCTTAAAAACAAAGTTCTTCATACCGCCTGTTTCAAGGGCAATATTGTAGCATATCATGGCATAAACCATGACAAGCACCATCATGATGGTAAAAACGGTTTCCTGTAATCTGTTCTTTGGCATTTTTCTTAAATCCTCCTGTTATGTAAAATAAATATAGCTGTAACGAGTAGTTACGATAGGCTCTTGATAGCTGTGATAATTGAAAAGACTTGAAGTGCATACAAGTTTTCATGCACGTAAAAGCGCAAAAAAATAGACAGAGGGAAACTTTCGTCTCGCTCTGTCTAAGCTGCAACTACCATTAATTGTCGATAGTTTATCACAGATAGAATACAAAAATCAATAGGAAGTTGGTACTATAGAAAATATGATAATAAAAGATATCGAATTTAAATTAAAAGACGGCAGAACTGCCATTTTGCGAAGTGCAAATGAAAAGGATGCCAAAGCTCTTATAGAGTACATGAAAAAGTCAACCGGTGAAACGGATTTCTTACTGAGGACACCGGAAGAATGTGAGACACAGACCATCGAGCAGGAGATTGATTTCATAAATAGCTGCAATTTGTCGGATACACATACTCTGCTGGTTTGTGAAGCAGATGGAAAAATTGCCGGAAATTGCATGGTCTGGTGGAATAAACGCGCGAAAACCGGACATAGGGCAAATGTGGCAATTGGTTTGCTGAGCGAATTCTGGAATCAGGGGATCGGAACGAGAATGTTCCGGGAAATGATAAAAATAGCAGAAAGCAATCCGAATATATTGCAGATGGAATTGGATTTTATTGAGGGCAATAGCAGGGCGAGAGCACTTTATGAGAAGATGGGCTTTAGGATTACTGGCATCAAATTTAATTCTATCAGACAAAATGACGGAACCTTGTGCAATGAGTATTCAATGATAAGGGAAATTAGTAGATAAGCAAACTTTTTATAAAAAGCCACAATATGTATTTTAGCGAGTACCAGAGAGTTTATACCTTGTAAACGTTTACTATTATGTTATACTGTAATCATTGCCGGGCATACTAATGTGTGAATGTGAACGGTAAACGGAAAAAGTAATAAGAACAGCAGGAGAATGATTTTATGCTGTATCATAAATAAAAATGAGGTGAAAATCGTGCTTAAAGCAGAAAATTTAACTTTAAACGTAGATGATGAGGGCGGAAAGAAATGCCTTCTGAATAATATATCATTTCAGGTAGAGGACGGAGAAATGCTTGTCATCACCGGACCAAACGGAGGTGGAAAATCCACTCTGGCAAAGACCCTGATAGGTATTCAGACACCGGACAGCGGAAAGATCATACTTGACGGGCAGGATATCACAGAGCTCGACATCAATCACAGGGCAAATGCGGGAATAGGCTTTGCATTCCAGCAACCACCGAGATTTAAGGGAATGACAGTCATGAAGCTGCTCAAGCTCGCAGCAAAGGATGAGCTTTCAGACAAGGCGTGCTGCGACCTTCTCACTGCGGTAGGACTCTGCGCAAAGGATTACATTTACCGCCAGATTGACGGCACACTCTCAGGTGGAGAGATGAAGAGAATTGAGATTGCATCAGTGCTTGCCAAGGAGCATTCGCTTTGCATATTTGACGAGCCGGAGGCCGGAATCGATCTGTGGAGCTTTTCAATGCTCATACAGAAATTTGAGGAAATCCATACTGAGAAAAAGCAGAGCCTCATAGTGATTTCACATCAGGAGAAAATCATAAATATGGCAGACCGCATCATGATAATTGATGGCGGAGAAATCAAGAAAATCGGCATAAAGGACGAGGTGCTGCCTTATCTCAATGGTGTACAGAAATGTCACAAATGCGTAGAGAGACTGGAGGGAAGAGCATAATATGGTAAAGCTTGACAACGTAACAGAGGGCGTATTGGACGTCATAAATGATAATAAATTCAGTCAGACCGGTGCCTTTAATCTGCGTGAAAACGGCACATCAATCTGCCACGGAGACAGTGAGCACATCAAGATAAAGAAAAAGACGGACAAGCCCGGCATTGATATTTATATTGATGGAAAGACCGACGGAGAGGCTGTCTATATCCCAGTAGTACTCAGCAAATCAGGCATGACAGACCTTGTATACAATGATTTCTATGTGGAGGATGGTGCAGATGTAAGGATCGTGGCAGGCTGCGGAATCCACAACAGCGGCTGCAACGAGAGCAGACACGACGGCATCCATACCTTCCATGTAGGTAAAAATGCGAATGTCCGATATGAGGAAAAGCACTACGGCGAGGGAAACGGAACAGGTGCGAGAGTGCTCAACCCTGTAACAAATATATTTGTGGGTGAGAATTCTGTTTTCACTCTCGATACAGCACAGATAAAGGGTGTTGATTCTACAGTCCGTGAGACCAATGTGGAGCTTGGAAAGGACGCAAAGCTCTATGTCACAGAGCGTCTCATGACAGATGGAGAGCAGAAGGCGGAGTCGAACATCGAGGTACAGTTAAATGGAGAGGACAGCTCTGCGCAGATTGTTTCCAGATCCGTAGGAAAAGGAAACTCAGTCCAGACCTTCCATCCGAATGCTATCGGCAACAGCAAATGCCAGGCTCATATCCAGTGTGATTCTATCATCATGGATCATGCAGAGGTCGGTTCAATCCCTGAAATCAGGGCAAAAAATATCGATGCAGCTATCATCCATGAGGCAGCAATCGGCAGGATAAACGACGAGCAGCTTCTCAAGCTCCGTACACTCGGACTTACAGAGGAAGAGGCAGAGGAAGTCATCATACAGAATTTCTTAAACTAAATCAGGTGTAAATAGAAACCCCGGAGCGTGATATTGATATGCTATCGAAGCATACAATACGCTCCGGGGTTTATATTATGCGAATTATCATTAACTTGCAATCTTGACATAAACAGTAAACAACAGTAAAATAAAATCAAAACAGTAAACAACAGTAAAAGACAGTAAAACAAATTCAAAACAGTAAACAACAGTAAAAATTGGAGGCTGATATGCAAAATCCATTCACGCTTACATTTGGAAGAAGTCCACTGGAGTCGGTAGACCGTCCGGTACAGATTAATGAGATAATTGAGAATTTTACAGCGGATACAATAAATCAGCAGATGTTTATAATTACCGGTGTGCGAGGCTCGGGAAAAACAGTAATGATGACAGAAATTTCGCATAAGCTAAGAGAAAATGATGACTGGGTGGTTATAGAACTCAATCCGGCAACGGACCTGTTGTCTGCAATGCTTTCAAAATTGAATAGTGATAATATATGTGCGGGACTTATAAAATCGGCAAAGCTCGATTTATCATTTTTCGGTTTTGGAGTATCTATAGAGGGGACACAGCCGATTACAGATGCAGAGACAGCTATTATAAAGATTTTGGAAAGGCTTAAAAAGGGAGGTAAGAGACTGCTTATTACGATAGATGAGATGACAAATAGTGAGTACATGAAGGTTTTTGCAGGAGCCTTTCAGATATTTGTAAGACAGGAGCTGCCTGTATTTCTATTAGGAACAGGATTGTATGAAAATATAGAGGAGCTTCAGAATGAGAAGAGCCTTACATTTTTGTACAGAGCACCTAAAATCCAGCTCAAACCATTAAATAACGCGGCAATAATCAATAAGTATAAGACTATTTTTAACATATCTCCGGAGAAAGCAGCACAGATGGCGGGACTGACCAAAGGCTATCCTTTTGCATTTCAGGTTTTAGGGTATCTGACGTGGAACAATGATGGTGACTACAATGGCATTTTGGGCGAGTATGAACAGTATCTGAGCGAATTTGTATATGACAAAATTTGGTCGGAGCTTTCTCAGAAGGATCGCATGGTTGCAAAGGGGATTGCAGATATAAAAAGCGGAAAAATAAAAGAAATCAGGGATGCAATTGGGATGGAGACAAACGAATTCAATCCGTACCGTAAGCGCCTTATAAGAAAGGGAATTGTATCGGGAGAGATACGGGGATATGTGTATTTTACGCTACCGCTTTTTGAGGAATATGTGATTGAAAATTATTAAAATGAGCACAGGTTCAGCAGATTATAATAAGGAGTCAAAATGAAAGCGTATTATCATCTACCGGGATTATTTGAATTTTATGAATTATACAAAGAATTTCTCCCACTGTACCGCAAGCACCGGGAATATTTCTATGACTGGTGCGACATAGGCTCAATATACGGTGCACCGGCAGATTGCGTATGGGGCGGAGGCCGCGTCGGTTTTGGTGAGCACGATCCGAAGGAAGTGCTTAAGCTGATGCAGGAATATGGGATATCTGCGAGACTTACCTTTAGCAATTCATTGATTACGGAAGAATATCTTTCAGATAGAAGATGTAATGAGTTGTGTGGGATATTCAGTAACAATAGTAGTAAGAATACAAAATACCATATAGATAGTGATGACAGATGCAATGATGAATACAGCATAAGTAATGGCAGGGAAAAAAGCCAAAACGGCATAATCATCTACTCAGATATTCTGCTTGATTACATAAAAGAAAATTACCCTGACTTTTATTTTGTGTCTTCAACCACAAAGGTTCTCACGAATTTTTGTGAACTTGAAAATGAGCTAAACAGAGAGGATTTCCGCTATGTGGTACCGGATTTCAGGTTGAACAAATCATTTGATAAACTGAAAGCATTATCACAGCATCAAAAGAAAAAAGTAGAATTTTTGTGCAATGAGTGCTGCTGGTTTGGCTGCACGGACAGGAAGAAATGCTACGAGACGGTTAGCCGCAAAAATCTGGGCGAGGATTGCCCGGAGCATTATTGCACTGCACCTGATGCAGGGCAGGGATATCTCTTTTCGAAAGCGATGGAAAATCCGGGATTTATAGGAGTAGACGATATAAAGAACACTTATCTGCCGATGGGCTTTAGCAATTTTAAAATAGAGGGCAGAGGGCTTGGAAGTGCTATGATACTTGAATTTCTGCTCTACTATATGACGAAACCACAGTATCAGATACATGTCAGAGAGCACATTTATCTCGATAATATGCTGGATTTATTTTGAAATATAAAAACTATACATTAACGACAATAGAAAGCGTGATTTTCAAAAATGAATATTAGAAGAGCACAGGAAAAAGACATACCAAGACTTATTGAATTATTAGAGCAGGTGCTTCAGATCCATGCCGATATCAGACCGGATATTTTTATCCCGGGGACGACAAAATATACAAATGAAGAGCTTGCAGAAATGATAAAGGATGATACAAAGCCGATATATGTTGCGGCAGATGATGACGATGTATGCATGGGATATGCATTCTGCCAGATAAGACAGCAGCCGTTTTCCAACAATATGGTGCCGTTTACATCACTTTTCATAGATGATCTGTGTGTAGATGCAAAGACCAGAGGAGCGCATATAGGAGAGCAGCTTTTTGAACATGTAAAGAATGAGGCAAAGCGTCTCGGTTGCTACGAGGTCACGCTCAATGTATGGAGCGGAAACACATCTGCTGAGAAATTTTATGAGAAGATGGGGCTTAAGACAAAGGAACGCCAGATGGAGTATATTTTATAGGAGAAAGGCGGAAAAATGCCAGACATTATCATAGTAGAGGATAACAAAGAAATAGGCACATTGCTATGTGATTTCTTAAGAAGAGAAAACTACACAGTAAGCCTTGCAGATACAGGGGAAAAGGCGTTATCGATATTTGAGCAGTACGGAGCAAAGCTTTTGGTGCTTGATATCGGTTTGCCAGGACTTGATGGGTTTTCGGTCTGTTCGAGGATACGAGAGACCTCTAATACACACATACTTATCGCAAGTGCCAAAACCGATAAGGAAAGCACGCTTAAAGGCTTGCAGATTGGAGCGGACGATTACATCAGCAAACCGTTTGATGTGGATATATTGATCGCAAAGATAAACGGTATATTCAAACGCAAATATGCCCGCAAGGAGATCATATGCAATAACCTCAAATTAAATACGGTAACGCGGACACTGACCGCTGAAGGGAAAGCGGTAAGCGTCACGGAAAAGGAATTTCAGTTACTGAGGCTTCTGGTGGAGAATAAGGGCATTACCCTTAAAAAAGATTATCTGTTTAACAGTGTATGGGGGAGCGATAGCGAATCCGAGCCGCAGACTCTGACAGTACATATAAAGTGGCTACGCGAGAAAACGGAAAAAGACCCAAAGAAACCGGAGCACATCATAACAGTGTGGGGAACAGGATACAGATATGAATAAATACAGAAAATTTGTCGGGATATTCCTTGGTATAGAGCTGATACTAATCGCAATATCAAATGTGCTCTTTTTTATTATGGCACATATCAATGAGCCGGAAATAAGGAGAACTCAGGAAACAACAGGCACAATATACAAAGTAATCTATACACAGACAGACCACAAAACATTGATCCTTATGAATGTTGGTATGGGAATCATGTTTTTACTGTCTGTTTTTTTAGTGATGTACATAGGAAAAAAGATATTAAAGCCTTTCCATAGGATGATGTCGCTTACGGAGGAGCTGGCAAAGGGAAATTTATCTGTCCCTATCAAGGCAGAAAAGAGCAAATTCTTTGGTAGATTTCTGTGGGGAATGGATATGCTGCGCGATAATTTAGAGAGCAGCAGGGAAAAGGAGCTTGAGCTTCAAAAAGAGAAAAAGACGCTCATACTTTCATTGGCACATGACCTTAAAACTCCGCTTTCAGCGATTCGGTTGTACAACAAAGCATTATCTGAAAATCTCTATGACACACCGGAAAAAAGAGCACAGGTATATGCAGGAATTGATAAAAACGTAACAGAGATGGAGGGATATGTAACCGATATTATGGCTGCATCGAGGGAGAATTTTTTAAATCTTACGGTAGAAATGGGCGAGGTCTATCTGTCATCTGTGATGGAATATATAAATGCATATTATACGGACAAACTTTCAAATCTGCATACTGCATTTGAGGTTGAAAGCTACTTGGATTGTCTGCTGTGTGGAGACAGCAACAGGCTGATCGAGGTGTTGCAGAATATTATGGAAAATGCCTTAAAATATGGTGACGGAAAATATATCACGATTTCATTTTCCACGGAGGAGGACTGCTGTCTTATCACGGTAAAAAACACTGGCTGTACATTAAAGGAAGATGAACTTCCTCATCTTTTTGACTCATTTTACCGCGGAAGCAATGTGGGAAATGCGAAAGGCTCAGGGCTTGGACTGTACATATGCAGACAGCTTATGCACATGATGGACGGAGAGATATTTGCAGAAATAAAGGAGAATGAATTTTTGGCTACAGTAGTAATCCATAAAGTATAAAATGCATTTAAGGATTATTTAATAATTTCCCATGTAATATGAATACAACGTAACAATACATATTACAGAGAGGAGAAAATATGTTTTTTCGAATATTGAAAAAAGATCTGAAAAGAAAAAAGACAATGAACATAATCCTGTTTGCCTTTATACTTCTGGCAACGATGTTTGTGTCGAGTGGTCTTAGCAATGTGGCAGCAGTCATGAACGGCACAGATTATTTTCTAAAAAAAGCAGGAGTCGGGGATTATGTCGTTATCATGATGGGAACGGACACGGATGATCCGATAAAGGATGTGTTAAATGAACAGGAGGACGTAAAGGCGTATCGGAAAGAAAACGTAGTGTTCGGAAATAAATCGGATCTGACTGACACGAAGGGAAAAGCACTGGAAGCAAAAAATGCGACCGTGTACCAGGCTATAGAGGACAGTAAGCTCAAATTCTTCGACAGCAAAAATGAAAAGATAACATCAATCGAGCCGGGACACGCATATGCGACAGGCGATTTCATGCAAAAAAATGATCTACAGCCCGGGGACAAGATCGCGATAACATATGGCAATGTAAAACTTTCCGTAATACTTGATGGGGAGGCAAAGGATGCACTGCTTGGTTCAAGTATGATGGGGAATAACCGGTTTTTACTCAGTAAGCAGGACGAAGGAAAGCTGGCAGAGGATACGGCAGAAGGTGTACAGCAGGGAAAAATATATTATATAGATCTGAAAAGTGGTGCGGATGAATCAAAACTTGCATCGGCGGTATCGGGAGAAGAGGGCGTGACATTTTCCGGTACCCATTCCATGATAAAAATGTGCTATCTGATCGATATGATAGTCGCATTTCTGATGCTGGTCTTAAGCGTATGCATGATGCTAGTTTCGTTTATCGTGCTTAAATTTTCCATCACTTTTACGATATCAGGGGAGTTCCGTGAGATCGGAGTACTAAAAGCTATAGGAATAAAAAGCACAAATATACGAGGACTTTATATGGCAAAATATCTGCTTCTTGCGATAGCAGGGGCGATAGGGGGATTTATATGCAGTATACCGTTTTCAAATATGATGCTAGAGTCGGTAAGCCGTAATATGGTGCTTGGAGGTGGGAACAGCTATTATGCTTTGGAGTTTGCAGGCGCATTTATCGTTGTGGCAGCAATACTGCTTTTTGCATTCAGATGTACAAAGCTTGTTAAAAAATTATCACCTATCGATGCTATACGCTCAGGACAGACCGGGGAGCGTTATAACAGAAAATCACCACTTCGTCTGGGAAAAAGCCGTGGCAGCACAAGCAGATTTTTAGCCATAAATGATGTACTTAGCTCGCCAAGACGCTATGCAACGATAATCATAACATTTTTTATATGCACAGTACTTGTGCTTTTGCTTGTGAACACAACATCTACGATGAGAAGCGACACACTTGTCACGACATTAGCTTCGCGCAGCGATCTTTATTATACGGATCTGACTGAGATGATGGGCAGTATGACAGCTGATGGACGAGATCGTGTGGAAAACTATCTGAGGGACACGGAAAAACTTCTGGCAAAAAATGATATGCCTGCAAAGGTAATCTCAGAAGTGCAGTATAAATATGGTGTGAGTACCGGTGGAAAAGATTATTCTATCGTATGCTTACAGGGCATTCATACAAAAGCCTCGGATTATGAGTATACCGAAGGGCTTGTTCCGCAAAATGCAAATGAGATTGCGATAACGCCGACGATCGCTAAAATGACCGGGGCAAAGATCGGAGATACGGTAACTATCGATTACGGAACCGAGAAGAGGGAATGTATCGTTGTGGCATATTTCCAGAGCATGAACCAGCTTGGGGCGGTAATAAGGCTTCATGAGGACGCACCAACTGATTTTTCACATATTTCAAGTATGGCAGCATATCAGATTAATTTTACCGATGATCCGTCTACGTCTGAAATTGAAAATCGAAAAGAAAAGATAAAGAAGTTGTTTGACAATGAGGATGTGATGAATGCTGCAGAATACTGTGACGATAGCATGAATTGCGCATCCGCAATGGAGGCTGTGCAGTATCTGTTCCTCGGTATCACTCTGATAGTGGTAGTTCTTATCTGTGTTCTGATGGAAAGATCGTTTATCAGCGATGAAAAGAGCCAGATCGCGATACTAAAAGCGACAGGCTTTTCAGATAAACGGATAATCAGATGGCACACCGCACGATTCGGGTTTGTAACGCTTATAGCGGTTCTGCTTGCAGCGATATGCTCAGTTCCGGTAACACATCTGGTTGATGGTCCAATCTATAGTATGCTTGGAGTCTCAAAATTATCCTATGTAATAGATCCGTGGAAAATATTCCTGATCTATCCGGGTATCGTCTTTTTGATGACGCTTGCGGCATCGGGACTTACGGCACTTCATATTAGAGGAATAAAGAGCAGCGATATATCGAATATTGAGTAGGAGGAAAGAAGCATGGCAGCATTACTTAGCGCAAAGGATCTTTGCAAAACTTATGTCATAGATAAAAGACAGAATAACGTACTTAAAAATGTAAATTTAGAGGTAAACGAGGGCGAGATGATCGCCATTATGGGACCGTCAGGATCAGGCAAATCAACACTTTTGTATGCGATATCAGGTATGGATCGTGTGACGAGCGGACAGGTCATTTTTGATGGAAAAGACATAACTGCACTTGGAGAAAAAGAGCTTGCCAAACTGCGTCTTGATGAGATTCATAAAAGAATGGAAAACCTAGGTTATCAAGTTTCTATGAAACTTGTTTGTTCTTCTGATTACGGAGTTCCACAAAGAAGATACCGTGTTCTAATTGTTGGTATTGATGCTACTCTTGGTGTTGGCGCATTCGATTTTGACAGATTGAAGGAAGTAATTCAAGAATACAACATACCTTCTGAACATTTTGGACAAGATGAAGAGCTCTTATTAGGTAGAATACTTCAAGGAGTTCAGGAACAAGAAGATAATGTTGTATGGGAATATAGTGCAACCACGCAACATACTGTCAATTTGATTGGCGGATGTGAACATGGAGCAGAAGCTATGAATCTGTTTTCAGATGGTTATACAAAAGATAGTCTCCCTCAATCAGTATTTACTGGTCGCTCGTGGAAAAACATTCCATACGAACTACTTTCACCTAGATTTAAAAAAATTGCTGATGACCCAAAGAAATATCATGCACCTAATTTCTCGAATATCTCCAAGACGTGAGTGTACTCCATCATTGGTTAAGAGCTCATTATTATTATAACAAGCCCATGCATCTCTGTCGAAATCGTTTGCAAAAACTATATTTGTATCTAATCTTTCACACACTGTATTGCGGAACACAAAACCTCCAGAGAATCCTAAATCTAAACCTCCACAACCAGAGAACAATGAAGCTATATTTTTGGGCATCTTTTATTTGTTTTTTGTATATACTGGGTTATTTTTAAGACAATAAGCTATGAATATTAGTGAGTTCACTATCAATAGCTTCTAGGTAAGAAACCATATATTTATCCTTTCCATAGCCTTTATACATTTGCCACGGATCATTATTTATGATTGAATCCATCTTCTCATAAGCATGAGGATAGCAATTGTAATAATCATCAAGCTGTGATTGTGCTTCATCACGCATTTCCCAGCTTTGGACTCATCAACTGTATCCATCAAAGCCTCAACAGACTTAACCCACTTCTCAACACCGTT
>ENA-UERX01001404-UERX01001404.1-human-gut-metagenome-genome-assembly--contig:-NODE-1404-length-14773-cov-3.321380_pt1 | contig 14773 bp, 4 predicted proteins | sample MGYA00242992_ERZ507993 | MGnify/ENA primary metagenome ERZ507993 (study PRJEB26167, sample SAMN06115487) | human gut metagenome | host: Homo sapiens | place: China:Chongqing | collected 2015-04-10... | reverse complement strand
CCCAGGACTTGGAACATTGGGAACCGGTATGCCGTGCCATGGCGCAATGGGAAGGCTCGGCCATGGCACCGGATTTGGTGAAGTATAATAATAGGTATTACATCTATTATCCGGCTGCCGGGACGAACTGGGTAATATGGGCGGACAACATCCGCGGGCCGTGGAGCGCACCGAAAGATTTGAAGGTGAACGGCATCGACCCCGGGCATGTGGCCGATGCGGATGGAAAACGTTACCTCTATCTCTCCGAAGGCAAAGTCGTGCAGCTCTCCGACGACGGATTGTCTACGGTGGGCGAGGTGAAAAAGGTCTACGACGGTTGGCCCTATCCCCGGAACTGGCGGACGGAAGGCATGTATCTGGAATCTCCGAAACTGAACTACCACAACGGCTACTATTACCTCACGTCGGCCGAAGGCGGAACTGCCGGACCGGGCACCAGTCACATGGTCGTGACGGCACGCTCGAAAAGCGTACTCGGTCCGTGGGAGAACTCTCCGTTCAACCCGTTGGTGCACACTTACAGTGAAAGAGAAAGCTGGTGGTCCAGGGGACACGGCACACTGATAGACGACGTAAACGGAAACTGGTGGGTGGTGTACCACGCATACGCCAAAGGTTACCATACTTTGGGACGTCAAACCCTTATCGAACCGATCGAGTGGACACCGGACGGATGGTGTCGTGCCAAGTCCACAGGCACGTTTCCCAAGGCAGAGGTTCCCATCCGTCACGGCCTGGAGCTTTCCGACGACTTCCAGGGGACGGAACTGGGGCTGCAATGGACGTTCTGGAAAGAATATGCCCCGAAAGCCGTGACCCTCGAAAACCGGACATTGCGGCTGAAGGCTAAAGGCAAGACTCCGGCAGACGCCCGTTTGTTGCTGGCTACCGCAGAAGACAAGAACTACGAAACCCAAGTTGAAGTCACGGTCGGGAAAAACAATACAGCCGGACTCCTGCTTTATTATAGCGAAAAAGCATACGCCGGACTGGTGTCGGACGGCAAGACATTCACCGTCTACCGGCACGTCGGACAAAAGACAGAATTGCCCAACACGTTAGGCCGACAGTTCACGGTACGGATAAAGAACCAAGGCAACCACGTCTCCATATCGGTTGGAAAGGACGGAAAGGAATGGACCACACTGGCCGAAGGCATAGATGTGTCCGGCATGCACTACAACGCCTACAAAGGGTTCTATGCCTTACGTATAGGGTTGGTCTCCATCGGGAAGGGTGAAGCCGCTTTCCACCAGTTTCGTTATAAAAACGCCGTGCCACAGGAAAAAGACCTGAGTGCCTACCTGATGGTGTTCCACAAGGACGAAACGCACGGCCTTTACATGGCATTGAGCCGAGACGGATACACGTTCACGGCTCTGAACGACGGGGAACCCGTCTTGGCCGGCGATACGATTGCTTACCAAAGAGGGATACGCGACCCCTATATCTACCGTGGACCGGACGGCGCATTCTATTTGGCCATGACCGACTTACATGTCTTTGCCCGTCGCGACGGCTACCGCGAAACGGAGTGGGAGCGCGACCGTAACATGTACGGTTGGGGAAACAATAAGGGGCTTGTGCTGATGAAGTCGTGGGACTTGGTAAACTGGAAACGCGCCAACATCCGTTTCGACCAACTGACAGCCGGATTGAGTGAAATAGGCTGCGCATGGGCACCCGAAATTGCCTACGACGAACGGGTGGGCAAACTGATGATTTACTACACCATGCGCTTCCGCAACGAACGCAACAAACTGTATTACGTGTACGTAAACGATGATTTCGACCGTATCGAGAGCCTGCCCCAACTGCTCTACGAATACCCGGACGAAACGGTTTCGGCCATCGACGGCGACATCACCAAAGTAGGGGATAAGTACCATCTTTTCTACGTGGCCCACGACGGACAGCCGGGTATCAAGCAGGCTGTTTCCGACCGTATCAGCGGAGACTACGAATACGATCCGCGTTGGTACGACTTTGAACCGAAATCTTGCGAGGCTCCCACGGTATGGAAACGCCTCGGAGAGGACAAATGGGTGCTGATGTACGATGTATATAGCATCACGCCGCATAATTTCGCCTTTACCGAAACGTCGGACTTCATCACGTTTAAAAACTTGGGACGTTTCAACGAAGGAGTGATGAAATCCACGAATTTCAACGCTCCCAAGCATGGGGCCGTGGTGCATCTGACCACCGAGGAGGCCGACAAGCTTGAAGCTTACTGGCTCAAGAACAAACGGAAATACGTTTCCACGGCATCCATACAGAGGAATCCCCTGTTCCCCGGTTATTATGCCGACCCGGAAATACTGTATTCCGAGCAAACGCAAAAATACTACGTTTATCCCACGACGGACGGTATACCGGGATGGGGCGGCACGAGCTTCAAGGCTTTCTCGTCCACCGACTTGAAAACGTGGAAAGAAGAGCGTGTCGTGTTGGATTTGAGACAGGTTTCATGGGCGAAAAAGAACGCATGGGCACCTTGTATCATCGAGAAAAAACAAACAGACGGCAGTTACAAGTATTATTTTTACTACACGGCGGAGAAGCAAGTGGGCGTGGCGGTAGCCGACCATCCGCTCGGCCCGTTCAAGGACAGCGGCCAACCGCTGATAGGGAAGGGACTTCCGGGCGGAATGAAACGCGGGCAGAATATCGACCCGGACGTTTTCACCGACCCCGTGAGCGGCAAGACTTATTTGTACTGGGGCAACTATTACATGGCCGTGTGTGAACTGAACGACGACATGGTATCCGTCAAACCGAACACCACGAAGATACTCATCGACAACGACCGGCATTACAGTGAAGCGCCTTACGTCTTTTACCGCGACGGATACTATTATTTCACATGGTCTAAAAACGACACGCGGAGCGCGGACTACGAAGTTCGTTACGTGCGCTCCAAGTCCCCCGTCGGCCCGATCGACCCGTCGGAAAGCCGGGTGGTAGTCTGCAAAAAGCCCGACCAGGGCATTTATGCCACAGGCCACCAATCCTTCCTGCAAGTGCCCGGCACGGACGAATGGTACATCGTCTACCACCGCTTCAAGTTCCCCGACGGCATCACGATGGGGCGTGAAGCGGGTTATCACCGCGAAGTCTGCATGGACCGCGTGTTTTTCAATGAAGACGGCACAATAAAACAAGTCGTTCCAAGTCTATAATAAAGAACATATCATATACATTTATAAACAAAATCAACATACGATGAAACGAATATTATTGGGTATATTAGGCGTATGCGCATGCCATGCCTACGCAAAAACATTCAAGGAGTGGCAAGACCCTGAGATCAATGCCGTCAACCGTGCCCCCATGCACACCGACTTTTTTGCCTATGAAAGTACGGAACTGGCGGCAAAAGGAATGAAAGAACTGTCCGGAAACTTCATGAGCCTGAACGGGAACTGGAAATTCAACTGGGTGGAACATGCGGATGCACGTCCGGAAGGCTTCTGGAAGACGGATTTCAACGACAAAGGTTGGGTGGATTTCCCGGTTCCGGGCGTGTGGGAACTGAACGGTTATGATGTCCCGGTATACGCAGGAGTGGATTTCGGATGGAAAGGCTACGAAGGACGCACGTTCAAGAAGCCGCCCCATGTCCCGACGGAAAACAACCACGTAGGTTCCTACCGCCGTGAAGTGGTGATTCCTTCAGACTGGAAAGGGAAAGACATCATCGCCCATTTCGGTGCCGTGTCTTCCAACATGTACCTATGGGTCAACGGAAAGTTTGTGGGCTACAGCGAGGACAGCAAAATGGAGGCGGAGTTCGACCTGACCCCTTACCTGAAACCGGGGCAAAAGAACCTGATAGCCTTCCAAGTGTTCCGTTGGTGCGACGGCAGCTACTTGGAGGACCAGGATTTCTTCCGTTACAGCGGCGTATCACGCGACTGCTACCTCTACGTGCGCCACGCCAAGCGGATAGAAGACCTTCGGGTCACTCCCGACTTGGACGACCGGTATCAGGACGGGACACTGGAAGTCCGTATGGATGTAAAGGGCAAGGCCCGCATTACACTCGAATTACTCGATGCCCGTGGGGAAACCGTCTGCATGAAAGAAGTCCGCGAAACGGGAACCCCATCCGTCGTCATGCCGGTGAAGAACCCGCATAAATGGACGGCAGAGACACCCTACCTCTACACCCTCAGGGCTACACTGAAAGACGGAAACGCCATCCGCGAAGTCATACCCGTAAAAGTGGGATTCCGGAAAATCGAAATCAAGGACAGCCAGCTTTTGGTAAATGGGCAGCCCGTGCTCATCAAAGGAGTAAACCGTCATGAGATGGATCCCGACGGAGGCTCGTATGTCACCCGCGAGAGGATGCTCCAAGACATACAACTCATGAAGAAATTCAATGTCAATGCCGTGCGCACCTGCCATTATCCGGACGACCCGTATTGGTATGAACTGTGCGACCGTTACGGCCTTTACATCGTGGCCGAAGCCAATCTCGAAAGCCACGGCATGGGCTTCAAGGAAAAGTCGTTGGCCAAGGACCCGGCTTACAAGAAAGCGCATCTGGAACGCAACCAACGCAACGTGCAGTGCAACTTCAACCATCCGAGCATCATCCTGTGGTCGATGGGCAACGAGTGTGGCGACGGTTCGAACTTCGAGGCCTGTTACGACTGGATCAAACAGGAAGACCCCAGCCGCTTCGTCCACTTTGAACAAGCTTACGACACCGGTTCCAATACCGATGTCTACTGTCCGATGTATCCCACTTACTCCCGTTGCATCAAGTATTGCGAGGACGACAACAAACAGAAACCCTTCATCATGTGCGAATATGCCCATGCCATGGGGAACACTTTGGGCGACTTCAACATTTATTGGGACTTAATCCGGAAGTATCCCAAGTTCCAAGGCGGTTTCATCTGGGACTGGGTGGACCAGTCGCCGAGATGGACCGGCCGCAACGGGGAAATGATATACGGTTACGACGGGGACTTCGACGATTATAAGACCAAGGACGACAATTACATGGTCAACGGCTTGTTCGGTCCCGACCGTGTACCGAACCCACACAGCTACGAAGTGAGATACTTCTACCAGAACATCTGGACCACGCCCGGAGATTTGTCGAAAGGCGAAATCAAGATATACAATGAAAATTTCTTCCGCGACCTTTCAGCGTACGTCATGGAGTGGGAAACACTGAAAGACGGAAAAGTCATGTGCAGCGGAACGGTGGAACGGATAGATTGCCAACCGCAACAAACCACCACGATGACTTTGGACTGGGGCGGAACTGACGGGGAAGGCGAATGGTTGCTCAACGTGAGATACCTGCAACGGGAAAGAGAAGGCGTCATTCCGGCGCGTCACGTGGTGGCCAAGGCACAAATCGAACTCCGGCCCTATCAGGCACCGGACATGGTTTTGAAGAACGAAAGCGTGCGTTACATTCCGGATGTCGTCCCGCAAGTCAACGACCGTAATCTGGCCCATCTGATTATCACGGGAGAGAACTTCCGGGTACGTTTCAACAAGATGACCGGATACATGGAACGCTATGCCGTGGATCGGACGGAGTTCATCCGGAAAGGCGGTGCGCTGACACCGAACTTCTGGCGCGCCCCGACCGACAATGATTACGGTGCCAAACTGCAACACAAATATGCGGCTTGGAAAAATCCCGACCTGCGTCTCACGTCGTTAAAACACGAAACGAAAGAAGGACAGGTCGTCGTGTCGGCGGAATACGACATGAGGAGCGTGTCGGCCAAGCTTTACCTGACCTATACCATCAACAACCGGGGAGCCGTAAAGGTCAACCAAAAGATGGTGGCCGACAAGGGGAAAAAGGCATCCGACATGTTCCGCTTCGGCATGCAACTGGTCATGCCCAAGGATTTTGAATACGTTTCTTACTACGGACGCGGGCCGGTGGAGAATTACAGCAACCGCAACCACAGCACAGACCTCGGCATTTATCACCAGACCGTAGACGAACAGTTCTATCCCTACATCCGTCCGCAAGAGACGGGCACGAAAACAGACATCCGTTGGTGGAAAGTCCTCGACGTGAAAGGCACGGGGTTGCAGTTCGTGGCCGATGCCCCGTTCTCGGCTTCCTCCCTGCACTACACCATCGAATCGTTGGACGAAGGACCGGTGAAAAAACAGGGACATTCGCAGGAAGTGGAAAAGGCTGACCTGACCAACGTTCTGATAGACAAGGCACAGATGGGGCTGGCTTGTATCGACAGTTGGGGTGCCATGCCCGAACCGGAATTCCGCCTGCCGTATGAAGATTATGAGTTCACCTTCATCATGACCCCTGTTTCTCACAATTACCCATTATATTGACAGAAGAGATGAATATCCTGAAACCTTTTATGGCACTTTGCCTCATGCAGGCTTTGCCATGTATCGTACGGGCGGCACAACCCGATTCCGTTTATGTCTTCCCTTATCCCACGACCAACGACCACGGGCGGCGCGGCATGCAGTTCGTCTGGAGCGCGGACGGGGAGCACTGGCAGGACGTGGCAGAAGGAATGGTCTTTATGCGGTGTGACTTCGGTGCTTGGAAATACATGTACAAGCCGCGCCTGATACAAGACCGGCAGGACGGAAGGTTGCACTGTTTCTGGGACTTGAACCCGGAAGGCAGCGCGATAGGCTATGCTTCGTCCACCGACCTGATAAAATGGACGCCCCAAGAATATTTCATGGCCACGGAGCAAGGAAAGTTCGCCGTGAAAGACGGGCGTATGCCGGTGACTGACACGGTACAAATCGGCGACAAGACGATCGTGGGATATGCCCTGAAAGTATCCTACGGCATATTGGAAGGCATGGAACGCCATGGCATATACCGTTCCGCCCTCAATGCGCTGAGGGGAGAGCGTGCCGAGCACGACGCGGCCCGGTTTGCCGGACTGCAAACGGTCAATGCACGGATTACCGTGGACGAAGGCCGGGCGAAACCCATCAGTGAGAACCTGATTGGCGTGTTCTTTGAAGACTTGAATTACGCAGCCGACGGCGGACTGTATGCCGAACTGGTGCAGAACCGGGATTTCGAGTACTCCGAAGCCGACGGCAACAAGGACCGGAACTGGAACAGCCGCTACGCGTGGAGCGTGGAGGGCGAGGGCATGGCATTCGACGTGTCTACGGAACAGCCCGTCCATCCCAACAATCCCCATTACGCCGTGCTCGACGTGGAGCAGCCCGGCAGCGGCTTCACGAATACGGGATTCGACGGCATCGCGGTGAAAGAAGGCGAGAAGTACGACTTTTCGCTTTTCACCCGTACGCCGGACGGCAAGGGAGGCGGAAAGGCCGTGGTACGTCTGGTCGACCCACAGGGAAAGACCGTGGCCGAGACCACCGTCAAGTTGTCCTCGAAAACCTGGAAGAAACGGGAAGCCGTGCTGAAAGCCACGGCCACCGTCGCGCAGGCCCGGCTCGTCATCATCCCGCAGTCTGCCGGACGGTATGCCCTTGACATGATTTCACTGTTCCCACAAAAGACGTTCAAGGGACGGAAGAACGGGCTTCGCGCCGACTTGGCTCAGGCCATTGCCGACATCCGTCCGCGTTTCGTCCGCTTCCCCGGCGGATGTCTGGCCCATGGGGACGGGGTGGACAACATCTATCATTGGAAAGAGACCATCGGCCCGTTGGAAGCCCGAAAACCGGCGGCCAACATCTGGCGTTACCACCAGACGCGCGGTTTGGGCTACTTCGAGTATTTCCAGTTTTGCGAGGACATCGGTGCCGAACCGCTACCGGTCGTGGCCGCAGGCGTGCCCTGCCAAAATTCCGGTATCGGAGGCCCGAGCCATCATTCCAAAGACTTCGTGACGGCCAACGGCCAACAGGGCGGCATCCCGATGGAGGAGATGGGGCAGTACATACAGGACGTGCTCGACCTGATTGAATATGCCAACGGGGATGCCAAAACCACACGATGGGGACGCGAACGGGTCAAGGCCGGACATCCCGAACCGTTCAACCTGAAATACATCGGACTGGGCAACGAAGACCTCATCAGCCGCGTGTTCACGGAACGGTTTACGATGATTTATGAAGCCGTCCGGGCCAAATATCCCGACATCGTGGTCATCGGCACGACGGGACCGTCCTGCGAAGGAACGGACTACGAAGAAGGTTGGGCCTTGGCCGACCGCTTGAAACTGCCCATGGTGGACGAACATAATTACAACACGCCGGGATGGTATATCAACCATCAGGATTATTACGACCACTACGACCGCAGCAAATCCAAAGTCTATCTGGGGGAATATGCCGCCCATGCCCCGGGACGGGTCAATAACATGGAAACCGCCCTGTCCACGGCCTTGTACCTTACGTCTATCGAGCGTAACGGCGACGTGGTGAGCATGGCCTCCTACGCTCCGCTTCTGGCTAAAGAAGGGCGCACGCAATGGACACCGGACTTGATATACTTCAACAATACGGACGTAAGACTCACTACGGACTATTACGTACAACAGTTGTTCGGCCGGAACTCCGGAAGCGAATACCTTCCTTCCACAGTCTTGCTGGACCGCAAGGAGAAAAACGTGAGAAACCGCGTGGGCGTTTCCGTGGTGAAAGACGGCGAAAGCGGCGACCTTGTCGTGAAATTGGTGAACCTGCTCCCGGTGGCGGTCAAAACGGATGTGGAAATCCCGTCGCTGGCCGGACATCAAGCCGTAGGGCAGAAGACCGTCCTTTCGGGTCGCCCGTCCGACACGAATGCCGTACCGGTAGAAAGCGCAATGGAAATAGGGGAGAAGTTCCCCTATGAAATGCCGGCCTATTCCTTCACGGTTATCAGGATAAAACGCGAATGTAAGTAGATGTCTCGATAACGAAAGGGATAAGACAGAAGAACAAAAGGACAAAAGGCTGCGCAAGCCAAAATATTTTGTCCTTTTGTTTTTCTGTCTCATTTTATCGTTTTGTCAATCTGTCAATCCCATCCTCACGAGAATCGCGTATTTGTCCTTTGGCCCGAAGCCGGAAATAAATAAGGCATTCTCGCGAGGGCGGGATTTTAACTTGCTGTAAGCATAGACTTGTTTTTACTTTCTTTCTGTCCGGTAGCAGGGAAGTAGATGCGGAAGGAAGCGGTCGGCCTGTCAGCCGGACGCGAATATCCGGAACACTTTGATTCCGTTTTTGCGAAACGGATTTTCTTCAGATAGCGTCTGAAGCCCCCCTCAAAGGGCATTTTCCTGCCTCTTTCAGCCTCCGGATTCCCCTTTCGGAAGAGTTTGGGCGCACAACGTGCTGAGAATGAAAAATCGCTTTCAGCCGAACGATTTACCGTTCGGCTGAGAAAAAAGCACGAATATGCAGGATTTATGCCATAATATTGTATTTATACCGTATAAATATACAGAAAAAAGACCTGAAAAGCCCTTTTTCCCTTATTCTTGAAATACGGGGATTCCGGAAAAACTGTCTTTTTGACAGCTTAAAGTCCTCTAAAACGTACAAATGTAAGTCCCTCCAAACGCTTCACCCATATCTGAAGTATTCCTTTTGCAACTGCGTCTTAATATCCTTGCGTGCCAATAAGATATGCTGTTCCACCGTACGCTTCGAAACAGACAATTCACGGGCGATCTCGGAAGGGGTGAGGTTTTCAAAAAAGGACAGGCAATACGCCTTGCGCCGCTTTTCCGGCAGGGCAAACACCAAACGGTCGAACATCAGTTTCAATTCCTTGAAAGAGACTTTTTCCTCCGTCGTGTCTTGCAAGGTCTCCTGCGTGTAAAACAGTTCGCCCCACACGTCATTCTCCTTGCGGTATCTTCGTTGGCGGTCGGCCATCAGGTTACGTGCCACCTTGTAAGCCAAGGACACCACAGCCTCTGGACTTATGAAATCCTTATGCTTCCACAGTCTCTCAAACACATCCTGCACCACATCTTCCGCCTCGTCGGGACGATCGATGCGGGATGCGATATAATGCTTCAAAGCCTCCTTTTGCCGTACGTAACACGCGGCCAGTCCTTTTTCGTCGTTTCTTGCTTCCATGGCACATCGTTTGATTTCTACCACAAAAGTAGCCTAACGGCAGGCGACGGAATGGGATGATTTCAGCCGATTGTTACGTCATTTTGCGCCTTTCCTTCTTTTTCCCTGAACTGTGTCGGTGTCATGCCGAACTCTTCCTTGAAATGCAGGTTGAAATACTTGATGGTGTTGAATCCCGTGAGGTCCGCTATTTCGTTCACGCTGCATGTAGTGGCCTTCAACAACTGGGCTGCCCGTTTCAGCCGGATGGAACGGATGAACTGCAAGGGCGTGAGGTTGACAATGGCCTGCATTTTGCGGTTCAACTGGGTCTTGCTCATCCCCACGTCCAAGCTCAGGTCGCCCACGGAATATTCCGGATTGCTGATGTTCTTCTTGACGGATTCCAAGGCTTTCTCCATCAGCTTCTCGTCTATCGAAGTCGTGGTGATGGCCTCGAAAGACACGTCGATGGACTTGCGGAACATCTTTTGCCGCCGTTCTTTCTGCTCGATGAGTTGACGGATGCGCACTTGCAGCATTTCCCAGTTGAACGGTTTCGAGATATAAGAATCCGCTCCTGCTTCGTATCCCCCGATGCGCGAATCATCGGAACTGCGGGCCGTAAGCAGGATGAACGGGATATGTGAGGTCTGTATGTCGCCTTTCAGCCTGCGGCACAGTTCCATGCCGTCCATGCGGGGCATCATCAGGTCGGACACAATCAAGTCCGGCAACTCCGTCCGTGCCGCCTGTTCGCCCTCCACGCCGTCTCGCGCTTCCACCACACAAAAGTCCTTTTGCAGTTGCTCCACCAGGAAATGACGGAATTCGTCGTGGTCCTCCACCACCAGAATCTTCTTCCGTCCCGTCTCCGTGGGCGGCATGTCGTGGATTTCGCTCTCTTCGTCCCGGTATTCCGCCTTTTCTTCTGCCGCAGGTGCCGCCCCTCCGCCATGCAGGTCGGTCGGGATATACAGGGTGAAGGCCGTGCCTTCTCCCGTCCGGCTTTCCACCGTGACCTTTCCTTCATGCAGTTTGACGTACTCGCGCACCAGATGGAGACCTATGCCGCTGCCTTGCCCGGCCGGTTGTCCCTCCGTGGCTGTCTGATAAAAACGGTCGAAAACGAAGGGCAAATCCTTCTCCGCAATGCCGCATCCAGTGTCTTCCACCCTGATTGCCGCATACGGCCGTCCGTCTTCCGATACCTTCTCCACCGTGACCCGTACCTGTCCGTGCGCGGAGGTGAATTTGAAGGCATTGGAAAGCAGGTTGTTGAGCATCTTATACATCTTGTCGGAATCGTAATTCATGAAAAGACGTTCCACCTTAGGCTCGAAGGAAAGTTCTATCTCACGGCTTGCCGCTAACTCGGTGAACTGCCTGACAGCTTCTTCCAAGAAAGAGACCATGTCGTTCATCTTCAACCTGAGACGCTCGCCCTTCATTTCTAATTTACGGAAATCGAGCAACTGGTTTACCAGATTGAGCAGGCGGCGCGCATTATTGTAAATAGGTTCCAACTTCTTTTTCAGCTCCGGTTCGCCCGTATCGTGGATGAGTGCCCCCAAAGGCGTAAGAATCAAGGTGAGGGGAGTGCGGAACTCATGGCTGATGTTCGTGAAGAAGCGGAACTTCATCTGGTCGAGCTCTTCGCGCTGTTTCCGTTCGTTGGCTTCTTGAGCCATCCGGATTTTGAGCTGTGCCCGCCTCCGGAACCTTCTCCACGACCAGACCATCAAACCGGCAGCCAGCACGACGTACACCGCGATGGCCCATGCCGTCGCCCAAAACGGGGGCGCAATGGTAATGGTTATTTCGGCCGGTGTCTTCCCCCAAATCTTGTCCCCGTTGGCGGTGTAGACCACGAATTTGTACTCGCCGGGCTGTAATCCGGTATAGGTGGCGCGTCCGCTCCCGTCGGCCACCACCTCGTTCCACTCCTTATCGTAATTCAGCAGTTTATACTTATAATAAGTGTGCGAAGGGTTGACATAATTCAGGCCTGAAAATTCTATCATGACGAAATTCTCGTCGTGGCGGAGCCGGATTTCCGACGTTCGGTCCACGGTCTGCGTCAGAATCACATGCCCGTTGTATGCCTCGTTTACTTTCAACGGGTTGTTGAACAGATAGAAACGGGTGAAGACGGGATGGTTGTCGCTTCGGTCGTATCGGATTTCCGAAGGATTGAAATAATTGAATCCGTGGGCCCCGCCGAAGAACAAAAGCCCGGACCGGGTTTTCAAAGCCGCATTCTCATAAAACTTGCCGCCTTGCAACCCGTCGGTTTCCCCATAGCTCACCACGGAAAATCCTTTCCCGGCAGGGGCTTCACGAGGTGCGATTTTACAAAGTCCGTTCAGCGTGGAAGCCCATACCATTCCCTCGTTGTCTTCCAACAAGGCCGTGACGGCATTGTTGGGCAGTCCGTCGGACTCGGTCAGCACCGTGGCCTCCTTGTGGCGAGGGTCAAACACCAAGATGCCGTCTTCCGTCCCGAACCATTCCACGCCGTGACGGTCTTTCAGCATGCAGAAATATTTGGTGTCGGCATACCGCTGTTCTTTCAGAAAAGCCGGAATCCACACGCTGTCTTTCTGTGTGTCGTAATAGTAGATGCCGCTGTTACCCAAAGCGGCGAACGTATGGCCGTCCACCGGATAGAAGGCATGAACCACGGCGTATGAACGGAGTTCGGGATGACGGTCGTGCAACATATAGGTAATCTTTCCCGTGACCGGATCGAAACGTCCGACCCCACCGGTCACACTGGCCCAATAACGGCCTTCGCTGTCTTCATACAAAGCACGGGATATGTTCTGGTTAGGGTCTTGTTCCCAATTCACCGTAGAACGGAGAAGGTTGCGGACCTGTCCGCCCTCGATGCAATAAAAACCGTGAAGGAAGGTGCCCACCCATATACGTCCGCCCTTGTCCTTAAAGACGGAAAGGCAAATGTCATTCGGTTCGGCCTTGAATACTTGCTCCATCGCACCGGTAGACGGTCGGAAACGGAAGAGGCCGAAAACGCCTCCGATAAGTACAGACCCGTCGGCGTCCTCCAGAAAGCACCGGATGCTCTCGCTGGTGACGGACGAATAGCGGTTCACGGTGTGACCGAGAGAGAACTTCTGCATGCTGGGATGGTAATAACACAAGCCCTGAAAGAGGGTGCCCACCCATATTCCCCCGTTCCGGTCGGAAAATACCGTGTAAATATCGTTTTCCAATGTCCCTCCGTCGGTCAGTTCCAGTGCAGGAAGTGCGGTCACCTCGAACGTCCGGGCATCGATGATGCGAAGGCCGGATTTGGACGTGCCGACCCACACATTGCCGTCCCGGTCCAAATCCATGCACGTGAAGAAGTTGGAAAGTCCGCTTATGCCGCATGCCTCCTTCCAAGTGCGTTCCATGCGATTGTAGAAGAATAGCCCGTCGTTGTACATCAGCCAGATGTTTCCCTGGGCATCCGGATGCAGGTATATACGGTCGGTAAGCCGGTTGATGACATGCAGGAAACGTGTCTCTTGCGACACGAACTCGGCCGAAGAGTAGTCCCAGTAGCGAATCAGTCCGCTTTCATATACAATCCAACAGAGGTTCTTGTATTGCGTCATTTCCACCGGTACGCCGTATTTCCGGGTAAATTCACTGCCACCATCCTCTATGGTGCGCAAACGCCCCTGTTCCACGTCGTAGAAGGAGACGGTATTGTCTTCGGTCACGAACCAATAATTCTTGTAATCGTCTATAAACAGGTTCTTCAGCCGCCGATTTATTCCCATGGAAGCCAACACCTCGGAGACGGAATAATCATATTGCCCGCTCTTCATGTCGAGCAAAAGCAGGTAGCCCAACTCTTTGAGCCACATCCGTCCTTCGCGGTCGTAATACTCTTTGGGCGGACGGTCGTATGCCCAAATGTATTTACGTGTCTTGTCGTATGGGAATCGGTCGAACGTGGCACCGTTGTAAATGTTCAGAATGAAACCGGTCTTGATGGCGATGCAACCTTCTTCCGTCATCGTCAGGCTGCGGATTTGTCCGTCCGAAAGTCCGTCCGAAGCATCGATAAGGCGGAATTTGTATTGACGGTCTTGTGCGTGGAGGCACGAGGCCAGCAACAGGAACAACATCGGAACGACTGTCCTTATGGCACGCTTTCCTGCTTTTCGTTTTACGGTATCCATGGCTTTTCTTTCAAATAACAAATGATGATTAGACAAAGATAGGCAATCGGCACCACTTGACGTAGGATATTTTGGTTCAAAATATAGGTTGTTTTGTTGCATTGTGCTGAATCGGCCGTCTTTTTCGGACATTTTCCCTCATGCCGTGGCTAGAAAAACATCCTTCAGGCGCATTTGGTTCAGAACGACATAAAAGATGCTTTTTTTCATCCGTCCCCGTACGGTATTTACCTGCTAACTTTGCCACGGTTCATTAAAAACATTTACCATGAAGAAAAGATACTTGATAGTCATGACGCTGTGCAGTTCGTTATGGTTGAATGCACAAAACTTCATCCATCCCGGCATGTTGCATACGCAGGCCGACCTGGACCGGACAAAAGCCAAGGTAGAAGCCGGCGAGGAGCCTTGGGCTTCCGCTTACAGGAAACTGCTGACCAGCCCGCATGTCAGTTTGGACTGGAAGGCTGCTCCGGTCGAGAAAATCGTACGCGGAGGCCGGACGATTTGGGAACCCGACCCGGACAATTACCAGTTGGCTTACCGGGATGCCGCCA
>ENA-UERX01001378-UERX01001378.1-human-gut-metagenome-genome-assembly--contig:-NODE-1378-length-15013-cov-14.886248_pt1 | contig 15013 bp, 15 predicted proteins | sample MGYA00242992_ERZ507993 | MGnify/ENA primary metagenome ERZ507993 (study PRJEB26167, sample SAMN06115487) | human gut metagenome | host: Homo sapiens | place: China:Chongqing | collected 2015-04-10... | reverse complement strand
GCACAGCGTCTGGGCGGCTACGCTGCCTACGGCCCCATCCTGCAGGGCCTGAACGCTCCCATCAACGACCTGTCCCGTGGCTGCAACGCCGACGAGGTCTACAAGATGAGCCTCATCACCGCCTGCCAGTCCTGAGCTGACACCCGGCTGAACTGAAAAGCTGAAAAGAGCCGCTGCCGCATTTTGCGGGCAGCGGCTCTTTTGGCTGTACATCGACTGCGGTTTATGGTATGACAAGCATAAGAAGCCCCGGCAGAGAAGGAGAACATTCGAACGTGAAAATAAAAGCTTTGGCCTTCGTCCTCATGGCGGTGCTGCTTTTGTGCGGCTGTGGACAGAAGAGCGAAACGGCGGCTGCGACCCCGGCTCAGGCGGTCACAGCGTCTGCTGCCCAGAGCAGTACGGTTCGTCCGGTGAGTACCGGCGTTACGCCGGAACAGTTCGGGGCGAAGGGCGACGGTATCGCGGACGACCTGCGGGCTCTGCAGGCCGCGATGCAGCAGGCCAGCGCGTCCGGTCGGCCTCTCGAGCTGACGGCGGGGGCGGTCTACCGCTTCTCCTCCTGCCTCGGGCTGCCCAGCGGACTGACCATCCAGGGAAACGGCGCTGTCCTGCTCAGTGATATTCAGTACCCTGACCTGAGAGAGGACCGTGTGGCGGTGGAGCTTATGAAAGACTCTGATGATGACCGCGCCCACGACGTCCGGCTGAAAAATGTGACCTTCCGGCCAGCGGACAGCTGTCAGGCCAACTATATGCTCCGGGTGATGCTCGCCCGCAATGTGGAATTTGTGGGCTGCACCTTCGACTGTGAGCCCAACGAGTGGGGGCGCTGCGCCGCCGACCTGTATGGCGGCAACGAGAATATCCGTTTTGAGGGCTGTGTATTCCGCCAGATGACCTCCGGCGCGTCCGGCGGCATCTGGGTGCGCAACTGGACGGACAGGGTGGAGAGCCGGAATATCCGCTTCCAGAACTGTGAATTTTACAAGTCCGGTGCCGACGAGCTGCTGGCGGTCTGGGGATGGGGCGGCGCGGTGCGGGATGTCGTCCTCTCGGGCTGCAGCTTTTATGAGACACAGACACAGGAGGGGCTGGATGCCGATCATCGCCCGGTGTGGTTCATCACGCTGGGGCAGAGCGGCACCACAGACGTCCGGATGGAGGATTGCACCGTCCGTGCGGAGTATTGCGAGACCATTTTCCGTATGGTAGGCGATAAGACCCGCGCCGTCGTGGACAACTGCGACATCACCATGAAACAGCCGGACAGCATGGCAAAGCACGATATGAAAAAGGGCGCGAACCCCATGCTGGCCCGGGGCAATGACCGTGCCGACGGCAGCACGGTCATCCAAAACAGCCGCATCACCCTGAGCGGCGACAACGGGCGGCGCATCTGCTATCAGCTCAGCGCCTTGAAAGGAAATACGCTGGACGTCTCTCTCGGCTACGGCATCGCCAACACGAAGGAAGTCAGCGGCAACACCATCCGGGGCCGGATACGGCATAAAGTCTTTCAGGACTGCTCCGGCGTGGAGAATAACAATGTAGAAGTGCGGAGATTCTCGATTCTGGGATAAACCGCTCATAAAAAGGAGGTTTTATCATGCGAAGAAAATTTATTGCGGCGGTCACATCGGGCGTTCTGGCCCTGACGGTCATGGCAGCTCTGCCCACCCATGCGGAGGCGGTGAGCATCTGGCTTGACCTTACCCCGGGGACGGAGAGCGTCGAGACGTTCCAGTACAAGGACTATGCAGACCGCTATTCGGACGCCTACGAGCTCTATGGTTACGATGCTGAGGCGCTGTTCAACCACTATGAGACGGTCGGCAAGGCCGAGAACCGGGTAGGACGCTTCAAGAAGACGCCGGAAGAAGATGACCGGCATCCCTATGTGTGGGACGCCGATGAGCCGCTGGACCCGCTGCCGCCTTTGGACTTTCACGCGCAGCCGGACTGGTTCGATGCCCGTACCCTCCCGGAGAACCTGTCCAACGTCCGTATCATAAAAGAATATGAGCAGCTGGAAGCCTTTATAAAGAAAGACGAGTGGATCGGAGACCCCGTTCTGGTGCGGAAGGAAGAGCTCCTGACGGAGATGAGCAGCCGCGTCCGGAACTATGACGGCCGGCGCGGCGGAGCTGACTATCTCCGCGCCATCAGTCAGGACATCGACGTGCTGCTTGATTTCATGGGATAAGGATGCTATAAGATGAAAAGGGAAGAGCCTCACCGCAAAGCGGTGAGGCTCTTCCCTTTGGTGGAGCACAGAGGGTTCGTCTGGCTCACGTGTGGTGGAGTAGCCCCATCAAAATCCGAACTCAGTGCCGATGCGATCTCGTCAAGTGAGATTGTCTGCGTCCCATGTTGATAGTTGTAGGTCAAGACCAGTTTATCATCGAACACATACACGGCGTTTACAAATGTATCAATCAGGCGTTTCTGAAAATCACGGTTTGCTGGATCGCCATGACGGAACTGCTCAAACCATGCCGTCATCTGTTCGCGGGTCAGCTTTGGCTTTTGCAGTTCAGCAGTCTGGATATTCACAAGGATTTCTTCTTTTCGTGCTTCCAGCTCGTCAAGCCGCTGTTTGGTGGACGGCGTGAAAATGCCCTGCTCGATTGCTTTCAGAATGTTTCCAATGGAGGACTCGGTTTCCGCAAGCTGTGAACGAAGCGCAGGGGTTGTTGTGTCTTCTTGCTCCTGCATAACAAGAATTGCATCGATGAGCCTGTTAATCTTCTCTTCATCCATGACGCGCTGCATGGTCAGGTGGACAACAACACGTTCAATCCAATCTTTGCGAACAGCCTTCTTGTCGCAATCCTTCAGGCGCTTCGCACCGTTGCACTTGTAATAATAGTGCATAGCGCCGGTATGGCTCTTACCGCTTTCACCAACCATCATGCGCTCACATTTGCCGCAGAACAGCTTTGTTGTCAGCAGATAGTCCTCTTTTGCTTTTGCCATTGCGGGAGCATGGCGGTTCTTCTCCATGCGTTCCTGCACACGGTTGAACAGGTCTTCCGGAACGATAGCAGGAACGCCGCCCTCAATTACAACATCCTGATAGCGATACTCGCCAATGTATTTGCGGTTTTTCAGCAGAGAGCTGAAACTATTGATATTGAACGGCTGTCCCTTTTTCGTTTTAAGTCTGCGGGTATTGAAATCCTCAACAATGGAACGAACCGATTTGCCATCAGCATACTTTTCAAATATCTCAACCACTAATGGTGCAGTCACGGGATCGATCACAAGCTTCTGTGCTTTCTTGTCCAACAGATAGCCGAGCGGAACGCCACCGCCGTTGTTTTTTCCTTTCAATGCATTCTCTTTCTGCCCACGATGGATCTTCTCTGATAACTCAGCAGAATAGAACTCAGCATAGCCCTCCAGCATTGCTTCCAGAATAATACCCTCCGGGCCTTCGGAGATATGCTCTTTCGCAGAAATAACCTTTACGCCGTTCTTTTTCAGAATGTGCTTGTAGTGAGCGCTGTCGTAACGGTCGCGGGAAAAGCGGTCGAGCTTCCACACAAGTACGATCTCAAACAGCTCTTTTGCGCTGTCCTTGATCATGCGCTGGAACTCCGGTCGATCTGCCGTTTTTGCAGATAATGCCCGGTCAATATACGTTCCAACAATGGTCATGTTGTTGCGTTCAGCATATTCCCTGCACTCGCGGAGCTGACCTTCAATGGATTCCTCGCGCTGGCTGTCTGAGGAATAGCGGGCGTAGATAACAGCGTTCATTCTTCATCACCCTCGTTGCCTTCGCCGCTTTCCAAAGCAAGTTCTGTCAATTCACGCAGCTTACTTTGCAGGATTGCTTTATCAGGCAGATGCAATGTGTAATCTGCGACCATTGTCGGAGACATGGACCTGCTGAGCGCATATTCGACTACAGTATCATCCTTACCGGTGCAGAGGACTAAGCCAACGCTCGGATTTTCATTTGGCTTCTTTACATCGCGGTCAAGTGCTTCCAAATAAAAATTGAGCTGTCCCAGATGTTCAGGTCGGAAGGTATCAATTTTCAATTCGATTGCAACAAGGCAGGACAATGCACGGTTATAGAACAGCAGATCAATGAAGAAATCCGTGTTGCCAACTTGAACGCGGTATTCTTCGCCAACAAAAGTGAAATCATGTCCAAACTCTAAAATGAAATCTTTCAGATGCGAGACAATCTGACGCCGCAAATCCTTTTCCTTGTACGGTTCTTCAAGGTCAAGAAATTCAAACACATAGGAATCGCGCAAAGCCGCAAGTCCGCCGTTCCCAACAAGCAGGTCCTTATGCTTTTCGTGAGAGATCATCGTCCGCTCATACAGCATACTGCCGATCTGACGATCCAATTCACGTTTTGTGTAACGGTTTGCAATGCACAGGCGAAGGTAAAACTCACGCGCTTCATCGGTTTTACAGCCAGTCATAATCAGCAGATTGCTTGTCCATGGAATTTCTCTCACCAGCGGTGAGAGTTTTTCGTTGTCACAATAAGTCTCATAAAACTGCTTCATGCGCCAGATGTTCTGCGCAGAAAATCCCTTTGTTCCCGGATAATGCGCTTGCAGAAACTCAGAGAAATCGGCAACCACGCTTTTTCCCCAGCCGCCATCCTTCACTCTACCGCTGACATAAGCGCCGATTTCCCAGTACATCTGGATAAGCTCTGCATTGACTGCTTTCATGGCACGGCTGCGAGCGTTGTCGATAATATGGATGACTTCATCAAACCGTCCCGGATTACGGGTTAATTCATTGCTCATGCCTTCGCCTCCCCAAGCATTTTCAGCATTGCTTCTTTCAGCTTTTCGTTCATCGGTGATTCCGGATCGAAGCACATCTCAACGAACTTTCTCAGTTCAGGATTGTTCGCGTCAACCGGAGGTTTCGCTTCATACAGCTTGCCATGCGGATCATCGCAGCGGGCAAAAATATAGTCCATTGAAACGTCAAAATAGTCCGCATACTTGCGCAGAAGCTCAACTGTCGGCGTTGCCTGACCGTTTTCATAGCGGTTGATGCTGGACTGCGTAGAACCGATTACGTCGGCAAATTTTGATTGGGATAAACCAATGCCTTCCCGCAATGCGCGAAGGCGCATACCCAGTTGTTTCATGCTGTTCAACCTCCAATTCGGGTTAAGTATAGTATAATCAAAATCCGAGCAGATGTCAACCCGGATTTTGAAGAAATTGCGCGTTTTGTTGTGTAATATAAGTTTATCTTCTTGCATATAATAGCTCTGAACTTCATTGAAATCTAAAACCATTTTAAGTCATTGGGAGAGCGTAACAAAGCATGAAATTATATTCTGTTACAATCCGCGGAATAAAATATTATTTTGAGGCACAGATATCTGACGAACAATATAAACTCGTCAATAAAATGTGCGAAACAATTCAAGAAGAGAGCCAAAAGTACTGTGCAGAAGACATTTTTTCTCTATTTACCAATAGGATATTGACAGAAACAAATATCCCCGTGACTCCAGTTCGAATCAGCCATGTGTTCAGGATAGACTAATTCCCCCTATCGTGATCAATTTGTGATTGATCCGGTAGGGGGAATCATCCTATATAGTAGCAATTATTTCATCTGATATTTGAAAGACTTCACGCAGAATTTGAGTTGAGAATTTTCGATATTGGCTAGATGTATATTTGAAGCCATCCTTTGAAAAATCAATCGTCCATCCATTAAAAATGCGATCATAAAAATCAAAATCATTTACCCCATTGACGCTTAACTGCCGCGTCAATGCAATGATAAATCCATTGATAGAAATAACAGATAGAAGCTTTGAATCTGTATCATCCCATTGTTTGCGCAGATTTTTCTTGATAGCTCCAAAATAGTTTCGGAGAGTCGATACACAAAATTTTACATACTCTTCAATGGCGTTTCCATCCATAGCTAAAAGAGCATTCTTATCACCATCCCAGTAATTAAACAAACTTTGTTTGCCTTCGGCGGGAGTTACAGTAACTAAATATCTGAGAGCAAACTTCACAATAGATGCCGTTTTGATTTTCCCATTGTCGAGCGTAGAGAGTTGCAAGAGGTTCTGAAACACACCTTGCTTGTTAAGCTGTTCAACCACAAACTGTGCTATGCTCTCATCTGCAATAGGATTATTGATGCGTTTAATTTGCAGTAATACATTTTGGGGAACAAGCTTTGCATTCGAATTAATGTCCAAGAAAATCTCGCTTTGAATTCTTGCCCGTTCTTCCGGTGGCATATCCTTTGGAAATATTAACCCAGTGACAAGTAAATGCAGTTGTTTTCTGAGCTCTGCAATTGTTCTTTCTTGTTTAGATGGGATGCCGCTTTCGTAATGCGCAAATATTCTATGTTGCCCGTCAATTACACAAATGCTGTTCATTTCTTTCGGTAAAACAAGCTGACAGTTCCCTTCCAACGCACCAATTTCATCTATCGTTTTATATTGATGTGCTTCATCACAAAATGCTACAGTATCTGGTAATGCAACAATAATATTATTGTAAAATGCCGCACCCTTTGACGCTAAAAAATTCCGGATATTCTTTATCTTTCCTTTTTCTATTAACCGTTGATACAGCCAAATAGATTCTGACCAATTGTCTTTTCGAAGAACATAGCAAGTGTTTAACAAATCTTCGGCAGACATCATGAATGAGACAATTCGAACGCCATTTTTAAGTCCGGTAAAAGATTTGGGGTAAATAATTGGCGCGGTGATTTTTGTGTCTGCATTTGAACTTGAAATGTTACCGATATCCGAATTTTTAATATTTAAGAATCGGAATATCTCATTCCTTGCCGAAAGCTTGATACATTGCGAAATCCATTGAAAGTAATTTAAAGTCTTTGGTTGGATGAAAATTAAATTTGAAAACAGCTTATCTTCGTCCTCCGAAAGAGAAACCTCTTCTTTCGAAACGTATAATCCATATACTTTAATACGTCCTACATCATACCGATTTAATAGTTCAGCTTTATCCGTAAAAAGCTCGATCAATTTATCTTGAAATGAAGATAAATTTTTCTTAATTTCGCCAAATGCCTCGTTTTTGGGTCTATTATGTTCTTTGATATTAGCCGATTTAATGGTGTCCTCACATAAAAGCCAGATATTTTCAAAGATAAACAGGGCATCAATTTCTACTTTCCGTAGCCCAATAACCATTTCGTGATCATTGGTAGGGACATATGTGAAGCCCATCCCAGTGAAAATATTTCTAATTTTTCGCTTGAACACAGTTTTAGTCCGCTTATCAATTTGCTCCTGAGTCAGAGGCTTTCTTTTTGTGGATTTTTTATTCATCATTTGCCTCCCTTATTCTTCGAAATTCATCGGGTAATTTTGCTACTGCTGCATTCGGGTTTGGTTCTGTGACAGGTCTATCTTCGCGTATTTTGGCTTTGCCATCAGATGCATCTTTAATACGTTCGACGGAGATATCAAAATAGCTTTTTTGAATTTCGGATCCAACAAAGCGTCTCCCCTCTATCAAAGCTGCAACTCCGGTCGTACCAGAACCCATGAATGGATCCAATACTAGACCATTTTTATTCGTCAATGCTCTAATTAACCGTCGGGGAATAGCTACAGGAAATTGACATGGATGAGCTGTCTTTTCAATGTGTTTTGCTTTTACATTTGGTATATCCCACACATCAGAAGGATTTTTGCCCATTGGATTGCCACTGAGTTGCCCCTTATTCGGTCCCTTATAAAATCGTTTTCCAGGATACTTTTGAGGAACTCGCACCTCATCCAAATTGAAAACAGTCTGTAGACCTTTTGTAAACCACAAAATCATTTCGTGCCTACCACTAAATCGCGTCGTACTATTTAACCCGTGTCCAAATGTCCAAACAATGCGATTTCTCAATATCAAAGGATTATCTAGCCCTTCACTCATGGATGTAAATATGTCATAAACAATGTAGTCAAGTGGTACAACGCATTTATCAGACACATGATATCCGATTTGCCAACAGATACTTCCACCGGGTTTTACAACTCTATACAGGTCACTAAAAATATCTTGATGCTGTTTCCTAAAGGTTTCGATATCGTCATGAGGATCCTCATAGGCTTTCCCAATACAATACGGAGGCGATGTTACAACTAAGTCCACACTTTCGCTAGGTAATCGTTTCAACAGCTTTCTACAATCGCCATTGTATAGCGTGACATTGTTTGATTCTTTAAAATTTTTATATATGCGCATGATAAGCTCCTTATAAAGCAGCAACGATTTCTACAAATCTACGCATGCTGACAGCACCCTTAAGAATATCATTTTCCTCCTGAAACACCATATAGTACCGGAACTGACTTCCCGCATGACTGCTCCATGCTTGACCGAGCGCGATTTTCTCCCGGCTATCGTCGTTTTTCAGGTGTTCGCCCTTGGTTTCCGCGCAGATGAGCTTGCCGCTTTGGGTCATAATCAGAATATCGGGGTAGTGCTTGATAAAGCCGTTGATTGCAAAACCCTGACGGGCAATATTCCTGTGCCACCAGCGGACATTCGGCAGGGCGGTCAACTCCACAATCAGCTTCTGTTCCAGCTTGTTCATGTCGCCATCCTCAGCCGTATACAGCGAACGGGCGTATATGTCAGTATGGGTGGTAGGATGGATTGCGTGGGGCAGACGGAACGAGGGCATACAGACAATGCGTTCCGTTTCCAACCACTTATCAAAAGTTTCCCGATAGTGGGCTTCCAGCAGCGTTTCGATCTTGTCACGGATCTTCGCCGCATAGCCCAGCGGGGCTTTCTCCATGGCGGCGAGCTGCGCTTTGTCCATATCGTCCACAATGCGGTTTATGTAGGCTCTCAGTTCGGCGGCATCCACCATGTTCAGCTTGTTAAGCTGATTGAACATCATTTCCTTGCATTGACGTACCCGGCTTTCCGGTGGCAGATTGTTGAACCACTCTTTGAAGTACCGCTGTTCGGCGCTCTCCATCTTGAACACCTTCGGCAAACCGCCGTCCTGCTCCCGTACGTCGATTTCGCGGATTTCATCGTCTGCGGCGGCAAAATCAATGTCGTATGCCTTGCCCTTGAGGGTAAAGCCCTCTGCCAGCATTTCCTTGTCCAGCAGTTCAAAAGAACCGTCTGTAAATAAAGATTGCTCAACTTTCAGGAAAAACTGCGGGATTTGCAGCGTTTCAATATCCTCCCGGAACTGCGGATTTACCCAAAATGTTTTCACTTTATCCCGCACCTCCCACGGAAGATTGTCCATCACCGGATCATTGCCGGTCTGCTGAATTGCGTCTGTATATGCCTTTTCGACCTCTGCGGCAGCGTCCAGCATGGTGTCGGCTTTCGGGGTGATTTCAGGCGTTTTTGCCTGTTCTCTGCGCCGTTCCAACTCTGTGTCAATAGATTTATCGTCCAACCATGCAAAATCGTCCTCTGCGCTTTCCGGTTCGGAAGCTCCCTGCGGGTCGGGCAGCGTGATTTGCTCTGCTGCCTGTTCGGGAATCTGAGGTTTTGCAGACTCTCCAATCCGATAGTCCTTATCGCTGAAACCTGCGCTGTTTAAGCCCTTGACGATATGCGCCACAGTATTGTTGAAGTCGTTGGAAGAAGTCAGCACATAGGACATATTGAGTGCGCTCTGCGTATGCTGACTCGTATGGGGCAGACGGAGAATCCGTCCCAAAATCTGCTCCACGTCAACCTGACTGGTCTTATTGGCGAGGGACGCAAGGATATAGGCAAAGGGGCAATCCCAGCCCTCTTTCAGCGCATTGACCGTGATAATATAGCGAATCGGACAGCTTGGGGACATCAAATCGGTGTTTTTCAGCTCGTTCACATCGGCGGTTCGAATGGCAATTTGCTCGATGGGGATTCCCTTGTCCACCAGCTTGTCCCGCAGTTTTTCAAAGGTTGTCGCGTCCTCCTTGCCCTTCGGCTGTGCCTGAAACAGCGCGATAGGACGGATATATTTGCCCGTTTTGGCATACTCCGCGCTTGCGATTTCTTCCAGTTTGTTCCGCAGGTCGATCGCGTCAATCAGCACCTCAGATTGGCTGTCCCGGTTATAGACGATCACGGGCAGCTTTACCATGTGTTCGTTTTTCAGCTGCACCGCGTCCACATAGGAAATGATATTGCTCTCCTTTTTCGGCGTGGCGGTCAAATCCAGCACAAAGCAGGGATTGAAGTTTTCCAGCATTTCAAGGCTCAATTCCGACCGGGCATGGTGGCTCTCATCCACGATGACAAGCGGGTTAAGCTGGTTGATAATCTGGAACAGGGCAGTTTCGTCCGCTTTTTCAATGGGGCTGTCGGGCTTGCCCAGCACCTTTGCAAACTCGGCAAGATTGCTGTTCTCCTGATAGGCTTTCAAGACCTCCTTGCCGCGGCCACGGAACGAATCGTAGGACAGCACCATAACCGACAACTGCTCCGTTACGGCGGTGGGGTTGAAGTTCTGACCATTCAAAAGCTCCTGCTTGGTGTAGACCTCCACGCGCCCGCCGAAATCCACATCGATTTTCTGACGGTAGGGGTGGGAGGTGTCTTTCAGGGCTTTCGCCGTCTGCGTCAGAATCGCATCCGAGGGAACAAGCCACACGACCGCCTTTGTCTTGGTAGCGGGGAGTGCGTCAAAGATAGGGCGAACGGCGTTGCAGGCAATAAAGGTCTTGCCGCCGCCCGTCGGCACCTTGAAGCAGAGGTTCGGAACACCGGGTATAACGTTTTGGTATAGCCCTAAAGCCGGGGCTGATTTTTCCTGCCAGAACAGGCGAAACGCCGCTGCGTCATTCTTTGTTTTGTTCAGCAGTTCCAGATAGCGGGTCAAGTCCGCTATGACCTTTTTCTGATAAGATTTCAGTTCCATACAGCGAACACCCCCTTACAGTCTGCTAATGTCTCTCGGAATCTTTTTGAATGTAACGCCCATTTTTGCCAGCTTGTCCTCGCTGATGGAACTGCGGTCTGCATAGATCACCGTACCATCGGCTTTTTCCGTAATGGTGGAGAGGAACGCATAGTCCAGCACCGTCACGCGCTGCGGCTCGTAGTAGAAGTAATAGCCCGTACTGTTGTGCTTGCCGAGGTAATAGGGATTGCCGCCGCTGGGCGGGGCGTAGGGCTGCTTGGTTTCCATGAACCAGATGTATTCCCGGATTTTCTCCGGGGCAACGGCTTCATTCAGGCAATCGCCCACAAGCAGCGGTTCGCCCAAGTCATAGAAGCTGAAATTTCCGCCCGTGCCCTCCACGGCGTTCTTGCCCTCACCGTAGCCCTTGATAACGCGCTTGACGCGCTCGGCGGTGATGCTGTCGGCGTAGTCCATCATCTCAACGAGGATAAACTTGCGGTGCCCGCCGTCCGCCTTGTTCATGTTGAGGACGGCATGGGCGGTGGTGCCGGAACCGGCGAAAGAATCAAGGATAATATCATCTTCGCCGGTAATCATTTGAATGAAGTACATTATTAACTCAGGCGGCTTAGGAAAATCAAAGGCTTTGCCGCTCCCCATAATCTCTTTGATGGCTTTTGTACCAGCCTGAGTATATATACCCGTAATGATGGAATACGGCTTGCTTTTTCGTTGCGTACCATCCGCACCATTTAGATATTGCTTGTAGTTTACTGTCCACTTGCCATTTTTCTCGGAGAAAACAAGTTCATCATTCGCTTGCGCTTCCAATGCGCGTTCTTTCGACCAAAACCACTGTTTTGCGGGCCATACTTCATGTCCTTCGTAAAACAGTGGGTATCTCAGATTCGGGCGGTCATCCATGCTGGTTGTTGCAAGAGGCTATAATCTGTACGGCCCTCTTGTGTCAAACTTCTCATCCTTGTATTTATAATATTTGAGAATGTTTTCATCTGGCGGAAGTTCGATTTTCCCTACTGTCGAGATGTTCTTTGCAAAGCACAGCACATACTCATGCAAGTGAACGACATAATTGCTCTTAGCTCCGCCACCATAGTTGTTCTGCCAAACAAATGTATCTATCCGGTTAGCAGAGCCAAAAATTTCATCCATGACGAGTTCCAAATAACGATGTTCAATCTCATCAATGCTGATAAAAATAACACCATCGTCCGCCAGCAGCTTTTGCAGCAGCTTCAAGCGCGGGTACATCATACACAGCCACTTGTCGTGGCGGGTCAAGTCCTCGCCCTCTTTGCCTACAACCTCGCCCAGCCACTTTTTGATTTTCGGATCGTTGACGTTATCGTTATAGACCCAGCCTTCGTTGCCGGTGTTGTAGGGCGGATCGATGTAGATGCACTTGACGCGCCCCTCATACCGGGGCAACAGCGCTTTCAGGGCTTCCAGATTATCGCCCCGGATGATCATGTTCTCGCTGCCGTTGTCCGCATCTGTCTGTCCGTTTTCATCAAAGCTATACTTGCGCTCCAACACCCGAAACGGCACGTCCTGATGGTGATTGATCACCTTGCTCTTTCCAATCCATTCAAGTGTTGGCATGGCTGATTTCCTCCGTAATCGTGTTATCCTCATTTCAAATGAGGGTATTTCTTCCCTGACCCTCAGCAGTAATGAGGGTCACTTCTGGCTATGTCTGTATAGCGGTTATTGTGGTAAAAGACCTATCCTGTGGCGGAAGGACTAATTTTTTGTCCAACGCTGTCATCGTTTGTCGAATCGACGATTTAGGTAGATTCGTGACAAGGGGGCAGTGCGCCCATTCGCACCCGCGAGGTGGAATAGACCCCATTATTTCGAGTTAGAGTCGCTGATATAATCTGCGGCTCATTTTTCGTTTTCGGCGGGCTTCTTGATATACTTGCCGTTCTTGATTCTCGCGTCCGCTGGCTTCTCTGCGTCCTCTGGAATCCCCCAGACCGTGCCAATGCGGATAGCACCGGGGACGCGCCCCTCGCCGCACAAAATCTGAATACGGCGGGTGGAGATACCCCAGCGTTCGGCGGTTTGCGCGATAGATAAATACTTCATGGCGGTACTCCTGTTGCAGTTCCGTTCTGCGTCTGCTTATAAAATCACAGTATAATTATAATCGTCAAAGCGAATAAAAGCAAGAGATTTCCCGAAAAGTTCAGGAAGTATTTTCAAATTCGACACGAAAGGGGTGTGGGGATTCCCCAACAACAAAAGGAGCAGTTCGGGCGCAAGGCTGAACCGCTCCTTTTTCCGGTGTGTACGGACACCGGATGTGCTTGCTACTCTCTCAAATCTCATATCCGCAGATACACCGCGCTCCCGCTTTCGCAAAAGCGGGAGCGCATATTTTTTGAAAATTTCCTGTTTCGATACCTGTGTTTCGACGAAGAAATGTCCGTTGTAAAGTGAGGGGCAACGAATCGCCAATGCCCTCGTCTTCAAAATTTTCTTTTCGTCACTACCAAGTTTTTGAGAAAAAATGTCCGTTGTATTGTGAAAGGAGGGTTTCAATATGCCAGACCGCACACGACCCATCCGCAAAGAAATCTGCCTCAACGAGCAGGAACTGAATCTCATCCAGCACAAAATGCGCCAGCTGGGGACGCACAACTTCGGCGCATACGCCCGGAAAATGCTGATTGACGGGTACATCATCAAGGTCGATTACACAGAGCAGAAAAAGTTAGCTGCCGCCGTCAGCCGCGTCGCCTCGAACATCAATCAGATTTGCCGCCGCATCAACAGCACCGGGCGCTGCTATGAGGACGACGTTGCCGAGCTGAAAGCGAAGCAGGCCGAGATCTGGGAGCTGCTGAAAGCGCGGCAGAAAGATGAGCTTTGACCACAACGGGGTTTTCCATGTGTGGGTTTTCCGTCACCGATTTTCCGGACGGTGGACAAGCTGACGCTCTGGAGCGTACCGTAACCGGATTTTTGGAGCATGGATTTCCAAACTGTCACAGGGGATGAAATTCATACCCAAATCAATAAGAAATAAATCAACGCTCAATATAGTCATCCATCAATCCTATCAATACTGGTTTTGATGGATGGGATAGGAGGATTATGTCACAGAAGTTTTTTAAGTTTACAAGCGAGAGCTTGTCGGCATCCTACATACCGTTTCCACGGTTTTTGATGGAGGATAGTCTTGCCGGGCTGTCCAACGATGCAAAAGTGCTGTATGCCCTGATGCTGGATCGGGCGAGCATTTCAAAAGTCAACGGTTTTCTTGAAACTGACGGCACCATCCGAATTTACTTCACCGTGGAACAGGCGCAGAAGAAGCTGCACCGCAGCCGACAATGTGCGACGCGGGTCTTCCGGGAACTGGAGTACAGCGGCTTGATTATCCGAAAAAAGCAGGGCTTGGGCAAGCCCGCCCTCATCACGCTGAACTACCCAGTGGACGCAAAGCTAATTCAGCCAAAAGAGGATGGCGCAATATCGCACGAATAAAGGTCGAAAACAAGGTGTTTTCCGCCCCACAAGCGCTGAGAAAACACAGGGGAATATCTTTTCCCATAACACCTCAGAAAAGCGTGTCTATGCGCCTACAGAAGCGATAAAGGAGGAAACAAGTGAACGCAGAAAAAGCCAATATCCAGACTGGTGTTGATGCAGCCGAAATTCCGGAATACGTCTTTGAATCGCTGGCACGGAGTCTGCTTCCGGTAATTCAGAAGTACTACGAAAGCGAAGGTGGCAAAAAGGCATTTGCCGAATGGAAAGCAAAGAAGGAGATTTCAGACAGTGCATCTACATAAAGAAACCGGGAGGATTGCCCTGATCGGCAGTCCTCCCGGTTTCTTTATTACCAGTCTTCAACTTCTTCTATAAAAACAATAAATCCGAACCCATGACCAATCGGTACAAGGTTCGGATTATATTGTTTTGGTGGAGGCGATGGGAGTCGAACCCATGTCCGAAAAGAGTTCAGCGTAGGTGTCTCCGGGTGCAGGCGATCTACAACATTCCCTCTGCGTCACGCCGGTCGTCAGGCTAACGCTTCAGTAGCTTCATGAGTTCCTGCCGGTCCGCAAAGCTTAGGTCCGTTCAGGTGCTGTGTCTAAAGGACGCCCCGGCCCCA
>ENA-UERX01001371-UERX01001371.1-human-gut-metagenome-genome-assembly--contig:-NODE-1371-length-15092-cov-32.095771_pt1 | contig 15092 bp, 10 predicted proteins | sample MGYA00242992_ERZ507993 | MGnify/ENA primary metagenome ERZ507993 (study PRJEB26167, sample SAMN06115487) | human gut metagenome | host: Homo sapiens | place: China:Chongqing | collected 2015-04-10... | reverse complement strand
GAAGACATGCTGCACCCGAGCGAACAGGCTGTGGAATATATCTGGGAGCGGTTCCGGGCAACTTACTTCGGCAAGGCGAACCAGCTTGATACTTAAAAATGATGTAAACAGTGTAGCAAGCATATCGTATGTAGAATCCTGATCCGAAGTAATACAAAAATACGCACACTTTTGCTTTCCCGGCAGTGACAGGTCTATATCTGTATGGCTCGTAATCTGCTGCACCATCTTATTCTGCAAAATCTGCAGTCGGGTTCCAAGTCCAAGCACAGCATTTCCTTTTACTTTTTCTGCCTTGGAAAATAACTGATATGGACCTTTTGCCGGATGATCCGTTGGAAGCCTTTCAAAAATGGAATCCAGCATTTCCACACTTTTATTCAGCAATAATTTATAAGCTTCCGGAAAAGTTTTCTGCTCTTGTGGATACTCTTCAAAAACATATAAGCACAGAGCTTTTAAGAGATCCATTTCCACATTGTCATAAAAATGATCAAACTTATCCGTTGTGTTACGAATCACGACATCACAGAACACATCAATCAGCTCCCCTTCTTCAATCTCTGCGAGACAGTTCCATGCATCTGAATGGGTAAGCTGAATCAGATTCAGCTGCTTTACAACATATCCCTCATCCTTGAGATACGCACAAAGATCCTCATAAAGTTCTGATTTTGGATCCGTAATATACATACTCTCACCCCTGCGCACACACTGTAATGCCATCACTCTTGCGAAAGCCCTGGATTTCATGGAACCTTGCGAACCGCATACCGCGATATTTCGGTTCAGTCTTGAATCCACCGGAAGACTTAATATATTTCCATTAGACAACTCCCTTCCGAAAATAATCCCCTTTATATGCTCCATTCCACGGTCTGCCTGCAGTATCTCTTTTTGTTCCTGTGTTCCCATAAATCCTGCCGTTCCATAAGTTCCCTGATCCGAAATCTCAAAATTCCGTTCATCATGCAATGGATTGTCTTTTCCCCGCCAGATTACCAGTACCGTTAAAGCCAAAAGCAGTACCACGGCTGCCATTGACCATTTTCTTCCTGACGAAGTACCACACCCTGCATACAGACATTGCAGAGGACTTAAGCATACTTCTGATCTGGAAAACAAGATTTCAAAAAAGCCACCTACATATGCTGCTAACAAAACCATTCCGCATCCGGTCACGATTTTTTTCCAGTTTTCTGTTCTCAATCCGTTTCCTCCATTTCTCTTCTGGTTTCTTCTGCCAGATGGAAATGATAGCGGTTCCCGTAGTAGCTGTTTATTGTATTGACAGAATTGTATAATGCAGTCAGGAGCACCGCTCGGATATTTCTGGCCTTTGTGCTGGTATCATCCATACTCTGAAGCACGAATTCGACATGATCCTTCGTAAGCTTCGCAAACTGTGCTTTCACAATCTCTATATCTTTTTCCTCACGGTTAATCCGAAGTTTAGGTGCTGTAGAAACCATTACATCCAGAATAAGTCCCAGGATTTCTTCAACTCTTCTGTCATATGGATGATCGTTTTTTAACGCATCATAAGAAATCTGTATCCGAATCGCACGCTCCACAGCCTGATAGGAACAAAGTGGATACTCTATGTCTGTATTCTCTTCCGTAATCTCTGTATTTGTATCCCCTTCAAAAGAGAGATATGCCTCGTTTGACTGTGATATCCTGTCACATCCTGATGTGGCACCTCTCTCTTTGTGTGGTGACAGCTCTCCCTTTAAAAAGTGATACCCTGCTTCTGACAGATTTTCCGGATAAGTCAGTTGTATCAGGACATCTACATTCAGCTCCAGAAACAGCACGTTTGAGTTCCGCATTCCTCCTTTCCTGACAGTTCGAAAAACTCTTCTCACCAACAAACTCCTCATTGCAATCCATACCTTCAGTATTTATCCATTCAATCGGAGTATCAAAATCAAGAATACTACGATACTTCACCTCGGGAGCAGACTGCAACATTCCTCCGTAGAACCATTCGGACGAAAAGCGCATGATGTCATCATTCATTCGATACTGAAGTTTCAAAAGAGAAACCGTTTCCGGCTTGTTTTTTACAATAGCCTGCATGAGCGTATGTCCCAATCCGGCACGAAGAGCTTCCGGTGCCTTCACCGTAGGAGGAAGCTGACAATGGTCACCCGCCAGAATAACACGGTCTGCCTTACGTATGGCAATCCAGCATGCCGGTTCCAAAGCCTGTGCAGCCTCATCAATAAACAATGTACCGAACTTCTGTCCCATCAACAGATGATTGGCACTGCCTACCAATGTACAGGCAATAACACGAGCCTCAGCAAACAATGATTCATTGATACGTATTTCCAGCTCTGTAGCACGATCTTTCAGCGAATTTATCTTTTGACGGACAGCCTCCCGGTCTGCCCCCTTCCGGCTTCGGGCATAAAGTTCACGTATAGCCTTGCGCATGCTCCACAACTGTGGATAATCCGGATGCGACTCAAACCGGCGTTCGTAAGTAAAGGAAAGCATCTTGTCGTTTACCCGACTCGGATTTCCGATACGCAATACGCTTACACCACGATCAACGAGCTTTTCACTGATCCAGTCGACTGCCATATTACTCTGGGCACACACCAGTACCTGATTTTCACGATGCAACGTTTCGTAAACAGCTTCTACCAGTGTCGTCGTCTTTCCTGTTCCGGGAGGCCCGTGTACGATTGCCACATCTTTGGCATGAAGTACTTTATTCACAGCTTCTTCCTGTGTACGGTTTAGCCACGGAAAGCGTACCGGCTGAAACGAAAAAGTAGCAACAGGCTGCGTACCATGAAATATATCGCGCAGTTCCGCCAAACGACTGTTCTTAGCTGTAAGTACCTGTTTCAACGCTTCGAACATCAGACGATAACTGGTTTCATCGAAATATAACTGTACCCCCAGCACCTCCTTACTCTGCAAGGCAAGCAAGGCATCTACAGAAGGAAGAATCACTACCATACGGTCCTCATCCACATAGTTCACCGTCGCCACAAAGTTCAGGTAATTCAACTTTCCGGAAATATCCTGAGTGAAAAAGCATACCGGACGACCATATTCAAACTGATGTTCGATTTCTTTATCCTCACGTCGTTCCACCTCTACAACCAGCTGATTAAGGGCATTGTAATAATTCCGTCCCAAATTCAATGGATACCAGCACATGCCACGCTTAATCTTCCGTCCTATCCCCATCAGCTCAGTCTGCTGCTTGAACTGTTCCTTTTCATATTCATACTCCAACTGCAACAACTCATACTGATGCTGCAAATAAAGCACCGGAGACTTAATGTTCGGATTTTCTTTCATAACCTAATACACTTATTCTTTCTCACCCTCGGCCAACATCTGAGCACGCGATTTACTTTGCGTTACAACGTATACACCGATAAATATCAATACAGCAGCCAGCGCCTTTTCCCAGCCGAATATTCCCATACCCAGAAAGACCGAAACGGCTGTTCCTACTATAGGCTGCACATAATTATACATGCTGACTACTGTCGGACGAAGCGTCTTCTGCCCTACCAGTATCAGTATATAAGCAAAGAATGTACCAAACAGAACGACATACCCCACTTCCATCCATACGGCAACAGGAAATGTCATAGTCATCATCATCGAAAAATCACGATACGAAAACGGAATAAAGCAAATAGCCGCATACGTAAACATCCATTTCATCAGAGTAAATACATTATACCGTGAAATAAGCTTCTTGAAAATAGTCAGATAGCAGGCAAAACTTATCTGCGCCGTAATACATAAAGCATCTCCCAAAATACTTCCTCCACCTTCTACAGCAGCTCCACCCCGATTACTCAATATCAGCATCAATGCCCCGATAGAACCGAGAAAGATACCCGTCACCTTTTTCGGCGTAACCGGTTCCTTCAGAAAAAGCGCAGCCAGAATCATGGTTACAATAGGCATTGTAGTAGTCACAATGGAAGCATCAATCGGTGAGGTCAGCGACAAACCGAATGTGAAGCAGCCCTGATTACATACAATTCCCAGCAAACCAGCAAAGAAAAGCAACATCAAGTCGCGTGAAGACACCTTTTCCCTGGGAGCAAAAAATGAAGCTATCCAGAAACAAACTGCCCCTCCTATCATACGCATAGTGGCAAGAGAAAGACCGGTTATACCAGCCTCCATAGCCGCTTTGCCCATGGGTGACATCAATCCCCACATAGCAGCAGCTCCCAGTAAAGCTGCATGCGCCTTAACAATTCTAACATTCATACTTTCAATCTTGAAATTTTTATTTTGCAAAGGTAAGAGTTCTTCGAAAAAAGAGCGTTGAAAACATTGATTTATTCCAATATTATGCGTACTTTTGTTTAGAGGCTATAAAAATAATGCAACCATGAAGAAGCAAGCTGACTATATTAAACGTATTGAGATTAAAGGCCTATGGGGAAGAAAGAATATTTCATGGGACTTGCGTGCTGATGTGAACATCTTAAGTGGTATAAACGGTATCGGCAAAAGTACGATTCTAAACAATTCAGTGCGTTACCTCAACGAACTGGAAGGACATGCACTGACCAATGGCATACAGCCCGGCGTTTCTTTTATTTTTTCACCCGAAGATGCCAACTTCATCCGCTTTGACGTCATTCGCAGTTTCGACCGTCCGCTGATAAACTCCGGACTATTAGAAAAAATAGGAAATGCAAATGTAAAGACAGAATTAGACTGGCAGTTGTATCAGTTACAGCGCCGATATCTCGATTATCAGGTAAATATCGGAAACCGGATTATCGAACTGCTTACCAGTGGAGTCGCAGAGAATCAGGCCCGAGCAGCTGACGTTTCACGTCCCAAGACCAAATTTCAAGACTTGATTGATGACCTGTTCAGCGAAACAGGAAAAAAGATAAACCGCAAAAGCAATGAAATCTTATTCGAACAGGACGGCGATATACTGACTCCGTACCAACTTTCATCCGGAGAGAAACAAATGCTTGTTATCCTGCTGACCGTACTGGTACAAGACAACCAGCCGTTCGCCTTGTTTATGGATGAACCTGAAATTTCATTGCACGTAGAATGGCAGCAACGACTCATTTCACTGATTCGAAGCCTGAATCCAAACGTACAAATCATACTTACCACTCATTCACCTGCCCTCATCATGAACGGCTGGCTGGATGCTGTAACAGAAGTAAGCGATATAACAACTCGTTAAAATAATTACGGCTATGGGAAAAAGACTTACCGAAAACCTTTCTTCACTCTATATTGGAGCAGCCAATAGTCTGAAGCCAAAGCAAGCACGAAGAAAAATCGTTGCTTATGTAGAAAGTTATGACGATATATCTTTCTGGCGTTCCCTTCTGGCCGAATATGAAAACGAAAAACGTTACTTCGAAGTCATGCTTCCCTCACGCAGTTCCCTTGCGAAAGGAAAAAAGAGCGTTCTGATGAACGAACTGGGAAGCCGTCTGGGCGAAAATATGATAGCCTGCGTAGACAGTGATTACGATTACCTGCTTCAGGGACGAACACAAACCTCACGTTATATCATCAACAGCCCTTATGTGTTACAAACTTATGCATACGCCATCGAAAACTACCACTGTTATGCCGAAGGATTACACGAAGTATGCGTAACAGCAACACTGAACGACCATAAACTGATTGATTTTCCAGCTTTCATGAAGTTGTATTCAGAAATAGCCTATCCCCTTTTCGTCTGGTCGGTATGGTTCTACCGCCAGCATAATTTATCGGAGTTCTCACTGCTGGACTTCTGCTCTTTTGTAAAACTGGATCAGGTCAGTACCCACCATCCGGAAAGAAGCCTTGAAATCATGTCAAAAAAGGTCAACCGTAAACTCCACGAGCTGGAGAAACGTCATGCAGATGCCCTCGAAGAAATAGAAGATATGAAAAAAGAATTCCGCACATTAGGCGTTTATCCGGACAATACATACATGTTCATTCAAGGGCATCACATCATGGATAACGTAGTGTTACGATTGCTGGTTCCGGTATGCACGGTATTGCGTCGCGAACGCGAGCAACAAATACACGATCTGGCCCTACACGATGTACAGCTTCATAATGAACTTACAGCCTATCAGCGGAGCCAGATTGATGTAGAAGTGGTAATCCGTAAAAATCCCCATTACCAGTCATCTCCTCTTTACAAAAAGATTCAGCAAGATATAGAGAACTTCCTGAAACTTGCCAAATAGATTGTCTGTAATCTTTATATCTCATATCCGAATCTGAATAATCCTGCCCAAGCAAACATACGGCTGTTTTTTATCAGATGCAAGGCCGGCTGTATATACATGTTCTTCAAGCAACACATTTTACATGTCAGCTCACTGGCCCATTCGTGCCCTGTGGTATAATCAGCATAGTCGGCAAACATACCAGCTTCCAGCCTTCCGTAATGTGCAACCAGTCCCCCGCCTGCATAACTCCGGCAGCCTGTTTTTGCCGTAGGGTTAACAGAATACTGAACCAACAGATGCCAATGGTCAAACACCTTCTGTTCCGCATAGCCCCACACTACCGCATTCCACCCTTTCTTTTCTTCCGTTTCTTCTGTTCCTTCCGCATAACAAGCAGACAACCCGTTACGTAAAGCAAACCCCATATAATAACCGCTACCATTATTCTGATAATTAACCGTTGATATACCTAATATCCCATCACTTCCGGGACAGAAACGAAACACATTCTCACGCCCTGCAAACATTCTGTAACCGGTTCCATTGTAAACAGAAGCTTCAACTCCCCAATATTCACCCTGCCATTTATAATCTACTCCAACCGAAGCTACCGGATAGTTCGCTATCGGATAATCAGCCGACAGAGTAGGAAAAATACCGCAGGAACTATTGGTAAACAAAGAAATACAGGAAGAAGTAAAGTAATCTTCATTCAGATTACGTATTCCTACAAAGACTGCCGATTTTCCTGCCTGCCATCTTACCCCCAGTACAGCCAACGCCAAAGGAATATTTTCCGCCTCAACACTCGAAAATCCCTGCCAGTCGTCAAGCAACGGAGTTTCACTGGTTCCTGCCACACTGATTGAAGCAGCTTCCACTCCAATATTTTTATTTAGAGCTACAGATACATCTGCACGTAACAGATTCACCCATTTAACCTTCGTCCGAAAATCAGTCTGCAACTCCGACAAATAAGACAAGCCAACATCCTGTGCCATAATGCGATGGTTACACAAAGTAACCACCGCAACGATGACACATACAACCATTATCTTCTGCATCATTGTTTATAACCATTTTATAAATCGTTTGATATACCAGTTTTTTACAAGCTGAGTCAGTATACAATAAGAAAGCAAGATGCCAATAAGCCATGGGAAATAACTCAACGGCAAAGGCTCCAGACCGATGGAACTTCCAAAAGGCGTAAACGGAATGATGATGCCAATAGCCATAATCAGGAAAGTCAGACCGGTAACCTGCCAGGATGCACAGCTCTGTATGAACGGAATTTTCCGTGTACGAATCATGTGTACAATCAAGGTTTGCGAAAGCAGTCCTTCGATGAACCATCCCGACTGGAAGAGTGTCTGGTGTTCCAGTGAATGACAACCAAAGACATACCACATCACCAGATACGTCACAATATCGAAAACCGAACTGATCGGACCGATAAAGATCATGAACCGGCTCAAATCGGATGCATCCCACTTACGCGGCTTGCGCAGATACTCGGCATCCATACGGTCGAACGGAATGGTAGTCTGCGAAATATCATACAACAGATTCTGTATAAGTAAGTGAATAGGCAACATGGGCAGGAAGGGCAAGAAAGCACTGGCAGCCATAACACTGAACATATTTCCGAAATTGGAGCTTGCCGTCATCTTGATATACTTCGTGATATTTCCAAACGTCTTGCGGCCTTCCAGTACACCATCTTCCAGCACCATCAAATCCTTTTCCAGTAGAATAATGTCCGCACTCTCTTTTGCAATATCTACAGCCGAATCGACAGAGATACCAATATCCGACTGACGCAACGCCGATGCATCATTAATGCCGTCGCCTAAAAAGCCAACCGTATTCTGCTGATCCTGCAAGATGGAAATAATCTGCGTTTTCTGAATAGGAGTCAGCTTGGAGAAAACCGTCGTTTCACGGACAGCCTTATGCTGTTCTTCGTCACTCATTGCAGCCAGTTCCGGTCCGGTAAGCGCATTTCCCGTTTCAATGCCCACCTGACGGGCGATAGTACGTACCACGGCATCGTTGTCTCCCGACAAGATTTTTACCTCAATACCATGCTCGTGCAACTGCCGGATGGCACTTGCCGCCGACTGCTTAGGAGGATCGAGAAACGCCAGATACCCGATAAGCACCATTTCGTTCTCATCCTTCACACAGAAATTACATTCCTTGTCCAAATAACTCTTCTGAGCTACGGCGATGACCCGCATTCCCTGCTTGTTCATCTGCTCACTGATTTCCTTTGCCTTCTGTTTAAGTTCGGGCATAAAAGGCTGCACCTTCCCTTCAAATTCGGCATACGAACAAATTTCGAGCATTTCTTCTACCGCTCCCTTGGTGATAATCTGCCGTTTTCCCTGTTTATCTTCCACCACAACCGACATACGCCGGCGAGTAAAATCGAACGGGATTTCGTCAACTTTCTTGTAATTATCCTTCAAGTGTTCCAGATCAAGCTCCTTTACATGCGAAAGGATGGCCTTATCCATCAGATTCTTCAAACCCGTCTGAAAGAAACTGTTAAAGTACGCGTGGCGTAGAATGCGCTTGTCGTTATCGCTTGAGCCATCGGCGTTGATGTATTTTTCCAATACAATCTGATCGCATGTCAGCGTACCCGTCTTGTCGGTACACAGAATATTCATGGCACCGAAATTCTGAATCGCATTCAAATCCTTCACTATCGTTTTTTTCTTCGACATAGCCACCGCCCCTTTCGACAGATTGGCTGTCACAATCATCGGAAGCATCTCCGGAGTCAGTCCGACAGCTACCGATACCGCAAAGATAAAAGCCTCCAGCCAGTCGCCTTTTGTCAGTCCGTTTACCAGAAAAACAAAGGGAATCATGACCAGCATGAAACGGATCAGCAGGAAACTCACCTTACTGATGCCCTTGTCGAAAGCCGTTGCCGCCCGGTGTCCGATAATCCCTTTGGCAATCGTTCCCAGGTAAGTATTGTTTCCCGTAGCAAAAACAATTCCAGCAGCCGAACCGCTTACCACATTCGAACCCATAAAGCAAATGTTGTCCAGCTCTACCACACTGCCCTTACTATACTTATCACCTTTCGGCACCGGACACTTTTCTATGGGATCCGACTCTCCGGTAAGCGAAGACTGGCTGACAAACAAATCCTTTGCCTCAACGATACGGATATCCGCCGGAATCATGTCACCGGCAGCTATCATCACAATATCTCCGGGAACCAGTTCGGCAATGCTGATTTCTTCGTCGTGACTTCCGGCACGCTTCACGTAACACGTATTGGTCACCATCTTCAGCAACGCTTCACTCGACATATTTGCCTTCCACTCCTGACGAAAACGGAGAATAGCACTGCACACCACCATCACGGAAATGATGATGATAGCCGTCCAGTCCTGTTCCCCCGGATCGGCAAGCAATACATCCAGCACAAACGATATAATGACCAAAAGAGTCAGCACACCGATAAACGGATTAATAAACGTCTTGATAAAAGTAGAAACCGGATTTTTCTTCTTCTCATGTTCCACCTCATTTTTGCCATAAAGCGACTGTCTTTCTTCAACCTCCTCAGCGCTTATTCCCATCGGAGTAGTTTGAAAATAACTGAATACAGAGCCAAGTGGCTGAGCTGCCGCCAAAAATACCTTCTCGGCATTAAAAGCGAACTGTGTCTTACTCTTCTTGTTCTTCCACATTGTCATACTTCGTTTACAAGTTACTACTATGTATCTTTTTCACGCTGCAAAAGTAGAGAAGACACAACAACAAGACAGTTAGAAAACAATTAGAGTGGTATTAGAAAACTATTAGAATTTTTCTATAAGTTTTCTAATGCCACTCTATCTATAGCCGTACCCAAGGCCGAAAAGACCTATATATGTGGAAGTTCAATGACGAAAGTCGTTCCCTTGCCCTGCTCCGAATGTACACTGATATTTCCCTGATGCAGATGAATAATCTTCTGCGACAGCGTCATGCCGATACCATGTCCTTCCGCCATCTTTTCCTGCTCCCCTCTATAGAACAAGGTAAACAGATGCTGCTTGTCGGCTTCCGACATTCCGATACCCGCATCCGACAAACGTACGATGGTCCACTTGTCCCAATAAGAAATCTGGATAAACGAAGACTTGTCGGCAGAATACTTACAGTTATTTTCAATCAGGTTCGAGAAAGCAATATTCAGCAGATACAGATTCCCTTTCACCGTAATCAGACGATCATCCTCCGCCTCCTCCTGTTCGAACAGCAAATCGATGTGATAATCCGGATGAGCACGCAAAATAAACTCCCGAGCGTCCAGCAACAATTCGTCCAGCCGGATTTCCTGCATCTTGATATGCTCCTTCTGATAGTCGGCTTTCGCCAGATTCAACAAGCCGTCTATCAGCTTCGTCATTCTGCGAGCATCGAGCAACACGTTCTGCATTGCCTGCCTGTACTGCTCCCCGCTCCGTTCCTTCTGCAACGACAAATCCAGCTCTGCTATCAAGGCTGCCAGCGGCGTACGCAGTTCGTGCGACACATTGCTGACAAACATCTTCTGCGAGTTGAACGATACCTCCAACCGTTCCAATAAAGCATTGAAAGCCGTACTCAGTTCTCCCAGTTCATCTTTTTCATTTTTCACAGGAAGCCGCCGGTTAATGTGCAATGCCGTAATCGTTTCTGCCTCTCTCACGATATCGCGAATCGGTTTCAGCGACGCACGGGCAAGAAAATAGCCTGCCGCAAACAATAACGACAATCCGACGACGAATAAGACAATTAAGGTTTTCTGCAACTCCAGCAAATTATCGTAGCCATACCCGTCATAAGCAGCAGCCGTTACAATGTAGTCTTTTCCTCCGAACGAATAACGTATTCCCACAGCCTGATACTTGCCAATATAGAACTCCATATCTTTTTCCTTCAGAATACGGTCTATCATGGCACGGTCTTCCTTGATAATATCGTTCTGTACCGCATCGTGATAAAGCATCTGGAAGTCGGCCGAATAGACAGCCACTTCCACCTCGTTGATAAACTTCTTGTTGTTCAGATAAATAGACTGCATGGTCTGCGCATCGACCTGATTCTGAAGAAACAAATGTGCCTTTGTAATAGCCTCACTCTTCAGGTCATGGAAAAACGTCTTGCTGCGTGTATGTTCGCTTACCAGATAAATCAACACCATGCACAGCAGAAAAACGGCTGCCGTAACGCACGTATTCTGTAAAGTCAGTTTCGTCTTTATTTTCATAACTTATCCGTTAAAATGAAACCGATACCGGGTTTCGTATGAATGAGCTTGACATCAAACTCCTTGTCGATCTTCTTTCGCAGGTAATTGATATACACATCGATGAAATTCGTTCCGGTATCGAAATGTGTATTCCATACTTTTTCGGCAATCTCTACGCGACTGATTACTTTCTCTGCGTTTTCAACCATATACAGCAACAGGTTGTATTCTTTCGGCGACAGCTTTATCGCTTTCCCCTGTCGTTTCACTTCCCTGAGGTTCCGATTGATTGTCAAGTCGGCATACTCAATCTGCTCAGGCGTATCGGCTACGACTTCCTTATTTCGTTTCAGCAGTACCCTTACACGTGCCGTCAGTTCCCGGAAATCGAACGGCTTCGTCATATAGTCATCTGCTCCCGCATCGAAACCATCCAGCTTATCATCGGTAGACCCCAAAGCGGTCAGCATCAGAATAGGCACCTTTTCGTTCAGGCGGCGAATCTCCTTGCAAAGCTCGAATCCGTCCATCTTCGGCAAGATAATGTCCGAAATAACCAACTGAAAAGAATAAGCCTGAAAAAGACGCAGCCCCATAGCCCCGTCGTATGCCACCATTGTCTGGTAACCATTTTCTTCCAGTCCGGCTTTCAGCAGGTCGGCCACTCGCTTTTCGTCTTCTACAATCAGTATCGTCTGCATATTTTCTGAATTTACCTAATGATATTATTTACCTGCGACTACAGATAACAACGCATATCCCCGCCAAATAGTTGACAGGTTTACAAATGTAATGAAATTATTTTATCTGCAAAGACATTTATTCTACACTATTGAGAGAGTCAGAAGAACCGTATGTAACCCATCGAACGCTGGTGACGTTTTTAAAAGACATGCCGACAAATGCGGAAAAACATCCCGACGTTTTCTGAAAATTTGTACAAACGTTTTTATTTTTTGTACAAAAAACAAAACGGTTTTGCAGGGGCTTGAAAAGGTATTTGCGGAAATAAGAATTAAAAGAAAAGCACGTTTCTGTTACAAGCAGGACGAAGACAAAAAAAGAGCCTGCCCCGACGATGAACATCAATCAGCGGGACAGGCTCTGCATATCTCAAGAATTACTTTTCAGGAGTATTTGCCAGTGTAGCAGTCAGGAAGTCGTAGAATTTGGCTACTGAAGGAATGTTGCAACGTTCCTCCGGAGTATGCGGACACTGCAAGGTAGGACCGAACGAAATCATATCGAGTCCCGGAACAACAGCTCCGATAATACCACACTCCAGTCCGGCATGAATGACCTTCACCTCCGGCAGTTCACCAAACTGAGCCTTGTACGATTCTTTCATGGCGTGCAGAATAGGAGAATTTACATTCGGTTCCCAGCCCGAATAACTGCCCGAACGTTCTACGTGCATACCCGCCATAGAGAAACAGCTTTCGATAGCCGTATTGCGGTAATCCTTCATCGACTCACGAGAACTACGGGTTAATACCTTAACGGCAGCTTTACCATTGGCTATTTCGACGATAGCAAGGTTTGAAGAAGTTTCTACTGTATCAGGAATAGTCGGGATGAAACGTTCTACTCCGTTAGGACATGCATAGATAGCATCTACCAGATTATCGCGGATTTCTTCAGGAACCATGTACTTCGGCAGTTCCACACGTTCAGCCTTGAAGCTCAGACCGTCTTCGATTGTTGCAAATTCATCGCGCCATACCTGTTCGCACTCACCTACGAATGCCAGCACATCGTCTACTTCTGTTTCGGGAACAGTAATTACAACTTCACATTCACGAGGAATGGCGTTGCGCATGTTACCGCCTTCCCACGATACCAGACAAGCCTCATCGTAAGCAATAACCTGATTCAGGAAGCGTGCCATGAGTTTATTTGCATTGGCATGTCCCCAGCCTATCTGTATACCGGAATGACCACCACGCAGACCTTTCAAAGTAACTTTCAGGGCTACATCTTCCGGATCGGTTTCTTCTTCCTTATATTCCAGCGTAGCTGTCAAGTCTTCACCGCCGGCACAGCCGATATACAGTTCACCTTCTTCTTCCGAGTCGAGGTTCAGCAAAATATCGCCTTCAATAGTTCCCGGCTTCAAGCCGAAAGCTCCATACATGCCTGTTTCTTCATCGGCAGTAATCAGAGCAACCAGCGGACCGTGTTTCAGGGTCTTATCTTCCATAACAGCCATAATAGCAGCCACACCCATACCGTCATCGGAACCCAGTGTAGTGCCTTTTGCTTTCACCCATTCACCGTCTACATAAGCCTGAATAGGATCTTTTTCGAAATCATGCTGTGTATCTTTGTTCTTTTGCGGCACCATGTCCATATGCGCCTGCAAGATTACGGTTTTACGATTCTCCATACCCGGAGTGGCAGGCTTGCGATAAATAATGTTTCCGGCCTCATCCTGAAAAGCTTCAACACCTACATTCTTACCAAACTCCAGTAAGAACGACTGAACTTTAGCCAAATGTCCTGACGGACGAGGCACTTGAGTCAACGAATAAAAATGCTTCCACACATTCTGTGGAGCCAGAGAAAGAATTTCACTCATAGGTTTTAGTTTTATTTTTATTTGTAAGCGGCAGAGCCACCAGTCCATATATTCCTAACAAAATTAATAAAAAGGTTTGAATACCATGTACCAAAAGTGCAAATATTCCTGCATCTTCCTTACTTACGCCATACATCATCATCATGGTGATGACGGCAAAATGCCACGGTCCGGCTCCGTTCGGAGTGGGAACTATGACGGCAATACTTCCCACCACGAACAATACCATTCCGGCAACCCAGCCCAGCCCGGCTGAAAAGTCGAAACAATAAAACGTCAAATAGAAGTGAAGGAAGTAGCATACCCAGATAGCTATGGTGTAAAGTATGTACAAAAGCGGATGCTTTACGTTACGGATAGACAAGCAGCCCAGCCAGACATTTTTCAGCATGCCCCGTACTTTTGCAAAAATGGCAAGATTGCGTACCAGCCAAGCCAGCAATATCAGCGCAGCAACCATGCAGACAAGAGTAATATAAAAGTTTGTCGACGAGAACAGATGCAGAAAAAAAGTTCCGTCGGTACCTGTTATACGAAAAAAGCGGGCAAAGGCTCCCGACTGCAACAGCAGAGTTCCGGTCGTAATGAGCAATACACAAACAGAATCGACCAGCCTCTCGGAAACGACAGTTCCCAGCGATTTGGAAAAAGAAACATTATCGTATTTTGCCAGTACACCGCAGCGTGACACTTCTCCAACGCGCGGAAGAACCAGATTGGCTGCATAGGCTATGAATATGGCATATACACTGTTCGACAACTTGGGATGTTCTTCCAGTGGAGCCAGCGCCAGGTTCCACCTCCATCCGCGGAATAAATGTCCGAAAACGCCAAAAACAAGCGAAAAAAGCATCCACCCATAATTCATTCCTCCGTCCATAACCTCATACACGCGCCGAAAGTCGAATCCATGGTAAGTCCACAATAAAATAACTGCCCCCAGAACCAAAGGCAAAGCTACCTGAAAGACCTTATTTATGAGCTTTTTTATATCAGTTCGTTCCAAAACCTAATCGTTTATTAAAGATTAATGCTTAAATTTGCACGATGCAAAGATAAT
>ENA-UERX01001369-UERX01001369.1-human-gut-metagenome-genome-assembly--contig:-NODE-1369-length-15097-cov-10.446937_pt1 | contig 15097 bp, 9 predicted proteins | sample MGYA00242992_ERZ507993 | MGnify/ENA primary metagenome ERZ507993 (study PRJEB26167, sample SAMN06115487) | human gut metagenome | host: Homo sapiens | place: China:Chongqing | collected 2015-04-10... | reverse complement strand
CTGGTAGAGGGGGTGTCGAAACTTGATAAGCTCAAGTTCCGCGATAAGAAAGAGGCGCAGGCCGAAAACTTTCGCAAGATGATTATGGCGATGGTGCAGGATATCCGCGTCATCCTCATCAAACTTGCCGACCGTACCCACAACATGCGCACGCTGGGCTCACTTCGCCCGGACAAACGTCGCCGCATCGCCCGTGAAACTCTCGAAATTTATAGCCCGCTGGCGCACCGTTTAGGTATCCACCACATTAAAACCGAACTCGAAGAGCTGGGTTTTGAGGCGCTGTATCCCAACCGTTATCGCGTAATCAAAGAAGTGGTGAAAGCCGCGCGCGGCAACCGTAAAGAGATGATCCAAAAAATCCTCTCTGAAATCGAAGGGCGTTTGCAGGAAGCGGGAATACCGTGCCGCGTCAGTGGTCGCGAGAAGCATCTTTATTCGATTTACTGCAAAATGGTGCTCAAAGAGCAGCGTTTTCACTCGATCATGGACATCTACGCTTTCCGCGTGATCGTCAATGATTCTGACACCTGTTATCGCGTGCTGGGCCAGATGCACAGCCTGTACAAGCCGCGTCCGGGCCGCGTGAAAGACTATATCGCCATTCCAAAAGCGAACGGCTATCAGTCTTTGCACACCTCGATGATTGGCCCGCACGGCGTGCCGGTTGAGGTCCAGATCCGTACCGAAGATATGGATCAGATGGCGGAGATGGGTGTTGCCGCGCACTGGGCTTATAAAGAGCACGGCGAAACCAGTACTACCGCACAAATCCGCGCCCAGCGCTGGATGCAAAGCCTGCTGGAGCTGCAACAGAGCGCCGGTAGTTCGTTTGAATTTATCGAGAGCGTTAAATCCGATCTCTTCCCGGATGAGATTTACGTTTTCACACCGGAAGGGCGCATTGTCGAGCTGCCTGCCGGTGCAACGCCCGTCGACTTCGCTTATGCAGTGCATACCGATATCGGTCATGCCTGCGTGGGCGCACGCGTTGACCGCCAGCCTTACCCGCTGTCGCAGCCGCTTACCAGCGGTCAAACCGTTGAAATCATTACCGCACCGGGCGCTCGCCCGAATGCCGCGTGGCTGAACTTTGTCGTTAGCTCGAAAGCGCGCGCCAAAATTCGTCAGTTGCTGAAAAACCTCAAGCGTGATGATTCTGTAAGCCTGGGCCGTCGTCTGCTCAACCATGCTTTGGGTGGTAGCCGTAAGCTGAATGAAATCCCGCAGGAAAATATTCAGCGCGAGCTGGATCGTATGAAGCTGGCAACGCTTGACGATCTGCTGGCAGAAATCGGACTTGGTAACGCAATGAGCGTGGTGGTCGCGAAAAATCTGCAACATGGGGACGCCTCCATTCCACCGGCAACCCAAAGCCACGGACATCTGCCCATTAAAGGTGCCGATGGCGTGCTGATCACCTTTGCGAAATGCTGCCGCCCTATTCCTGGCGACCCGATTATCGCCCACGTCAGCCCCGGTAAAGGTCTGGTGATCCACCATGAATCCTGCCGTAACATCCGTGGCTACCAGAAAGAGCCAGAGAAGTTTATGGCTGTGGAATGGGATAAAGAGACGGCGCAGGAGTTCATCACCGAAATCAAGGTGGAGATGTTCAATCATCAGGGCGCGCTGGCAAACCTGACGGCGGCAATTAACACCACGACTTCGAATATTCAAAGTTTGAATACGGAAGAGAAAGATGGTCGCGTCTACAGCGCCTTTATTCGTCTGACCGCTCGTGACCGTGTGCATCTGGCGAATATCATGCGCAAAATCCGCGTGATGCCAGACGTGATTAAAGTCACCCGAAACCGAAATTAATGTTTTATGAACCCAACACGTTATGCACGCATCTGCGAAATGCTCGCCAGGCGGCAGCCTGATCTGACCGTCTGCATGGAGCAGGTCCACAAACCTCATAACGTTTCTGCGATTATTCGTACCGCAGATGCCGTTGGCGTACATGAAGTTCACGCCGTCTGGCCTGGTAGCCGCATGCGCACCATGGCTTCGGCAGCGGCGGGTAGTAACAGCTGGGTACAGGTGAAAACACACCGCACCATTGGCGATGCCGTCGCTCATCTCAAAGGCCAGGGCATGCAGATTCTGGCAACCCATCTTTCTGATAATGCTGTCGATTTCCGCGAAATTGATTACACTCGCCCGACCTGCATTTTGATGGGACAGGAGAAAACGGGCATCACGCAGGAAGCATTGGCCCTGGCGGATCAGGACATCATCATTCCGATGATCGGCATGGTGCAGTCGCTGAATGTTTCCGTTGCCTCAGCCCTCATTCTTTACGAAGCCCAGCGTCAGCGGCAAAATGCAGGCATGTACCTGCGTGAAAACAGCATGTTGCCGGAAGCAGAGCAACAACGCCTGTTGTTTGAAGGCGGCTATCCGGTGCTGGCGAAAGTCGCAAAACGCAAAGGCCTGCCTTATCCCCACGTCAATCAGCAAGGCGAGATCGAAGCTGATGCCGACTGGTGGGCTACTATGCAGGCTGCAGGGTAAGTGCCATGAAAGGTCGCCTGTTAGATGCTGTCCCACTCAGTTCCCTAACGGGCGTTGGCGCAGCACTTAGTAACAAACTGGCGAAAATCAACCTGCATACCGTGCAGGATCTACTCTTACACCTTCCCCTGCGCTACGAAGATCGCACCCATCTCTACCCCATCGGAGAACTACTGCCGGGCGTTTATGCCACGGTGGAAGGCGAAGTGCTGAACTGCAATATCTCCTTCGGCGGTCGGCGGATGATGACCTGCCAGATCAGCGACGGTTCCGGCATCCTCACCATGCGCTTTTTCAATTTCAGCGCGGCAATGAAAAATAGCCTGGCGACGGGCCGCCGTGTACTGGCTTATGGCGAAGCAAAGCGCGGTAAATATGGTGCGGAGATGATCCACCCGGAATACCGCGTGCAGGGCGATCTCAGCACGCCAGAATTACAGGAAACGCTCACGCCGGTTTATCCAACAACGGAAGGCGTAAAGCAGGCCACGCTGCGTAAATTAACCGACCAGGCGCTGGATCTGCTCGACACCTGCGCCATTGAAGAACTCCTGCCGCCGGAACTGTCACAAGGAATGATGACGCTACCGGAAGCGTTGCGCACTTTGCACCGCCCGCCACCGACGCTACAGCTTAGCGATCTGGAAACCGGGCAGCATCCGGCGCAACGTCGTCTGATTCTGGAAGAACTGCTGGCGCATAACCTCAGCATGTTAGCCTTACGCGCCGGAGCGCAACGTTTCCATGCCCAGCCGCTGAGCGCCAATGACACGCTGAAAAATAAACTTCTTGCCGCCTTACCGTTCAAGCCAACGGGCGCTCAGGCTCGCGTGGTGGCGGAGATCGAGCGCGATATGGCGCTGAATGTGCCGATGATGCGCCTGGTACAGGGCGATGTAGGTTCCGGTAAAACGCTGGTCGCTGCCCTCGCCGCGCTGCGTGCGATTGCCCACGGCAAACAGGTGGCATTGATGGCACCAACCGAATTACTCGCCGAACAGCACGCCAATAACTTCCGTAACTGGTTTGCACCGCTCGGTATCGAAGTGGGCTGGCTCGCCGGTAAGCAGAAAGGTAAAGCGCGGCTGGCACAGCAGGAAGCCATCGCCAGCGGTCAGGTGCAGATGATTGTCGGTACACACGCCATCTTCCAGGAACAGGTGCAGTTTAACGGCCTGGCGCTGGTGATTATCGACGAACAGCATCGCTTTGGCGTGCATCAGCGTCTGGCATTGTGGGAGAAAGGCCAGCAGCAAGGCTTCCATCCGCATCAGTTGATCATGACCGCCACGCCGATCCCCCGCACGCTGGCGATGACTGCGTATGCCGATCTCGACACCTCGGTCATTGATGAACTGCCGCCAGGCCGCACGCCAGTGACTACGGTCGCTATTCCTGATACTCGCCGTACCGACATCATTGACCGCGTGCGCCACGCCTGCATAACTGAAGGTCGTCAGGCGTACTGGGTTTGTACGTTGATTGAAGAGTCAGAGTTACTGGAAGCGCAGGCGGCGGAAGCTACCTGGGAAGAGTTGAAACTGGCGCTACCAGAATTGAATGTTGGCCTGGTACACGGGCGGATGAAACCAGCCGAGAAACAGGCGGTGATGGCGTCGTTTAAACAAGGTGAGCTACATCTGCTGGTTGCCACTACCGTTATTGAAGTCGGTGTTGATGTGCCTAACGCCAGCCTGATGATTATCGAAAACCCTGAGCGTCTGGGTCTGGCGCAGTTACACCAGCTGCGCGGGCGCGTAGGTCGTGGCGCGGTGGCTTCTCACTGCGTGCTGCTCTACAAAACGCCGCTTTCTAAAACGGCGCAAATTCGCCTGCAAGTGCTGCGCGACAGTAACGACGGTTTTGTGATTGCGCAAAAAGATCTGGAGATTCGCGGCCCTGGCGAATTGTTAGGCACGCGTCAGACGGGTAATGCTGAATTTAAAGTGGCGGATTTACTGCGCGATCAGGCGATGATCCCGGAAGTTCAGCGCCTGGCGCGACATATTCACGAACGTTACCCACAACAGGCAAAAGCCTTGATAGAACGCTGGATGCCGGAGACGGAACGTTACTCCAACGCATGACCAGACTCATCACGAGACAAGTCACGCAGTAAATCTTCAATCTGGATAGTGAGGATATCCATTGCCTCATACGCATCCTGTGCAATTCGCGCCGCCATTGCGCCTTCCGGTTCACCACGCAGAATTTCAGCCGCTGCCTGTACGCCAGCCACAATCATTTCAGGTGTTAACATTTGGCGAAGAAAAGCGCGATTATCAGAGGACCAGCCATCTTTATGGCCTAATGGATGCCCCCAGCCTATCCATTCTTGCGACCATAACGGATTGGCTTCTATGGGATAAATTAGATGCGCGGCATACTGAATAGCACACACCGCTTTTCCCGGCGTATCCAGCGCCCACCAGCGCGACCAGAGAGAACGAATTAACGGCGCGGCCCCACCCAGAGTATTGAACACCGCCAGCCAGCAAAGAACGTTATTGAAACCACGCTCGTTATCCATACGCTGCAACGCGGTGTCCAGTAAAAATTGCCGTACCTGCTGGCGTTGGGAAGCATTCATCATCTCCTGCCAGAGATAGGGCCGACGCAATGCCTTCATTAAGGATTCTTCGAAGTGATCACCATAACCGCCAGCTAAAACGGTTTCATGCCATTGCGCCAGGCAGAGCGGAAACAGATAGCGAAACAACTCTATTTGCATCGGTTCGTTATAAACGAGATTGAGTACATAGTAAGCACTCAAATCCCATTCGCTGATCTGCTGCCACTCTTTAGCCGCCAGCGCCTTGAGTTCGGCATCTGCGTAATCAAATTCCGTTTCCCATACACAGAGCACTGGCGGCTCATCACCAAAAATGTGGCGACAGTGTTCACGTAGCGTTTCCGGTTCCTTCCGACGCTTTTTCATTTTTAACCCGCAAAAATCGGCAACATCAAATACAGCTTAATCACCAGCGCGTTAACGATATCAATAAAGAACGCACCGACCATCGGCACTACCAGGAAGGCCATGTGCGACGGGCCAAAACGTTCAGTGATCGCCTGCATGTTGGCGATTGCCGTTGGCGTTGCACCGAGGCCAAAACCACAGTGACCCGCAGCCAGCACTGCCGCATCGTAGTTTTTGCCCATCATGCGCCAGGTAACGAAGATGGCATACAACGCCATGAAGATGGTCTGTACCACCAGAATCGCCAGCATCGGCAGCGCCAGCGAAGCCAGCTCCCACAGTTTCAGCCCCATCAACGCCATCGCCAGGAACAACGACAAGCTTACGTTACCCAGCACGGATACCGCACGCTCAAAGACGCGGTAAAAGCCCATCATTGACAGACCGTTGCTCAGAATCACGCCAACAAACAGTACACAGACGAAGGTCGGCAGTTCAAAAGCAGTGCCAGCCAAAAGTTGCGCAACAATTTTCCCCACCGTCAGGCAGATAGCAATCAGCGCGATAGTTTCAATCAGCACCAACGAGGTGATCATGCGGCCCACATCCGGCTTTTCAAACGCCGTCGGGACTTCCTGGTCATCCGGAATACCGTTCGGCGTGGTGGAGTGTTTCACCAGATAGCGCGCTACCGGACCGCCAATCAAGCCGCCCAGCACCAAACCGAACGTTGCACAGGCCATCGCCACTTCCGTCGCATTGGTGAAGCCATAACGTTCAATGAACAATTTACTCCACGCAGCGCCCGTACCGTGACCGCCGGAAAGCGTAATAGAACCGGCCAACAGCCCCATCAGCGGATCAAGCCCTAACAGGCTAGCCATACCAATGCCAATGGCATTTTGCATCACCAACAGACCAACAACCACAATCAAGAAGATGCCAACCACACGCCCACCGGCACGCAAACTGGCAATGTTGGCGTTCAGGCCAATGGTGGCGAAGAAAGCCAGCATTAACGGATCGCGCAGGGACATATCAAAGTTGACTTCCCAGCCCATGCTTTTTTTCAGTACCAGTAGCGCCAGCGCCACCAACAAACCACCCGCAACAGGTTCCGGTATGGTGTATTTCTTCAAAAAGGAGACGGAATGGACCAACTTACGCCCGAGCAGCAACGTCAGCGTTGCGGCAACAAGCGTTGCTAAAGTATCGAGATGAAACATAGTTACTCCTTTGTATCCGCATCACTCTTTCATACTCGTCATACTTCATCGCGCAGTGGCAACTTCATGAAATATGACGGGTATCGAGTCATGCTTTCCTGGGTCAAATTCTCAGCTGTTAATGAACAAATGGCATGGATTTTAAGCAGAAAAATACCAAAAGTTATATAAAAAAGTGCATTTATCTCATTTAAATATTTAGATGAGGATGTGGCAAACGTTTGCTTTTCTCTTTCGGTCAGCTAAAATGCCCGCTTTGCTACCACGGGATTGTTTTCGATGTCTGTTTCCACCCTCGAGTCAGAAAATGCGCAACCGGTTGCGCAGACTCAAAACAGCGAACTGATTTACCGTCTTGAAGATCGTCCGCCGCTTCCTCAAACCCTGTTTGCCGCCTGTCAGCATCTGCTGGCGATGTTCGTTGCGGTGATCACGCCAGCGCTATTAATCTGCCAGGCGCTGGGTTTACCGGCACAAGACACGCAACACATTATTAGTATGTCGCTGTTTGCCTCCGGTGTGGCATCGATTATTCAAATTAAGGCCTGGGGTCCGGTTGGCTCCGGGCTGTTGTCTATTCAGGGCACCAGCTTCAACTTTGTTGCCCCGCTGATTATGGGCGGTACCGCGCTGAAAACCGGTGGTGCTGATGTTCCTACCATGATGGCGGCTTTGTTCGGCACGTTGATGCTGGCAAGTTGCACCGAGATGGTGATCTCCCGCGTTCTGCATCTGGCGCGCCGCATTATTACGCCGCTGGTTTCTGGCGTTGTGGTGATGATTATCGGCCTGTCGCTAATTCAGGTTGGGTTAACGTCCATTGGCGGCGGTTACGCAGCCATGAGCGATAACACCTTCGGCGCACCGAAAAATCTGCTGCTGGCAGGCGTGGTCTTAGCCTTAATTATCCTGCTTAACCGTCAACGTAACCCTTACTTACGCGTGGCCTCACTGGTGATTGCGATGGCGGCCGGATATGCGCTGGCGTGGTTTATGGGCATGTTGCCAGAAAGCAACGAACCGATGACGCAAGAACTGATTATGGTGCCAACGCCGCTCTATTACGGTCTTGGCATTGAATGGAGTCTGCTGCTGCCGCTGATGCTGGTCTTTATGATCACTTCGCTGGAAACCATTGGCGATATCACGGCGACCTCTGACGTTTCCGAACAGCCAGTGTCCGGTCCGCTGTACATGAAACGCCTGAAAGGCGGCGTGCTGGCAAACGGCCTGAACTCGTTTGTTTCGGCGGTGTTTAACACCTTCCCGAACTCCTGCTTCGGGCAAAACAACGGAGTGATCCAGTTGACTGGTGTTGCCAGCCGCTATGTCGGTTTTGTCGTCGCGCTGATGTTGATCGTGCTGGGTCTGTTCCCGGCAGTGAGCGGTTTTGTACAACACATTCCAGAACCGGTTCTGGGCGGCGCAACGCTTGTAATGTTTGGCACCATCGCCGCCTCCGGTGTGCGTATCGTTTCTCGTGAGCCGCTGAACCGTCGGGCGATTCTGATTATCGCGCTGTCGCTGGCGGTTGGTCTGGGCGTGTCTCAGCAGCCGCTGATTTTGCAGTTTGCCCCTGAATGGCTGAAAAACCTGCTCTCCTCCGGGATCGCCGCGGGCGGTATTACTGCCATCGTGCTGAATCTGATTTTCCCACCAGAAAAACAGTAATTCACTGGCGGCGGTAAGATAATTACCGCCGCAGTCTCACCTCTTTAACCATTCCCGCCTTGAGGATTGCGCGTAAATCGTGCATAACTCCCTTATGTGCATTTCACGGGATGGAAGACCATGAAATTTATTGGGAAGCTGCTTCTCTACATTCTCATCGCTCTGTTAGTGGCGATCGCTGGCCTCTATTTTCTTCTGCAAACCCGCTGGGGAGCAGAACATATCAGCGCATGGGTTTCCGAGAATAGCGACTATCATCTGGCCTTCGGGGCGATGGATCACCGTTTTTCCGCGCCATCTCATATCGTGCTGGAGAACGTCACGTTTGGTCGTGATGGCCAGCCCGCGACCCTGGTGGCCAAAAGTGTCGACATTGCGCTAAGCAGTCGGCAACTGACCGAACCACGCCATGTCGATACCATCCTGCTGGAAAACGGGACGCTGAATCTCACCGACCAGACCGCGCCGCTACCGTTCAAAGCCGATCGTCTGCAACTGCGTGATATGGCGTTTAATAGCCCGAATAGCGAATGGAAACTGAGCGCGCAGCGGGTAAATGGCGGCGTGGTTCCGTGGTCACCAGAAGCCGGTAAAGTGCTGGGTACGAAGGCGCAGATTCAGTTTAGTGCCGGATCGCTTTCGCTCAATGATGTTCCTGCCACCAATGTACTGATTGAAGGCAGTATTGATAACGATCGCGTTACGCTGACTAACCTGGGTGCCGACATCGCGCGCGGGACATTAACCGGAAACGCGCAGCGTAACGCCGACGGCAGCTGGCAAGTGGAAAATCTGCGCATGGCGGATATCCGTCTACAAAGCGAAAAATCGCTAACCGACTTCTTTGCGCCATTACGCTCTGTCCCGTCGTTGCAGATTGGTCGCCTGGAAGTGATCGATGCTCGTCTGCAAGGTCCGGACTGGGCGGTGACCGACCTCGATCTCAGCTTGCGCAACATGACCTTCAGTAAAGATGACTGGCAGACACAGGAAGGCAAACTGTCGATGAACGCCAGCGAGTTCATTTATGGTTCGCTGCATTTATTTGACCCGATTATAAACGCGGAATTTTCCCCGCAGGGCGTAGCGCTGCGCCAGTTCACCAGCCGCTGGGAAGGGGGTATGGTCAGAACGTCAGGGAACTGGCTGCGTGACGGGAAAACGTTACTCCTTGATGATGCGGCAATTGCCGGGCTGGAATATACCTTGCCGAAAAACTGGCAACAGTTGTGGATGGAAACGACACCGGGTTGGTTAAACAGCCTGCAACTGAAGAGATTTAGCGCCAGCCGCAATCTGATCATTGATATCGACCCTGACTTCCCGTGGCAGCTCACCGCGCTCGATGGTTACGGTGCCAACCTGACGCTGGTTACCGATCATAAATGGGGCGTCTGGAGTGGCTCGGCGAATCTGAATGCCGCCGCCGCGACATTCAATCGTGTTGATGTTCGTCGCCCGTCGCTGGCGCTGACCGCCAACAGCAGCACGGTGAATATCAGCGAACTGAGTGCATTTACTGAAAAAGGCATTCTGGAAGCCACTGCCAGTGTTTCACAAACGCCACAACGTCAGACCCATATCAGCCTGAATGGACGCGGTGTGCCGGTGAATATTTTGCAACAATGGGGATGGCCTGAATTACCGTTGACTGGCGACGGCAATATTCAGCTTACCGCCAGTGGAGATATTCAGGCCAATGCCCCGCTGAAACCTACGGTTAGCGGGCAATTGCATGCCGTGAACGCCGCAAAGCAGCAAGTGACTCAAACCATGAATGCTGGCATCGTTTCCAGCGGTGAAGTTACATCGACGGAGCCGGTGCGGTAAACATCAATCTCGCCGGGTACGACTCAGACGTACCCGGCATTCCATCAATAGATTACAACGTAATTGTCAGCGCATTCCCTTGAGGCTTCACCACCAGCCCCTGCTCACTTTCAGCCTGCGAACCGCCTTGCAGACCATTTACTTTCACAACATTGCGCAAGCACAGCGTCCAGTTCTTCGCCTCGCCCGCACCAGTCACAGTAATCGTGTTGCCAGTACGTGCTGCTTTTAAAGTAAAGATCACCGATCCGTCAGCAGCGGGCACTTCACAGACGGCTTCATGCCCGTCTTGCAGATTAAAGAGGTGGAATGCCGTGCCTTCGTGCCACACGTAATCGGGACGTTGATCGTTGTTGCCCAGCGCCAGTAGAGTGTTATCACGCACATAAACGGGCAGACTCAGGAAGCCGTGCTGCTGTTTATGCCAGCGACTACCGTCGAGTTCATCGTTGTGCCACAGGTGTGTCCAGCGACCTTCCGGCAGGTAGAACTGCACATCGCCCGCTTCAGTGAACACCGGCGCAACCATCACGTTGTCGCCTAACATGTATTGACGGTCAAGGTAATCACAAGCCGGATCGTCCGGGAACTCCATCATCATGGCCCGCATCATCGGCGTACCCCGCGCGTTCGCACGCGCAGCTTCACGATACAGATACGGCATCATGCGGCATTTCAGTTGCGTGAAGAAGCGCACCACATCACAGGACTCATCATCGTAGGCCCACGGCACACGATAAGATTTGCTACCGTGTAAACGGCTATGGCTGGAGAGCAAACCAAACGCGCACCAGCGTTTGTAAACGTGCGCCGGAGCGGTATTTTCAAAGCCGCCGATATCGTGGCTCCAGAAGCCAAAACCTGAAAGGCCAATAGACAAACCACCGCGCAGGCTTTCCGCCATTGATTCGTAGTTAGCGTAACAATCGCCACCCCAGTGTACCGGGAATTTCTGCGCACCGACGGAGGCCGAGCGGGCAAACAAGACAGCTTCTTCCTCACCAACGGTGTCCTTGAGCACGTTCCACACCAGTTCGTTGTAGATGTACGCATAATGGTTATGCATTTTCTGCGGATCGGAACCGTCAAACCACTGAACATCAGTTGGGATACGTTCGCCAAAGTCGGTCTTAAAGCAATCAACGCCCATCGCGACCAGACCTTTCAGTTTGTCGGCGTACCATTTGCAGGCATCCGGATTGGTAAAGTCATAAATCGCCAGACCTGGCTGCCATTTATCCCACTGCCATAGCGAACCGTCCGGGCGTTTGAGTAAATAGCCTTTCTCTTGTAACTCTTTAAAGACGGGGGATTTTTGACCGATATAGGGGTTAATCCAGACGCAGATTTTCAGCCCTTTCGCTTTCAGGCGGCGGATCATCCCTTCCGGGTCAGGGAAAGTCAGCGGGTCCCACTCAAAATCGCACCACTGGAAGGCTTTCATCCAGAAACAGTCAAAGTGGAAAACATGCAGCGGCAGATTGCGTTCCGCCATACCATCGATAAAGCTGTTTACCGTCGCTTCGTCGTAGTTGGTGGTAAATGAAGTGGTTAGCCACAGGCCGAAGGACCACGCGGGCGGCAGCGCCGGACGACCAGTAAAGCGGGTATAACGATCAAGTACCGCTTTCGGCGTCGGGCCGTCGATAACAAAGTATTCGAGATATTCACTCTCAACGCTGAACTGCACTTTGGAGACTTTCTCCGATCCCACTTCAAAAGAGACACACTGGGGATGATTGACCAGTACCCCATAACCACGGTTAGTCATGTAGAACGGGATATTTTTATACGCCTGTTCAGTACTTGTGCCGCCGTCCCGGTTCCAGGTCTCTACCGTCTGGCCATTGCGCACCAGGGCAGTAAAGCGCTCTCCCAGACCGTAAACTGTTTCGCCAACGCCAAGATCAAGCCGCTCAAACATATAATTGCGTTGATTATTCGTGTCCTGCACGTAGCCATTATTTTTCACCTGACTACCGGTAATACGTTCGCCGTTGCGCAGAAAATCCAGTGACCAGAACTCACCTTTGCTGACACGCGCGCTTAAGTTGCCACTTTTAAACTCAGCATAACGTTCTGTGTTTTCGATTGTGACCTTCACGTCCTGCAAAATATTGAGCGGATAATGAGGGCCGTTATTCAGCGCCCCCTGAAAATGCTCAATCCGCACACCGACAATACCTTCCTGTGGGGAGAAAAAGCGCAGCGTAAATAAAGGCGTGTCAAGCTGCCATGTACGTTCACGTACATCACGGGGGGCAGCATAGACCACCATTTCATTACCCTGCTGTTCAACCTCGAACACCTGAAGCGGGTGAATCAAATTGAGGCCAGGTTGAATCAACCAGTTTCCATCGCTAATTTTCATTGCCGTTCCTTAGTTCTGCACTTCTTGAGAGGTGAATTGTTGCTGGCAACGGCGTTTACCCTGAGCCAGCTGTTCCATAACGGTTTTCAGATTGTGCGTCGTGAGTGAGTAGTAGCGTTTAGCGATAATCGCGCTCAGCAAATAACAGATCGCCGGAACAATCGTGAATAGCGCAATAATGATGCTAATCGTGGCGCTGTTCTGCGCTTTTTCTGCCGCATCATATCCGCCATAAGCCAGCATCCAGCCGATAAGAGCGCCGCCGAAGGCCAACCCCAGTTTGAGCACAAACAGCGTGCCAGCAAAACTGATCCCGGTCAGGCGTTTACCATTGCACCACTCGCCGTAGTCGACGGTATCGGACATCATTACCCACTGGATAGGTGTCACCAGTTGATGCAACACACCAATCACGAAGATGAAGACAAACATAGTGATGCTGGCCTGCATGGGAACAAAGAACATTGCGAGGCTAATCACTGCCAGCAGGGCGTTCGTCCACCAGAAGATAGTGACTTTACATTTCCAGTCGGTCAGCGGTTTTGCCAGTGCGGAACCAATCAGGTTACCCACGCAATAAGTGGTGAGAAAAGCGACAAACACTTCCGGCGTACCCAAAATCCATGTGACGTAATACATCATCGCCCCACCGCGTACGCACACCGCCAGGATATTGAAAATGGTTAGTAAACCGACAATCCGCCACTGGTCGTTTTGCCAGATATCACGTAAATCTTCCCGCATAGACGTTGTTGTAGGTGGTGCTTCAACGCGTTCTTTAGTGGTGAAGAAACAAAATGCCAGCATCATGAATGCCACCACGGAAAGGACCGCGATACCGCCCTGGAAACCGAGTGGTTTATTATCACCGCCAATTAAATTAACCAGTGGCATCATCAGAACAGTAGAAAGCATGCCTCCCGCGGTCGCCAGCACAAAACGCCAGGATTGCAGCGAGATACGCTGAGTCGGGTCATTGGTGATTACACCACCCAATGCGCAGTAAGGGATATTGACGACGGTATAAAGTAAGGTAAGTAGGGTGTAAGTAATTGCTGCATAGATCATTTTGCCGTTCATACTGAGATCTGGCGTGCTATAGGCCAGTACACAGACGATCCCGAATGGCAGTGCGCCAAACAGTACCCACGGACGAAATTTACCCCAGCGAGAGCGCGTTCGATCGGCCAACAACCCCATGCAAGGATCGGAAATCGCATCCAGTGCACGAGCGACCAAAAACATGGTTCCGACAAATCCGGCAGGAATGCCAAAAATATCGGTATAAAAGAACATCATATATAACATTACGTTATCGAAAATAATGTGGCTGGCGGCGTCTCCCATGCCATAACCAATTTTCTCTTTAACGGACAACACTTCACTCTTCATCTGCTTTTCCTTGATGCTATAGGGGTGCTGAGACCGATAACGCATTTTGTAAACCATCCCTGTGAGAGCGAATATTCCGATATCTGGTTATTAATTTATGATTCTTGTTTTATGTGATCGTGGTAGCGTTAATTCCGCTCATATATCATTGTAAAATATGGGTTTTATATGAACTATAATGCTTTCGTGATAATACGCTGCGTGTATTAGGCGGAAAAAACTGATCTGGGGGATGTAGAAACTCAAGGAAGTAGCTATAATGCGCCCCGCCTCCATGTAGCAATCGAGGCGCGGAAGATCGTCGTCTCCGGTGAGGCGGCTGGACTTCAAATCCAGTTGGGGCCGCCAGCGGTCCCGGGCAGGTTCGACTCCTGTGATCTTCCGCCAATTTGCCTCTCCTGAACTCCATTGTCTCAAGTAAATCCCCTATAATACCCGCAATTACTGCTAATTATGTTCTCCCGAGGTCAACTGTCTCTACCAGAATCAAGTGCATTCTGGGGGCATAATGGGGGGCATGATTTATAGCCCCATATTGAGATGCCCCCAATGAAGCTAACAGTCAGACAAATCGACACAGCCAAGCCCAAAGAGAAGCCGTACAAGCTATCTGATGGTGGAGGCCTCTATCTTGAAGTAACCACCAACGGCTCACGCTACTGGCGTTTAAAGTATCGTTATGCGGGTAAAGAAAAGCGCCTTGCTTTCGGCGTTTATCCCGAGGTTTCTCTCGCTCAAGCACGCGAAAAGCGTGAAGCTGCGAAAAAGTTACTATCTGCTGGAAGCGATCCCGGAGAGCTTAAGAAAGCAGAGAAAATCGCTCAAAAACTTAACTACGAAAATACCTTCGAAGCTATTGCCCGTGAATGGCACCAACTGAGAGCGGATCGTTGGTCATTACGTTATCGCGATGAAATTATTGATACCTTTGAAAAGGATATTTTTCCCTACATCGGTAAGCGTCCCATAGCTGAAATTAAGCCCATGGAATTGCTGGAAACCCTTCGTCGTATGGAAAAGCGTGGCGCGTTAGAAAAGATGCGTAAAGTTAGACAGCGCTGCGGTGAAGTATTCCGTCATGCAATCGTGACCGGACGCGCTGTACACCATCGAACACCATCTTTCCGCAGACGATCTGGAAACCCTGGAAAAAGCAGCAGTTGAAGC
>ENA-UERX01001357-UERX01001357.1-human-gut-metagenome-genome-assembly--contig:-NODE-1357-length-15171-cov-5.247052_pt1 | contig 15171 bp, 12 predicted proteins | sample MGYA00242992_ERZ507993 | MGnify/ENA primary metagenome ERZ507993 (study PRJEB26167, sample SAMN06115487) | human gut metagenome | host: Homo sapiens | place: China:Chongqing | collected 2015-04-10... | reverse complement strand
ATCGACACAGGCGAATTTTGCATTACCGAAATTTCTGTATCAAGAGGAGGTACTTATGAATCAGGTAAAACTTGGCATCATCGGACTTGGAAATATGGGCAGTGGCCACTGCAGCAACATCCTCGCCGGACTGACGCCCGAAATCCGCCCCGCCTGCCCCAGATTCTGTGGACGAATGGCGGCGAGCTTTTCGCGCGCCTCCAGACGGAGACCGTCAATTTTCGCGTAATCGATATCCTCGGGAATGGCGCGGCGCTCCAGGCGCGCAAACTCCGCGACCTCCGCCATCTGGCGGCGGATGTAGCCCTCGTACTTGACGGCGATCTCCACGCTCTCGGCGAGTGCGGGCGGGAAGGCGCGGCAGCCCGCATCAAAATCGCGCAGGTCGTCATAGGTGAGCTGCGGGCGGCGCAGCAGCGCGATGAGGGGGCTGCCGTCGTGCACCTCCGCCGTGCCGCGCGAAGTCAACAGCGCGTTGAGCGCGTCGGACGAGGGGACGCCCGTGTGCTCGAGGCGCTTGATCTCGCGGCGCACCGCGTCGTATTTGCCCACGACCTTTTGCAGCGTTTCATCGCTGACAAGGCCAAGCTCGTGCCCGATGGGCGCGAGCCGCTCATCGGCGTTGTCCTGCCGCAGGATGAGGCGGTACTCGCTGCGGCTCGTCATCATGCGATAGGGCTCGTTCGTTCCCTTGGTCACAAGGTCGTCGATGAGTGTACCGATGTACGCCTGCTCGCGGCCCAGAATGAACGGCGTTTCGCCCTTCAATTTGCGTGCGGCGTTCACGCCCGCGACGAAGCCCTGCACCGCCGCCTCCTCGTACCCCGACGAGCCGTTGAACTGTCCCGCGCCGTACAGGCCCTCGATGTGCTTGTATTCAAGCGTCGGGTAGAGCGCGGTCGGGTCGATGCAGTCATATTCGATGGCGTAGGCCGGGCGCATGATCTCCGCGTGCTCAAGGCCCTTGACCGAGTGCAGCATTTCGATCTGCACCTCCTCGGGCATGGACGACGAAAAGCCCTGAATGTAGAGCTCCTCGGTATCAAGCCCCATCGGCTCGATGAAGAGCTGGTGGCGGGGCTTATCGGGAAAGCGGACGATCTTCGTCTCGATACTCGGGCAATAGCGCGGGCCGACGCCCTCGATGACGCCGGAGTAGATGGGACTGCGATCCAGATTCTCGCGGATGACGCGGTGCGTCTCCTCCGTGGTGTAAGTCAGGTAGCAGACCGCCTGATTTTCGGGTGGGTGTTCCGTCGAAAACGAGAACGGCAGCGGCGTTTTGTCGCCCGTCTGCACTTCCATCTGAGAAAAATCGACGCTGCGCGCGTTCACGCGCGGCGGCGTGCCGGTCTTGAAACGGCGCAGCGGCAGTCCGAGCTTTTTGAGCGCGTCCGCCAGCGTGAGCGAGGCGTGCATTCCGTCGGGGCCGCTCTCGCGCACGCATTCGCCGACGATGGTGCGGCCATCCAAAAATGTGCCCGAGCAGAGGATGACAGCCCTGACCGCGTAAACGCCGCCTGTCTCGGTCACAACGGCGGACACGTGGCCGTCGGTGACGCGTAAGTCGACGATCTCCGCCTGCCGCAGCAGCAGATTTTCCTGCGTTTCAAGCGTGTGCTTCATCACGCTCTGATAGCGCCGCCGGTCAGCCTGCGCGCGCAGCGACCAGACGGCGGGGCCCTTGCCGCGGTTGAGCATGCGGTACTGGATGCAGGCTTTATCCGCGGCCTTTGCCATCTCGCCGCCGAGGGCGTCGAGCTCGCGCACGAGATGGCCCTTGCCTGTGCCGCCAATGGCGGGGTTGCAGGGCATGTTGCCCACCGCGTCTAAGTTGATGGTAAAGCACACCGTTTTCATGCCGAGGCGCGCACAGGCAAGAGATGCCTCGATGCCCGCGTGGCCCGCGCCGATGACGGCGACGTCGTAGCTTCCGGCAGAAAATTCACGCATAGCCTCAGCCCCTTTCCAGTGTAATGACCGCGACCTGCGGCCGATTCAGAATGCGTGGGACGATCTTCGGCGAATTGCCGAGCCCGCGGTTAACGAACACCATCGCGCCCTCGCAATTTTCGTCCGTGCAGTGATAAAAGCCGCTCGTGAACGAGGGGAAAAGCGTCAGCGTCGTGTCGATCAGACCGTCGGTGAATGGCAGGCGCCAGATGCCACCGTGCGCGTGGCCCGAGAACGTCAGATCCGCGCCGAGGCGGCAGTAGTAGCCGTTAAAATTGTTGTTGCGGTGCGCCAGCAGCAGCCAGAACGGGTCGCCGTATTTCGCGTAGACTTCCTGCGCGAGCTCCTGCGGTGTCTCCTGATCGGCGTAGCCGTTCGGATCGTCGATGCCCGCGAGGACGATACTGTCGCCATTTCGCGTGAGCGGTACGAATTCGTTCGAGAGCACCGTCACGCCGCTCTCCCGCAGTGTGCGCTTGATCTCCTCCACGACCTTTGTGCCGTGGCCCCACTCGTGGTTGCCCGTGACGTAATACGTCGGCGCGATGGCTGAGAGCGCCGCGCCGACCTCGCCGGCGTAGACAGTCGGGTTTTCGGTTTTGCGGTCGACTAAGTCGCCCGTCACGAAGATATACTCCGGCTGCGCGGCCTTGACCGCGCCTTGCCGAAGTATTTGCCATGCAGATCACTGAGCTGCACGATGCGGCAGCCGTCAAAGCCCGCAGGTAGCGCGCCTGAGGTGAATGTCGCCTCGTCGGTCTCGATGCTGCGGTTGCCCCAGTAGAGGTAAATGCCGAACAGCACGATCAAAATGAGCAGGTTGCGCCAGAAATGATGTTTTCTTCTTTGTCTCGCCATGGGAACTCCAATCTATAAGGAAGCAATAAAAGTCAAAGCGGCATGCCGCTTTTTCGACAATAGTAAGGGGCGGCTTTTGCCGCCCCTTATTGTAGCACATTGCCCTGCCTTGAAACAAGAAATTTTATTCCGCGCTCTTGAGACTCTCGACCATGTCGATCTTCTTCATCCTGAAGTGCGCGAGCACGTTGACAAGCAGCGAGAACAGCGCCGTCAGGATCGCCGCGTACACGTAGGCCGACGGCGCGGTCTGCCGACCGAACATCATGAGGTCGATCTCCGTGGAGCGGACAAGGTAGATGTGCAGCCAGTGGCCCATGAAGCAGCCGAGCAGGATGCCGAACAGCGTGAGCACGATGTTCTCGCGATACACATAGGCCGAGACCTCGCCATCGTAAAAACCCAGCAGCTTGATCGTCGCAAGCTCGCGCTGGCGCTCGGTGATGTTGATGTTCGAGAGGTTGAAGAGCACGACCATCGCCAGCGCCGCCGCCGCCAGAATGATGATGACCACAACGAAGTCCACGCGCTCCATGCTGTGCATGTAGGTATCCTGCGTGTCGCGCATGCGCGAGGTCGTCGCCACGCCGCTCATGTCGAGCAGCTTTTCAAAAATGGCGTTGCAGGTGTCGGTATCGTCGCTCGTGAAGTTCAGAAGGTAGGCGTTCGGCTCGCCGTCGGCGTGGAGCGCATTTTCATAGTAGCCGGGCGTCATATAGATGAAGTGGCCCGTATAGTGCTCGTAGATGCCCGCGACCGTCACATCGCCGCGCACGTCGCCGTCGAGGAAGAAGGTGTCGCCCACCGAGACCTTCAAAAGCTCGGAGAGCTTCTGGTCGATGTATACGCCCTCATCGCCCATTGTGATGGGATCTCCGCTCTTGTAGTCGAAAAGGTCCACGACCTTGCCGATCTCGTCGGAGGCCATCACCTCGACATAGGCGGTGGTTGAATAGGAGGGGGTGACCACCGTGGCGGACGAGGCCGCACAGGGGATGTAGTTCACAATGCGGGAGTCGCCTGCAAGGAAGTCCTCCACCGCCGCGCGCTCCTCGGGCAGGGCGTTGTCGGCAAGCGTCACCTGTGCCGAGTAGTGGAACAGCTCGTCATACTGGCGCGACATCGTAAAGAGCAGGGAAGACCTCATGCCAAAGCCCGCGATGATGAGCGCCGTGCAGCCGCCGATGCCGATGACCGTCATCCAGAAGCGCTTCTGGTAGCGGAAAAGATTGCGCGCCGTGACCTTGTGGATGAACGACATACGTCTCCACAGGGGCTTGATATACTCAAGGAACACGCGCTTGCCCGCCTTCGGCGTGCGAGGGCGCATCAGGCTCGCAGGCGTTTCGCGCAGCGTGGCAAGGCAGGCCCAGAGCGTCGCGACTGTCGTGCACGCGACCGCCGCAAGCACGGAAAAGAGCGAAATATCCGTGTAGGCGTGCAGCTCGATATCCGGCATCTGATACATGATCTGATAGGCCGTGAAGATCATCTTCGGGAACAGGATATAGCCGATGACAAGGCCCAAAACGCCGCCGACAAGGCTCGGCAGCAGCCCGTAGCCGATGTACTTCCATGAGATCGAAAGGCGGCTGTAACCGAGCGCCTTGAGCGCGCCGATCTGCACGCGCTGCTCTTCGACCATGCGCGTCATCGTCGTCAGGCACACGAGCGCCGCGACGAGGAAAAAGATGATCGGCAGCACGCTCGCGAGGTTCGCCATACGGTCGGCGTCCTGGCCGAAGCCCGTGTAGCCGGGGTTGTAGCTGCGGCTGAAGATGTACCACTCGCAGCTGTCGATATCCGCGACCTTGCGGCGTGCGTCGGTGATCTTCTCCTGCGCGTCGGCGATCTTCTCGTCCGCCTCGGCTTTGCCGTCCTCGTACTCGCGAAGGCCCTTGCGGTAGTCGCGCTCGCCGTCCGTCAGCTCGGTGTAGGCATCCGAGAGCTCCTTGACGCCGTCGGCGTACTGCTCTTCGCCGTCGTAGTAGTCCTTCCAGCCGTCGTCCAGCTCCCTGCGCGCGTCGGCAAGCTCCTGCTTTGCGTCCGCAAGCTGCGCGGGCGCGTCGTTGAGCTGCGCTTTTGCGTCGTTTAGCTGCTTTTTGGCGTCAAGCAGCTCTTTTCTGCCCGCGTCGAGCTCGGCCGCGCCGCTGTAATACTCGCTCCAGCCGTTGTCCAGTTCCCGCTTGTTTGCGGCGATGCTGCTCGCGCTGACGCTTTGCAGTTGGGCAAGCTGTTGGGTAAGCTCCGCTTTTTTCGCCTGCGCCTCGGCAATGCCGGCCTCGAGCTTCTGCTTTGTGCCTTGCAGCTTCGCAAGCTGCGCCTGATACGCCGCAAGCTGCTCTTCCGGCATTCCCTCAGTGGGCGTCTGCTCAAGCGCTGAAAGGTTCTTGTTGACCTCAGTGAGCTGTGCCTGCATCTTGTCGATCTCGCCCTGCGCCTGCGCGATGCCGCCTTCAAGCTGCGCGCGCATACCGCCCAGCGCGGCGTCCGTCGCAGCGATGGCTGCGCTGTCGCCGCGGCCGAGATCGTCGAGCAGCTTCCCCGGCGCGCCCGCATAAGGAGAGCCTGTGCCCGCGAGCGCGTCCGTCACAGTCTTGGCCAGCGAATTGAGCTGCTGCTGGCCGCTTTCCAGTTTGCTCCTGCCCGCGGCAAGCTCCTTTTCGCCGCTCTCAAGCTCCTTGACGCCGTCCTCGTACTGGGCGAGGCCGTCTTCATACTCTGCCCTGCCCTTTTCGTACTCGTCCAGCGCGTCTTCGTACTCTTCCATGCCGTTGAGGTATTGCATTTCGCCGTCGTCGAGCTCGATCTTTGCATCGTCCAGCTCCGCGCGCGCGTCCTTGAGCTCCTGCTGGCCGTCGTAGTAATCCTTCCAACCGTCGTCGAGCTTCCTGCGCGCATCGCTCAGTTCTTTTTGCGCGTCGCCGAGCTTTTCGTCGGCCTCGGCCTTCGCGTCGTCCAGTTCTTTCTGTGCATCATCGAGCTTTTCCGTCGCCTCGTCGACAAGATCGTCGTGGCGCAGCTGAGAGCGTGCGTCGCCGAACGGCTCCAGCTCGTCGATGACGGCGTCGATATAGTCGTCATAGTCGCTGTAAAACGCGGTCATCTCCGCCGCGCCGGAGACGCGCACATAGGCCGCCGTGTAGTAGTCGAGCGTGAACGCCTCGCGAGGCAGGTACAGATACGCCTTGACCGTGCCGCTGCCGAGTGTCGATGTGCCGCGCTCCACCGCGAGGTACACGGGCGAGCGCACCGTGCCGACGACCGTATACGTGTCCTGCGCGAGCGCGTCGGAGAGATCGTCCCCCGGCGTCAGGGTGATGCGATCGCCAATTTCAATGTTCATCAGCGAGAGCATGTTTTCCTCCACCACGCACTCGTCCACGCGCTCGGGCATGCGCCCGTCGCGCAGCAGCACCTCATTGATGCCGCGGCCCGTGAGGGAGAGGACCTTGACCACCGCGTCGAGTGAGTCGGACGAGGCGAACGCGTCGATGACGTATTCGCCCTCGGCGTCCTCGACCTTGTCCTGTGCGCGAATGGCCGTGATGTCATCGTCGGTCAGGCCGAGCGTCGAGAGCACTTGAATGTCCGCCAGATGCAGCGAATCGAGATAGTCGTCGCCGGTCTTCTTCATGTCCGGCGCGGTCGCCTTGAGACCGGAGAGAAACGCGACCGATAGCGCGACCAGGATCATAATGGAGAAAAAGCGGCTGCGCGTGTGCTGGATCTCGCGCCAGAAGTCCTTCTGCATGGCGTTTTTCATCGCGCCGCCCCCTTTCGTTCCGATTTCTTCGTTACCATTCGATCAGTTCCACGCTGGTCGGATGCTCATTGCACTGCATGCTCTCCACCGTGCCGTTTTTGATGTGGATGACGCGGTCGGCCATCGGCGTGATGGCGCTGTTGTGCGTGATGACCACGACCGTCACACCCTTTTGCCGGCAGGTGTCCTGCAAGAGCTTGAGGATCTGCTTGCCGGTCACATAGTCGAGCGCGCCGGTCGGCTCGTCGCAGAGCAGGAGCTTCGGATTTTTCGCCAGCGCGCGGGCGATGGCGACGCGCTGCTGCTCGCCGCCGGAGAGCTGACCGGGGAAGTTGTTCGCGCGCGCGGACAGGCCGACTTCGTTCAAGACCGTCGCTGCGTCGAGCGGGTCTTTACAGATCTGCGCCGCGAGCTCGACGTTTTCAAGCGCCGTCAGGTTGCCGACGAGGTTATAGAACTGGAAGACAAAGCCGATGTCGTGGCGGCGATAGGTCGTGAGCTGGCGGGCGTTGAAGCCGCTCACGCGCGTCCCGTCGACCGTGATGGTGCCGCCCGAGCAGGCGTCCATGCCGCCGAGCATGTTGAGGACCGTCGTCTTGCCCGCGCCCGAGGGGCCGACGATGACGCAGAATTCACCCTTTTCGATCGTAAAGCTGATGTGGTCCACCGCGCGAATTTCGATCTCTCCGCTGTGGTAGACCTTGGAAACATCCTCAAATGTGACGAAAGCCGCCATAGTCCGACTCCTCCGCTTCAAATATCATTTCTATTTTATTATAAGTGGAAAATAACGGAAATGCAAGTGTAGATATAGCAGCTTGCATGAAAAAGCCGCTAATTTTTTAGGCAAAACCATGAGAGCTGACAATTGAAATTTGCCTTTTCCGCGCTTATAATACAAACTGAAGTAAATGAAGGAAAGGAGCGTGAAAACGAATATGTTTGAGAACTTCATCAAGCAGGATGTTGACGACATGATCTTCGGCAGCACCAAGCAGATCATCAGCGAGCGCTGAGATCCGTTGTATCGACCACGCGAAAGCGTGGCTTTTTTGTTTTTATCGCCGGAAAGGCGAAAAAGGGCCGCTTCCACGGGAATTTTCGTCCCGAGAGGCGGATTTTTCTTGCCTTTGCACGGTGTGTGTGATATACTTTTTCGGCTAATGAAGGATAAAAGTAAGGAGAGAGAACGCCATGGCTGTGATCGAATACGATTCCTACAAGCAGAAGCTGCTTGCGATGGACGAAACATTTGAAAACCTCTTCAAGGCGCTGGAGATCGAGCAGGCCCGTCAGGAGCTGAACCGCCTCGAGCTCGAGGCGCACGAGGACGGCTTCTGGAACGATCTGGAGCGCTCGCAGAAAAACCAGATGCGCTCCAAGCAGCTGCAAAATAAAATTCACCGCTACGAAAAGCTCGTTTCCACGCGCGACGATCTGCTCGCGCTGATCGACATGGGAACGGAGATGGACGACGCGAGCCTGCTGCCCGAGCTCGAAGAGGGCTACAAAAAGCTCGAAGCCGATGTGGAGCAGGTGCGACTCACGACGCTCCTTTCCGGCGAATACGACAACTGCAACGCGATTCTGACCTTCCACGCCGGCGCGGGCGGCACCGAGGCGCAGGACTGGGCGCAGATGCTCTACCGCATGTATATGCAGTGGGCGAACAAGCACGGCTTTGAATTCGAGATGCTCGACTATCTCGACGGCGACGAGGCCGGTCTCAAGAGCGCGACGGTCATGGTCAAGGGTGAGAACGCCTACGGCTATCTGAAGGGCGAAAACGGCGTGCACCGCTTAGTGCGCATTTCCCCGTTCGACGCGAACGCCCGCCGCCAGACGAGCTTTGCAGCCCTCGAGGTCATGCCTGAGCTGCCCGACGACATTGAGGTCGAAATTCGTCCCGAGGATATTGAAATGCAGGTCTACCGTGCGTCCGGCGCCGGCGGCCAGCACGTCAACAAGACGAGCTCTGCCGTTCGACTCATCCACAAGCCCACGGGCATCGTCACCGCCTGCCAGACCCAGCGCTCGCAGTTCCAGAACCGCGACTACGCCATGCAGATGCTCAAATCCAAGCTCATGGAACTCAAAATTCAGCAGCACGCGGAGAAGATCTCCGACATCAAGGGCGTGCAGCTCAAGATCGAATGGGGCAGCCAGATCCGCTCCTACGTCTTCATGCCCTACCAGCTTGTCAAGGACACGCGCACCGACTACGAGACCGGCAACATCCAGGCGGTCATGGACGGCGACCTCGACGGCTTCATCAACGCGTATCTCACCAAGTCTGCGAACGGGGAGCTGAAAAAGTAATTCAAAAATGCACTGCGGTGCATTTTTGATTTGGGTTTTGCCGAGCGCTGCGTCGCACTCACTCCGTTCGCACGCTTGCGCTCTAAGGGGTATTTTTTCCAACGCACATGTCGTTGGAAAAAATGATTTGATTTTGATTCCGGCGCGGCAAGCGCCGGAATTTTATATGTCGGAACGAAAAAGGTAAACAGGGAGGAAACATGGCAGAAAATACCAGAGAAAACAAGATGGGCACGATGCCCATCGGCAAGCTGCTGGCCAACATGGCGGGGCCCGTGATGATATCGATGCTCTTTCAGGCGCTCTACAACATTGTCGACAGCGTGTTCGTCGCGCGGCTCAGTCAGGACGCAATGAACGCCGTATCGCTCGCTTTTCCGCTGCAAACGCTGTGCATCGCGTTCGCCGTGGGCACGGGCGTCGGTATGAACGCGCTGCTCGCGCGTTCGCTGGGTGAAAAGAACATGCAGGCGGTCGACCGCGCCGCGGGCACGGGACTTTTCCTGACGCTCTGCACCGCCGCCGTCTTTGCTGTCCTCGGCTTTTCGCTCGCCACGCCGTTTTTCCGCTTTCAGACGGAGAATGCGCAGATCATCGCCTACGGCAGCGACTATGTGATGATCTGCATCGGCGGCTCGCTCGGACTGTTCCTGCAAATTTACGGCGAGCGCCTGCTCCAGTCCACGGGGCGGACGGACCTTTCGATGATCTCGCAGATCGCGGGCGCGGTGTGCAACATCGTGCTCGACCCGATTTTGATTTTCGGCCTTCTGGGCTTTCCCCGCATGGAGGTCGCGGGCGCGGCGGTCGCCACGATCGTCGGCCAGTTCGTCGGCGCGGGCCTCGGCCTTTTTCTGAACCTCAAGAAAAATCCCGAGGTGCAGATCCACCTCAAGGACATCCGTCCCCACCGCGCGACGGTGGCGGACATCTACGCCATCGGCATTCCGTCGATCATCATGCAGTCCATCGGCTCGGTGATGATGTTCGGCATGAACAAAATTCTCATCTCGTTCACCGAGGCGGCGACCGCGGTGTTCGGTGCTTACTTCAAGCTCCAGAGCTTCATCTTCATGCCGTGCTTCGGCCTCAACAACGCGATGGTGCCCATCGTGTCGTACAACTACGGCGCGCAGAAATTCGACCGCGTGCGCAAGACCGTCCGCCTGACAGTCTTCACGGCCATCGGCATCATGTGCGTCGGCTGTGCGCTCTTCGAGCTCATCCCCGAAACGCTGCTGGGGATGTTCTCGCCGACGGACGAAATGCTCTCCATCGGCCGTGTTGCGCTGCGCATCATCGGCGTGCACTTCCCGCTCGCGGGCTTCAGCATCATCGCGGGCAGCGCGTGTCAGGCGCTCGGCAAGCCCATCTACGCGCTCATCAATTCCGTCTGCCGCCAGATCGTCGTGCTGCTGCCGGCGGCGTATCTGCTCTCGCTCACGGGGCGGCTCGAGCTTGTGTGGCTCGCCTTCCCGATCGCGGAAGTCGTGAGCGTCATCCTGAACGCCACGTTCCTGCGGCTTACGTATCGCGTCTCGCTCGAGAGAAAATAATTTTGCCTGCGCGCAGACGCAGATCGGGGAGAGCCTCTTATTATAGAAGAGGCTCTCCCCTTTTATAAACGCTCCGCACGGCGGTTCAAATTTTTTCTTTTGACAGACCGCACAGACGCGGGTAAAATACATTTGATAAGCTACACTTGATAAATTGTTTTCGCAGGAGAACCTATGAAAAGACAACTTGCAGCGCTGCTGCTGACGATTTTTGCCCTGTCCCTCACTGCCTGCGGCGAAACGGCTACCGAGAGCGAGACGCGCACGGTGTACGCGATGGACACGGTGATGAACCTGACGGTTTACGGCGAGAACGCCGCTGCCGCGCTGGAGAGCGCGGAAAAGGAACTGCACACGTTGGACGAAGCCGTCCTCTCGCGCACGGCGGAGGGCAGCGAGCTCTATGCGCTCAACGCATCGAACGGTGAGACGGTCGAATGCGGCGCGGATGATATCTTACCCGCGCTGATCGAAACGGCGCTGACGATCTCTGACGCGACGGAAGGTGCATTCGACCCGACGCTCGCCCCTGTGCTCGACGCGTGGGGATTTACGAAGGACGAGCGCCGTGTGCCGTCCGCAGACGAGCTCAAAGAATTGCTGAGTCATACGGGCTGCGGCAAGGTCGCGCTCGAAAAAACGGCGGACGGCTGGACGGTCACGCTTTTGGACGGCGCGCAGCTCGACCTCGGCGGCATCGCCAAGGGCTACGCGGCGGATCTTCTGCGCGCGCAGCTTGAAAAGGAGGGCGTCACGTCCGCGACACTCGACCTCGGCGGTGATGTGTTCGTCATGGGGCGAAAGACCGACGGCAGCGATTGGCGCATCGCCGTCAAGGACCCTGCGGACACGGAGAGCTACCTTGGCGTCGTATCGGCGGCGGATAAGTTCATCGTGACCTCCGGTGTGTACGAGCGCTATTTTGAAGAAAACGGCGTGCGATATCACCATATCCTCGACCCCAAGACCGGCTGCCCCGCGGAAAGCGGGCTCGTCAGCGTGACCGTGCTGTGCGAGAACGGCGCGTGGGCGGACGCGCTCTCGACGGCATGCTTCGTCCTTGGCCCCGACGGCGCGCTTGCGCTGCGCGACGATCTTGCCGACCAGGGGACGGATTTCGAACTCATTTTAGCCACCGACGATGGCCGCGTGCTCTACACCGACGGCCTTGCCGACGCCTTCACGCCGAACGACGAAAGCGGGTACACGTATGAAGCGCTCGCCTAAGCTGAAGCCGACGAAGTGGGACGCGCTCGTCGTGCTCGCGGTGCTGCTGCTCACGCTCGGGCTCGCCGCAAGGCCGTATTTCGCGGCGAAATCGGCGGGCGAGCTGACGATCAGCATCGCCATCGACGGCGAGACCGTCGAGCGCTGCGCACTCAGCAATTATGAAGGCGGCACGTATGAGAGCCGCGGCTACACGCTCACCGTCGCTGTGGAAAACGGTGCGGTGCGCGTGAGCGAAAGCGACTGCCCGAATCAGGACTGCGTGCACTCCGGCGCGATCTCGCGCGCGGGACAGAGCATCGTCTGCCTGCCCGCCCGCGTGGCCGTCACGCTCGAGGGCGCGGCGTCCGACTACGATCTGATCGCGGGGTGAGCGCATGAAGATCAAAACAAGAGAGCTGACGCTCTGCGCGGTGCTCGCGGCGCTGGCGCTGGCGCTTTCCTATATGGAATCGTTTTTCCCGCTCGCGCTCATTGTGCCGCTGCCGGGCGTCAAGCTCGGCCTTGCCAATATCGTCACGCTCTACGCGCTCTATGCCATCGGATTTCCGAGTGCGCTCGCCATCCTGCTCGTGCGCTGCACGCTCGGCGCGCTGTTCGCGGGGAATGCCTCGGCGCTTTTATTCTCGCTGCTCGGCGGGCTGTCGGCGCTTTTGGTGATGGCGCTTTTGAGCGGGGCGAAAAAGCTCAGCATTTTCGGCGTCTCGATCGCGGGCGCGGCGGCGCACAACTGCGGGCAGGTCTGCGCCGCGCTCATCACGCTCGGCTCGACCGCGCCGCTCTACTATCTGCCGTTTTTGCTGCTGGTGTCGCTCTTCACGGGCGCGCTCAGCGGCCTGATCACTGCATTCTTGTTCCGCGCAATGGCGCACACGCCCTACGGAACGAAGGGAGAGAATCAACATGGATAAAAAGGACGAGATCATTCTCCAGCAGCTCGACGTCATCCGCACGATGACGCAGAACAACTTAAACCGCATGGGCAGCGACTTCTGGGGCGCGCCGCTGACGCCGGACGCGCCGAAATCCGCCGTCCCGAAGGAAGCTGCGCCCAAAGCAAACGCGCCGAAGAGCGCGGACGGCGCAAAGCCGAACAAGCCCGCCGCCTCCACCGGCGCGGACGAGAAAAAGGAAGAGGAAGCGCCGCTTCCCCCGCCCGAGAAGATCGAGGACCTTAAAAAAGAACTCGACACCTACATCGGCCTTGTCGAGGTCAAGCGCGAGGTGAATAACCTCATCAACATGGCGACTGTCTTCAAGCGGCGCGAGGAGACGGGGCTTCCGAACGCGGACTTCTCGCTCCACATGGTCTTCACCGGCAACCCCGGTACAGGTAAGACGATGATCGCGCGTTTGATGGCGCGCGTCTACCGCTCACTCGGGATCCTTTCCAAGGGTCAGCTTGTCGAGGTCGACCGCAGCGGGCTCGTCGCGGGCTACGTCGGTCAGACGGGCATCAAGACGAGCAAGGTCATCGAAAAGGCGCTCGGCGGCGTGCTGTTTATCGACGAGGCCTACGCACTCAACGGCAAGGGCGACAACGACTTCGGTCAGGAGGCCATCGACACGCTGCTCAAGGCGATGGAGGATCACCGCGACGACCTCGTCGTGATCGTCGCGGGCTACGATGGCTTGATGGAAAAGTTCATCCAATCGAACCCCGGCCTTGAGTCCCGCTTCAACCGCTACCTGCACTTTGACGACTACACGCTCGACGAGATGCTCGAGATTTTCAAAATGCAGTGCCGCAAGTCGCAGTACACCCTCTCTCCTGACGCCGAGCAGGACGTCAAGGACTTCATCTACGATGAGAACGCCGACGGTGTGACGTTCGGCAACGCGCGCGGCGTGCGCAACCTCTTCGAGCAGATCTTGACCGCGCAGGCCAACCGCCTCGCGAAGATGGAGAGCTTTACAAAGGATGATTTGATGACCCTCACGCGCGACGATGTCCTCCACGCCCGCGGCATGGAAGACAACACGACCGTCGCCGAGCTCGAAGCAAAAGCAGCAGAAAAAAAGGACGAATAAAAAAGGAAGGACGCGCAGCGTCCTTCCTTTTTTATTTCGTTGTTACGCTTTCTTGGCGGCGGGCTCTTCCTTCGGCTTATCCTTGGGGACGACGCGCTTTTCAGGCGTCACGCGGCCCTCGTCCACCGCGACCATGTGCTCAAGCAGGCGGACGACCATGTTGGAGTAGCCCCATTCGTTGTCGTACCACGCGATCAGCTTGACAAAGTCGTTGTCGAGCATGATGCCGGCGGTCTCGTCGAAGATGCAGGGGCAGGAATTGCCGATCAGGTCCGTGGAGACGACCTGGTCCGCGGTGTAGCCGATGATGCCCTTCATATAGGTCTCACTGGCGTGGCGGATGGCGTAGCAGATATCGGCGTAGGTGGTCTTGACCTTGAGGTGGGCGGTCAGGTCAACGACGGAGACGTCCGCCGTGGGGACGCGGAAGCTCATGCCGGTCATCTTGCCGTAGAGCTCGGGGATGACGCGGCCGACGGCCTTGGCGGCACCCGTGGAGGAGGGGATGATATTGTTGAGAATGGAGCGGCCCGTGCGCCAATCGCTGCCGCCGCGGGAGTCGACCGCCTTCTGCTTGGCGGTGGCGGCGTGGATGGTGGACATGAGCGCCTGCTCGATGCCGAACTCGTCGTTGACGACCTTGGCAAGGGGTGCTAAGCAGTTGGTGGTGCAAGAGGCGTTGGAGACGACCTTCATGTCGGAATGGAGCAGCATGTGGTTCACGCCCATGACGAACGTGGGGGTGACCTCATCCTTGCCGGGCGCGGTCAGGATGACCTTCTTCGCGCCGCCCTTGAAGTGGCGGGAGGCCTTCTCGGTGGTGTTGTAAGCGCCGGTGGACTCGATGATGTACTCCGCGCCGCAGCTGGACCAGGGGATCATCGCCGCGTCGGACTCGCTGAAGACCTGAATGGTGTGACCGTTGACGATCAGGTTCTTGTCCTTGTGCTCCACCGTGCCGTTGAACTGACGGAACACGGAATCGTATTTGATCATATAGACCATGTAATCCAGATCCGCTTTGCGCAGGTTGATACCGCAGATGTCGAACTGCTCCGGATGCTCGATCATGATGCGCAGCACGACGCGGCCGATGCGGCCGAAGCCGTTGATGCCCACTTTGATAGCCATAATGATAATCCTCCACAGAAAATGTGATCGTATTGTTCGGAGCTCGCGCCCCGTCATTGCAGAATCATTATATCATGGCGTATTTTTTTGTCTTCCCCTTTTCGGGAAAAAGGTAGCTGAACTTTGTTGTACAAATATGTGCAAAACAGACAAAAACAGCGAAAAACATTTGTCTAACTTCTCCAAATATTCCATACATTTGAAACATTCGAAGCATCCGTTCGTGCAAAAAATTGCACTTTATCGCACTAAAATGACAGCAAACTTGCAAAACGAAAACGACCCTCTTTGAGGGCCGTTTTACTTCAGTCTAAATTCAGTGGAGGCGCA
>ENA-UERX01001350-UERX01001350.1-human-gut-metagenome-genome-assembly--contig:-NODE-1350-length-15235-cov-4.435084_pt1 | contig 15235 bp, 11 predicted proteins | sample MGYA00242992_ERZ507993 | MGnify/ENA primary metagenome ERZ507993 (study PRJEB26167, sample SAMN06115487) | human gut metagenome | host: Homo sapiens | place: China:Chongqing | collected 2015-04-10... | reverse complement strand
GATGAGCACGATGAACATCAGCACCATCGACACAAAGTACAGCGCCTGCGACACGCCCTGCACACGGATCAGCGAGCTCAGGAGGCTCACGACCAGCTCAAGGATCACGAGCGCCCAGTTCAGCGCGTCTACGCCGTTGCGGCCATACATAAAGCGGTAAAGGGCATCGCGGAATTTGTTCACAAAAAACACTCCTAAAATCTTGATGCTGCCATTCTACACGCTTTTTGAACCCCCGTAAAGGCGTTTGAACAAAAGTTTACAGAATGGAAAAGAGTAGACGCAAACCGCCCGACGGAGTCGGGCGGTTTGCAGGGGGCAAGGGGGCTGCCCCCCCCGTCGTCCGCTCCCCAGGGGGGCAAGGGGGCCCGCCCCCCAAAACGCCTCGCAGAGTTTCGCCGCAAGCGGCGAAATAAATTCAAATCATTTTCCGCCGCGACCGAAGGTGAATTGCCGCAAAGCGGCAAGAGAAGCCGCCCTGGGGCGTGTGCGTCAGGATTTACACTTCTCGCTCCGCAAACGTGCGCGCCTACGGCGCGTGCGCTGCCGCGGAGCGCAAAAAGCTAAAACGAAAGCCCCGCTGAGCGGGGCTTTCGTTTTAAGCATTAAAGTCCGTTGGTGTAACGATACAGGAACGTCACGGCCTCGGCGCGGTTGCAAGAAGCATACGGGGAGAACGTCGTGGCGCTGGTGCCGGTGGTGATACCCTTACCGACGGCCCAGAGGATGGCGTTGTAGTAGCTCGCCTCGCTCGTGGCGCCCACATCCTTGAACGGATTGGAGTAGTAGCCGCTGGGCTGGCCCGCGTAGCGGTACAGGAAGGTCACGATCTGGGCACGGGTGCAGACCTGATCGGGGGAGAACGCCGTGGCGCTGGTGCCGGAGGTGATGCCCTTCTGGCTGGCCCACAGGATGGCCTTGTAGTAGCTCGAGTGCGTGACGGCGTTGACATCACGGAACGGGTTGCGGGTGATGGTCGGCTCCGGGCTGCCGGCGGCGCGCCACAGGAACGTCACGATCTCGGCGCGGGTGCAGGACTTGTACGGGGAGAAGGTGGTGCTGGACGTGCCGTTGGTGATGTTCTTGCCGACGGCCCACTTGACGGAGTTGTAGAAGTAGTCGGTGGTCTTGACGTCGATGAAGTTCATCGTCTGGCCGATCTTGATGGCCACGGTGCCGGTGAGCTGGCGGGTGCCGGTGCCGGTCGTGCCGTAGCGGGCGTAGATGGTGAACGGGATGTAGACGGTCTCGCCGGTCTTGGCGTAACGGCTGGCGAGGAACGCGACGTCGCTGAGCGCGTTCTGGCTGGCGGTGGCGTTGTAGTAGAACTTGTCAGTCGTCTTGACGGAGCCGCCGTAGTTGTAGCCGTTGTAGTAGGTGTAGAGCGAGCCCTCGTTGACGGCGGAGACGGCGCTCTGGTCAAAGGTCACGTAGTCGATGGTGTAGTTGCTGGTGTAGCCCTTGGTGGAGCGCAGGTAGCTGAGGAAGTCGCTCTCGTCGAAGCGGACGCTGTCGCCCTGAGAGACGGTGTACTTGATGTCCTCGCGCACGAGGTTGACGACGACGCTGCCGGAGTACGGCACGGTCGTGCCGTGGCTCGTGGAGGAGCTGGAATAGCGGGTCGCGTACAGGGTGAAGTTCAGCGTGATGGTCTTCGCGGTGGTCTTGGCGTTGGGGACGAACGTCACGCTATCGAGGTTGGTGACCTTGGTGCGGGTGTTGAACGCGCCGGAGGAATTGCTGGTGGACATGGCGGTGCCGCCATAGTACAGCGTGCCCTGCGCGGTGGTGGGCAGGGAGAAGGTCACATAATCGAAGGTGACATAGGGATAGGACTTGGTCTTGCTGGCGTCGCCGCGGGCCTCAGCGACCTCGTTCATGAAGTCGGTGAAGTCGCTCTGCGCGAACTGGACGGTCTCACCGGCCACGCCGTTGTAGTTGATGTTGTAGTTCTTCTGGTAGACGGTGAGCTGACCGCAATAGTAACTACCATAGGAATCCTTGGTAACGAGCCACAGCGTGCACTTGCCGCCCACAAAGTTGGCGTCAGTCAGATAGTAGAGGGTGCTGCCATAATACTGCGTACCGGTCAGCGTCCAGTTCGGCTCGGTCGTCTGATTGGGCGTGCCGAGAACGTAATAGCTAGAGTAACCGCTGGGAACCTGAACATAATAGCGGTAGGTGTTGCCATAGGCGACCGGCTCGGGATACTGGTCTTCATAGGTGGTCGCCTGCGGCTTAACGGCAACAGTGAAGGTGATGGGGTAAGTGCCGTTGGAATACGTGCTGACCGTACCGGTGAAGGTCGCCGTACCGAACGTGCCGCCGGTGACATAATAGGTCGTGGAGCCATAGGAGGGCTGCGTCACGGTGCAGTTGCTCTTAGCGGCAACATAGCTGATGCCGGTAATGCTGGCTGCGGAGCCAGTGATACCAGCCGAAGCAAGCGCATGGCTTGCATACAGTCTGAGTGTGGCCGTGTCATAAGGCGTGGCCGCACCAGCCTGAATGGAGGTCGGGATGGTGTAAGAAGGAGCGCGGTTGTAGATGGTGTAGAGAAGTTCGTAATCCTTGCCCTGATAAGTGATCGTAACCGTAATAGTTGCCTGACCGGCAGTGCTACTGGCGGTCACTTTACCGTTGCTGTCAACAGAGGCAACGCTTGTGTTAGAAGACTTATAAGCGAGGGTATATCCACTCGTCACATCAGCAACGCCGTTTCCTTTCAGATAAGGGTCAGGAATTTTAGTCCATTCCTTCTGATTGCTGCTGCCATAAACAAGGATTTTGCTGGAATCGGAGGTCGTTTTATTATAAGCAGGGGTATATTTATCTTGCGTGACAGTGAGATCGGTCGTACCTGCAACAGAAGATGCACTGCCTTCCTTGGCAACACAATTCACAACATAGTGTTTGCTGCTTGCATTTGCCGCGGGCGCCTTGATTTTCCAAGTGTTGTTCTTCTGCTCAATAACAGTAACGCTAACGGGATTACCATCAAGCGTAACAGACCAATCGTAGCCAACGTAGGAGCTGGAGGCATTAACATTGCCGGAAGCGGTGTAAGTCAGCGTCTGGCCATTTACGACATTTGCAGGAGAAGCACTGACAGTCGGCGCAGTCAAAGCGGTCATTGTCACAGTGACAGTGACAGTCTTATCCTCACTGCTGCCAGCGGATGTAACCTTCACAGGAACAGCAACAGTTGAACTGGGAGCTTCAGTCGGCTTATTAAAAGAGGAGTCAATAGAAGCTGTATAGTTCGCCTTTGCAGCTACATTCCAAGTCGCATTAGCAAGCTCAGATGCGGTGTAATATACGGTGGCGGCGTTGCTGGTAACGGCATAGCTTCTGCCGCCAAAGCTGATGGAAGCAATACCCTTGTCACGGTCGGTAACATTGACGGTGCAAGAAACGGTTTCTTCAGCGTTCTTTGTGGAATTGTCTGTAGTATCGGTATAGGTATATGCTACTTTGCACGTAATTGTAGTGGTACCTTCGGCAACCGCAGTGATGGTTCCGGTTGAGTTGTTCCCGCTAATAGTTGCAACACTGGTATTCGAGGATTGCCAAGTATAAGGAGTGCCTGACGTTGCAACAGTACAAGTTGCATTTCCCACTTTAGCATTTGTGGTTGTTACAGTGAGCGTATTGCCAGCATTTGCGCCCTTTTCAAGCGTAAGCGTTGATGCACTAATCGTTGTGCCTGTCGCCGCCGCAGGTGTAACTACATCTGCCCTTGCAGGCACGACGACGAGGCTCAGGACCAATGTCAGAGCCAATAGCAAGGAGAGAAATTTCTTCATGTGCTCTTCATCCTTTCGTGTTTGTTGTTGTCGGCCCTGCGCGCACAGAGCCTTTCTCATACATCGGCATTTTACCATGCCGCAGGGAATAAGGGAACAGGAAAATGGAAAATTCATAAATTCTTTATCTTCCCTCTTCGCCCAGTTTCCCTTTGCTTCCTTAATTAGACGCAAGAAACGTCTGTTTTGTTTCACAAAACCCGAAAATTTCCCAAAAATTTTTTACGCCGCGAAAAACCGCACATACACGAACACCCCCAGAGCGATCTGCGCGAGTAAGATCGCGGGGATGCCGAACCGGAAGTACCAGTGCCGCGTCTTGTGGTGAAAGACCCTCATTGCGAAAAGAGCACCCGCGCTGCCGAGCAGCAGCGCGAGTGCAAATAGAGTCTTTTCGGGCACGCGCCGCGCGCCCTGAATTTTGGCGCGGCGCTTGTCTGCGCCGTAGACGCAGAAAGTAATTAGATTGATCGCGGCGAGATAGATGACAAAATATCTCACTTTTCGAGCTTGCTGAGCTCCACGGCCGCCGCCGCGCCGAGGCGCGCGTTGTTGAACACGAGCTGGATGTTGGAATCCAGGCTGTCGCCGCCGGTCAGGTCCTTGATCTTGGCGAGCAGATAAGGCGTCGTGGCCTTGCCGTGAATGCCGTCCTTCTTCGCGTCCTCCACGGCCTCGGCAATGGCCTTGTCGATGACTTCCTTGTCCATGGAGTACTCTTCGGGGATCGGGTTCGTGACGAGTAAGCCGCCGCGCAGACCCAGCTCGCGCTTGACGTGGAACGCCTTGGCCAGCTGCTCCGGCGTGTCGAGCTCGTAGTCGACGCCAAAGCCGGACTTGCGCGTGTAGAACGCAGGCAGCTCGCTCGTGCCGTAGCCGATGACGGTCACGCCGTGGGTCTCGAGATATTCAAGCGTCAGGCCGAGGTCGAGGATGGACTTCGCGCCCGCGCACACGACCATGACGGAGGTGTTGGCCAGCTCTTCAAGGTCAGCGGAGATGTCGAACGTCTCCTGCGCGCCGCGGTGCACGCCGCCGATGCCGCCGGTGGCGAACACGCGGATGCCCGCCATGTCGGCGATCATCATCGTGGTGGTGACGGTGCACGCGCCGTCCTTGCCCTGCGCGACGAGCACGGGCAGGTCGCGGCGGGAAGCCTTCGGGATGCCCGCGCCGGTGCGGCCGAGGTAGTCGATCTCTTCCTTGGAAAGGCCCGCCTTGAGCCGTCCGCCGATGATGGCGATGGTCGCGGGGACCGCGCCGCATTCGCGGATGATGCTCTCGACCTTGAGGGCGGTCTCCACGTTCTGGGGATAGGGCATGCCGTGGGAAATGATGGTGGATTCGAGCGCCACGACGGGCTTACCGGCGGCAAGGGCCTCGGCAACCTCGGGGGCGATATCCAGATACTTGTTCATAGTTAAAAATCCTCCTGTAAAGTAATAGGTGAAAGTTTCACGTTTACCTTTTGAGGTAAGATTGCATCATAACATACAACTTGCCAAAAGTCAACACAAAGCGGGGCTTGAATTTGCACGGGAAGTGGCATATAATACCTCTATTATCCCGTGAAAACCCACAAAAGGAAGGAAAATTATTATGGAACGAGTGAGAATTGCCGCGCTCTTCGCCGACAAAGAGCAGTACGGCGGCGCAAGCGTCACCGTATGCGGCTGGGCGAAGACCATCCGCGATATGAAGACCTTCGGATTCATCGAGCTGAACGACGGCTCGTGCTTCCGCAATTTGCAGGTCGTGATGGATGCGAATTCTCTTTCTAATTATAAGGAGATCGCCGCGCAGAACGTGGGCGCCGCGCTCATCGTGCGCGGCACCGTCGTGCTGACGCCCGAGGCCAAGCAGCCGCTCGAAGTCAAGGCAACAGAGATCGAGGTCGAGGGCGTGTCCTCCCCCGACTATCCCCTGCAGAAAAAGCGCCACAGCGTCGAATATCTGCGCACCATTCAGCATCTGCGCCCGCGCACGAACCTCTTCTCGGCGGCTTTCCGCGTGAGAAGCGCGGCGGCCTACGCCGTGCACGAGTTCTTCCAGAGCCGCGGCTTCGTCTACGTCAACACCCCCATCATCACCGGCTCTGACTGCGAGGGCGCGGGCGAGATGTTCCAGGTCACGACGCTGGATCTGGAGAACCCGCCGAGAACGCCCGACGGCAAGGTCGATTACAGCAAGGACTTTTTCGGCAAGAAGACGAGCCTGACCGTCTCCGGCCAGCTCAACGCCGAAAACTTCGCTATGGCGTTCGGTGACGTTTACACCTTCGGCCCCACGTTCCGCGCCGAGAATTCCAACACCGCGCGCCACGCCGCCGAGTTCTGGATGATCGAGCCGGAGATGGCGTTCTGCGACCTCGACGGCGACCTTGAGGTCATGGAGGCGATGGTCAAGCATATCATCCGCCGCGTGATGGAGCGCTGCCCGGATGATCTCGCGTTTTTCAACAGCTTTGTCGACAAGGGCCTTCTTGAGCGTCTCCAGCACGTCGAGAGTTCCGACTTTGGCCGTGTGACGTATACCGAGGCCGTCAAGCTCTTAAAGGAGAGCGGCCAGAAATTCGACTACCCCGTCGAGTGGGGCATCGACCTGCAGACTGAGCATGAGCGTTACCTCACCGAGCAGATCTTCAAGCGCCCCGTGTTCGTCACGGACTATCCGCAGGAGATCAAGGCGTTCTATATGCGCCTCAACGACGACGGCAAGACCGTCGCCGCGGCGGACTGCCTCGTTCCGGGCATCGGCGAGATCATCGGCGGCAGCCAGCGCGAGGAGCGCATCGAGCTGCTCGAAAAGCGCATCCGCGAGCTCGGCATGAATCCCGAGGACTACTGGTGGTACTGCGACCTGCGCCGCTACGGCTCCTGCCGTCACGCGGGCTTCGGCCTCGGCTTCGAGCGCATGGTGATGTATTTAACGGGCATCGGCAACATCCGCGACGTGGAGCTGCATCCGAGAACGGTGGGCAACGCAGACTTTTAATTCTTCAAAAAACAAGGGACACGAAAACCGTGTCCCTTGTTTTTTGAGAATTGCACTCCGCTTCGTGCCTTGCCGCCCAAAGGGCGGCTTCGACACGCGCGGAGCGAGAAGAGTTTTTTGGCACGCGCATGTCGCGCCAAAAAACGATTCGAAAGCATTTCGCGTCTGCGGATGCGAAAAGCTGTGACGCTTTAATTATTTGTGGTAAATAGTTACAAATGGGAACAAAAGCTCGAAAAGCGTAGTCAAAAGAAGTGAAGTCTGCTATAATGACCGCGCAGTTTTGAGAGAGGAGATTTTGACATGAAACACTTTTTTGCGCTGCTGCTCAGCGCGCTGATGGTGCTGTCGCTGCTGACTGCCTGCGGCGATAAGACGACGCCGTCCGACGGCGACGATCAGACCGTCACGGACGAGAATGGCGGCGACACCGACAACAATACTGACGATACAACTGACCCCTACGACGCCGTGCGCAGCTACTGGTCCGAGGATCAGCTCACGCAGGCCTGGGGGCCGGATCAGGTGGTGGAGCACCTCTTTTTCCACCCGATCATCGCCTATCCGCAGTGGGCCTTCCACGACTGCAATGCCAGTCAGGACCAGCGCTACGGCCTCGACGACTGGATGGTGACGGTCGACGAATACAACAAAATTTTGCAGTCCGTGTACGACAAGGGCTACATCTTAGTCGCGATGGAAGACGTCTGGAGCGAGGTGACGGACGAGTCCGGCACGCACATGGTGCGAAACACCCTGATGCTGCCCGAGGGCAAAAAGCCGCTCGTCATCAGCTTTGACGACGTGAACTACTACCCCTACATGCTCGACGAGGGCTTCACGAGCAAGCTCGTCGTCGGCGACGACGGCGAGATCTGGGCGCAGTGCACCGATCCGTACACAAATGAGACCTTTTTGACCAAGGAACTCGACGCGACGCCCATTCTCGACCAGTTTGTCTACGAGCACCCCGACTTTTCGCTGAACGGCGCGAAGGCCATCTTCTCGCTGACGGGCTATCAGGGGATACTCGGCTATCGCACGCAGGATGACCGCGACATCGCGGCAGATTCGCCCGACCGCCCCGCGTTCGATGCCTACCGCGCGAGCGAGATCGAGGCCGTCAAGCCCGTCATCGAGCGGCTCAAGGAAACGGGTTGGACGTTCGGCAGCCACACCTGGGGCCACATCCGCCTCGACACCAAGCCGCTCCAGACCGTCATCAACGACACCGAGCGCTGGGCGGACGAGGTCGGCTCGCTCGTCGGCCCCACGCAGATTTTGTTCTATCCGCACGGCGGCCGTCCCGACGGTGATGACTGGCACCAGACCGGCGAGCGCTTCCAGTACCTGCAAAGCCAGGGCTTCCGCATCTTCGCGAGCGTCGGCACGAGTTCGTTCAGCTATGTGAAGCCCGACATTTCCGCCGTCATCTGCGACCGTCTGCATCCGGACGGCACCACGCTGCGCCACGCGCGCAGCCGCTATCTGCAATTCTATAACGCCGAGGACATCATGGATACGCAAGTCCGTCCCGATCTCGGCGTAGACTGGTGAGGAGGCGTTTTTATGGCAACGTTAGAAGAACTCAAGGCGAAGGCCGTCGCCATGCTGGACATGGCGTATGTGCCGTATTCCCACTTTCCCGTGGGCGCGGCGCTCGAATGTGAGGACGGCGCGGTCTTCACCGGCTGCAACATCGAAAATTCGAGCTACGGCCTGACGAACTGTGCCGAGCGCACCGCGGCGTTCAAGGCCGTGAGCGAGGGGCACCGGCGCTTCAAGCGCATCGTCATCGCTGGGCGCAGCGACGACTACTGCTACCCCTGCGGTGCGTGCCGTCAGGTGCTCTACGAGTTCGGGCCAGACATGGAGGTCGTGTGCCTCAACAAAAAGGGCGAGGAGAAGCGCCTGCACATCAAGGAGCTGCTCCCCTACGGCTTCGACCAAACGTGGCTTGCAATCGACGAGAAATAACGAAAAAAGAGAGCGGCGTGCCGCTCTCTTTTTTTGCGCTTCAGTTGCTGCCCGAGGAAGAGGCTCCAATCGTCACCTCGCCGCCCATCGTTTCGATTGTAAGCTCGCTCACCGCGCCGCCGTCGAGCGCGGGCACAGAGTAGTGCGTCGCGTGGTCGTCGAGACAGGTGATGAGCGCTCCTTCGCGCTCGGTGAGCGCGGAGCGGAACGCGCCGCTTTTCGTTTCATAGTCGAGAGTAAAGCCGTCCTGCGCGGGAAGGGTCAGATAGATGCTGCCGCTCTCCGTTTCGGCATCAAGGCGCAGCGCACGCTCGGTAGCCAAAATCAGGTTGCCGCTAACGCTTTCGAAGTCCAGCGCGCCGAGCGCGCCGGCGATATCCACCTTGCCGCTCGCGGTTTCGATCTCGGCGCTCTCCGCATCGCCCGCCAGCTCGATCGCGCCGGAGAGCGTCGAAATATCGACCCTTGCCCACGTGCCGTCCACCACACCGGCATTGCCGCTCGTGGTCTCGATCTCCACCTCCGGGCAGTTCGCGCACATCACGCGCGCATCGCCGCTGAGCGTCGAAAGCTCGATCTTCTGCGCATCGGCGCTCACGTAGGCGTAGGCGTCCGTTGTTTCGACTTTTATCTCCTCAAAGTGACCGGCGCTGACCAGTTCCCTCGGAAGTCCCACGTCGAGGTGCTTTTCCCCGTCGTAGCTGCCGCGGTAAGCGTCGCCGAGGAAGCGGATGCGCAGCGTGTCGCCGTCGATCGCGCAGACCATCTTCTCGCTCTCGGCGAGCGGCGCGGTGGATTCCTCCTTCACGCTGATCTGCGCGCTCTGCTCGGCGGCATAGATGTTCACGCTGCCGCTGCGCCACGAGATGTCGATCTTGCGGATGTCTTCGCTCTCGCCGATGCTGAGCACCGCGCCCGGGTGGAGCTCTTCGCTCCCCTCCGCCTGCGTGCAGAAGGTGTAGGTCGCACTGCTGCCGTCCCAGAGCGCGTCGACGGCGAAAATGCCGTCGCTTTGCGGCAGTTCTGCGCGGAATGTGCCGTTATCCTGCCGCTGGGCGGTCACGGTCCCGGACGGCATGACGGTGCTGCCCCAGGCGTCGGACGGCCAGCAGCGGAGACTGACGGAATCAGGCGAATTATCGCCGAAATCGAGCGTTACGGTGTAGAAATAGGCGGCCGACACTGCAAAGGGCATTTCCAGTACAGGCGTGATGTCACGGGAGGTTTCGTCCAGCGGGTGCGCGCCGCAGGCAATGGCGGTCATGCTCTGTAGGCCCTGGGTGTAGGTCCAGTCGTAGCTGCTGCTTTTGAGGGTGACGCTGCAAGCGTTTGCGCTTGTCACCGTCAGTGTCGGCGGGGTTTGGCGCGCGGCCTCGTCTGCGCTTTTTTCGCCGCAGGCGGCGAGGGAAAGGGCCAGCGCGAGGGGGAGCAGGAGGGAAAGGAGGTTTTTCATCGGTCAGTCCTCGTTTCTTTCGGATACTTCTATAGACGTATGATAGCCGAAAAAGTTCCCGCGCACAACGGCGATCGCTGCACAAAACGCGGCAATTTGTTGTATCGTGAATTCTAATACCGGAGGCGGTACAGCTTTTTGCCGCGTTGTGTGCAACGATTCTTCATGATACGGCGTATCATGAAAAGGCAAATCATGCATCAGTGTTCCCGCGTTTGCAGGGGGGTGTGGGCTGCCTTTTCCAACATTATATTTTGGGGGAAAGCGCATGGACAAGACGACAAATTTCGACCTGCCGCAATGGGTCAAGGCGGATCAGATCAAGATGGACGACTTTAACGGGGCGTTTGCGAGCATCGACGCGGCGCTCAAGGCTGAGGGTGACGCGCGCAGCGAGGCCGACGGCACGGCGGCGGAGCGCATCACGGCATTGGCGCAGACGATCGCAAACGGTAAAATCTGCCGCATAAAATACGGCTCGTATACCGGCAACGGCACCTACGGCGCGGCGAACGCGGTCAGCATCGAGTGCGGGTTCTACCCGCTGCTGGTGATGGTGAGCAGCTCGAGCAGCAGCCACTACTGGGCGGTGCGCGGGTTCGACAAGTTCTACTACAACAACAACCGCGAAAACGAAATGACGTGGGGCGATACCGGCGTGAGCTGGTACTACCCGCAGGACGACCAGTATTATTCCCCGTCGGGCAACCAGATGAACGCAATCGACACGACCTATTACTATCTGGTGCTGGGCTACAGCAACGACGGAGAACAGGGAAACTGAATCAAGGCAAAAAACAGCCCCGAGGCAAAAGCCTCGGGGCTGAAACTCTACTTTAGGGGGAAAGATCCCTCAGAAGAGAAGTTTTTAGTTAGCGAACGACATGATCGAAGAGTAGGAACCGGCGGTGACCTTATAGGTACCAGCGCCGATCACGCCGCGCAGATCAATGGTGACAGAGGTAGCACCATCGCTGACAACCGTACCGGAGAAAGTGCCGACGGTGACATAGCCGTTGTCACGGAGCTGCTCGAGAGTGACGCTGTAAACATCACCCTTCTTAGCATCGTTGTTAGCGTTCAGAGACACCGTAGCGTCCTTGTTAGCGTTGAGGGCAACGCCGATAACAGTAGCGGCGTTGGGAACATCGACGCCACTCTTGACCTTGTCGTAGGCGTAAGCCTGCAGTGCCAGAGCGTTGAGCTGACCGTTGTTCTGGATAGAAACAAAGTAGTAGTTCTGGTCGGCAGGATTGCCCATCGTGCCAACAACCTTGGTCAGGTCGGTGACCACGCTGTAATACTTGTTAGCGCTATAGTCGTGATAGAGAGAATCAGCGAAGGTGTCACGATCAGAATAGTTATTCGCCACAGTGCCAGCAGCACCCTCAACGATGTTGATCGTGATGTCGCTATAGGTGTTATAGGCGGAGGAAAGCGGGTAGTTTGCATAACCCTTCAGCTGCTCACCGTCGGTGACGATGTGACCGCTCTTGACAACGCCATCCTCAAGAGTGACAACATAGAGCGTGTTGTTCACAGGATAGCCAGTCTGACCACTGATCCTCAGGGTGTTCTGCAGAGCGTCAAAGTTAGCGAACTTGACTTCGCCGGCAACGCCGTCAACATAGCCCTTGACGACCCACGTACCGTCGGCGAGGGTGTAAGCGCCCTGCTGACCGTCGAAGTAGAACAGGCTGGTGACCTTGGAGGTCGTGGTGGGAGCGATAACGTAGACGTAATCGGCAACGTTGTCGCCGTTCAAATCAACATAGTCAACTTCGCCCTTGGCATAGTTGTCGATGTTGGTGAAGCCGGTGATGGACTTAAAGGTATAGGGGTTAGCAGTGGTGTCAGCACCAGAACGAACCAGGAACACAGTATTGGAGTTGACAACGAGAGTACCAGTCGCGCCGCCATAGACCTGAGTGTTCTTGCTCACGGCAACATCGGCGAGATTGTAGAGCTTGGCGGCAGTACCGGTGGCAACTTCAACAGCGTCAAGAGTGCCGTTGGACTTGGTAGTGAACTGGAACAGGTGACCGTTCAGGATGCCATTGGTATCAGCAACCTTGTTGGTGTTGATGTAGGTGTCAACGTAGAAATACTTGTTCTGGTCGTCGGCCTTCATGACCAGTGCGTTGATACCAGTGCTGTGGGTAACATCACCGGACTTAACAGTCTTGGTAGCGGGGGTAGCGGGGGTGGCGGGGGTGGTGTGGACATAGGTCATCTTGCTGATGTCAACCTGAGCGGTGGTGCCGTCCATGTAGGTGACGTTGGCCTTTGCCACGCCGGAACCGTCAGTGGCGTTGCCAGCCCACCAGATGGAGTTGATCACACCGTAGCTGGTAGCAGCAGCGATCTCAACCGCACCGATCAGGTTGTTGTAGGAATCGAAGTACCAAGTGTACTTGGCATCCTTCTGAGCGGCCTGGTCGAGGTAGAACTTGGCAGCATCATCATAGACAGTACCCTCGACGTTGTGCTGCTGGGCGTTCCAGTAGATGACGCTCTGAGCGCCGTCAACAGAAGTGGCCTTGGAAACGATCTCGGCATACTGCTTGGTGTTGTTGAACACCTTGCCGCTGACAGTGGCGGAGTTGGTGGCATCGGTGAAAGCGTTGACGAGGACATACTCATCCTTGGCGTAGCCATAGTTGTTGTCGTAGTCCTTGAGCGTCAGAGCAGTGGTCTTGGGAGCGGTCTTAGAATCATAGACCTCGAGGGTGATGGTGGCAGGAGTCTTGACGTGACCCTGAGCATCATAGGTGATGTCAGCAACGTAGGTGACCTTGGCAAGGAAGGTGTCGATCATGACGATGGTATCGTCATAGATTTCGAACAGACGGCCCTGAGCACCCATCTTGGTCTTGGTGTCGGTCAGGTTGACGGTGTACTTGGTGCTGGCGGGCTGACCGTTGACAATCAGGGTGTAAGCGGTGTCGGCCTTCAGGCCAGCGTCGTGAGCGACATCGCACTCAGTAACAGCCTTGGTGTAGGTCAGGTCGGGCTTCTCAACGAAGGTAGTGGCCTTGTCGCCGGTGGTGTAGGTCCACTTGGTGGCGGGACGGCCCCACTTGTCGGAAGCAGCAGCGGAAGCGAGCTTGAAGTTCTTCTCGCCGAGGCTGTTGGTCTTGGTGCTGATGACCTTATCGGTCACATAGCCGAAGGCCGGGGTGTAGGTGACCTGAGCCTTCTGGATGCCCTGGAACAGGAGCTCAGCGACCAGCTCACGGGAAGCGGGAGCGTTCAGGTCGGTGGTCTTCGCCACGTTGTCCAGAACGCCGAGCTGCTGCGCGGTCTGCGCAACATGGAGCGCCCAGTCAGCGCCGGAGAACTCGTTGTTCTTGTCGTAGCCGACAGCGCGGAGGATCATGGCGAGGACTTCATAGCCGGTGACCTTGCCGGACGGCTTGAAGGTGCCATCGGGATAACCCTTGACGAGGGAGGCGTTGGCGCAGTAGCCGATGTAGCCCTGAGCCCAACCGGCACCAGCCATGTCGCTGAACTTGTTATAAGTGGCATAGAGGCCGGACTTATCGTTCTTGGCGACGTCGGCAGTGTAGATACGATAGATGATCGTAGCTACCTCAGCGCGGGTGATGTTGCCCTCGGGCTTGAAGGAACCATCCTCATAACCCTTGAACACACCCATGCCATTCAGAACGGCAACAGACTCAGCGTAATCATCGCTGATGCTCTTGTCATCCTTGAAGGCTGCGTTGGCGCTGACGGCCAGAGACAGAGTCATGACCAGAGCCAGCACCATTGCGAGTAACTTTTTCATAGATGTTACTCTCCTTTCATAAATTTCCATCCCCTTGGAGCGCTCCGGCAGCGAAAAGCGGGCATTTTGCTGTTCGCGGGCGAAAATGAAAGTTGACCGAAAAAGTTGCAAAACATTTCGATTTTCTTGCATTTTTGGCCGTTTTGCAGGAAAACGCGCGATTTTAGTTGCTATTGCATCCCCTTAGCGGCGCGGAAAAAGCCCGCTGCGCAAGGGCTTGCGGGCACGGCTGGTAGCGGTTTGGTAGCGATTTGCCGAAAACGGGATTTTGGCGGGGCGAAAAAAGGCTGATTTTGCAAGGGTTTGCGGGCGCGAAAGGTCGGGTAGCGGTTTGGTAGCGGTCCGCAGCTACCACGATTTTAGCACTCTCGGCACAAGAGTGCTAAAGTTAAAGATTTGTTCATCAAAAGATGTATTTTTGTTCACAGGGCGTGACTATACTCAAAATTGTTCCGAGGGGAACGAAAGAAATGTAAACCACGCGGGCTGCAAGAGCGGCTCGCCCGAATAGATTTGGAGGCTTTGTATTATGTTTGAACTGAGACCTTTTGAACGCAGAAACAATCACGTTGCGGCTTATGATCCCTGGGATCAGATGGAGCGCGCATTCTTCGGCGACGGCTCGTGGGGCCGCGGCCTGAGCGAGTTTAAGACCGATATTCAGGACAAGGGCGACAGCTACCTGCTGGAAGCTGATCTGCCGGGCTTCAAGAAAGAGGACATCCACGTCGATGTGGACGGCGACACGATGACCATCCGCGCCGAGCGCCACAGCGAGCACGAGGATCAGGACAAGAAGGGCAATTACGTCCGCGAGGCCGATCTGCCCGGCATGAAGAAGGAGGACATTGCCATCGACATCGACGGCGACAACCTGACCATCAAGGCCGAGCGCAGGAACGAGCACGAGGAGAAGGACAAGAGCTACGTCCGCTGCGAGCGCAGCTACGGCAGCTACCAGCGCGCGTTCGACATCAGCGGCGTCGAGGTCGCGGACATCTCCGCGCAGTACAATGACGGCGTGCTCAAGCTGAACATGCCGAAGAAGAGCGCGGTGGTGAACGCGAAGCAGATCGAGATTCAGTAAAGAACTTCAAAAAAGGCGGCGAAAGCCGCCTTTTTTGATTTTGGATTGCACGCCGCGGCAGCGCACGCGCCGTAGGCGCGCACGTTTGCGGCGTGAGAGGTGTTTTTTGTCACGCACACGCCCCAGGG
>ENA-UERX01001344-UERX01001344.1-human-gut-metagenome-genome-assembly--contig:-NODE-1344-length-15289-cov-4.214173_pt1 | contig 15289 bp, 9 predicted proteins | sample MGYA00242992_ERZ507993 | MGnify/ENA primary metagenome ERZ507993 (study PRJEB26167, sample SAMN06115487) | human gut metagenome | host: Homo sapiens | place: China:Chongqing | collected 2015-04-10... | reverse complement strand
CACGTGATGCAACCTGCTCAAACTCCATACCTACGAAGATGTTGGCAAGATCGCTGCCCGGGATAAACTGGATGTTCCCTATACTAGCGCACCTGCCAATAAGGGACAGGTTTATTTTGGCAGGTAACAACTGGGGCTTTGCGTTTTCCCAGATAAAACCTGCCAATATAAACCTGTCTCTTTTTGGCAGGTCGGTACAATAGACGGGATTAAGAATGACCGAGGGGGCCTTATGATTAAACTTGTGCTGACCGATATGGACGATACGCTGATTCCAGCCGGGCATGACGGCGCCAGCGACTACGCCATCGAGGGCATTCATGCCATGCAGGCGGCGGGTCTGCACTTTGGCCCGGTTTCGGGTCGCCAGCCCTCCGCGATGGGCTGGATGTTCCGCAATCGCGCCGAGTGCTTCTCGACCGGCGCGTTCTGCAACGGCCAGGTCATGTTTGTGGACGGCGAGGTGGTAGCCTCGCATGCGACCGATAGCGACGCACTCATGCGTTTGGCCGCCTATCTGGAAGAAGAAACCGACGATACCTATCTGAAGGTCTACAGCTTAGGCGATGACTTTTGGAATAACGATGCCTATTGTGTGACGAGCGACCCCGAGCGTGTGCGCCGCGCCATGGAGTCGGGCGGCAACGCATGGCTCAAGGGCGAAGAGGCCCCGTGCCGTCCTGTCGTCGATGACGCGTCGGTGTTCAAGGCGAATATCTGGAGTGCTCGTTCGCGTGAGGAGCTCGCGGAGCTCCGCGAGCGCGTTGCCGCTGAGGTGCCGGAACTCTCGCTTGTGTTTCCCGACAATCGTGTGCGCCTGTTCGACATTCTTCCAGCAGGTTGGGACAAGGGTTGCGCTGCGCTGGAGCTGGCGCGCGCTTTGGACCTGACGTCCGACGAGGTGGCCGTATTTGGCGATTCCGATAACGACCTGCCCATGATCGGTGCCGTCCCCAACTCCGTTGCAGTCGCCAATGCCAACGAGGCCGTCACGGCTGCCGCGCGCTGGCATATCGGCGCTGCGGCAGACGATGCGGTTGCCGGGGCTCTGCATCAGATTGCCGCCTGCGCCGCGACGGGGGAGATGCCGTCGTTTATGCGTCAGGCAGATGCGGCGGGTTCGGGTTTCGCGGACGTCTAGGGAGGCCATCATGAAGCTTCAACAGCTCAGGTATGTCGTCAAAGTTGCCGAATGCGGCAGCATCACCGAGGCCTCGCGCCGGCTCTTTGTGTCGCAGCCTTCGATTACCGCGTCGATCCGCGATCTCGAAAACGAGATGGGTGTGCACATCTTTGAGCGCACCAACAAGGGTGTCATTGTGTCCGAGGAGGGCGAGACCTTCTTGGGCTACGCGCGCCAGGTGCTCGATCAGGCGGATCTGCTCGAAGGCAAGTACAAGGGCGCGTCCGAGCAGGTGCCGCACTTTAGTGTGAGCTGCCAGCATTATTCCTTTGCCGTCAACGCGTTTGTCGATGTGATCCGTGAGTTCGATGCCGCGCGCTATGACTTTACCCTACGCGAGGAGCAGACCCACGAGATTATCGAGGATGTCGCGCACATGAAAAGCGAGCTGGGCATCCTGTATCTGTCCGAGCACAACCGCGAGGTTATCGAGCGCATGCTGGCGGCCAACGAGCTCGTGTTCGAAGGGCTCTTCTGTGCCACGCCGCATATCTTCGTCTGTGCCGACCATCCGCTGGCGGACCGCTCCAGCGTGACGCTCGAGGATCTGGAAGACTACCCGTTCCTGTCCTACGAGCAGGGCAGCTACAACTCGTTTTACTATTCCGAGGAGCTGACCTCGACGTTTGAGCGTCGCAAGAATATCCGCGTGCGCGACCGTGCGACGTTGTTCAATTTGGCCATGGGCCTCAACGGCTACACGGTGTGCTCGGGCGTGATTAGCCACGAACTCAACGGCCCCGGCATTATCTCGATTCCGCTCGATGTGGATGAGTACATGGAGATCGGCATCATCACGCGCAAGAACACGACGCTTACGCGCTACGGTCAAGCCTATATCGACGCGATCCGTCAGCATATCTAGACTGCTGCGTCCTGTACAGGTCAAATCTCTTCATGGCAGTCCCAACTGATATAGGAAGCATCTATATCAAACTGTTATAAACGTATATTTTACGATGGCTATATGAGCGCTCATACTCTGTCCCAGTAAAGCAACCAATGCAAAGGGAGATATCTATGAGCACTTCGATTCAACCGAACGCGCCGTTTCGTGCCGATATCGTCGGCAGTTTTCTTCGTCCGCAGGCCGTAAAGGATGCCCGCGCTGCCTATGCGGCAGGCACGCTTGATGCCGAGGGGCTTAAGGCCGTCGAGGATGAGGCTATTCGCGACCTGGTGGACAAGCAAAAGGCCGCTGGCCTGCAGGTGATTACCGATGGCGAGTTTCGTCGCAGTTACTGGCACCTCGACTTTATGTGGGGGCTCAACGGCATTGAACGCCGCACCTCGCGTACGGGCTATATGTTCCACGACGAGGAGACCACGGCTGACACCGCCGTGGTGACCGGCCCCATTGGCGGCAAGAATCATCCGTTCGTCGAGCATTTTAAGTTCGTCAAGGCGCTTGAGGGGGAGGGCCAGGTCGCGCGTCAGACCATTCCGGCGCCGATCCAGACGTTCTCGGAGGTTACGCTCGACCGCTGCGATGGCCAGCAGGAGAGTCTGCACGCCGTCTACAAGACCGACGAAGAGCTCGTCGATGCCATTGCCGCAGCATACCGCACCGTGATTGCTGACCTGTATGCCGCGGGCTGCCGCAACATCCAGTTTGATGACTGCACCTGGGGCATCTACTGCGATACCGATTTTGTTGCCAAAACCGGCATGAGCCCGGTCGACCTGCAAAAGGTAAGCGAGCTGGGCGTGGCGCTCAACAATGCCGCCATCGAGGGCAAGCCCGACGATCTGGTTATCAACACGCATGTATGCCGCGGCAACTACCACTCCACCTACGCTTTTGAGGGCGGCTACGACCCCATCGCGCCGTACCTGTTTGCGCATGAGGACGTTGACGCGTTCTATCTGGAGTTCGACACGCCCCGCGCCGGTGGTTTTGAGCCGCTCAAGTACGTTGCTCCCGGCAAGAAGGTCGTGCTGGGCTTGGTGACCACCAAGGCGGCAGAGCTCGAGAACGAGGATGCTATCGTCGAGCGCATCCGCGAGGCGGCAAAGTACGTGCCGCTCGAGAACCTGTATCTGTCTCCGCAGTGTGGCTTTGCCAGCTGCGAGATTGGCAATAAGCTGACCGAGGACGAGCAGTGGGCAAAGATTGCGCTGGTCAGGCGTATTGCCGAGCGCGTTTGGAAATAGCGCTAGCGTTTGCAGGTGGCGGCGCGTGCGAGGTACTGCATATCGCGTACAATGGTTCGGATCGTATCGTTCGGGCAGGTTATCCGATATGCCTGATCGCCCTTCCATTCGAAAGGACTTCCATGTCCCAGTCTTCGACGCCCGCCGTCACCGATGCCATCTACGATGCATCGTCGCTCGGCCGCCCGCGCATGTTTGTGTTGGGTTTGCAACACATGTTTGCGATGTTCGGAGCCACGGTGCTCGTGCCCGTGCTCACCGGCCTTTCCGTTTCGGCGACGCTTCTGTTCGCCGGCATCGGCACGCTGCTGTTTCATTTTCTATCGCGCGGTAAGGTGCCCGCGTTCCTGGGCTCCTCGTTTGCCTTTATCGCGGGTTATGCCGCCATTGCGCCCAACGGCGAGGCTGAGCTTTTGCCCTACGCTTGCCTGGGCGTAGCTTGTGCCGGCCTGCTCTATCCGGTGCTTGCGGCCCTGTTCCGCGCCTTTGGCGCCAAGCGTGTCATGCGTTTCTTCCCGCCGGTGGTGACTGGCCCCATCGTCATTTCCATCGGCTTGATCCTGGCAAGCTCTGCCATTGCTAACTGCCAGACCAGCTGGTTTGTTGCTGCTATTGCCGTTGCCGTGATCATCATCTGCAACATTTGGGGCCGCGGCATGGTCAAGATCGTGCCGATTCTGCTGGGCGTTGTGGTGAGCTATGCCGTTGCGGCCGCGCTGGGCGAGGTCGACTTCTCTGGCGTCGCAGCCGCCCCCTGGGTTGGCTTGCCCGTCGTGTGGGACAACACCGTGTTTGCGCTCTTTGGACCGCAGTTCGATAGCAGTCTTGCCACGACGGCCATTATCACCATCATGCCACTGGCCTTTGCGACCATGATCGAGCATATCGGTGATATCTCGGCTATCGGCTCCACCTGCGAGCGTAACTACATCGCCGATCCTGGCCTGCATCGCACGCTGCTTGGCGACGGCCTGGCGACCATTCTCGCATCGCTCTTTGGCGCTCCGGCTAACACCACCTATGGCGAGAACACCGGCGTGCTTGCCTTGACGCGTGTGTTCGACCCGCGTGTGATTCGCATTGCCGCCTGCTGCGCCATCGTGCTTTCGTTCTGCCCCAAGTTTGCTGCGGTGATTGCCGCCATGCCGGCATGCGTTATCGGCGGTGTGTCGCTCGTGCTCTACGGCATGATCAGCGCCGTTGGTGTACGTAACCTCATCGAGAACCAGGTTGATTTCCAGAACAACCGCAACGTGCTGGTGGCGGCTCTGGTGCTCGTGCTTTCGCTCGGCATTGCCTACAGTACCGCCGGTGCCATCGTGCTGGAGCTGGGCGGCGTGACGATTTCGCTTTCGGGCCTTGCCGTGGGCTCGCTGGTGGGCATTGTGCTCAACGCCATCCTGCCCGGTAACGACTTTGAGTTCGATACTTCCGAGCTTGAGGAGACTGCTGAATAGCAGCTGCGTTCAGCCAAATTAAAAATGGCGTCCATGCGTATGTACGCGTGGATGCCATTTTTAATGCGTCAGTATCCAGTGGATGCCGCGTGCCATGCGCAGGTCAGTTTGGGTAAAGTGATTGCCGGGGTTGAGCTCCAGCGTTGTTGGAATGTCACGCTCGATAAACAGCTCTTCCATCGCGCGCGTATCGTCGAGTACGTGCCGCATCATGCGGTTGGGCGTCTTGGTTTCCTTTTTGCCGAGTGACAGATAGACGGCGTCGGGCGTAGCTGTCATCGTGCGCTCGCGCGCGTAGTCGATAAAGCCGGGGAACCACAGCGACCCCGATGCACTCGCCGCGCGCTCAAAGACATCTGTTTGCCAAAGTGCCCACAGTGCAAAAAGACCCGCCAACGAGTAGCCGGCAACGCCGCGCCAGGTGGGCGGTTGCGGGAGCGATGATTCGGCCTCTGGGATTATCTGCTTCAACAACTCGTCAAGAAAACCAGCGGCCTGTCCACCAAAGGGCTCGGCATCGCGCACGGTACCGTCGCATACCCAGGGACTCAGCTCGCGATTCCAATCGAGCCCGCCAATGGCGACAAGGGTGAACGGTGGACAGCCGAGCTCTCGGCAGCGTTCATAAACCTCCGTGCCGTCGCCCATGACCACGGGAAGATAGATGACTGGTGCGCTTTCGGCATGCTGTGCATGAACGGTTATCTGCTTTTGATGCGCTTCCATGACGGGCTTCTCTCGGCGTTGTGATATCGACGGCCCCCATTGTCGCACGCCGGCTCATGCAGGTTGGGCTAGACCAAAGACAATCTCGTGCATACCCTGCGGACGCATATGGAAAACGCCACCGCCGGAGGGGAGCTCGGCGGTGGCGTTGTTAAACGGTGCTGGGACTCGGAGCCTTCGCGGGAGCTGCCATGTGCGCAGAGGCGTCTAAGAGCGCTTGCGGCTCGCCATGGTGCCTGCGGCGATAGCGGCTGTTCCCGCAAGGACGGTTGCCACGATGGCCGCACCCGAGGTGTCGCCGGTTGCCGCGAGCACGCCGGTAGTCTTGGCTTTCGTGATTGAAGCCGCAACGGCCTTGGTCGGCTTTGAGCCCTCAGGCTTGGGGTTCTGCTTGGACTCCGCGGGCTTGCTTTCTGCGGGCTTGGTCTCGTCGGGCTTGGGGTCTTCCGGCTTGGCTACCTCGGGAGGTGCGATGACCATGCTCTTGGCGACAGCTTCGTTATAGGGGGAGTCGATCACAGCGTCGCCCGTGCCGATGGCTTGGCCTGCCTCGTAGATGCCGTCACGGAGCTTGCGATAGTCAATGACCTTGCCGCCTTCGGGCGTCTGGATGGCGGCGTTCTCAATCTTGATGGTGCCGATTGCCTTGCCGTCAGCGCTCATGGCACGGGCAAAGATTGCCGCTGTATCTCCTTCGGCCGTTACCTTGCTGCGGATGATCGAGATGACTGCGGGTGTGACGCCCTCGCTGGTCTGGGCGATGATGCCGATGTTCTCGCCTTGGGGCTCGGGGCTCGTCTCGCCATCTTGGTTTTCGCTGTAGGGGATGGGGCCGTCGCCGTTCTCGACATAGCGGGCTATGGCCTTGACAACGGAGTCGCTGATGTAGATGTGGCCACCCTCCTCGTTGGGTCGATCGCTTCTGGTGGAGAATGCAGCCGAAACCTCGCCTTCCGCAAACGCGTCCACGGTGGAGCCGTTCTTGACGACGATATCGTCTGGGTAGGTGAAGAGGGCAATGGCGCTACCGTATCTGCCTTTACTTGCGCGGACTGTCACGTTTGCATGATCGAGGGTGATGCCCTTGTGGGCATAGACGCCATATTCAACACCGTTTACGTTGAGGGAGGCGTTTGTGGCTGCGAGGCTGCCCTTGGCCTCGACGGCAGCGTCTTTCTCGGAGCTTGCCTTGACCTGGCTGCCGTCCGAGATGTTGATATTGCCGCCGCTCCAAAGGGCCTCACCATCAGCTGAGCTTGCCTCGACCGTCCCGCCACCCTTGATGGTGAGGTCCTTGTCGGTTCCAATACCCTTGTCCTCGGTAGCCCTGGCGGTGACGGCTCCGCTGTCGTCAATCGTGATATTACCGTTTGCCCTGATGCCATCCGATGCACCCGTGGCGTTGACGTTGCCCGAACCTTTGATAGCGAGATCACCCCCGGCATTTATGGCGTCAAATCCAGTGCTCGTGGCGTTGACGGATCCGGCTCCGTCGATGTTGATATTACCCGTGGAGAGGATAGCGTCCTCAGTAGATGTCACGCTGAGCGTGCTGCCCGCGTCGCCTTGGATATTGAGCTCGGCGTTCTCGTTAGTGCCATGAGAAACGTTGATGCCTTCGATCCATTCGGCAGTGACGATGTTGGTCCCCGAGTAATTCACGTTGAGCTTGCCTGCGGCCTGGATCTCGCCGCCGTTATAGTTGTTGAGCTTCAAGTCGTCGGCGCCGTCCCACGACCAGGTACCGGCCTCGTCGCTCGCCGCGGTGTTGTACTTGTTGCCGCCGACCTTGACCCATTCCGCCGCGAGCGAGACGCTCGGCATGAGCAGCGAGCTCACCGTGAGCGCGCACACGGCGCCTACGACGATGCGGCGCGTCACGCGGCGCCAGCTGCCGTGCGCGAGTCCTATGCGACGGCGAACGTCGGGTTCGGCAACATGGGTTCCGGCGGTAGTGTCATTGCGTTTGGGGGTCGTGAACAAGGCTGCCATGGTTGCTCCCGTTCTCATAGGGCCTATACGGCTAGATTCAGCGTATCTGCTGGATGTTGCCGGCGGTAGTGCCGTTTGGAGGGCAAAATGTCCAAAATCCGGAAGAGGAATAAGCTGCGCACCTACGCGTTGTCGGGCATTAATCACAAAGCGCGGAGCCGCTTGTTGCGACTCCGCTCGCGTGTGCGCCATACGAGTGCAAACAGGAAACGCCACCGCCGGAGGGGAGCTTGGCGGTGGCGTTGCTAAACGGCGTGCGGACTAGGCGTATTCGGGGGTGCCGCCCCGTGCGTTAAAGATCGAGGCGTCTATGCACGCTTGCGACTCACCGCGGCGCCGGCGGCGATGGCGGCTGTTCCCGCAAGGGCGGCTGCCACGATGGCTACGCTCGAGGCGTCGCCGGTTGCCGCGAGCTTGCCGGTGGTCTTGGCTCCCGTGGCTGCAACTGCAACGGTCTTGGTTGTCTTCGTGCCCTCGGACTTGGAACCCTCGGGCTTGGTCTCGCCTGGCTTCTCCTCGGGTTTGATCTCCTCGGGAGGCACGATGACCGTGCTCTTGGCGACAGCTTCGTTATAGGGGGAGTCGATCACAGCGTCGCCCGTGCCGATGGTTTGACCCGCTTCGTAGATGTCGCCGTTGCTGAGCTCTTCTTTGTTGCGATAGTCAATGACCTTGCCGCCTTCAGGCGTCAGGATGGTGGAGCCTTCGATTTCGATGGTGCCGATTGCCTTGCCGTCCGCGCTCATGGCAAGGGCGAAGATCGCCGCCGTGTCTCCTTCGGCAGTGACCTTGCTGCGGACGATCGAAATAGTCGCGGGCGTGATGCCCTCGCTGGTCTGGGCGAAGATACCGATGTTCAGACCCCTAGGCTCAGGGATGACCTCGCCGCTTTGGTCGTTGCTGTAGTGGTCAGGGCCGTCGCTACCGGACTCGACATAGCGGGCTATAGCCTTAACAACGGAGTCGCTGATGTAGATGTGTCCGCCCGCGTCGTTGAGCTGGTGGTTTCTGGTAGAGATTGCAACCGAGAATTCGCCTTCCGCGAACGCGTCCACGATGGAACCATTCTTGATGACGATGTCGTCCCCGTCAGTGATGAGGGCGATGGCCTGGCCGCCGCTCGCGCTTGTGCGGACCGTTACGGTCGCGTGATCGAGTATAGCGCCCTTGCAAGCATAGACGCCATATTTAACACCACTTGCGTCAAGGGAGGCGTTCGTGACCGCGAGACTGCCCTCAGCGTTGACGGCAAGATCTCCCTCGGAGTTCGCCTTGACCTGGCTGCCGCCCGAGATGTCGATGTTGTCGTCAGCCCAAATCGCCGCTTCTTCTATCGAGCTTGCTTCTACCTTGCCACCGCCTTTGATGATCAGGTCACTGCCCGCGGCGACGCCGTAACCTTCGCCTCCTTTAGCGATCACTGTACCAGAGGAATCGATGGTGGTCTTGCCCTTGGATTGGATGCCTTCGGTACCGCCCGTTGCATTCACGGTGCCCGAGCCTGTGATAGAGAGATCGCCCTTTGCCTCAATTCCGTCGGAATTAGTGCTTGTGGTGTTCACAGTGCCTGGGCCAGAAATGGAAAGGTCACCTGTTGATTTAATTGCATCGGCCTCGGCTGTCACATTGAGCTCATCCGTGCTATTCGAGCTCGTTATGTTCAACTCTGCTTTCTGGCTAGTGCAATCCTGCGCCTTGATGGCGGCCCCGGTGTAATCGGGCTTGGTTTTCACGGTGTTCTTGCCCTCGTAGGCAATGTTGAGCTTGCCCGCAGCCTTGATCGCACCGCCGTCATAGCCGTTGAGCTTCATATCGTCGGCGCCGTCCCAGCTCCAGGTGCCGGCGGCGTCTCCCGTGGGCCCCGCGGCCGCTTCATGGCGGACGCCGCCAACGTCCACCCACTCCGCCGCGAGCGAGACGCTCGGCATGAGCAGCGAACTTACCGTGAGCGCGCAGGCCAGGCCGCAGACGATGCGGCGCGTCACGCGGCGCCAGCTGCCGTGCGCGAGCAGCGTGCGACGGTGCACGTCGGGCTCGACAAAATGGGCTCCTGAGGTTTTATCATTGCGCTTGGGGGTCGTGAACAAGGTGGCCATGGTTACTCCCATCCTCATAGGGCCTATGCGATTACGCCCAGCATATCTGCAGGATGTAGCCGGCGGTAGTGCCGTTTGGAGGGCAAAATGTCCAAAACTTGGGAGGCAATACATCGCGCGTCCGTGCGGTGCCTGGCTTTAAAAGAAAAGCGCGGAGCCGCTCGATGCGACTCCGCGCTTTGGTGTTCTGCTTTGGCAGCTTTGCCGTTACGCTACAAAGAAGTAGACGAGGAAGGCAAGGGCTGCGATCCACATGAGCGGCTTGATCTTGGATGCCTCGCCCTTAAAGAGCGCGACGACCACGTAGGCGATAAAGCCCAGACCAATGCCGGCAGAGATGGAGTAGGTGAAGGGCACGCCGGCGACAATCATGAACGCCGGGAAGCCCTGCGACACGTCGGACCAGTCGATCTCGGAGGCCTCGCTCATCATGAGGTAGCCGACGTAGACCAGAGCACCGCAGGTGGCGGCGCTGGAAACGATGGTGACGATGGGGGAGAAGAACGCGGCGAGAATGAACAGCACGCCGGTGGTGACGGAGGTGAGGCCCGTGCGGCCACCGTCGGCAGCGCCAGAGGTGGACTCGACGAAGGTGGTGATGGAGGAGACGCCCATAAAGCCACCGGCAGCAGCGGCCACGGAGTCGACGACCAGGATGGGACGGATGTCCTCGACATTGCCGTCCTCGGTCAAGAACTCGCCCTGCTTGGCGACGGCCATCGCGGTGCCCATGGTGTCGAAGAAGTCGCTCATGAGCAGCGAGAAGGCAACGACGAGCAGCATCGGGTCGGTCAGGACCTTCACGATGGCAAGGTTGCCGTCGGCAGTGCTGGCAAACGGGGCGCCGAAGGTCGAGAAGTCGAGCGGTGCGATGAGGCCCTCGGGCGCATGGGTGACGCCCAGCGGGATTCCGGCGATAACGGCGACGATGATGCCGATGAGCAGCGAGCCCGGCACGTTGCGGGAAGCCAGGGCAACCGTCACGACGATGGAGATGATGCCGACGATAAAGGTGGGGGAGGCGATGTCGCCCAGGCCGACGAGCGTACCGGCGCCAGCGGTGATGATGCCGGCGTCGCACAGGCCGATCATGGCGATAAACAGGCCCAGACCCACCGAGATGGCGTGGCGCAGGACCACGGGGATGGCGTCCATGATGGCCTCGCGCAGGCCGCAAAGGACGAGCAGCAAGATGACGACACCCTCGAGGAAGATGACGCTCATGGCCACGTGCCAGTCACCGCCGCACATGGTGGTGGTGATGCCCGCAATCATGGCGTTGATGCCCAGGCCCGACGCGCATGCGAGCGGACGGTTGGCGAAGATGCCCATGCAGATGGTCATGATGCCGGCGCCCAGGCAAGTGGCGCAGGCGAGCGCTCCCGCATCGATGCCGGCGCCCGAGAGCACTGCGGGGTTGACGGCGATGATGTAAGCCATCGCCAGGAACGTTGTCAGTCCAGCGCGAAGTTCGGTCCCGATTGTGGACTTGCGCTCACTGACGTGAAAAAGTTCGTCCATGCATACCCTTTCCTTGTTCGGCCCCGAGTTTAGGCCGATTGACACGAACCCATCCACTATATCGCCTTTGTGAAGTTGGTGTTCCTCACATGTTGATGTTCGGCGGTTTGTAACGGACGGGCGGTATCTTTCGCATGAAATTGTGTAGGTACCGTATACTTAAGCGGTTACAACGACCCCTATGGAGGAACGTATGATTAAAGAGCTTTGCCACGACGAGGCTATCCTGTCCCAGCGTTGCGAGGTTGCGACCGTCGAGGACGAGTCGGTTGCTCAGGACCTGATCGATACCATCAAGTCGCTCGACGATGCCGGCTGCCTTGCCGCTAACCAGATTGGCGTTACCAAGAAGGTCTGCGTCTACCTGGACGACGCCGGCGAGCCCCACGTGCTCTACAACCCCCGTCTGGTGTTTGGCCTGGGCGCCAGCAAGATGGAGGAGAGCTGCCTGACGCACGAGGAGGTCACCAAGTCCACGCGCTATATCAAGTGCAAGGTTGCCTTTGACCAGATCGTCGACGGCAAGATGCGCGAGCGCAAGCAGGACTTTGTGGGCTTCGAGGCTCAAATGATCCAGCATATGATTGACCACTGTCTAGGAAAGTTGGTTTAAAGCGCCGATGCACCGCACCTTGGCGTTCAATCGTCGCTTACGTACCGTTAGTACGCTGCGCTCCTCTTTCACGCCAATCTGCGGCACCTCGACACTTTAAACCGACCTGTTCGGTTATTTCCGGTCGAGTGATTTGATCGGGGATTGAACCTGTGCTTTTGTCCCGGGCGTGACATTGTTGTCATGTCCGGGCTTTTGTGTTTAGCGCCTATTTGTTTGGTGACAATGAGCTTAGTAAGAACATTGAGCTAGGAGGCGCTATGTGTACGAGCATTCGATTTACCGATAATTCCGGCCACATGTATCTGGGCCGCAACCTCGACTGGAGCTTTGACTACGGCCAACAGGTTCGCGTGATGCCGCGCGGGTTTCACATTCCGTATTCGTTTATCGACGACACGACAGCGGCACACGCGGTGATCGGTATGTGCATCGATTACAAGAACTACCCTATGTTCTTCGACTGCGGCAACGATGCGGGCCTCGCCGTGGCGGGTCTCAATTTCCCGGGTTATGCCGAGTATGCCGAGGACCCTGTCGACGGCAAGACCAATATCGCGGCCTATGAGTTTCCCCTGTGGGTGGCAGCGACGTTCTCGACGGTCGATGAGGTCGAGGCCGCGCTGCGCGACACGGTGATTGTCGCCAAATCTGCCGGAGAGGGGCTGGGCGTGTCGCTGCTCCATTGGATTATCGGCGACAGCCAGCGTAGCATCGTGGTCGAGATGATGGCTGACGGCCTGCATGTATACGACGATCCGGTCGACACCCTTGCCAATCAGCCCACCTTCCCGTGGCATATGGAAAACCTACGCACTTATATCACCGCCACAAGCGATTTTCCGCAGACGGCGACGTGGCGTGGCGCCGAGCTTAAGCCCTATGGAGCCGGTGCCGGCATGCGCGGCATTCCCGGCGACTGCTATTCGCCGAGCCGTTTTGTAAAGGCAGCGTACCTCAACGCCAATTACCCGCAAAAAGACAGCGAGACCGAAAACGTCGTCCGCATGTTCCGTTCACTCGAGGGCGTGGTGATGATTGAGGGGGCGTCCAGGATGGGCGATGGCAAGTTCGAGAAGACTATCTATACCGGATGCTTTAGCGCGCGCACGGGCAATTATTACTACGCGATGTATGGGGATCCGTCGATTCGCTACGTGAGCCTGATGGATGCCGAGGGCGCGAGCCCCGATAGGCTCGTGGTTCCCGAGCCGCGCCGTTCGTAGCTCACTGGTCCGTTGCGACATAAAACGGCCTCGCACCTCTTATGAGATGCGAGGCCGTTGCCGTCAATGGCTGGTGGCGTGTTAGAAGTTGGCGTCGTTGAACTGGGTGCTCTCGAGTCCGTAGAGTTGCTGTTCGGGCGTATCGGCGACGCTCTCGAGCAGCTCGGTGGGATCGACGTTCATGCTCTTGCCGGCCTCGTTGCCATTGACCAGGTCGTCCGAGAAGATGTCGACCTCCATTTCCTCGGCCTCTTCGATCTGAACCTCGAGCGGCACCTGGGTGCGCACAAGTTTGACGGCCGGGCGCATGCGGGCAAAGAGCGGTACGTACTCAATGATGATGGCCGAGTTCTCGAGACCGTACCAGCGTGCCGGGCTTCCGCAGGCGCGGCGGACGGCGTACTTGATGGCCATCACGCGGTGGTCATTGCGGTTGATGTCCGTTTCGGGGGCAAGCATCTTGCGCAGCATGCAAAAGCGGAAGTCACCTACGTTGCCGCGCGTCTCGTAGATGGAGTAGGTGTGATGTTGCGGCGGCAGCTCGCCCGATGCCATCAGGTCGCCAACAATCTGGCGCAGATAGGCGTTGACGCGCTGGTTGACCTTAAAGCCCAGGTCCAGGCGCACGCGGAACAAAAAGTCCGTGCCAAAGGTCTCGACGGAATACTCGTGCGTATAGGGTTCGTCGGTAACGTGCACGTTGATGAACCAATATGCCTTGGCGCGCTTGGGGTGCTTGTCCAGGATGGAATAGAGCACGTCGCGGTCGAGTGTGAGCGGGTCGGGGCTGTTGGTGAGAAATACCAGATTGTCGGCGAGCACGGGATAGGTCTCGTCATTGCGCAGGCGATTGAGCTGGTCGATGTACTTGGAGACGGGCAGCAGGATCGTCTGCGTGCGCTCGATGGCGGTGCCGCGACGCCACACATACATAAGGCCAAACAGCAGTGCGGCCAAGAAGATCATCACATAGCCGCCGTCAAAGAACATGGTGAGGCACGAGGCGAAAAAGCACAGCTCAATGGCGCCGAAGAGCAGGGCGAAGACGCAGGCGCCCAGCTTGTGCTTGAGAATGCCGGCGATATAGCTCGTCAAAAGCGTGGTGGTCATAAGCATGGTCACGGTAATGGCGAGGCCGTAGGCACTCTCCATGCGCTCGGAGTTTTGGAACAGCAGCACGATGAAGATGCAGCCGACCCACATGATGTTATTGACGAGCGGAATATAGAGCTGGCCCTTGGTGTCGCTGGGGTAGTGGATGCGCAGGTGCGGCATAAGGTTGAGGCGCGTTGCCTCGGATACCAGCGAGAACGAGCCGGTGATGAGCGCCTGTGAGGCGATGATGGCCGCCACGGCCGAAAGCACGATGGCAAAGGGGCGTAGGGGCTCGGGGAGCATCATATAGAACGGGTTGACGATATCCATCGCGAGCATCTGGGGGTTGGAGTTATTGGCGAGTAGCCAAGCTCCCTGACCCAGATAGTTGAGGATAAGGGCCGCCTTAACAAATGGCCAGGATGCATAGATGTTTGCCTTGCCCACGTGGCCCATGTCCGAGTAGAGTGCCTCGGCACCGGTTGTCGACAGGAAGACAAAGCCGAGCACCATAATGCCCGAATGGTTGATGGGCGAGAACAGGAACATAATGCCGCGGATGGGGTTGAGCGCGCGCAAGATGGACAGGTTGCCGAGCATGTTGAACAGACCGGCGCCTGCCAGGAACAGGAACCACAGCGTCATGAGCGGGCCGAAGAGCTTGCCGATTGACGAGGTACCGGCGCGCTGCATGGCAAATAGGCCGCAGATAATGATGATGGTGATGATGATGACGTTGGTCTGGCCGTCGCCCAGCAGCGCATGGCCCCATTCGATGGTGCGCAGACCCTCGATGGCTGTGGTGACCGTGACGGCGGGGGTGAGGATGCCGTCGGCAAGCAGTGCCGCACCGCCGATCATGGCGGGCAGAATCAGCCATGGTGCCACCTTGCGTACGAGGCTGAACAGGGCGAAGATGCCGCCTTCGTTGTGGTTGTCGGCCTTCATGGCGATTACCACGTACTTGACCGTGGTCACGAGCGTCATGGTCCAGATGACGAGCGAAAGCGCGCCCAGGATCATGTCCTCGCTGACGGTACCGATGCCGCCGTTGTTGGCGACGATTGATTTCATGGTGTACATGGGGCTCGTGCCGATGTCTCCGTAGACGACGCCGAGCGTTACGAGCAGCATTCCAGCGGAAAGGGGGATGGCTCCATGCCCGCCCTGCCCGTGCTGGCCTTGGAGGCTTGCCTCCAGCTTTTTGTTTGCCACGTGGACTCCCT
>ENA-UERX01001285-UERX01001285.1-human-gut-metagenome-genome-assembly--contig:-NODE-1285-length-15855-cov-8.196096_pt1 | contig 15855 bp, 10 predicted proteins | sample MGYA00242992_ERZ507993 | MGnify/ENA primary metagenome ERZ507993 (study PRJEB26167, sample SAMN06115487) | human gut metagenome | host: Homo sapiens | place: China:Chongqing | collected 2015-04-10... | reverse complement strand
ACGGATTTCATCCATCCCAGAAAAATATTCAATCTCATCCACATTATTTTCCACTGTCTCCACCAGACTATCCTGTAATAAGTTTTGAATAGTAATCAATCATCTCTTCATCTGACAGTCTATCCATATTCATAGGTGTTCTAATATTTAGTCCCGGCTGACGCCAATCCTCAAAATCCAGTTCTTCAAAATATAATCCAGAATCATTACAAATAACAACATCAAAGTATTGTCCATAAAACTCTGCCTTCATAATAGCATTTTCTTCTGGTGTATTCCCCATTTCCTCAGGTTCTTCTATAACTTCGATATCTCTTAAAGTAATAAATTCAATACCATACCCTTTTAACAAATCCGAAAATCTTTTTACCTTTGATGGATTTGTTGTTCCTAATAAAACCCTCATATCGTCATACTCCTAAACTAAATCATCTTAAAAACTCAACGCTTCTGCCTTAGCCTCTTCCTTCTCCTTCGGACACTTAGGCTGTCTTGCGTCATCTGACTTTGCTTTATTGTAATTCTCACGCTCTATAATTCCATACTTAGCCTTAACCTGTGCAATATACAGATTCGATACTTTCATCCCATCATTGTGCTCTGCCACGTATTTTTTAATCTTCTCGTATGTAGCCTGTCTACGCTCCGCTTCGGTCCTCGCTGTCAAATCCATCTCATCCATATCCAGTCTCACATTCACATGATGTTTTGCTTAATGAAGTCGGGACAAAAGGCACACCGTCTCCACATGCCCAGTATGACTAAACTGGTCAAATGCCTGCCACTTTATGAGCTCATACTTCTCCTCGCAAAGTATCTTCAAATCCCTTGCCAATGTTGCCGAATCGCAGCTTACATAAACAATCCTCTCCGGTGACATCGCAAGCATTGTGTCCAGACACTTCTCATCGCAGCCCTTTCTTGGTGGATCAACGACTATCACATCCGGGCGAAGCATATCTGCTTCATCTGTGTCTTTTTCTGCAGGTACTTCTGGCTTGATAGCTTCAATCCCTTTAGTTATATTTTTCTTTGCATCTGCATAAAACTGTGGCAACACCTCCTCAGCCTTTCCTACGAAAAACTGTGCATTTGTGATGCCATTGAGCTTCGCATTGTTTTTGGCATCCTCGATTGCCTGAGGCACTATTTCCACGCCATACACCTGCTTTGCCTTCTGTGACAAAAAAAGCGATATGGTACCGATACCACAGTAGAGATCCCAGACATTTTCGTTTCCTGTAAGCCCTGCAAATGCGAGTGCTGTGCTGTAGAGCTTTTCTGTCTGTTTCGGGTTTACCTGATAGAACGACTGCGGCGAAATCTGATATGTGATGCCTGTCCCCTGTGGTGTGAAATCGGGGTAAGAAAGCAGATGGATGGTGTCCTCAATATATGGTCTGCCCCATATGCAGACTGTCTTTTTGCCGAGGATGACATTTGTGTTTTCCTTGTTAATATTGTAGGAAATGGATGTCATTCCATCGATTTTTGAGAGTCTTTCGCACAGTATATCTGCTGCATTCCCGGCTCGGCATTTTGCTTCAAGACTGTCCCCATTTACCACAAGGCACACCATAATCTGCTTTGATGTAAAACCATATCTGATAAGTACATGGCGCACGAGCCCTTTGTGTGTATTCTCGTCATACGGTGTGATGCCGCACTCATTCATCCATTCCTTTATGATGTCGAGTATCTCTTTGTTTTGCGGCACCCCAAGCCTGCAGTCCTCGACCGGGATGATATTGTGGCTTCGCGATGCATAAAAGCCTGTCACTATATTGCCATCCCTGTCATATCCCACCGGAAACTGTGCCTTGTTGCGGTAGCGGTATGGATTGTCTGCTCCAACAGGCGGCTGCATTTTACTGTCCAGCTTTGCCTCGGAAAATCCACCTATACGCATGAGATTGTTGCGCACCTTATTATTTTTAAATTCAAGCTGCTTTTCATAGGAGAGCGCCTGTATCTGGCAGCCGCCACACCTCTTGTGCAGCTCACATTGCGGCTCAACGCGAAAAGTGGAAGGGGTCTTAATCTCTTCCACTCTTGCGTAGCCATAGTTTTTCTTTAATTTTGTTGCGCGGGCTGTTATGACGTCACCAATCAGTGCATCCTTTACGAAAAAGGTCATCCCATCATAATGCCCGATACCCTCGCCATCTGTTCCCATATCTGTTATTTCAAGTTCAAATATGTCATTTTTTTTCATGCTTTTCTCTTCTTTATTTTATATATAATTACTCTTTATAATGTTTGTATCCAGTGCAAGCTTTCACACCAAAATCACACCATAGCTATATTAATATCGTCCGCCTTTTACACACTTGTTCTGCGGAAATTTGTCTCCATAAATCTGTTGTAGCCCTGCCACTTTGTATCATTTTCGGGCACATTTACAAGCAGCTCCCTGAATGTCTCCATCTTGGCATCTATGTTGTCTGCAAAGCTGAGTGCAAGTGCCTCGACAAGTGCCGGTTTTTTAGGAGAGCCAAACTCCAGCTCGCCGTGGTGGGCAAGTATACAGTGCTTCAGCTCATTTGCGAGCACTACCGGGAAGCCGTCGATGCTCTTAATCGCATCGCCTACCCACTCTGCACCAATCATGATATGTCCGAGGAGCTGTCCTGCGTCTGTATAGTCATTCTCCGGGAAAGTAGAAAGCTCCTTTAATTTTCCGATATCATGGAAAATAGCTGCTGTAAGAAGCAGGTCACGGTTTAAAACCGGATACATTTTTGCAAAATAATCACAGTTCTTCGTCACACCGAGTGTATGCTCCAAAAGACCTCCTACAAAGCCGTGGTGCACGCTCTTTGCGGCTGAATGGAACTTGAAACGGCGCTCAAACTCCTTATTGTCAAAAAAGCTATGTAAGAGCTGTGACAGGTACTGATTCTTTACAGAGCCGATAAAGCCCATTAGCTCCTTATACATGACCTCGACATCCTTATCGCTGACCGGCAGATAATCCGCAGGGTCATATTCTCCCTCGTTCACCTTTCTCGCACGCTTTATGGAGCACTGCAAATTGCCCTGAAAGCTTGTGATATCACCGGTTATGGCTATGTAATCCATTGCATCAAATTCCTCAATGCCTACTGAGCCCACATCCCATATCTTGGCATCCAGCGTGCCTGTCTTGTCCTGCAGGATGACATTATCATAAGGCTTTCCGCTTTTGGTCATGGCTGTCTGCTTGCTCTTGCATAAAAAAATCTCATTGATTCTCTCTCCCTCGCGGAGAGTTGAAATATACTTCATATATCCTCCTAATTTCGGCTAATTCATCACACCGATTTTCACCTGACAGGTAATCTCCGTGTAGCCGTTGCTTCCTTTTCTCTTTACTTTCAGATTGCAGGTATCCTCAGGCTTTTGCTGCATAAGCTGTGTGTTGTACGCAGACACATTCGATACATCCTTATCGCTTACCGCCACTATCACATCACCGCTTTGAAGCCCTGCGACAAATGCCGGTGAATCCATGGTAACCTGTTTTATATAAACACCCTTTGGGATGTTATATCTGTTTGCTATTTTTTCCGTAACTGTAGTACAGGTGATGCCTATGTACGGCACATCTGCGCCGCTCTCGAGCTTTTCAATGACAGGTGACAGATTGCTTATGCTTACAGCCGTGAGCGTATTGTTTTCCTCCGCCGGATTAAAATCCTGCAGCGAAAGCCCTATGACCTGACCATCCGTATTGATGAGTATACCGCTCTGTAACTTGTTGCTTGCGATATCTGTGGTAAGCACCGAGTAATTGTTGTCCTGCGCCGACAGCTCGTTGGTTGTTGACGTTACAAGACCTGTGAGAATGGCATAATTTGCTTCAAGTGCAATGACAGATGCTCCTCTTGAAACAATATTTGAATTACCAAGCTCCGCAACCGCTATAGCCGCTGTTGTGGCATCGTCCAGAAGTGACTTATCCACAGAAATAATCGCTATGCCTGTATTGCTGTCGTACTTGACCAGTGCAGCATCAGCCATCATGTCGTTTACAAAGGTCACACTAAGCTTATCCGCCTTATCCACTACATCTTTCTCTGTCAGAATGATTAGCTGCTTTCCATTGTCCCTCAGTATCACTCCCACTCCCTGACCCTCGGTCTCATAGGAATTGTTGAAAATATCAGTGGCATCTGTCACACCCGTGACTCCTACTACAAATTTCGTAGCTGTAGCTCCCACTCTGTAAAGCTGGTTCTGCACCGCCTGATAATCTGCGAGTGTAGGCTGATAGGTCTGCGAAGACGGCTCCGAAGAGGTGCCGGATTCTGTGCTTTGTGTACCATTTTCACTATATGCATCACTGCTGTCATCTATGCCTGACTGCTGTGTGGCTGTCTGCACATCATTATTATTTTTTCCATCTGAAGCTTTTTTTGATTGTCTGTTGATAACCGGCAGAAATATAGCAAAAACAATGCTTGCAGCCACTGCAAATGCCACTCCGCAGAGTGCTGCCGTGCCTGCTTTTTTTGCAAGTCTTTTTTTATTCAGCGGTTTATCCTTTATCTTTTCTCTGATAAATTGCTCCATATTGTCACCCTGATTAGATGTCTTTAGTTACTATCTTACATTATATTCTGAATTATATTGCGTTGCAACCATATTTTTTCTTTGAGTATGGGCTCGTTTAACAAACCGGTTTGTTATGTATTAAACTTTATGTTATCATCTTGTAATTATCATTTAATACATATTTATTATGGTTTTTTTGAAGATTTTCAGCTATAATATGATAAGCTATACAGTAAATATGAATTTAATATTCAACTACCGAAATATAAGGATATAGAAATGAATAAAAAAGTTTACAAAACATTAGAATATAACAAAATCCTCACCATGTTAAGCAGCTACGCAGCATGTGATGAGACAAAGAAAAGGTGTCTTTCGCTTGAGCCTATCACCGATTTATACGAAATCAGACATCTGCAGACTACCACTGCCGATGCACTAAGCCGCCTGTACAAGGACAGCGGAGTGTCCTTCGTGGGCATACACAATGTGCATGCTTCTCTAAAGAGGCTTGATATCGGTGGTGCGCTGAATACGACCGAGCTTCTTCGCATCTGCAGTCTGTTAGAGGTTGCAAAGCGTGTTAAGGCTTATGGCAGAAGCGGCATGGACAATGAGAAGCAGGATTCACTCTCCGGTCTGTTTGCAGGGATTGAACCGGTTTCTGCGCTCTGCGATGAGATTAAGAGGTGCATTTTATCTGAGGAAGAGATTGCCGATGATGCAAGTCCTGAGCTCTTTAAGATAAGAAAGGGCATACGCGGCATGAACGACAGAATCCATGCGCAGCTCACCAAGCTCATGAACAACAGCACAACAAGGACATATCTGCAGGATGCGGTTGTGACCATGCGCGACGGCAGATATTGTCTGCCTGTAAAAGCTGAGGCTAAGGGCAATGTACCCGGCATGATGCACGACCAGTCATCTACCGGCTCTACCCTTTTTATCGAGCCGATGGCTGTCGTCAATTTGAATAACGAGCTCAAGGAGCTTTTCATAAAGGAGCAGGAGGCGATTGAAAAAATCCTTGCAGCGCTCAGCGACAAGGTTGCCATGAATGCGGCTGCTTTGGAGCAGGACTATGAGATTCTTTCAGAGCTTGACTTCATTTTTGCAAAGGCAAACTTGGCTAAATCATATAACGGTGTGGCACCGGAGTTCAACACCGAGGGGCATATCAATATCAGAAAGGGCCGTCATCCGCTTTTGGATGCTAAAAAGGTGGTCCCTATAGATGTACGGCTCGGCGAGGACTATAAGCAGCTCATCATCACCGGTCCAAATACCGGCGGTAAGACGGTTTCACTAAAGACTGTCGGACTTTTGACTCTCATGGGTCAGGCGGGTCTTCACATTCCTGCGGCTGACAGGTCAAAGCTCGCCATCTTTGAGGATGTCTTTGCGGATATAGGCGATGAGCAGAGTATTGAGCAAAGTCTCAGTACCTTCTCGTCTCACATGACCAATATCGTAAAAATTCTTGAAAAAGCCGATGACAGAAGCCTTTGCCTGTTCGATGAGCTATGCTCGGGAACCGACCCGACAGAGGGTGCGGCGCTTGCCATCTCAATTTTAAACAGGCTGCACCAGTATGGTGCCATCACCATGGCCACCACGCATTACAGTGAGCTTAAGGTATATGCACTTTCCACAGACGGTGTGGAAAATGCCTGCTGTGAGTTCAACGTTGAGACCCTAAGCCCTACCTACCGCCTGTTAATCGGTATTCCTGGAAAGAGTAACGCTTTTGCAATCTCATCAAAGCTTGGTCTTGATGAAACCATCATCGAGGATGCAAAAAGCAGGATTAATGATAACGACCTTGATTTTGAGGATCTGATTGCAAGCCTCGAGTCACAGCGACAGACTATCGAAAAGGAACAGCTTGAAATCAACAGCTACAAGGCTGAGATTGAAAAGCTCAAGAAACAGCTCGAGGAGAAAAACGAGCGCATAGATAAGAGCAAGGACAAGATTTTACGCGAGGCAAATGAGGAAGCCTACAAAATACTGCAGGATGCAAAGGATCTCGCCGACAAGACCATACGCAATTTCAACAAATACGGACAGGGACAGGCTCCTATGAGCCAGATGGAAAAGGAGCGCTCTGCCCTTCGTGACAAGATGAATGACAAGGAAAAGAAGCTGTCAGACATCAGGAAAAACACTGCCAAGGCAAATCACAAGGCGCCTAAGAAGCTGCGCATCGGTGATTCTGTGCTTGTGCTCTCCCTCAATCTGAAGGGAACTGTCCACACTCTGCCAAATGCCAAGGGCGATTTGTATGTGCAGATGGGTATACTGCGCTCGCTGGTTAATATTAATGACCTCGTGCTATTAAACGATGATGTCTCTCCTGCCAAGAAGTACGGCGGCAGCGGAAGCAAGATAAAGATGAGTAAATCGATGTCAGTTTCATCAGAAATCAACCTGATAGGAAAGACTACGGATGAGGCACTTGCTCTCTTAGATAAATACTTAGACGATGCATATATCGCTCATCTTTCATCTGTGCGCATTGTCCATGGAAAAGGCACCGGTGCACTGCGAAAGGCTGTGCATGGACTTTTGAAGAGGACAAAAACTATTGCGGAATACCATCTCGGTGAGTTTGGTGAGGGCGATGCCGGAGTAACCATTGCAACCTTTAAATAACGACAATTTACTTTTACGGAATATAAATAATTTTTAAGAAGGAGATTAGAAATGGCTGTTAAACAGAAAATACTGATAGTAGACGACGACAACAATATAGCAGAGCTTATATCTCTATATCTGACCAAGGAATGCTATGATACCAAAATCGTAAATGATGGTGAGCAGGCGCTTATCGCATTTGAGCACTACAAGCCAAACATGCTTCTTTTGGACCTCATGCTTCCGGGCATAGACGGCTATCAGGTATGCCGTGAGATCCGTGCAAAATCCGATGTGCCGATTATCATGCTCTCCGCAAAGGGCGAGGTATTTGATAAGGTTTTAGGTCTCGAGCTTGGCGCCGACGACTATATACTCAAGCCCTTTGACTCAAAGGAGCTTGTGGCAAGAGTCAAGGCCGTGCTCAGACGCTTTCAGCCTGCAAAGCCGGAAGCCTATGCTTCCGTAGATATCAAGTGTGTGGAGTACCCGGGGCTTATTGTAAATCTGTCCAACTACTCTGTCACTTATGACGGACAGCAGATTGATATGCCGCCAAAGGAGCTTGAGCTTTTATATTTTCTTGCCTCATCTCCAAATCAGGTGTTTACAAGGGAGCAGCTTCTGGACAACATATGGGGCTATGAATATGTCGGCGACACACGCACTGTCGACGTGCATGTAAAGCGTCTCCGCGAGAAAATCAAGGACAAGCCAACCTGGCGCATCGCTACTGTCTGGGGCATCGGATACAAGTTTGAGGTAAAATAATGAAGCACACCATCTACACTAAGCTGTTAATCAGCTATCTGATATACGGTGCCATCGCTTTTTTCATTATATGCACCTTTACACAGCATCTCACCACAGACTATATCGAAAAGCAGGAGGCTTCCAATCTCTACAGGGAAGCATCCATCATTGCAGGTGATTACGCTGCCGAATACTTTGGCTCATCCATGTCGCTTAGCGATTTCCAGAATCACATGAAAATTGTAGCCGACTATATGGATGCCGAGGTATGGGTGGTCAGCCCTGACGGTGAGCTGCTCATGGACTCAGATGATCCGTCAATAGGCATTGATACCCAAAATGACAGTTCTAAGCCTGTAGTGATAAATGGCTTTGATGTCACCGATTTTGGCAGCGACAACTATATGATTGGAGATTTTTACGGCTCCTTCAATCATAAGATGCTGTCTGTATTTTCCCCGGTAAATGTCTCATACCAGAATATCGGCTACATAGTCATTCACAAGACAATGATCCATATCACGGCAGGTGTAAACGGTTTTATGAATATCTCCTTTTACACTGTAGCGCTCATTTTTGCAGTGGCATTTATTCTGCTTGTAATGATGAGCCGCTCTATTTACCGTCCTATCTCCAAAATCACAAAGACCGCAAAGAAGTATGCAAAGGGTGATTTCACTGCCAAGATTGATGTACATTCCAACGACGAAATCGGCTATCTGGCTAACACACTCAACTACATGGCAACGGAGCTTGATACGCTTGAGGAGGATCAGCGCAAGTTTGTATCCAACGTGTCACATGACTTCCGCTCCCCTCTTACCTCGATAAAGGGCTACGTGGAGGCTATGCTGGACGGAACCATCCCTGTTGAGATGCAGGATAAATATTTAAATATCATACTTTTTGAGACCGAGAGGCTTAATAAGCTCACCAAGAGTCTTATCGATCTGAACCAGTTCGGTCATCACGGCATACACCTGGATATTGCTGATTTTGACATCAATACAATGATCCGCACGACAATCCTTACTTTCGAGGGTAAATGCAGTGAAAAGGGCTTAAGCTTTGACCTGGTGCTCACCGGAAATGAGCTTTTCGTGCGCGGTGATATGGTCAAAATCCAGCAGATTCTTTACAACCTGATTGACAATGCTGTGAAGTTTTCAAATAATGATTCGAGTATCAAGATTGAAACGAGTATCAGAAATGAAAAGGTGTTTATATCAGTAAAGGATCACGGTATCGGTATACCAAAGGACAGCCTTTCAAAGATCTGGGAACGTTTCTACAAGAGTGATTTATCCCGCGGAAAGGATAAGCGCGGTACGGGACTTGGCCTGTCTATAGTTAAAGAAATCGTGCAGGCGCACGGTGAGAATATAAATGTGATAAGTACTGAGGGTGTGGGAACTGAGTTTATATTTACGCTGCCGCTCAGCAAAAAAGAAGGGTGAGGCGCCTTGTGGCGCCTCGCTTTTTAGGTTGTGATGCTGCCTGCATAGCACACAGTATATTCCTCAGAAAAATGTGAAGTCAGCCGCGGTTATTTGTCTGGGCAGATTACGGTTTTATTTACATTTTCTTTCTTTTTTACTTTATGGAACTCCGCAGCAGTTCACATTTTTCTTCGGAACACACCGTGTACTCTCCGGCTAATTCAGGTTTATGAGCGAGGCGCTTTGCTGCCTTGCATTCTGGCAGTGCCGGACTTATTTCACTGGCGTGAAATTTTGTCCGGCACTTTTTACTTCCTAAAATTTGAAGCTCATTTCACTGATGCGAAATGAGCTTTATTTAGTAGTTATATATTGTTTATAAATAAACATTCTGAGCCGCCTTGAAAACACAAGAAAAACTGATTTTAAATAATTACACTTATATCACATTTTTATGGCTCATATTTGCTGCCAGCCGGGTCGGCTACTGTGTAGTCGCCGCCGGATATGTCGGCTATGGTTTCAAAGTCCGTGATGTCCTGATTTACGGTACCATCGAACAGGTCATATGTGAAGGTGTAGCCCTGTGCCGATACCGCTTTGACATATATTTTGATATTGCTTGCGGCTGTGACAGGGATTAAGTCTTCGATTTTGACTGTGCCTTCGAGGCTATGGAGCTTACCATCGTCCTCTTTTGAGGCATCAGAGGTATCATTTTCCGTGTTATTCTTTGAGCCATCTTTTTTGGCATCATCCTTCCGACTTAAGGCGGATGTGATGGAGTCTGTGTCTGCAGAGTCTGCACTGTCTGTGCCGTTTTCTGCCAACAGCTGTCGGATATCGTATGTCTTTAGCTCTGTATCTGAGCTTGCAACTACGAGCTGCACACTGTTAAAGTCAAAGTAATCATTTCCCATGACCGCTACATCTACATCTGTGCCAAGCTTTATGCTGCCATTGTCAAAGGTTGGTTTATCGGCAAGTATGCCTGATGCTACATTTTTGAACACTGATGTCACACCTTCAAACTCATCGAGCACCTCTGTGCTTCTCTTATTTCCGTCAACAAACAGAAATGTCACATTGCCTGCATAGTCCTCAGACAGCGGAAGTGTGGCCTCGCCCGTATACTTGATGCCGTTTAGCTCGAGCGGTATCTCGTTTGTACCGAAAAATACACTGGTTTTTGTATCCTCTGTGTACTCCTTTGGCACCACCGAGACAGAGACTGTGTATGTCATATCGGTAAAGTCTGCGCTTTTTAAGGAAATGTCCCAGTCTGTTATGAGGCTGGCCTCCTCCTCAAGAGTTGACTTGATATCATCCTGCATGGTCTGCACATCGGAAAGTATCACCGATGTGTTGTCTGATGTGTATGACATCTGTGTCTCAAGCTTTTTTATTCTGTTATTAAGCAATACTGCCCCCGCAATAAGTGCGGCGAGCAGTATTATGGTAATCGCATTGAAAATATTTTTTTTCAAATTCATATTATAGTGTTATTCCTCATCTTCCTCTGCAGCTATAGCTATTCCAAGCTCCTCAAGCTGCTTTGGATCTACAGTTCCGGGTGCCTCTGACATGAGGTCCGAAGCGTCCTTTACCTTAGGGAATGCAATAACCTCCTTGATATTGTCTGTATGTAGCATATGCATGCAGATACGGTCAACACCAAAGGCAAGTCCTGCGTGTGGCGGTACACCATATGAGAATGCATCAAGCAGGAATCCAAACTGCTCATGCGCACGCTCCTTTGTGAAGCCAAGCACCTCAAACATCTTCTCCTGGATGTCATCCTGATGGATACGCACTGAGCCTCCACCGAGCTCTGTACCATTGAGTACTATATCATATGCCTTTGCACGAACTGCGCCTGGATCTGAGTCTATCTTGTCCCAGTCCTCCTCCATAGGCATGGTGAAAGGATGATGCATTGCCATAAATCGGTTTTCCTCATCAGACCACTCAAGGAGTGGGAACTCTGTTACCCAGAGGAAATTGTACTTGTTCTCATCAATCAGTCCAAGCTCAGCTCCAAGCATGAGACGAAGCGCTCCAAGTACATTCCATACAATTTTATTCTTGTCGGCTGCGAAAAGGAGTAAATCTCCCGGCTTTCCGTTCATCTTTGCAACAAGTGCATCAAGCTCAGCTTCTGTCATAAACTTTGCAAATGATGACTTGTATGTGCCATCCTCATTGATGCACAGATAAGCAAGTCCCTTTGCTCCACAGCCCTTTGCATGCTCTACAAGCTTGTCAATTTTCTTACGAGGCATCTTTGCCTGTCCCTCTACATTGATACCGCGGACAGAGCCACCGTTTTCAAGAGCTCCTGTGAATACTCCAAAGCCACAGTCCTTTACCACATCCGAAACATCGCAAAGCTCCATGCCAAAACGTGTATCAGGCTTGTCAGAGCCAAATCTGTCCATAGCCTCCTGCCAAGGCATACGCTTAAACGGAATCTCAACATCCACATTGATAACCTCTTTGAAAAGGTGCTTTAAGAGTCTCTCATTTACCTCGATTACATCATCGATATCTACGAACGAAAGCTCCATATCGGCCTGTGTAAACTCAGGCTGTCTGTCTGCACGCAGATCCTCGTCACGGAAGCATCGTGCAATCTGGAAATATCTGTCATATCCTGAAGCCATCAGAAGCTGCTTAAAGAGCTGTGGTGACTGAGGAAGCGCATAAAAATGTCCGTGGTGTATACGGCTTGGCACGAGATAATCTCTGGCACCCTCCGGTGTAGACTTGCAAAGGATTGGTGTCTCTATCTCCAAAAAGCCCTCGTTTGCCATAAAGTCACGCATCACGCGAAGCACATTGCTTCTGAGCATAAGATTTCTCTGGATATCAGGGCGGCGAAGATCCAGATAACGGTATTTAAGTCTGATGTCCTCGCTGGTCTTTGAATTCTCCTCAATCTGGAACGGAGGTGTCTGTGCCTCTGAAAGCACTCTGATTGATGTAGCAATAACCTCTATATCACCTGTCTTTAGATTCTCATTGACAGCGGCTGTTCTCTTCTGGACAGTTCCCTCAACTGCGATGACGAACTCACTTCTTAAGGTGCCTGCCTTTTCAAAGCCCTCTGCACCTACATTTTCCTCACCGAACACAATCTGAAGTATTCCGCTTCTGTCTCTTAAATCTACGAAAATGAGACTTCCTAAATTTCTTCTCTTCTGTACCCAGCCCATCACGGTGACCTTCTCACCGATATTGGCATTTGATACCTCTGTACATCTATGGCTTCTATGTAAGCCCTGCATTGATTCTGCCATTTTACGCTCCTTATATTTTTACTATATATTTATTCTAATAACTGTTTGGTACCGCTGTTATACAGCTAATCTGCTGCTTATCAGATTCCTATCTGTTAAAGAACTCAACAAACTCCTCGTAGCCCTCTTTCATAAGCTGCTCCTTCTGGAATTTCTTGTTCTTGTTCATGCGCACGACAAGCACCTGCTGTCCGTTTGCTCTTGCGTCTTTTGCCTGGTTCATGACATCAACAAGCTTGTCTGCCGGATATTTCTTCTCAACCAGATAAGCCACCTTCTTTGGACTCTCAGGAATCTTGAAGCCGCTCTCCATGAGAAGCAGGATAATTCTCTCAAAACCGATTGAAAAACCACAGGCCGGTACATCATTTCCGGTAAACTTTCCAATCATCTTGTCATATCGTCCGCCACCGCCACAGGCTGCGCCAAGCTCAGGCATTGATATCTCAAAAATAGTTCCTGTGTAGTAGCTCATTCCACGAACAAGTGTAGGGTCAAATACGAGCTCAAACTTTGCTCCCTTTGTGGCATTAACAGCAGTAGCTATCTCTGTCATATTTGTAACCACTTCTTCATCTAAATATTCTCCAAGCTTTTCTGAAAGTAAATTTACACCCTCAGTGACATCCCTTGTCTGCTCCAAAAGCTTGAACAAATCAAGATATTTGTCAATATTTTCCTGTGGATAGCCATCCTGTGCAAGCTCACTTGCAACGCCGTCCACTCCTATCTTGTCCATCTTATCGAGAGTGATAAATACGCTGTCGTAGTCCTCCTCAGCGAAACCACTGTAAGCAGCCATTGCCTTTAGGATTCTTCTCTCGTTGATTCTTATCTCAAAGTTCTCGAAGCCGAGTCTGCCGATTGTGGTAGTGGTTGCTGTAATCAGCTCTATCTCTGCCAGATTGCTTGGCTCTCCGAGTATATCTATATCACACTGTGTAAACTGTCTGTAGCGGCCTCTCTGAGGTCTGTCTGCTCTCCACACACTGCCCATCTGAAGTGCCTTAAACGGCGATGGCAGGTTGTTGGCATTGTTTGAATAATATCTTGAAAGTGGCACTGTAAGGTCATAGCGCATTCCAAAGTCTACTACATCCGACTCTTCCTTTGCTGTCTCCAGATTCAGCTTCTCGCCTCTCTTCATTACCTTGAAGATCAGCTTCTCATTTTCTCCGCCCTGCTTGCTTGTGAGATTTGCTATATTCTCCATGCATGGTGTCTCTATCGGTGTAAATCCGAAGCTTCTGTATGTATCCTTGATCACACTTGTCACATAATCACGGATTTCCATCTCTGCAGGTAATATATCCTTCATGCCGTTGACCGGCTTTTTGCTCAGTGCCATTTGGTTTCCTCCATCTATATTAAAATATTGAATTCATTAGCTATTCTATTATACTTTTCGGTTTTGCAATCGTCAAGGGTTTATGGCAATTATACGGGCTGCAAGCCACGGCACCGCTGGGGCACACGCATATGCTTTGCTTTCGCTACGCTTTGCCGCTAAGATACTGTACGGATTATGCTTTTTGCGCTTCTATGCTTGACGAAACCGTCGAAACGCGCCTTCCGTGGCGCGGTTCTCCTTGACTTGCCCTCCATGGCAAGTCATTTCTGTGCTTCATGTGCATAATCCTACAGTATCTAAGTGGCTTCGCTATTCGCTCAATCAAATGCATATGCGTATACCCTGGCGGTGTCGTAGCTTGCAAATGCTAATGCACATCTACTGTGGTGGATTGCAAATTCCGCACGGAGACAAGCCCATGGATTTTGCTTCATCAAGCGTTACCTCTGTGTCACTCTTTTTCAAGGTCCGGCAGCCCGCACGGTGATATTTCTTGCCTGTTGCAGTGATATGGACCATCGTCTCGCTGTTTGAAGAATCTGCAGCGCTATTTTCTGCTGCTGAGCTGTCTGAGCCTGATGATGCACTTCCTGTTGTACTGCCTGAAGAGCCTGATTCTCCTGCCCCGCTTCCAGCGCTGCTCTGCGAGCCTTCATTCTGCGGTGTATCCGTCTGAGCGCTCTGCTGCGGAGTGGTGCCATCCAGCCAGCTGTCACCATTCTCATAGTTTATTCCGACTCCGGGCTGCACATTATAGCAATAGACATTAAAAAGTATGCCGCCACCGTTATCCTCAACCGACTTTGCCTCTATGAGAACGCCGTTTGCAACTAGATTACTGCCCGAGAACATCGGAGTCACTCTGTAAAGCACATGATTTCCTGTATTGTTTACATAATCCGCTACCAGATTCTCAAACGGCAGCATGCCCTCCACATTCAGGTATCTCGTACCGGTAATAAGATTCTTCGGATTGGCATTCTCCCCGGCAAGCTGATAACCAATAAGATGACAGCGATTATATAAATACCTGTCCTTTATCACATCATACTTCACCGTATGCCAACCTGATGGCTTTATCATGCCTATCTTGCCACGCTTCTCAGTCGGCATGATATCCTTGCATATATTGGCATAAGCCACTCCGCATCTGCCAAGCGAATCCAAATCACTGTAATTTTCAAAAGCAGTGGTAGTCATATCGCTGTCCGTAAAAAAAGGCTCATTATTGTTGACAGCCACGTATGCCTTGCCATCATATGCAGGAATCGCATCAAGTGAAACATAAGAATTGTTGTTTACAAGATCCTCCTGTGGCCCATCCGCATTATCCTTGCTGCCTAAAGCACCGGATGAATCCTCACCCGCTACAACAGCTCCTGCGGTTTGCCCGGCACCTTCAGTGCCAGCTAAATCAGTGGAGGCACAGCCTGTAAAAATTGTAGCAATTGCAAGTAATTCACAAAGTGCTATTGCTGCTGTTTTCCTTAACTTTAGCCATATGTTCATATAAAATCACGCTTTCTATCAATCGATTGATATTGGATTTTCCCTAATTACAATAAATTAAATGAATACTTAAATTACTAAACCTAATATACTTTTATTTCCTCGCATCATTTATTATAACAAACGTTTGTTTGCTTTTCAACCCTTGCTGTAAAGCTATACATTTCACACTATTTGGGTATGTTAGTGACTTCCCCCAGTAGTACGCACCTATGTCGCGTAAACTAAAAAATGGATTCGAGCAAATGCTCGAATCCCTATAAATATCAGCTTATCAAACTAGCATTTAAGATTGCTCGATGATACTAACAACACTTGAACTTCTTTT
>ENA-UERX01001271-UERX01001271.1-human-gut-metagenome-genome-assembly--contig:-NODE-1271-length-16032-cov-2.753118_pt1 | contig 16032 bp, 7 predicted proteins | sample MGYA00242992_ERZ507993 | MGnify/ENA primary metagenome ERZ507993 (study PRJEB26167, sample SAMN06115487) | human gut metagenome | host: Homo sapiens | place: China:Chongqing | collected 2015-04-10... | reverse complement strand
CTCACGGGAAATTCGCGGGTAAGCTCAAGCCCGCTGCCCGTGACGGTGAACTGCGCCCGGCCTTCGAACGGCTTTTTGGTGTGGTTTTCAATCGCCATCTCCACCCTGACGCTGTTCGTCGCGAGGTCGGGATACAGCTGCATGTCGTCGATGTAAACGGGGTCTACGGCCACGAGTTTCATCTCGCCGAGGATGCCGTTCCAGTTGATCTGCGTGAACTCCGTGTGGGCGTGGTTCCATTTGTGGGTGTTGTACTGGAACCGGTTGTCGATGCACACCGTGATGCGGTGCGTCTTGCCCGGGGTGACGAAATCCGTCAGGTCGTGGTTGTGGGGGACGCTGATGTAGTCCAGTCGGCTCACCTCCTTGGTGTCGACCCATACCGAGCTGAGCCAGTGGGTGCGCTCGAAATAGAGGAAGATGCACTTGCCCTTCCAGTCGGCCGGGAACTCGATGTCGCGCTGATACCACGCCGGACCCATGTACTCGTAGACGCGCGTCAGGCGGTCGACATGGCGGTAGGGTGATTTGTAGCCGATTTTGTAGTCGTCGGTGATGCCGGGGAGCATGATGGTCTCCTGGAGTTGGTGGTTGTAGCGCGGCGAAAGCGATCCCCTGCGGAAATCCATCACGTCCGTCTGGAACCTCCACTCTCCCGAGAGGTCCATTTCGCGGGTCTGGGCGGCCGCCGGGGAGAGGGAGCCCAACAGCACGGCCGCGAGAAGCAGTTTTATAAGCCGGTTTTTCATGTATGGTGGTGTTTTAGATTATCGTTTCAGGTGTTTGTCCGCGAATTTCACGAATTGCCGCCAGTCGTAGAGCGTGATGTCGTGGTCGCCCGAACGGACGTGGTGGCCGATGTGTCCCGACAGCACGGGCGCGTCGGTTTGGGGCAGTTCCGTTCCCGAAAGTCCCACCAGGCCGAACAACTCGTAGACCGGCGTGGCGTGGACCCCCGCGAGGAACTCGCCTTTCGGATCGGCCCAACGGTCCTCGACAGCGCTGGCGATATACACCGGGCGCGGGGCTATCAGCGCAATCAGTTCGTGCTGGTCGACGGGCAAAGCCGCCTCGTTGCCCGAATACTGTTTGAAGTTCCCGCAAAACCAATGCGGGAAAAGGCTGTTGATCCTGGCTACGGTTTCGCCGTAACAACGCCGCGACAACGCCGCGCCGCCGCATCCCGAGTCGTTCGACACGGCCATGGCGAAGCGCGGATCGACGGCTGCGGCCCAAAGGGCCGTTTTGCCGTGCCGCGAATGCCCGATGACCGCCACGCGGGAGGCATCGACATCCTCGTCGGTTTCGAGGTAGTCCATCGCGCGGCTCAAGCCCCAGGCCCAGGCCGCGATCGTGCCCCATTCATCGGGGGCCGGTTTGGTCTGCCCCTCGCGGTAAAAGAGCGGGTGAACGCCGTTTTGGAAGCCGTCGTCGTAGTCGGGGTCGATGTCGCCGCGGTAAATCGTGGCGAGGCCGTAGCCGTTGGCGATCAGCATCTCGACCGGCCACCGTGATGCCGCCGCGGCGCGCGGGAACCCTTTTGCGCGGACTTCGCTGCCGCCCTCTTCGCGCGGCTTCATGCGCGAGACCGACTCCGTGACGAGCGGGTCGTCGCAGATCGTGTGGTTGCCCTTGAAATTCAGCCCCAGAAAGACCGGAACGGCGTCGGTGCGTTTGTTGGGGATGTAGAGCAGGATGGTCATGAAATGTGCGTCGCTCTCGGTGAAGTAGACGGCGATCTCCCGGCGGGTGGCCATGTTGCCCAGCGTGTAGCGGTCCTCGCTCAAGACCTCGAAATGCAGTCCTTCGGGACGGCCGGGGGCTTTTCCGTAGACCTCGCTTTCGAACAGCGACAGCAGTTCGGGACGGCGTTCCGAAATCCACGTTTCGGCGTCAGTCACCTTTTTTCCGGCGATGGTTGTCAGCGGGTCGGGCAGCGTGTAGGCCGGAACCTGCGATTCGTCGTAGTTTGTCGCGGGCATCTGCGCCCGGGCGCAGAACAGGGTCAGGCCGCAGAGCGGCAGCAGCGCGTATTTTTTCACGGCGGTCATGGCTGCAATCGGCGTTTGATGCGCGTGAGCGCCTCCAGATAATAGTAGTCGGCGTAGGTGAGCGGCACGTCGACCTCCGAGGAGAAGGGATAGGCTCCCGTGCTGTGCCGGAGAATGAAGCCTCCGTTCTCACCCGCCGGAGCGGTGTATTCGGGCGAGGCCAGCGTGCGGATCTGCTTTTCGGCGAAAGCCATGTACCGCTCCCCTTCGGCTGCGGGCACGAAGCCGCTCAGCTCGACCAGCGCCGAGGCCATGATCGCGGCCGCCGATGCGTCGCGCGGCGTGGAGGCGAGGGCCGGAGCGTCGAAATCCCAGTAGGGAATCCCGTCGGCGGGCATGTTCCTGTGGTTGATGAGGAATCCGGCGATGCCGCGGGCCTGTTCGAGGTAGCGGGCGTCGCCCGTGAGGCGGTACATGCAGGTGTAGCCGTAGAGTCCCCATGCCTGTCCGCGGCTCCAGGCCGAGGAGTCGGAGAGGCCCTGATGGGTCTGCTTGAGATGGGGCTGTCCCGAGATCGTGTCGTAGGAGACCAGGTGGCAGGAGCTGAAGTCGGGGCGGAAATGGTGTTTCAGCGTCTTGTCAGCATGCGATACGGCCATGTCGCGCAGCGACTTGTCGCCCGAACGGTCGGCGGCCCACATCAGCAGTTCGAGGTTCATCATGTTGTCGATGATGACCGGATACTGCCATTTGTCGCGGTTATGGTCCCACGAGCGGATCAGCCCTACTTCGGGTTTGAAGCGCGTCGCCAGCGAGCGCGCCCCGGTGAGCAGCACCTCCTCGTAGGACTTGTCTCCCGTGAGGCGCAGTCCGTTGCCGAAACTGCAATAGAGCATGAACCCCACGTCATGGTTGTCGGTGGTGTGTTTTTCCCGCTCGACGCGTGCGGTGAACATCCGGGCGTACTCCAGCACCCGGGGGTTGCGGCCGTTCTCGTAGACGTACCACAGCACGCCCGGGAAAAAGCCGCTGCACCACCAGCGCGAATCCGACGAGACGTCCTCGCCGTTCTCCCACGTGCGCGGCAGGCGGCCTTCGCGCGCACTGTACTTCTCGGCCATCAGCAGCGTCTGCCGCTCGGCGCCGGCCAGCGCCTTGTCCACGACGGTCTCCAGCGGTTCCCGCCCGCTTCCGGCGCAGCCTGCGAGCAGGACGCCGAGAAGCGTGTATGTCAAAAATTTCTTCATCTTCTTTTAATGTTTGTCGTAATAGGCTTTCATCAGATACCACGCTTTCTTGCGGTATCCCTGGTCGGAAACCAGCCCCTTGCGGTTCCAGCCCTCCTGGTTGGCGGGGTGGAAGCGGAACGGCGAGCGGAAGTCGAACAGAATCCACGGCGACACGCCCCGCAGGTTGGGGATGTTCTCGAACATGCGCAGGTTGTCGCGGTAGAGGGCCTCCTGATACTCCTCGCTCCACGAGCTGGCCACATCGGCCGGGCCGTGCTGGCCGTAGAGCGCCTCGCCGCCGAATTCGGAGATGATCAGCGGTTTGCCGCGCGCCACGTCCCACACCGCCTTATCGGGCGTGAGGGGCCACGGGTGATACCAGCCCATGTATTTGTTGATGGCCACGACATCCAGTTCCCCGATGAACGGGTCGTCCATGACGAACAGCTGCCGCTGGCGGTCGAAACGCACCAGATCGAACGCCGCAACGATCTGGCGCGTGTCGTCGATCTCCCGGCAGCATGCGATCAGGTGGCGCAGGAAGGCGTTGCGCGGCCCGGAAGGCTGCGTCTCGTTGGCCACGCCCCAAAACGTCAGGGCGCAGCGGTTCTTGTCGCGCGTGACCATCTCGCGGATCATGCGGCCCGCCTTTTCGCGGGTTGGGTCGTTGGCGAAGTCGATGCCCTGCCAGATGGGAATCTCCTCCCAGAGCAGGAAGCCCATCTTTTCGGCCAGCCGGACGATATGTTCGTTCTGCGGGTAGTGCGCCAGACGGATCATGTTGCAGCCGAGTGCCTTGGCCTCGCTGAGCAGCATCACGGCGTCGGCCTCGGAGTGTGCCCGGCCCATGCGCTGGGGGATCTCTTCGTGGAACGAGATCGACTTGAGGAACACGGGCGAGCCGTTGAGGACGATCTCTTCGCCCTCGGTGCGGATATTGCGGAACCCGATCGACTCCTCCACCCGGTCGCGGTCCGTGGAGACGATCACCCGGTAAAGTTTCGGATCGGCGGGGGACCAGCGTTGCAGTCTCCTGACCCGGAACGACGCCGAGGCCGTACCGGTCGCTCCGGCAGTGACGGTCCGGTCTACGTTCAGTTCGGGAATCTCGATCCGTACGGCCGTTCCGGCAGCGGCGCCCGCCAGCTGCACATCGGCGTCGATCCGGTCGTCGGAATCCTTGCCGAGGCGGATGAAATAGTCCCGGATAAAAGCGTCGGGCACGCTGACGAGCATCACGTCGCGCGTGATGCCGCCGTAGTTCCACCAGTCGAAGGCCATCGCCGGGATGGCGTCTGTGGTGCGGGTGTTGTTGACCTCCACGGCCAGAAAGTTGCCTTCGGGCCTGAGGCGGCCCGTCACCTCGATCTCAAAGGGTGTGAATCCGCCTTCATGGGCGCCGATCTCCTCGCCGTTGAGGTAGACCCGGCAGCGGTAGCTGACGGCTCCGAAATAGAGGAACTGCCGCCGGCCGGTCTGCTCGGGGGCGTCGAACCGCCGGGCATACCACACCGTGCCTTCGTAGTATTTCAGCTCGGGCATCTGGCAGTTCCAGTCCGAGGGAACGTCGAGCCGCAGGCCGTTGTCGAACGAATATTCGTAGAAATCGGTCTTTCCCTCCGGCCTGCGGTTGAGGTAGATCTTGTTTTTGCGGCCCTGATCGTAGAGATCGACGATGGCGTCCCACTTTCCGTTGAGCGACTGCACGTCGCGTCCGTAAACGTTGGTGATCAGCTCCTGGGCTGCGATGTCGGCCGCCGCGAGCAGCAGCAGAGCAAATGACAGGATGAATTTTATCGGTGTTTTCATTGTTATCAGGATTTGTGGTTCGTCAGCGGATCAGTTCGTAGCGGTACATCGTGTAGTCGTTGGGCGCGGGAAGTTCCACCTCCAGCGTTCCGCGGCGTCCGGTCTTCTGCACGGCGGCCTTCCCGCTCCCCAGCACCGGCGTGAGGCGCACTTTCGAGTTCTCGGGGAGCCATGTTTCGATCCGGGCCTTCCGGTCGGGGTTCTGCTCGCGGAAGAAGATCAGGTAGCCCCGCTCGCCGTCGACCGACTGGAATCCGGTCCACGAGCGGCCCGACGGTTCGTCGCCCACGGGGAGGATCACTCCGCGGTGGAAATCGTGCTGCACCTCTTTGTAGCGTTCGATCAGCGCGCCGATGCCCAGCGCCTCTTCGGGCAGTCCGCTCGCCTCCATCCAGGCCAGCGGCTGTCCGGCCATGGTCGTTGCGAAGAGGTATTCGAAACTGTAATTGGCCGGGGCGAACGGGTCGCCGGCATATTTTTCCGTGTTGCGCCATTTGTTGAGGAACTCGATCTGGAGCTTCTCCGCGGGAACGTATTTGGAGAGCATCCACAGGTTGCGCAGCGTCCAGTAGGGGTAGTAGTTCTGCCAGTCGGTGTAACGGTTTTCGAGGAAGATGTTGCCGTACTCGTTGAACATGTGGTAGCCTCCGCGGCGTCCGGCCGTGGCGTCGAGGTTGAAGACCACTTGGCCGCCCGTCCGCTCCAGCACGCGGTCGAACAGCCGCCGCAGGTTGCTTTCGGAGCGTTTGTCGGGGATTGCCAGTCCGTCGATCTTGAACGTGCGGATGCCGTACTCGTCGTAGAGACCGACGAGGGCCTGCGCGTCCTTCTCCCAGTCGGCATAGCCGTCCTGTACGCTCGGGTTGAACCAGAGGCAGATCTCCACGCCCAGTTCCCGGCCCAGCTCCACGACAGGGTGCAATCCCCGGGGGTATTTCTCCGGGTCGGGTTTCCAGTAGTCGGGATTGTCCCAGATGTTTTTGAACGACCCCTTCGCCACGGCGGAGTTGGGGCTTTTGCCCACCTGCCAGCCGTCGTCGATCTGGAAATGCGTGATGCCCAGATGCGCGGCCTTGCGGACCTCGGCCAGGCAGAACCGTTCGTTCACCTTCGTGTCCTGACTGCGGTCGCCCCATGTGTTCATCATCACCATCTCGTCGCGTCCGGGAAGCAGCTTCCGTAAATTTTTCTGGTAGCTCCGCAGGGCCGTCAACTGTTCGAGTTCTCCGCCCGACCAGACTCCGAGGACGCATCCGTAGGCTTTCACCCACTCCCCTTCGCGGAGGTCCTTCTCCGTCACGCCCAGTCCCGTCACCGTGAAATCGCCGAACTCCGCCGTGAAGTCCCCGCCGCCATAGGCCAGTTGCACGCCCGAACCGGGGGCTTCCTTCAGGAAGAAGAGCCCGCGGCCGTTCTCGGCGTTGCGGGCGAAGAGCAGGTTGCCCCGGTAGCTGTTTTTCCGGTAGGGAATGACGTCGGTTTCGAAGACCAGGTTGTTGTTCCAGTCCGTGACGTCCTGGAACTCCACGATCCGCGTGTGCCAGTGGAACCCGCCGGGGTTGAACCGGTCGAGGGTCGCGGCGACCGGCTGCGACTGCATGTCGGCGGTCGATTCGATGTTCTTGCGGTCGGCGGCGTTGACCGCCCGGCTCTCGGGAAGCTGTGCGGCGCTGCCTTTGAGGTAGGTGTCGCAGGCGATCGCCGGAGTGTCGGCGCAGATGCGGTAAATCCGCCGTACGTCGAGCGTTCCCAGCGAAAATTCCACGGTGATTTCCAGCCGCGCCGGATGGATGTCGGTTTCGGCGATCCGTTTCGTCGAGCAGCGTCCGCCGGTGCTTCGGGTATCGCCCGCGACCTTGAAGTCGGGCGTCAGGGAACGGGAAGTCCACACCTGTCCTGACGAAAAGTCGGTCAGGCTCTGCGTCATCAGGTTGCCGCCGTTCCAGACGAACCGGCGTTCGATCCGGGAGTTGCCGATCGTCAGGGTGTCGTTCTGCAAACGGCTGTAACAGCCCTCCTGCGGGAAGGCGGACGTGCCGCAGAGCAGCATCGTGAACAGTATCGGGAGTGTGTGTTTCATGGTCGGGATTCTATTTTGCCGGCAGGATTCTGCGCATCGTGTCGGTAAAGATCGCAGCCATCCGCTGCTGGATGTATTTGTCTTGGCCCCGCTGGGGATGCCACCCGTAGGCGACGCCTTCGATGGTTTGCGTGTCCTGGGCGTGGAGCAGGCTCTGCTGGGTCCCGGTGGCCGGGTTCGGAGTGTCTTTCGAGAAGCCGATGTTCCTGTCGAACTCCACGAGCGGCAGGCCCCACCGTGCGGCGAGGCGCCGTATGGCGGCGTTGTAGGTCGTCCGCGCGTCGTGCCAGTCGGTGCAGAGGACGATGACGGCGGGTTTACCCGATTTCGTGCCGTAGTACTTCGATTTCGGGTCGTCCTTCAGGGCGTAACACTCGCTTTGGTAGCGTTTGATGACGTAATCGAACGCCGCGGCGTAGTTGCTCCGGTCGAACGGCGTCGTGTAATCGGTGTACTTCTCTTTCAGGCCGCCCGTGGCCGAGACGTCGCGGTTGTGGACCTGCATGATGACCAGCGCATCCATCTCGTCCAGCTCCCCGGCGTTCCAGAGCGTGCCCTCGGCCATCCGGTTGGCCGTGTCGGCGATCGACTCGCCGCCGATGGCCCGGTTGAGCGCCCGGGCGTCCAGTTGCCGGCAGCCGATTTCGAACCAGCCGTTCTGCGGCGAGGCGAACGAGGCCCCGGTGAGGAGGATCGTATATTTCGCGTTCTCCTGCGCTGCGGCATGCCCCCACAGCAGGGGCAGCGCAAGCAGCAGTGTCAGTAGTTTTTTCATTGTTGCGGTTTCAGTCGTTGCGCAGTGCGCGGGGCGCTTTCAGAGAACCGCCCGTGTTGAATTTCTGGTTATCGGGAATCCCCTCTTTTCTGCCGACGCCTTCGCGCATCAGCCTGCGGAGTTCTCCGAGGTGTTTCTGGTAGATCAGGCGGGGCGAAGCGTCGTATTTGCGGCACAGCGAGGCTGCCATGCCGACCACCTCGCCCATCATGCCCGTCGTGCGCATCACCCGCACCGTTCCGAGGGCCACGTGCGTCACGCTGATGTTCCGCCCGGCCATGAACAGGTTGTCCACATTGCGGGAGTAGAGACACCGGTAAGGCACGGCATGGGGATAGATGTGGATGTGTTTGGTCGCGGCCTTGAACTCCCGGCCCGGGAAGCGCACGGAGTTGAGCGAATCGGGAAAATGCAGGTCGATGTCCCACGTCGCGGTGAACGAGGCGTCTTCGTGGAAGACGTTCTTGTCGATATCGTCCTGTTTGAGGACGTAGTCGCCCAGAAGCCGCCGCGATTCGCGTTTGCCGGCCACATAGGCCACCCAGCCCAGCTCGCGGTTGCGGTACTTGGCATTGTCTTTCAGGCCGTTCTTGAGAAAGCTCCAGTTCGAATAGATCACCAGCAGGCCGTAGTCGCGGATGCGTTCGAAATCGCGGATCTGGTCGAGGTTCATGCCCGTCTCCCATTTCCATTCGCCCATCGTCACCCGCTCGCAGTTTTCGGCGTTGAACTCCACGCCGTAGCTGAACGTCGGGAACGAGGTTTTGCGGCCCGTGTCGACCGAATACCATTGGACGGACGAACCCATCGTCATCCGGTCGGCGGTTTCGGGCGCCAGCGTTTCGCCGAATTCGTCGCGGCTCTCGCGGCCCATGCGGTAGTCGGCTCCGGCCAGGAATCCGACGGTTCCGTCGCCCGTGCAGTCGGCGAAAAGCGGCGCTTCGAGCGTCGTCTCCTCCCCGGTTTCGATGTGGCGGACGATTACGGATTTTATCCGGCCGCCCTCTTTGTTCACCGCTACGGCGCGGCAGCTGGAGAACAGCTTCACGTTCTGCTCCCCGGCGATGAACGCACTTTTCTTCGCGTCCTCGTAGTTTTCGGCCGGCCGGGCGTTGCCTTCGCGCGAGTGGCCGAATTCGCGGATCATGCGGCCCAGTCCCTCGTTGGGGCCAAGCTCGATGACGCCGCCCAGATGCACGCGGACTTCGGAGCTGTTGTTGCCGCCCAGCACCGGGCGGTCGTTGACCAGAGCGACGCTGCACCCCAGCCGGGACGCCGCGGCCGCGGCGCACATGCCTGCGATGCCGCCGCCCACGACGACGAAATCGAACGATTCGGCGGTTTGCGGCGTTGCGGGGATGCCGAGCATCCGTTTGCGGAACGCAGCGAGTTCCGCGCTTCCGGACGGAGGGACGTCGCCCTCTTCGGTGGTGAAATAGACGGCGTCGCAGCGGCCGTCGAATCCGGAAAGGTCGGTCAGCGAAACGCTGACCGGACCTTTCCGGACGGAGACCTTTCCGGCGCACTGCCACATCCACTCGCTGCCCGTGCAGCCGAGCGTCGCGGACAGTTTCCGGCTGCCGACCCGGAGGGCGAACTTTCCGGGACCTTCCCCGTCGTACCAGGGGGCGACCCAGTTGAACGTCCGGACGTAGACCCGGTAGGTTCCCGTTTCCGGGAATTCGACCGTTGTCACGGCGTCCGCCACGGGTTTGCCCATGCCGTGCGCGATGAGGTAGGGCGAACCCATCTGGTCCATGAACTGCTGGTCCACGGCCCACCCGCCCTTGTCGCGGAAACTCTCGGCCTCGACCAGGACGCCGCTCCCGAAGGAGGCGGTGACGGACAGCAGCAGCGCTGCGGAAAGCAATGCAACCCTCTTCATGGTTTTTCAGGCGTTAGTTGATCTGTACTTCGTGCAGTTTCACCCAGCCTTCGGCCGTCTTTTCGTTGTTCACGGCGAGCTGGATGGCAGGCCGGTTCTCCTTCGTCGTGTCAACGATGGCGATGCCCCACGTGTATTTCCCCGCGGGAAGATCGACGGCCGGCGTTTCGAAGGTGTAGGAGAAGGGCTTGCTCTCGACCCAGGTCGAAGGCTCGCAGTCCTTGTCGACGAAGACCTTCTGCGCCTTGTCCGAAGCGTCGATCAAAGCGAAGGCCACCTTGTATTTGTAGTTCCACTGCGGCAGGTTGTTCGGGAAATAGCCCCAGCCCATGTTGCGCCAGCGCGAAGCGACCTTGACACGGCTGCCTGCGCTCACCTGGTCGGGAACGATCACCTGGTCGGGATAGAGACGGTAGCCGCCTTCGGAGACGAAGCGCTGCACGAGGCTGAAGGCATCGTTGAACCACGACTCGGTCTCCTGGCCGACACGGAAGTCCATCATGTTGACGCGGGCTTCGGCCGAGGAGTCGAATTCGCCCTGGCGGACATCTTCGGGGTGTCCCTGGCGGTAGCCGGCCGGGTCGTTCCAGTAGCTGTGGCTGCTGACGATATATCCGCCCTCCATGATGATGGGGACCTTGTAACGCCATTGTGCGGCGATTGCCTTCTCCCAGGTGCTGTAACCCCAGCTGGAGTTGTTCATGCCGAAGGCGTCGGAGCGGATGCAGTAGCCGTTGCTGATGGCCAGGGCCACGAGGCTTTCGCTGTTCGGGTTCGCCGTGCCCTGGCTCGTGGGATGGCCCAGTACGCGGTGGTAGTTGATCACCAGGGGAACCTTCGTGAAGTGTTTGGCGTAGAGCTTGGTGATCCAGTCGAGGACTTCGCGCTTCACCGTTTCCGTATTCTCATCGACAGCCGATACGTCGTCCTTGTTGTAAGCCACGCTGTGGCCCTCGCCCCACTTGCCGAGGCCGTAGCCGTCGATGAACGAGGTGTATTCCGGATCGTTGAACTCCTCGGCGAGGGCTGCGACGAACTTCTCGTAGTAGCGCTGGAAGATCGGGTCCTGCGGCATCGGGGTCTTGCGGTCGGGGTATTTCGGCTCCGACATCGCGTATTCGGCTCCGGCATCGTAGACGAACTGGGGCGTATTGGCGCCCTGGTCACGTCCGTCCACCACGACGCGGAAAGCGATGGGGAGTTTCAGCTCCCGGGCTTTCTGAACCAGTTTGTAAACCTTCGAATCGGGGTCTTTCCAAGCGTACTGCCCGTCTGCGGGATTCAGCACGGACCATTTCGTGCGGATATAGCAGGCCGAAGCGTAGTCCGCCACCCTTACGTTCTTTCCGAGCAGCGGTACGTAGATCTCCTTGTCGAAATAGGAGGGATCGTAGTCCGCGCTGACATACATCACCCAGCCGTTGAGCGGGTTGTGCAGCACTTCCGACTTGTTGTAGGCGGGCTTTACGGTCACACCGGCAACTTGGCCGCCTTCTTCGCCGCCGCCGTTGTCCTTCGAGCAACCGCAGGAAGCGGCGCAAAGAAATGCTGCCAGAAGACAGCCGGTCATCAGATTTCTCATGTGTATCATGTTGCTGTTTTTACGATTGATTGTCGTTGTAATGGAATATTGCCGTATCTTCCTGTCGGCCGGAACCCAGTCTCCATTCCGATACGGCAATATTTTTCAGTCGTGCGGTCCGGCGTTATTTGTTCCGGGCCAGGATCGTTCCGTGACGCAGATCGAAGATCAGCAGGTCGGAAGCGGGGATCGTGTAATACGAGTTGCGCGTCTCTCCGTCGGCGCCTCCGTGCAGTTCGCCCACCTTGCCGAGAGTCAGCGTGAGGTTCTGCTTCTTGCCTTCTGCCGTCAGCGGACAGGTGAAGCAATAGGCATTGTTCCGGTTGTAATCCGCATCGCCGACCTAGAAATTCTGGGCAACGCAGAACTTCATGCCGCTGGAAAGTTTCGTGCCGTTGTGTTCTTCGGCGTCATAGATCAGGATCTGCGGGTCGGCGAAGCTCTGCTTCAGGTTGAGTTTGCGCACGCCCCAGCCCGTACCTGCTCCGTAGGCGTAGAGATCGAGCACTTCGATCGTTGCCTCGGGATTGGCTTCCGCTCCGCTCGGGTGGAATGTGACGGACAGCGGCTTCAGGTCGGTCGCCGACGAGTAGATGCGCACCTGCTTGTTCTCCATGTCGATCAGCAGGCGGTAGTTGCCAGCGTTCGGGATATTCCACGAAACGGGGGTTTCCGTCATCTTCACGTCGACAAGCTCCCCGTCGCGGAGCGCGCCGTTGCCGTCGCTCGGAACGATGTAGTAGGTCTGACCCTCCAGCTCGACGGGAATCTGCAACTCGCCGATGCTCAATTCGCCGTACCAGGCATAGAGGTTCGCATTCTCGACCGTCTTTTCGATCTCCGTCACGCTGCTGATGGCCGTGCCGGAAAGCGACACCTTGTCGGCATCGAAGACATCGACCTTGATCGGGGTTACGGTCACCTCCACGGTGCGCACTTCGGGCATTTCGTATGTGGGGCCGCCCGCATACTCCGCGATGACGCGGAACGCCAGCGTGAAGGTCTTGTTTACGGGCACTTTCCAGCGCTCGTTAGCCCAGTTGTTGATTTGCTCGGAGGTGTAGCTCCGGCTGAAGATGCCGTCGTCTTCGCTCGTCACGATGGCGGTGGACGAACCGAAGTTGTTGTTCAGCAGGTCCAGTTTGGTCGTGTAGGACACCAGATACTCGTCGGGCATCGGACGCGCGGGCGTCCAGTCGAAGGTCAGTACCGTAGCCGAAAGGTCGTTTTCGTCCAAAGCGATCTGGGAGGCGGAGGCGGTCAGCTCCAGAGTTTCCCGGACCGGGTCGCTGTCGTGTTCGTACGGGTCCCATTCACAGGCCCACTGGCCGAGTGCGAAAAGGGTCAGCAGCGACAGGTTGCATGCAAATTTTATCTTTTTCATAACTGTTTTTTTCGTGGTTGCTGATACGGTCCGGAATCTGCCGGACACATTCTTGTCTGATCCGCCCGGAGGCGGGGACGAAGGTTTTTAGCCTTCGTAACCTTCATATCCGGGATTCTGCGGGAAATTGCCGACATTCGCGTCGCGGATAGCCTGCGGAATGGGCCACAGCACGTGGAAATCCTGGATGAGGTCGCGCGCCTCGGGGTTGTACTTTCTCACGCGTTCGAGCAGTTTGCCCGTGCGTATCAGCGTGAAGCGGCGGCTCTCTTCGCCGTAGAGTTCGCGGATGCGCTCGTCGAGCAGGAAATCCATCGTCATCTCCTCGTCGGAAACGTCGGACACTTTGGCGCGGCGGCGCACTTCGTTCACGGCATCGGCGGCCTTATCGGGCATGTCCTGACGCAGGTAGGCTTCGGCCAGCAGCAGGTAGGTCTCGGCCAGGCGGAATTTCATGCGGTCCTTGTATGCGCCGGTAAGCTGGAGGTTTTCCTCCTTACCGAAGAAAAATTTCTTCAGCGCCGGGAAGGGCTGGGCCTGCGACCACGATTTGTCGTCGATGGGGCATTTTTGTCCCAGCTTGTTGGGCGTCAGCGGGTTGTTGTAGTACCAGTTGCGCTTGATGTTGTACTCCGAGTTGCGGATGTCGCCGTCTTCGAAGATGCCTTTTTCCTGAATATCGGGGAAACCCTCCTTTTCTCCGGCCGTCGTGGCGTTGGTTCCCTTGACGCCGATCCACCACTTCAGCGGATAGATCTGCGCCAGGCCGCGGCCGCCGAGCGAGTCGGCCAGTGCGAATCCGTCGATGGCGTGGTACTGGGGATTCCAGGCGCGGCGGGTCCAGTCGTCGGAATTCGTGCCGCCGCCGACCGTGTTGTACTGAAACTGCATGACCCAGATACCCTCGGTGTTGCCGGCCGAACGGTTCTGATTGTTTTCGACGAACATGTCGCTGAAATAGTCGCCGGGATCGTTCTTGGCGTTGCCGAAGCGGCTTTTCATCAGACTGTAATACGGGCAGTCGATCACGTCCTGGGCATTCTCCTCGGCCAGCTTATAGTCGCCTTCGGCGCCGCGCAGCAGGTACATTTCGCTCAGCAGGTGGCGTGCGGCCCACGTCGTAAGCTTGCCCTCCTTCACGTTGTCGGGATTGTCGGGAAGGTACGTCTTGGCAAATTCCAGGTCTTTGATGATGTTGCCCAGCACCTCGATCTTGGGATCGCGCGAGAACGAGAGCAGGAAGGGCTTCTGGATGGTTTCGACCCAGGGCACGTCGCCGTAGAGGTAGACCAGCGTGCGGTAGGCGTAAGCCCGGAAGAAACGGGCTTCGGCCTGGTAAAGCTGTTTGTCGGTGGGATAGTCCCAGTTGTCGTTCTTTTCGGAATAGATCAGCAGTTCGTTGGCCGAAGCGATCAGGTTGTAGGCCCAGTTCCAGTACGAACCGACGAAAAGCGTCGACGGGTTGAGCGTCATTTCGGCGAACGGAACCAGCGAACCGTCGCGGACGGTTCCCATGCGGCAGAGGTCGGTCGAAATCTGGAGCACCTCGTAGGCGCAGGCGCCGTTGTGCATGAAAGCGCCGTTTTCACCCCAGGTGTTGTATTCCGAGCGGGCGATGGCGTAGAGCCCCGTGGCTCCCACCTCGAAGCCCAGTGAACTGGTGTAAGTGTTGTCGGGGGCCAGCGAACTTTTCAGATCCTCTTCCAGGAAGGAGGTGCAGCCCGCAGCTATCGAGAGGATCGAACTCGCGATGCCGATCTTGATATAATTCATCGTTTTCATAGTCAGGTCTTGATTAGAAGGTTAAGGTTAATCCCAGTACGTAGGAACGGGCGGTCGGGAACGATGCGAACCAGGTGTTGTCGTAGTTCAGCATCTGGCGCATGTTGGAGAAGGCGCAGACGTTGTTCACGCTGAAATTCACGTCGATGGCGCTCAAGCCGATCCGGCGGACGAATTTCTGATTGACACGGTAGCCCAGCGTGATGTTGCGCAGCTGCACGTAGTTGAGCTTCTTGTAGTAGCCGTGGCTGAAGGAGGCCTGGTAACCCGGCGAAACGACCTCTGCGTCGGGGGTCTCCGGCGTCCAGTATTTCACGCCGTGGATGTAGTTGCCCGAACCGAACGTATACGAGGAGATGTTGGCCACGTTGTCCGTCATCCACTTGCCGAAGACGCCGTTGAACAGGAACGAGAAATAGAAGTCCTTGTAGGAGAAACGGTTGCCCATCGACATCGTGAAGCTCGGCTGTTTGCTGCCGATCACCTTGCGGTCTTTGGAGTCGATGACGCCGTTGCCGTCGACATCCTCCAGTTTGGCGGCTCCGGGCGTGGCTCCGGTCTGGTGGGCCACCTCCTTGCCGTCCTTGTCGATGAACGTGAACTCGTCGCCTTCCTGCCAGATGCCGATCATGTTCCAGTCGTAGTAGACCGACAGCGGCTGGCCGATGAACCACTTGTTGTTGATGTCGTCTCTGCCGTCGCCGCGCAGCGCGACGATCTTGTCGCGGTTGAGCGAGAAGGTGAAGTCGGTCTCCCACCTGAAATCCTTCTTGCGGATATTCTGCGAATGGAGCGTCAGTTCGATACCCTTGTTGCGGGTCTGGCCGACGTTGTAGAGAATCTTGCTGTAACCGTTCATAATGGGAACGGTACGCGACATCAGCAGGTCGTGCGTGTTGGAGAGGTACATGTCGATCGTACCGCCCAGACGGCCGTTGAAGAACTGGAAGTCGATACCGAGGTTGGCCGTATAGGTGGTCTCCCAACGTAGGTCGGGATTGCCGATACCGTCGCTCGGCAGGTAGGCCGAGTTGGCGGCGTCGCTGTTGTCGCCCCAAATATATTTGACACCATTGGTCGAGTAGAGACGGTCGAGCGACTGATAACGTGAAATGGCGTTGTTTCCGTTGGCGCCGTATGAGAGGCGGATCTTCAGCATGTCGATCCAAGAGGCGTTGTCCTTGATGAAGCTCTCCTCGCCGAGATGCCAGGCAACGGCAGCCGAGGGGAAGAAAGCCCATTTGTGGTTTTCAGCGAAGGCCGAGAACGAGTCGGCGCGTCCGGTGAGTGTCAGAAGGTATTTGCTGTTGAAGCCGTAATTCACACGGAACATGCCCGAAACGAAGTTCTCTTTCCAGAAAGACGAACTGATGGCGATCTTGTTCTCGGCGCCGTCCATCCGGTAGAAGCTCGAGTCGTCGTTTACGAAGCCTTCGCCGCTTTGCGAAGCGGCTGTATACTGGGCCTCCTGCATGGAGAAGAGACCTGTGAAGTCGATGTGATGTTTGCCGAAAT
>ENA-UERX01001256-UERX01001256.1-human-gut-metagenome-genome-assembly--contig:-NODE-1256-length-16192-cov-4.557493_pt1 | contig 16192 bp, 12 predicted proteins | sample MGYA00242992_ERZ507993 | MGnify/ENA primary metagenome ERZ507993 (study PRJEB26167, sample SAMN06115487) | human gut metagenome | host: Homo sapiens | place: China:Chongqing | collected 2015-04-10... | reverse complement strand
GAGCAGGAGCTGCTGGACAAGCCCCGCGACCGGGTCATCATCCACATGTATCTGGAGCCGGGCGCTTCCCCCGTGGAAACGCTGGCCCTCATCGCCGCCCGGATGGAGGCGGCAGGCATCCCCTACACCGCCGAGACCGAGGGCGTGGAGCAGGAGGACTGGCAGAACGGCTGGCGCAAATATTACCACCCCATGGACATCGGCCAGCACCTGGCCATCGTGCCCTCCTGGCAGGAATATGACACCGACCGTGTCAAGCTCATCCTGGATCCCGGCCTGGCCTTTGGCACCGGCGGCCACGAGACCACCAGCCTCTGCCTGGAAGCGCTGGACGAGCGGGTCAAGGGCGGCGAGCGGGTGCTGGATATCGGCACCGGCAGCGGCATCCTGGCCATTGCCGCCCTTAAACTGGGCGCTGCCAGCGCCGAGGGCGTGGACATCGACCCGGTCGCCGTCCGTACCGCCGGGGAGAACGCCGCCCTCAACGGCGTGGCCGACAAGCTCACTGTTCTGGTGGGCGACCTCTCCGACAAGGCCAGCGGCAAATATGACATCATCACCGCCAACATCGTGGCAAACGCCATCATGTCCCTGGCCCCCGCCGTGCCCGGCCTGATGGCCGACAACGGCGTCTTCATTGCCAGCGGCATCATTGACAGCCGCAAAGACGAGGTGCTGGCCGCCCTGAAAGCCGCCGGCCTTGCCGTGCAGGAAGTAAAAGAGAAGCGCGGCTGGGAGTGCATCGTCTGCAAGAAAGCGTAAATTTCAAACAAGCTCACCCTCTCCGTCATTGCTGACGCAATGCCACCTCTCCCAAAGGGAGAGGCAAGAGCCTGACCGTAGCGTTCTTGGCTCTCCCTTTGGGAGAGCTGTCACCGCAGGTGACTGAGAGGGCGAGGATTCTTCAGGAGGAACTATGCCTCATCGTTACTTTACCACCGAGATCGCCGACGGCGCGGCTGTGCTGCGCGGCTCCGACGCCCACCACCTGGCCCGGGTGATGCGGGCAAAACAGGGCGATACTGTCATTTTATGTGACGGCAACGCTGTGGAGTACACCGCCACCATCACCGGGTTCGGGGACGAGTGCGTGGAGTTCCGCGTGGAACCGGGCTACCCCAGCGCCGCCGAACCCAGTGTGGAAGTCACCCTGCTGGCGGGCTACCCCAAGCAGGACAAACTGGAACAGATCATCAAACACGGCGTGGAGCTGGGCTGCACCCACTTTATCCCGTTCTTCAGCCGCTACTGCGTGGCCGCCCCCAAAAAAGAGGAGCAGAAAAACGAGCGCTACAACCGCATCGCCTTTGAGGCCGCCAAACAGTGCGGCCGGGGCGTGCTGCCGGATGTGGCTCTGCCCCTGCCCAATTTCGGGGCGGTCTGCCGCAGCCTTGCCGGGTACGACCTCGTGCTCTTCTGCTATGAGTGCGGCGGCGAACCTCTCCGCCAGCTGCTGGCGGAGGCCAAGCCCGCTGACGGCAAAAAGCTGAAAATCGCCATCATCACCGGTGCCGAGGGCGGCTTTGCCGCCGAGGAGGCCGAAATGGCCGCCAAGGCCGGGGCTAAGACCGTCGGCCTCGGCCCCCGCATCCTCCGCTGCGAGACCGCCCCCCTGGCGGTGCTCTCCGCCGTCATGACCCTGACGGGGAACCTGGAGTAAGCCATCAGACGCAAAACCGCCCAGCCGAGTAATTTTGCTCGACCGGGCGGTTTCTTTTTGTTATTCCAATTCTTCCTCCTCCGGGAGGGCGTCGGCCTCCAGCAGGGCTTTTTTGGCCTCCAGCAGGTTCTGGGGGCTCATGGAAAAGCTCCGCAGGCCCAGCTGCAGGTACTGGGTGGCGTTGGCCGGGTTTCCCACGGCAAGGCCGCAGATCGTCACCGGGACACTGCCCTGTTTGGCGGCGCCCATCACCATCCGGATGAGCTTTTTCATGGCTTTGCTGGCCGGGCGGTAGTAGTGCTCCGCCGGAGCCAGCTCCCGGTCCACCGCGTGGGTATACTGGGTCAGGTCGTTGGTGCCGATGACGAAGAAGCCGCAGCCATGGGCCACAAATTCTTCCGCCGTCAGGCAGGCCGAGGGCACACTGAGCATGACGCCGAACGAGGTATCCTCATTGAACGAGACGCCCCGCTCCCGCAGGCGCTGGCGGCACCGCTCCACCACCTCCATGGCGGCGTCCCAGTCTTCCACGTCCGTCACCATGGGGAACATGACCCGCAGCGGGCCCCGGGCCGCCGCCCGCATGAGGGCACAGATCTGCGTTTCAAACTGGCGGGGGTTGCGCAGGCTGTTGCGGATGCCGCGCAGGCCCAGCTTGGAGGACTGCAGGCCCTGGTAGGCGTCCGCCATGGTGCGGTCGGCACCAAAATCAAAGGTGCGCACCGTCACCGGGCAGCCATTGGCTGCGGCGAGGCAGGAAGTGTAGAAGAAATACTGCTCCTGCTCGTCCAGAATGCGGCCGGGCAGCATCATGTAGCTGCTGCGCAGCAGACCTACGCCGCAGGCACCAGACTGCATGGCCGTGTCGATGTCCTCCGGGCCGAAGCAGTTGGCCAGCAGCTCAAAGGCGGCACCATCCCGGGTGCGGTTGGGCAGGGCGCGGAGCGCGCTCAGCTCCTCGTTCTCCCGCTGCAGCTCACAGATGCGGGTCACCGCCTGCTGGCGGGCGGCGGCATCCGGGTCCAGGATGCACTCTCCCTTGGTGGCGTCCAGGATCACGGCACGGCCATCACAGTCGTCCAGAAAACCCTTGCCCACCTGCACGATGCCGGGGATGTTCATGGCCCGGGCAATGATGGCGGCATGGCTCTGGCCGCTGCCCTCGGAGGTGATGAGTCCCAGGATCATGCCGGAGGGCACACTGAACAGGTCGGTGGGCATGAGGACATCTGCCGCCAGGATCACCGGGTGATCCAGCGCCATCCAGACCCGGGGACGGTTGCCCAGAATATTGACCACGCGGCTGGTGGCGTCCAGGATATCCACGCTCCGCAGCTGCATGTAGGCGTTGTCTTTCATATTGGCCAGCCGCTCGGCATAGCGGCGGCCCACCCGGTCCATCGCCTCGGCGGCTCCCACGCCCGCCTTGATCTGAAAGCGGACTTCATTCATCATGCCCTCGTCTTCCAGCATCATGCTCTGAAACAGGAAGATGGCCTGCTCGGTGGGTGCCGAGCGCTCGGCCATGGAATCCAGCTCGGTCTGGGCCGTGTGGATGGCCTCGTCCAGCATCCGCTGTTCCCGCTCCGGGTTGAACGGCCCATCGCTGAACGTTTCCACATGGCGCTCCAGACGGCTCACCTGGCCCAGCACCAGCCCGGGCGAGGCAGAAGCTCCCTTGTAAACTTTCATTTCTCGATCACCTCCGGCAGCACCGGGCCCGTCAGCACACGATACACCAGTGCCTGTAAAAACGTGTTGGGCAATAACGCGGCCCGGGCGGCATCCGCCGCGCGGCCGCTGCCCTCAAACAGCGGGGCAAAGCTCTCAATGCGGTCTTTTTCGCATTTTTCCAGAAACGCCTTGCCCAGGGTCTCCGTGGTATAGAACTGTGTGGGGTCCACGCCCACATCCTCGGCGGCGGCTTCCAGCGGGGCCAGCTCCGCGTCCTTGAGGTTGGCCAGCCGCAGGGCGAGGTCCGCCGTCAGGGTAACGGGGTATTTTTCCCGCACGGACTTCTGCTGCTGGCCGAACTGCCACGCAAAGGCCGCCGCGTCCTGGCAGCTCCGCGCGTCACAGGAGACGGCGTAGGCGCAGCCCCGCAGGTAGCCCATGGCCCGGCGGGTATCGTAGTAGCCCAGCTCCATGTTCCGCCGGGCCGTGTCGGGGTCAAAGTGGAGGATATCGCCCAGCTCCCAATAGCTCCTGATGAGGGTGGTGGGCAGGCCCGTGCGGTTGGGGCGGGTGATGCCCACGCCCTCCAGGTCCACGCAGACCAGCTCGTCGGCCCCCATCTTCTGGGCCAGCGCCGTGGGCATGTTGTCCCGGTAGCCGCCATCCAGGTAAGAAACGCCGTCAATGATGTGGGCCCGCAGGGCGGGGAAGCAGGCGGCGGAGGCCAGCAGGTAGTCCTTGACTTTGCCGTGGGGGATGTCGTCCAGCGCCAGCTCCCGGGCCTTGAGGCCCCGCTGCTCCACCGTGACCAGACCCAGCCGGATGGGGGAAGCACGGAGGGCGTCCTCGTCCAGCACCCGCTCCACGATCTCTTCCAGCGGGGAGACATCCATGCCGCCCTGCCGCACCACGTCCCGCAAAAAGGCGTGGAGTTCTGAGAGGTCGGCGTTCTGCTCCGGCAGCTCCATCACATCCTGGCTGCGGATGGTCAGCCACATATCCCGGGCCGTCTCATAGAGGTCCAGCGCAAACATGGCCCCGTTCAAGCTGCCCACACTGGTGCCCGTGATAATCCCGGGCCGCCAGCCCAGCTCCGTCAGGGCACGCCATACGCCCACCTGATAGCTGCCGCGGGCACCGCCGCCTGCCAGCACCAGTGCCCGCACCGGGGCATTGACAGAGTTATTTATAGGTTGATTCCAGGCCATGGTCCGCACCTCCCTCTGGTCGGTTCCAGTTTTTTCAAATTATAGCATACTTTCCGGGAAAATTCTCTCTGTTTTTGCAACAAAAAAGAGGGAAGTTTTTTGCTTCCCTCTCCAGTTTCTTTGTTGGCGTTACGGATTTTGTTCCATCCAGGCTTTAAACCGGGCTCGGACGGCGGCTTCCTTGCCGCGGGGGATGGGCACCCTGGCCCCGCTCCGCATCCGGAACTCGCCTGCCGCCAGCTGCTCTGCCGCCGCCAGGTTGACCACATAGGAGCGGTGGGGCTGCAAAAAGCGGTCGTCCGCCAGCAGGGGCTTTGCCACCTCCGCAAAGGGCACCCGGAGGGAGAGGGAGGGCACGTCCTCCCCGGTGACAAGATGGAAATGCACCACATGGTGGGTACACTCCAGATACTCGATGTCCGCAAAGGGCAGCGCCCGCAGGCCCGCCGCCGTGGACACCGCGATGACCGGGCCGTACTCCGGCTCCGTGGCACGGTCCAGCAGGGCGGTGAACTGCTCCGGGCGGAACGGCAGCAGCAGGTACTGCATGGCGTCCACCCGGTAGGCATTGTAGGCGTGGGCGGGCGTGTGGGCAAAAAAGGCCAGCGGGGCCCGCGCGCCGTGCCGCCGCAGGGTATCGGCGGCTTTCAGGCCCGCCGGGGCGTTGCCCGCCGTCAGCTCCACAAGGTAGAGCTCGTACCGGGTACCCTCGGCGTCCCGGGCCAGCAGGGCGTCCACCCCGGGCAGCTGCTCCACGATGCAGGCATCCGCCCGGCGGGCATAATATTCCAGACACTGCCGCTCCACCCGGCCGCGCAGCACCGGGTCCGGGCTGCACACTGCAATGTGAAAGATCATGGTTTCCAAAAGCCCCCTTTCCGGGCTGTGTGCCGCACCGCTTGCATTTTGCGGGCAGCGAGAGTATCATAACAGAAAAACACCAGACTACAACAAAAAGGAGACGCCGCCATGAAACAGCCGCTTGTCAGCATCATCCTGCCCGTTTACAACGCCCAGAGCCATCTGGCCCGGTGCCTGAGCAGCATTTGCGCCCAGACTTACCAGAACCTTGAGATCATCGTCCTCAACGATGGCTCCAAAGACCAGAGCCTGCCCGTGTGCGAAGAGTTCCGCAAAAAGGATTCCCGCATCATTCTGGTGGACAAGGCCAACTCCGGCGTCTCGGACACCCGGAACCTGGGCCTGAAGCTGGCCACCGGCGAATACATCCAGTTTGTGGACAGTGACGACTACATTGACCCGGATTACACCGGGCATCTGGTGGCCGCTGCCGAGGAGCACCACGCTGACCTGGTCATCGCGCCCTACAAAATGGTCATCCCGGCAGGTGCTTCCAAACCCGAACAGGTATTGGAAAAGCTGGAGGACGAGCTGGGCGTGATGACCGTGGCCCGGCCCCCGGAAGTGCGGGAATATGGCTTCCTGCCCGCGGGCGTGTATGACAAAGACCACTTCGCGCTCCGGCTGATGGACAAGCCTGCCTCCTATTTTTACAGCGTGCTCTGGAACAAACTCTACCGCCGCATCCTGCTCACCGGCAACGACATCTGTTTTACCAGCGAGGTGCGCTGGGCGGAAGACCTTGTCTTCAACATGCAGTATATCCAGTACGCGGAAGTGTTTGTCGCCATCGGCACGCCGGGGTACTACTATGTGCAGAACCCTCAGAGCATCTGCCACACCCAGATCAACCCGGCCACCATCGTGCAGAACAAATTACAGATGTTCCGCTATTACAAAGATCTTTACACCCGGCTCGGGATGTACGAGGAGGTACGGCCCCAGCTGTACAAGTTCCTCGTGGACATTGCCGAGAGCACCTACCCCTCCGGGCCGTTCAAAAAGGCCATCGACGAGGCAAAGGCGTACTGGCGCGCCCACAAACAGTAACACAAAAGGCGAGTGACCCTGCGGTCACCCGCCTTTTTTCTGCTATTTAGCGCCCCTGACAGGGGAGCTGGACACGCGAAAGCGTGGCCTGAGGGGTCAAGCCCCGATGGCGGCGCACTTCTTGGCCAGCCAGTCGCGCTCTTCCTCGGTCAGGTGGGGAGCCAGCTTGGTGAAGACCTCGCGGTGGTAAGCGTTCAGCCAGTCCAGCTCGTCCCGGGTGAGGACGCCGGGCACGACGGGGGAGGTGGCAATGGGCACGAACGTGATCGGCTCAAAGCCCAGGAACGTGCCGTACTGGTTGTCGGCCTTGTGGACGCACATCAGCTCGTTCTCAATGCGGATGCCGACCTGGCCGCCCTCGTAAACGCCCGGCTCGTCGGTGACGATCATGCCCGGCTTGAAGACCACGGTGTTCCGGCCGTTCAGGGCGTGGGGGCCCTCATGGACATTGCCCACAAAGCTGACGCTGTGGCCCGTGCCGCAGCGGTAGTTGATGAGATGACGCCAGAGCGGCTCCCGGGCGATGGTATCCAGCATGTGGCCGTCACAGTAGTTCAGCCAGACGGCCTTTGCAATGTCGATGTGGCACTGCAGCGTCCAGGTGTAGAACAGCCGCTCGTCCTCGGTCAGCTCGCCCAACGGGTAGGTGCGGGTGATATCGGTGGTGCCGTCCAGATAGGTACCGCCGCAGTCCACCAGCAGGAAGCCTTTCCGCTCCAGCTTGGCGTGGTCTTCCTCGGTGGCGTGGTAGTGCATCATGGCAGCGTTTCCGCCGTAGGCGGCAATGGTGCCAAAGCTCTCCACCATGAATTTGTCCTGTGCGCTGCGGTGCTTGTGCAGGATCTCGTCCACGGTCAGCTCGGTCAGCTCCTCACCGGCAGCCAGACGCTCTTCCAGCTCTTTCTGGAACCGGACCATGGCCACGGCGTCCCGGATGTGGGCTTCCTTGGTGTGGGCCAGCTCCACTTCGTTCTTGATGCCTTTCATGGGCAGCAGGGGGTCGGCCTCGTCTTTCACGGTGAGCGCCTTGTTCTCTTTCAGGGTCTCATACACGGCAAAGTTGACGGAAGCCGGGTCGGCCAGCACGGTCTGGGGCTCGGTCTCGGCCGCCAGGAAAGGGAGCACGTCGTCGTACTCGGCAATGGTCACGCCGTTCTCTTTGAGCTCGGCTGCCGCTTCCGGCTTGAGGCGGGCGGTGTTGATAAAGAGGACCGCGCGGTTTTCGGTGACATAGCAGTAGGCCATGGCGTAGGGGGTGCACTGGATGTCCATAGCGCGGAGGTTGAGCAGCCAGGCCAGGTTGTCCAGCTTGCCCACCAGCTGGGCGGTGCAGCCCAGCTCCTTGAGCTTTGCCCGCAGCTGGCCCAGCTTCTCGGCGGGGGAGAAGCCTGCGTACTCTTTGGGCAGGATCCAAGCCGGGGTGGCAGGCAGGGCCGGGCGGCCCTCCGTCCAGAGCTCATCTTCCAGGTTCAGGGTCTTGATGGTGCCGTGCTTGGGGGCCAATGCTTTCTGGATGCCCCGCACCAGCCCGCAGGAGGCCGTCAGGCCACACAGGCCCAGGGTGCCGCCCTCGGGCAGGACCTTGGCGCAATATTCTTCCACGGTGGGCACGCCCGGCTCGCCCATCTTCTGGAGCTGGATCTCGGTGCCGGCAATCTCTTTCTCGGCCTGCACAAAATAGCGGCCATCGGCCCAGACAGCACTCTCGGTCATGGTGACGACAAAGTTGGAGTTCTCGCCGTGGAAGCCGGAGAAATAGGTCAGGGAGGTGTAGTGCTCCGGCAGATACTCGCTGGCGTGGGGGTCGCCCACGGGGATCAGGTAAACATCCACACCGTTTGCTTTCATGGCGGCGCGCAGGGCGGCCAAACGCTCAGGAACAGGATTCATGCTCATTGGGTAAAGCCTTCTTTCCAAATCTTACACTTTTACAGTTGCCGGAAGAACGTCCGGCGGCGTTGGTTTGCTGGTTCTTATTGTAACATCCCCGCGCGGAGAATGCAATCCGCATCCCCTCTTGACAGTTTGTATTTGTTGTATTATACTTACTAATACAAACAGGAGGAATGAACATGCTGTTCCGGTTGGATTTTCAGAGCGCAGTGCCCATCTACCGCCAGATCCGGGATCAGGTGGTGCTGGCCGTGGCGCAGGGGGAGCTGACCCCCGGCGAGCGGCTGCCCACCACCCGGGCACTGGCGGAGGACGCGGGCGTCAATGTTATGACGGTGAGCAAGGCCTACCAGCTGCTCAAGGCCGAGGGATATCTCGTCACCGACCGCCGGGCCGGGGCCGTCGTCCGCGCCCCGCGGGGCAAGGCAGTGGGCCTGTCTGCCGACCAGACCGCCCGGCTGAAACTGCTGGCGGGCGAGGCACGGCTGGCCGGGCTGACCCTGGACGATTTTGTGGCGGCCTGCAAAGCCGCCTTTGGCGAAACGGAGGACTGAACGATGGAGACCATGAGTGGATTTATGCTGTTGACCTTCTGGCTCTGCGCGGGCGTCAATTACATCATGCTGCGGAATATGAGCAAGCGCCAGAAAGGCCTGCTCCTGGGCGTCACCCTGCCCCCGGAGGCAGACGCCCTGCCCGAGGTGCAGGCCATTGTAAAACAATATCGAACGCGGCTGGGCACCCTCTGTCTGGTCTGCGCCGCGCTCAGTGTGCCGCTGGCCTTTGTGCAGGAGACCGCCATTGCGCTGACACTCTGGATGCTCTTCTTTTTTGCCGGGCTGGCCCTGCCCTACCTGCCGCTGTTTGGGGCCAACACCCGGCTCAAGGCCCTGAAAAAAGCCGCAGCCGGGCAGAATGCGCCCACTCGTGTGGTGGACACTGCCGCTTCGGCCTTTGCACTGCCAAAGCCCATGGGCCTGTGGACGCTGCTACCGCCGCTGGTGCTGAGCCTTGCACCCATCGCCCTGCCCGGCCTGCCCCGGGGCGTGGCGCTGGCCTGCGGCATCGACGCGGCCACCCTGCTGCTGCTCTGGGTTCTGGGCCGCACCACCTTCCGCCGCCGGGAGGATATGGTCACGGCGGACTCGGCCCGCAACCAGACCCTGCTCCGGGTGCGGCGGCTCTACTGGGACCGCTTCTGGCGGCTCAACCTCTGGGCACTGGCGGTGCTGAACGGAATGCTGGCCCTCGGCTTCCGTTCGGAGGCCACCATTTTGGGCGGGACGCTGGGCTTTACCGTCCTGCTGGTGGCGGCGACGCTCTGGATGGAGCTCTCCGTCCGCCGGGCGCAGGCCGTGCTGACGGATGCCGCCACCATTGTGGCCGATGAGGATGACGCCTGGCTGGGCGGCATCTTCTACTATAATCCCACGGACAAGCGTTTTCTGGTCGCCAAGCGGATTGGCCTTGGCTCCACCGTCAACCTCGGCACCTGGGCGGGCAAACTCTACTATGCTTTTGTCGGCCTTGTGCTGGTGGCCTGCCTTGCCATCGGCCCCATCTTCGGCTTGGTGGACAGCATCCCCACCCGGCTGGAGCTCTCCGGCAGCGCCCCGGTCTGCCTCGTGGCCTCCCATGGCCAGAGCGAAAAATACCGCTTGGACACCGACGCCATCACCGATGTCCAGCTCCGGGACACCCTGCCCGAGGCCGCCCGCACCTGGGGCACCGGGATGGACCACTATTTGCAGGGGGATTTCTATGTGATCGGGGAGGGGAACGCCCGGTTCTGCCTTGACCCCACCCAAAAGTGTTTTCTCCGGGTGGAGGCAGGCGGGCAGGTGTATTGGTTCACCGGAGATTCCGAGGACCACACCGCCGCCATTGCGCAGGCACTGCAATCCACCGTTCACCCCTGATGCAAAGGGCCGCGGGAGCCGAATTTTGGCTCCCGCAGCCCTTTCTTTTTGTCATTTGCCCCAAAACGCAACCAATTTGCAAAAAATGTTACAATTTTTTCTTCAAAAACGGCGTTTTACCATTGACAGCCTTGTTATAATAGAGGAGTAAGATGTTTGAGCCAGCACTCTGCGGCTCTGTGTGCTAAAAAGAAAGAGGCATTTGAATCATGACCAAAATTGATATCTTCTCCGGTTTCCTGGGTGCCGGCAAAACCACCCTGATCAAAAAACTGATCAAGGAGTCCTTTGCAGGCCAGAAAGTGGTGCTGATCGAGAACGAGTTCGGCGAGATCGGCATTGACGGCGGCTTCCTCAAGGAGTCCGGCATCCAGATCAACGAGCTGAACGCCGGCTGCATCTGCTGCTCTCTGGTGGGCGATTTCCGCGCCGCCCTGCAGCAGGTGGTGGAGCAGTACCACCCCGACCGCATCGTGATCGAGCCCTCCGGCGTGGGCAAGCTGAGTGACGTGACCCGCGCCGTGGAGGGCGTGGCCGAGCACCTGGATGTCCAGCTCAGCAGCTTTGTCACCGTGGCCGACGTGAACAAGGTCAAGATGTATATGAAGAACTTCGGTGAGTTCTACGACGACCAGATCAGCCATGCAAGCTGCATCATCCTGAGCCGTACCCAGAACGCCACCGAGGAGAAGATCGCTGCTGCCGTGGCCATGCTGCGGGAGAAGAACCCCACCGCCACCATCGTGACCACCGCCTGGGACTCCCTGACCGGTGAGCAGATCCTCAAGGCCATGTCCACCAAGGACGATTTCAAGGCCGAGCTGATCGCCATGGCTGCCAAGGCCAACGAGGAGCACGCCCACGAGGATGAGGAAGAGGAGCACGAGCACCATCACGATCATGAGGACGACCACGATCATTGCTGCTGCGGCCACCATCATCATGACCACGATGACGACGAGGATGACGATGACCACGACGAGCATGAGCATCATCACGACCATGAGGACGACCACGATCATTGCTGCTGCGGCCATCACCACCACGACGAAGACGACGAGGACGAGCACGAGCATCATCACGACGGCCACTGCTGCCATCATCACCACCACCATGACCACGACGCCGACGAGGTCTTTACCAGCTGGGGCGTCGAGACGGCCAAGAAGTTCTCCAAGGCTGACATTGAGCACGCCCTCACCGAGCTGGACACCGGCAATTACGGCATGATTCTCCGCTCCAAGGGCATCGTGGACGGCGGTGCCGACGGCTGGCTGGAGTTCGATTACGTTCCCGGCGAGTGGGAAGTCCGTCAGCGCGGTGCCGATGTGGGCGGCAAGCTGGTGGTCATCGGCTCCAAGCTGGATGAGCACGCCATCGCCGCGCTGTTTGGCTGCTGATGCCCTCTCAAGCCAAGACGAAAGTATAAAAGGAGAATCCCATGGCAAACGAAATTCCTGTTTACCTGTTTGTTGGCTTCCTCGAAAGCGGCAAGACCAAGTTCATTCAGGAAACATTTGAAGACCCCAATTTCGACTCCGGCGACAAGACCCTGCTGCTGGTCTGCGAGGAGGGCGAGGAAGAATACAACCAGAAGAAATTCGCGTTCCCCGGCGTGACCCTCTACAATCTGGAGGACAAGGCCGAGCTCAACCCCCAGAACCTGGCCAAGCTGGCCAAGGAGGCCGATGCAGGCCGCGTGGTGATCGAGTACAACGGCATGTGGCTGCTGCAGGATCTGGCCAACAATCTGCCGGAGAACTGGATCGTGTACCAGTGCATCGCCACGGCGGACGGCACCACGGCCCTGACCTACGCCCGCGACAACTCCATGCGCAGCCTGATGCTGGACAAGATCGCCCGCAGCGAGCTCATCGTCTTCAACCGGGCCGAGGCCGTCAACAACGACGCCGCCCGGCAGGAACTGCACAAGCTGGTGCGTCAGGCTTCCCGCAAGTGCGATATCGCCTACGAGTTTGCCGACGGCAGCGTGGCTTACGATGATATCCCCGACCCGCTGCCGTTCGACCTGAACGCCCCGGTGGTGGAGATCGGCGATGAAGACTTTGGCATCTGGTATATGGACTGCCAGGACGAGCCCGAGAAGTACACGGGCAAAACCGTCCGCTTCCTGGCGCAGGTCTGTCAGACCAACCGGGCCGGCAAAAACAGCTTTGTGCCCGGCCGCTTTGCCATGACCTGCTGCGTGCAGGACATCCAGTTTGTCGGCTTCCCCTGCGTTTACGACGGCTACAAAGCCCTGGAGCAGCGTGCCTGGGTGCGCGTGACCGCCAAGGTCAACTGCAAGTTCCACAATATCTACCGCGGCAAGGGCCCGGTGCTGACCGCCCTCTCCGTGGAGCCCGCTGAGAAGCCCCTGAACGACGTTGTGACGTTCTCTTAAATTCGCCCGTCTGCTTTGCGGACGCCTCTCCCAAACAGAGAGGCAAGGGCCGGTCTATAGCCAGTTGGCTTTAGGAGGTTGCTATGAAAGCTTTGTTCCGTATCCTGGGCACGGCGGCTGCCGTTGCTGTCACCGGCGCTGCCATCGTTGTGCTGGATCAGATCCTCAACGACAAGGCCCCGCTCCACGTGGAGGAAATCGAGTTCCCCGAGGACGCCGAAAATGACGCCGAGGAGGCCGCCAAGACCGCACAGGCTTACGCCGAGGGCGAAACCAAAGTGGCGGGCGAAGCCAAAGCGGAGAGCGAAGCCAAAGCGGAGGCCCCCAACCCGAACCCCGTGGAGGTCGGCCCTGCTGTTGCTCCCAAAGATGAGAACGGCAAGTTCGACCCCACCAAGATCGCGGAAGCTTCCGACTTCGGCGATTGGGAAGAGCAGGGCTGCAAGGGCTGATCTGCATTTTTTGAATCCATAACATAAAACCCCGGCGGAGTCGAACGATCCCGCCGGGGTTTTGCTGTAACTTGCTGTATTTTCTTTTACATGGCGATCCAGCCCAGTGCATTTGCCACCGAGCTGACCAGAATGATGGCCGCGAAAACGGGGCAGAGATACTGGATCATAAAGTTGAAGACGACCTTGCGGCGGAACGGTTTGCCGCTCAACGTGACCTCTTCCTCGATCTTTTTTACACCGATGACGCGGGAGACCAGCAGGCAGATGGCGATGGCCGCAATGGGCATCATGACCGAGTTGGTGAGGAAATCAAAGAAATCCAAAAACTGCATCCCGAACACGGTCACGCCTGCCAGCGGGCCGTAGCCCAGGGCCGAGAGGCTGCCCAGCACCAGCATGATGACGCCGATGAGGACGGTGGCCTGATGACGGTCCCAACCCAGCTCGTCCTCAAAGGTGGAGACGGCGCTTTCGGTCAGGGCAATGGAGCTGGTGACCGCCGCAAACAGCACCAGCGTGAAAAACAGGATGCCCACCACGGTGCCGAGGCCCATGCTGTCGAACACCTTGGGGATGGTAATAAACATCAGGGCCGGGCCAGCCTGCAGGGTATCGGGGTCGCCGCCGGAGAACGAGAAGACCGCCGGAATGATCATCAGGCCCGCCATGATGGCAATGGCCGTGTCAAAAATTTCGACGTTCTCGGTGGACTCCTCAATCGAGACGTCCTTTTTCATATAGGAGCCGAACGTGACCAGAATGCCCATGGCGATGGACAGGGAATAGAACATCTGCCCCATGGCCGTGACGACGGTCATCCAGGAGAAATGGGCGACATTGGGCACGAGGAAATACTTCACACCCGCCAGCGCCCCGGGCCGGGTGACGGAGTAACCCGCAATGATGACGGAAAGCACCACCAGAATGGGCATCATGACTTTGGAGACCCGTTCCACGCCGTTGCGGACGCCCGCAAAGATGATCGCCAGCGTGAAGATGGTGAAGATGACAAAGCAGATCTCCGCCGAAGCACCATTGGAGATGAACGACGAGAAATAGCCGTCCGTGGCCAGCTCCTTGCCGTGCCCGGCAATGTAATCCGCCAGGTACCGGATGACCCAGCCGCCAATGACCGAGTAATAGGGCACGATGAGGATGGGGATGATGGCGTTGATCCAGCCGCCGAACGAGAGCCCGCCCTTTTTGCCAAAGGCCGCGAAAGCGCCCACCGGGCTCTTCTTGGTCATCCGGCCCAGAGCCGTCTCCGCCACGATCATGGTATAGCCGAACGTGAACGCCAGCAGAATGTAGATGAGCAGAAAGATGCCGCCGCCATACTTGGCCGCCAGATACGGGAAACGCCAGATGTTGCCAAGGCCAACGGACGCGCCTGCGGCCGACAGCACAAAGCCGATCTTGCCGGAGAACGCGCTCCGCTTTTTGTGTTGAGATTCCATATTTTTCTCCTATCTCAAATTCCAAAACGAACGAATCCAGTGTAACACAAGCCATCGGTAAATTCAATGCACCGGAACAGTAATGTTGCCATGCCCGGCCCCGCAGGCGTTCTTGTGTTCCCCCCGCCGCCGTGTTACAATAGTCTCAGGCGTTTTTCGTGTTTTTGGTCAAAGCCGGTCGATTTTTGCCGTGCTTTGCTTTACGAATTGCACTTTGTTGAAAAATTTCAACTCAAAGGAGAGATTTCATGGCGCAGACCAGACAGAACATGGGGAGCGGCAATGTCAAAAAGCTGCTGCTCCAGCTCATGATCCCCGCCGTTGTGGCGCAGGTGGTCAACCTGCTGTACAACATCGTGGACCGTATTTATATCGGCCATATTGCGGGCATTGGCGCGGCGGCGCTGACGGGTGTGGGCCTGTTTGCCCCCATCCTGATGCTGCTCAACGCGTTTGCCATGCTCATCGGCGCGGGCGGCGCGCCCCGCACGGCCATCGCGCTGGGGCAGGGCAATAAAGACGAGGCCGAAAAAATCATCGGCAACAGCTTTACCATGCTGCTGTTTTTTGCCGTGGTGCTTACCATCGGGTTCTATGCCGGGGCTCCCATCCTGCTGCGGCTCTTTGGTGCCAGCGAGGCCACCCTGCCCTACGCGCTGGCCTACAGCCGCATCTATATCCTGGGCTCGGTCTGTGTCCTCATCGTCATGGGCATGAACCCCTTTATCACCACCCAGGGCTTTGCTAAGATCAGTATGCTGACCACCGTCATCGGCGCGGTCATCAACATCATCCTGGACCCCATCCTCATCTTTGTGCTGGACATGGGCGTGCGGGGTGCCGCCATTGCCACGGTGCTCAGCCAGGCCGTGGGTGCCTTCTGGATCCTGCGTTTTCTCACCGGGAGCAAGACCATCCTCCGGCTCCGCAAAGAGCACCTGCGGCCCGAGGGCCGGGTCATCCTGCCCGTGATGGGGCTGGGCATCTCCACCTTTGTGATGCTTTCCACCGAGAGCCTGCTCTCCATCAGCTTCAGCTCCAGCCTGGCCCGGTACGGCGGCGATGTGGCCGTGGGTGCCATGACCGTCATCACCAGCGTGTCCCAGCTCTGTACCCTGCCCATTCAGGGCATCTGCCAGGGCGGTCAGCCGGTCATGAGCTTCAACTTTGGCGCGGGCAATCAGGCCCGTGTGAAAGAGGCGTTCCGTTTCCAGTTCACCCTCTGCTTCGGGTACACCACCCTGTTCTGGCTGGGGATGATGCTGGTGCCCGGGCTGGTGGCCGGCATCTTCACCTCCGATGCCACCCTCATCCAGTACACCACCTGGGCCATGCGCATCTACATGGCCGGTTTCTTTGCTATGGGCGTTCAGATCGCCTGCCAGCAGAGCTTTATGGCGCTGGGGCAGGCCAAGGTCAGCCTCCTGCTGGCCTGCCTGCGCAAGCTCATCCTCCTCATCCCGCTCATCTTCCTCCTGCCGCACCTCCTGCCGGACCCGGTGTTCGCGGTCTTCCTCGCGGAGCCCGTCAGCGACATCACGGCGGCCATGATCGGCAGCTATGTGGACCTCTATCGGGTCAAACTGGGCGCAGCCAAGCGGAAGAGCTACA
>ENA-UERX01001229-UERX01001229.1-human-gut-metagenome-genome-assembly--contig:-NODE-1229-length-16501-cov-51.625365_pt1 | contig 16501 bp, 16 predicted proteins | sample MGYA00242992_ERZ507993 | MGnify/ENA primary metagenome ERZ507993 (study PRJEB26167, sample SAMN06115487) | human gut metagenome | host: Homo sapiens | place: China:Chongqing | collected 2015-04-10... | reverse complement strand
TTTACGTCTCTTTTGTGGGGTTTAGTCTCAGAATCGCAGTTGGGTGTTTAGTCTCAGAATCGCTTACCGCTAACACTAAGCAAACCACCTGATGCACAAGCGAAGCCTTCCACGCTATACTATATCCGTTATGAATACGCAGATCCTCCTTCCGACCCCTTCCGCTCACCATCACCTTTGGTGGCGCTCCTTCTCTTTCTAGAGCGGGTCGGGCGAGCTTTGCCCAAATTCCAGTCCAAAAGACCCGCACTCCCGCGGGTCTTTTCGCATCAGGCGCACAGAAGCCACGGGACGACGGACAAGACACAACGAAAACGTCCATAGTGGTTTCAACATGTTCCAAAGGCTCAACGAGCGCGCAAGGTCCTGCAGCAGACGATGGCAAAAGGAAGACTTCCGACTCCGATCCGTCCTCCGACAACCATCCCCCGACAGGCACCCGACATGACAACGCTTCGATTCCACGGCTCCGCCGCCGTCCTCCTTCTTCCGCTCGCACTCTTCGTGGCCGTCACGGCCAGGCTCTTCATCTCCGAGGCCGCCTTCGACCTCACGGGCCTCGCAGCCGCAGGCGTCCTCACGCTCTTCTCGGGCTCGCTCCTCGCGAAAGCCCCGTCCGAATACTGGAAGGCCGCCGTGCGCGGGGCCTCGTCCGAGCTGACGGGCACGGTCGTGCTCATCCTGATCGCCTCGGGCATCTTCTCCGCCATGATGAAGGCCTCGGGCGTCGCCGACGGGCTCGTCTTCCTCGGAGGGATGCTCCACCTCACAGGCCACGCCTTCACGGTCTTCGTGCTCCTCGCCTCCTCTCTGATGGCAGCCGCCACGGGCTCGTCCATCGGCACGCTTCTCGCCGCCATGCCGATCTTCTTCCCTGCGGGCGTCGCACTCGGGGCGGATCCCACCATGCTCGCGGGCGCCGTCCTCTCGGGCGCCATCTTCGGCGACAACCTCGCGCCCGTCTCCGACGTCACCGTCATCTCGTCGGTCACCCAGCGCTTTCGCAACGGCACGCCCGCCGACATCGCAGGCGTCGTGCGCACCCGGCTTCCCTACGCGATGATCGCGCTCGCCGTCTCCCTGCCCGTCTACGCCTTCATGGGCGAATCCCTCCCCGTCTCCGAGGCGGCGCTCTCTGGCGATGCGTCCGCCCTTCTGATGCTCGTCCCCGTCGCCGTCCTCATCGTCGTTGCGGTCAGGACCCGCGACGTACTGATGGCGATCTCGGCGGGCGTCGTGACGGGCACGGCCACGGGCCTTCTCATCGGCCGCCTCAGCTTCGCCACAATCTTCGCGGCCGACGACGGCAGGCTCTCGGGCTTTCTCATCTCGGGCATCAGCAACGTCTCGCCCATCATCCTGCTGTGCGTCACGCTCTTCGCCTTCACGGGCATCGTACGCGAGGCGGGCGTGCCCGACATGATGGCGAAGGCCCTTGAAGCGGGTTCGGCGGGCCGCCCCTCCGCACTTCGCACCGAGCTCTTTCTCTCGGCCGCCACGCTCGTCGTGACGACGCTCTTTGCAGCCGTCACCTCCGCCTCCGTCGCACTCGTCGGCTCTCTCACCGACGACATCGGCCGCGCCTCGAACGTGCACCCGTACCGCCGCTCGCACATCCTCTCGGGCCTAGCGAACAGCCTTCCCGTCCTGATGCCGTTCTCGGCCTTCGTGCTCATCACGATGGCCGCCGTCTCGGGACTCGAGGGCGCGGCTGCCGTCACGCCCTTCACGCTCATGACCGCCGCCTTCTACCCGATCGCGCTCTTCCTCGTCTTCGGCTTCATGGTGCTCACGGGCACGGGCCGCATGACGGAAACGCCCGAACCCGAAGCTGCAGAGGCCAAGACTGCAACCGCCCTCTGAATAACGCCAGACATTCAGGATTGACAAACAGGAAACAGACGATGACATCTGACGACACGTTCGAACTCTACGACCTCGAGGTCACCGTTGAAGGCGACGAAAAGGACTTCGTCTGCCGCCACCATGCGGGACACGCGTTCAGGGTGGAAGGCGAGGACCTCGTCTTTCCCGAGGGCGGACGCTTCTCGATGTATGCGCTCGCGGCGCTCATCCCGCTACTGCCCGCCAAGGAACGCCCCACATCCCCGAACGACTGGATGACGACCGATGCGCTCATCGCCTGTCCCGATCCCAACTGCGGAGCAAAGTTCAGAATCCGACGGACCGCCAGACGCATCCTCTCCCACGCCGAATGCACCGTCGTGCCGCTGGGCGAAAAGGCCTGAGCAGGCCGACAACCGCACAATCAGGAGCACATGATCATGACAGAAACGCCCCTCATGGACCGAATCCACATTACTGAAGACTATGACGTGCCGCGCGTCATCAACGGCGGATGGCAGCTTTCCGCGGGCCACGCGCTCGAGCGTCCGCTCGACCTCGCCGACGCGACCCGCGCCTTCAACCGTCTCATCGACATGGGATTCGACACCTTCGACTGCGCCGACATCTACACGGGCGTCGAGGACTTCTTCGGCGGCATCATCCGCGAGCGCCGCAAGGCGGGACTTCGCCTGCCGCAGATTCACACGAAGTTCGTGCCCGACCTCAACGACCTTGCGAACGTGACGCCGGCTTATGTTGAGAACATCATCACGCGAAGCCTCAGGCGCCTCGGCGTCGAGCGGCTCGACGCAGTCCAGTTCCACTGGTGGGACTATTCGGTGCCGGGCATGGTCGACGTGGCGGGCGAGCTTGTGCGCCTTCAGGAGAAGGGCCTCATCCGCCTCATCTCCACCACGAACTTCAACGCCGTCGAGCTTCGAAAGCTCATCGACGCAGGCATCCCCGTCGCCACCAACCAGTGCCAGTACTCGGTCCTCGACCGCCGCCCCGCCATGCGGCTCGAGCGCCTCTGTCGCGAGACGGGCGTAAAACTGCTCTGCTACGGCACCGTCGCCGGCGGGTTCATGTCCGAGAAATGGCTTGGCGCGCCGAAGCCCGATCACTTCGAGAACCGCTCCCTGGTCAAGTACGCGCTCGTCATCGAGGATTCGCTCCGCTGGGAAGGCTTCCAGGCGCTTCTCGCCCTCATGAAGGAGATCGGCGATCCGCTCGGGCTTTCGATTGCGAATGTCTCGACGCTCTGGACGCTCTCGAGGCCCGAAGTCGCCGCGGCGATCATCGGCACGAGAAGCTCAAGGCACGTCGACGGGAACGCCGCGCTCATCGGCCGCCCCCTGCCGCCCGAGGCCGTCGCCCGCATCGACGCCTTCCTCGCGGGCTTTCCGACGGTCGACGGCGACTGCTTCGACCTTGAGCGCCTCGACGGCTCGAAGCACCGCGCCATCATGCGCATGAATCTCGTCAACAGCGTCGACGGGAAGTGATTGCTGAAGGCAATTCCATTTGAGAGAGTGCCCCGACCGGCCATTCGGGGCATCCCCTACCTCGGAAGTTTGACATCCTCCCGAGTATGAATACCCGGGATTCCTCGTATTCGCGTCGGGACGCGAAGAAAAGGACGGTTCCCGCTGCTGACTTGTTGCCAAGTTCACTTGACGGGCGAACTGAGCCTGTCCGGCTCTTCTTCAGCACGTTGAGTGCACCTACGACGTCCGCGTTTTCAGTGTAGCCGCAAAGTAGGCAACCGAAATGCGCCTGCGTAGGTCGATTTGATGAACTCGTGTATCCGCACTTGGGACAAGTCTGGCTCGTGTACTTCGGATCGGCAAGGATGAGCCGTCCGCCGGCCTTGAACAAGGCCCACAGGATGGCCATCCTCATACCATAGGGCGCAACGCGTGCCAAAGAGCGGTTCAAGCCGCTCTTCTGCTTCACGTTCCTGCCCGGATCCTCAACCGTGCCCTTGGCCGATTTCGTCATGTTCTTCAACTTCAGATTTTCCATGGCCACCCATCCGTATTTCTGTGCGATGGTGTGAGCCGTTCTCTTCATGAAGTCCTGACGAATGTTGCGGATACGACGATAGTGCGTCAGAATCTGGTTCTTCAGTTGCCTGCACCTGCGACTCGGCTCCCGTTTGTCAAACGGGGCCGCCTTGCCCAAATCGGCTAGCTTCTTGCGGGCTTCCTTGTTGTGGCAAAGTTGCTTTTGAAGAACGGCAATTCGTTTCTCGTGCTTCTTGATGGATGAAACTTCGGGAAGCCCTTCTTATTGGACTTGAACTCATTGATGGAGGCGCACTCATCCTTCAGACCTTGCTGAAGCGCTTGAGATGGCGCATCCTGAAGCCACAACATGTCGTCTTCCTGTTTCCAGCACGTGAGCTTTTCACAAAGTTCCGCATAGTTCAGAAACGGCAGATTGTGCTCAAGCCTCTGCTTCTGCAATTCGGTCGCCTTGTTCCAAACAAAACGCCGGCACCCGGTGGGCTTGAGCGAAGATTCGCGTTTGCTCCCGGGTAGGCATCAGTTCGAACTTGTAGGCGATATTGGCTTTCATGACTTCCGTCCTACACCGTCCTTTTCGAGAACGCATGGTTCGTAGACAATCTGCGAACCAGAAGAGTACCTCTCATCCCATCGATTGAAATCGAGGGCTTTCTCGGCTTGGATTTGTAAGTTTGACCCGAAGGCTTGACCTTCCGCGCCCTGACTGGGCTTTGCCTTGAAAGCCCTTTCTCAAAAGGATTGCGCGGCACCTATAATGCATCTACGGCAGAGCCGGACCCTCGAAAGCACTACTGCTTTCGCATGCCCTCCGCATCCCGAGAAGACCATTTTGAAGACGGGACGGAGTCCGCCCCTCGCATGCCGAATCAAGGAGACAACACATGGCCATGAAGACCTACGACTTCGCCTACGGGCGCGGTCGCAAAACCTTTACCGTTGAAGAGGACCGCGTTCTGAAGGTGGTCCGCACCGAAGAGTTCCCGCCGATGGAGGACATCAGGGGCGGCGTGCTCGAGGCGATCCGCCACCCGATCGGCTGCCCGTCGATCGAAGAGATCGTCAAGCCCGGCGACACCGTCGCCTTCATCTGCAACGACCCGACCCGCGTCGCCAACAGCTTCGACTTCATGCCGGTGCTCGTCGATGAGATGAACCGTCTCGGCGTGAAGGACGAGGACATGAAGATCGTCTTCGCGCTCGGGACCCACCGCGCCATGACGCACGAGGAAATGGTCGAGGGCGTGGGCGAAAACGTCGCCTCCCGCCTCAAGATGTACAACAGCATCTGCACGAATGACGACGACTTCGAATACTTCGGCACGACCTCCCGCGGAACGCCCGTGCACATCCACAAGGAGCTCTGCAACGTCGACCACGTGATCCTCACGGGCACGATCGTGCACCACTACTTCTCCGGCTACGGCGGCGGCCGAAAGGCCATCCTTCCCGGCTGCGCCGCGATGGAGACCGTTCGCGTCAACCACAGCTTCATGCTCGACGAAAACGCCGCGCTCGGCCGCACGACGGGCAACCCCTGCTACGAGGACCAGATGGAGGGCGTCGCGCTCTTCGCCAAGGGCCGCTCGCTCTTCCTCTTCAACGCCATCCTGAACGCCAAGCACCAGTTCCTGCGCATGTTCGCGGGCGACTACATCGCCGCGCACAAGGAAGCCTGCAAGTTCGTCGACGAGGTCTACGGCTGCGTCATTCCGAAGCTCGCCGACATGGTGATCGTCTCCTGCGGCGGCTATCCCAAGGACATCAACGTCTACCAGATGCAGAAGACCATGGAGAACGCCTCCTGCGCCGTCAGGAAGGACGGCGTCGTGATCCTGCTCGCCGACTGCGAGGAAGGCTCGGGCTCCAAGGTGCTCGAGGAGACTTTCCGCCGCCTCAAGACTCCGGCCGCCATCAAGGCCGAGCTTGAAGCCAACTTCAAGATCGGCGCCAACAAGGCCTACGCCATCACGCGCCCGATCGAAAAGGCCCGCTACATCCTCGTGACGAGCCTCGACCGCCAGCTCGCGAAGGACATGCTCTTCACGGGCGCCGTCGACACCGTCGAGGAGGCCCTCGAGATCGCCAACCAGTACGTGGGCGAGACGCCCGACATGATCCTGATGCCCGAAGGCTCCCTCACGGTGCCCCGCGTCGAATAAGGATCCTCCTGCGGCGGGCGTCTGCCGACGCCCCCGCATCCGAACGACTGCCGCCTGCCTGCGCCTCACCGGCCTGGCAGGCTTTTTATCCAGAACCACATCTCGAGGCCAGCATGCCCGACAACATCCGCTTCGACATCGACCGCGACGTGCGCATCGGTCTGCCCGAAGCCGTCTTCTGCGAGGGCAAGAGCCACGACGCGCTCCTCTCGCTCCTCAAGCGCTTTGCGTCCGACGACGAGAAGCCCATTCTCTTCACGCGCCTCTCGGAATCCGTCTGGGCGCGCGTGCCCAAAGACCTTCGCGCCGCCTACGACTACGATCCCCTCTCCCGCACCACCTGGCACCGCACCTGCCCGCGCCATGAAACGGGCCTTGCGAGCATCGTCTCCGCGGGAACGGCCGACGCGTTCGTGACGCACGAGGTCGCCCGCACGCTCGAGTACCTCGGCTGGACCGTCCGCCTCTTCGAGGACTGCGGAGTTGCGGGCCTCTGGCGCATTCAGGCCGCAAGGGACGACATCAACAAGGGCGACGTGGTCGTCGTCTGCGCGGGACTCGACGCCGCGCTCGCAAGCGTCATGGGCGGCCTCACCTCGAAGCCCGTCTTCGCGGTCCCCACGTCCGTGGGCTACGGCATCGCCGAAGGCGGCCGCGCTGCGCTCTCGAGCTGCCTCGCGTCCTGTGCGCCCGGCGTTGCCGTCATGAACATCGACAACGGCTACGGCGCCGCCTGCGCCGCCGCCCGCGTCCTCACCCTGCTTGAATCCGTGCGCGCTGCGCGCTGACCGAGGAGCACCGACCATGTCCGACCTCTTCAACCACCCGATCCTCACCGTCCGCATCCATGCGGGCTTCAACGCCAACGTCTTCCTCGCCGGCCTCCTCGCCCTGACGGGCCAGACCGCGGGAACGGCCCAGGCCTACATGGCGCGGCGCTTCCCCGAAGTCGACGCCATCATCGAATTCGGCCCGCGCGCCGTCAACGGCATCCTCGGCCACACGCTCTCGATCAGGACGCCGCACGAGCACGTCCACAGAACGCCCGCCGACATCCTCCGCCACTATGAGGCGAGCACGCTCTCCGACGAGGCGAAGGCGAAGGCCGCCGCCATCTGGTCCGTGGTCGCGAACGCCGAGGCCCGCGTGCACGGCACGACGCCCGATCACGTCCACTTCCACGAGGTGGGCCGCATGGCGAACATCATCGCAGTCGGGCTCATCGCCGACTTCATGACCACGATCGATCCCGCCATGATCGTCGCGAGTCCCCTCCCGATGACCGACGGCACCGTCAACTGCGCCCACGGCGTCGTGCCCTATCCCGCACCCGCCCTCTACGCGATGCTCGACGGCGTCGCCGTGCGCCCCTGGTCGGGCGAAGGCGAGCCCGTGACGCCCACGGGGCTGGCGGTCCTGCTGGGGCTCGGTGCACGCTTCGGCGGCTGGCCCGAGATGGTCGTCACCGACCACGTCACCGTCTTCACGCCGAAGATCTTCGAGGGCGTCGCCAACGGCACGCTCATGGCCTTCGGCCAGCCCGTTCCCGCAGCCGAGTGAACGCCATGACGCCTGCCTTCGACGATCCTCGTCTTGAGCGGCTCGCCTCGAAGCTCTCCGAAGCCTCGAGCAACGGCGCGGTCACGCTCGCCTATTCGGGCGGACTCGACAGCCGCTTCCTCGCGTTCTTCGCAAAGCTAGCGGGCTTTCGCGTGAGGCTCCTGCACGTCACAGGCCCGCACGTTGCGCCCGCCGAGACGGCCGAAGCCGTCGCCGAAGCCAGAGCCATGGGACTCGAGGCCGAGCTCGTGCCACTCGATCCTGCGGACATGCCCGACCTCGCCGCCGCGGGACGCCTGCGCTGCTACATCTGCAAGCGCCACATCTTCACGGAGCTTCTCAGGATCGCCGGCGACGTCCCGCTCTGCGATGGGACGAACCACTCCGACCTCGCCGTCTACCGTCCCGGCCGCAAGGCTCTGGAGGAGCTTGGCATCCGCTCCCCGCTTGCAGAGGCCTACATCAGCAAGGACGAGATACGTTCGCTCGGCGCCGCACTCGGCTTTCGCAATCCGGGCCAGATGGCAAGGCCCTGCCTGCTCACCCGCTTTCCCTACGGCATGAAGCCCGCGTCGCGCGACCTGACGTTCGCAGCCGACGCCGAAGCCGCCGTCGAAGCCCTCATGAAGGAGGACGATCGGCTTTCGGGCCTGAGGTTCCGCTGCCGCTTCCCGGACGGCGTCAGCCCCGTGATTCATCTCGAGCGAACTTCGGTCTCGCATGCAGAGGCACCGGGACTCCTTACCGAAGGTCTCAGGAAGAAGCTCGGCGAGCGTGCATCAGGGCTTCGCATCGAGCTTGTGGACGAGCTCTCGGGGTGGTTCGACCGGCCCGTTCGGAACTGAGAAAGTCAGAGCACGACAATGACGATCCCGAGGGACCGCTGCCTTTTGTATTTGATTGAAGCCGCTTGGACTCGGCCCCTGAAACAGCATCGCCCCGAATTCCTTGCGGAATCCGGGGCGATTTGTTCAGTCAAACTGATGTTCTATACGAACAGGCAGTTATTAGAACTTGTGGACGAGACCGGCGTTGACAGCGGCGACGGAACCCTTGTCGTCATAGCCCTTGTCATACTGACGATCATAGGAGTCCATGTAGTAGCCGGCACCGCCGTAAACGAACGTGCGCTTGGAGAGCGGATATTCGTAACCAACGGAGAAGACATAGCGCTGCATGTCGTGGTAGCCGAATTCACCAGCCTTGTTCTTCTTACCAGCCTGGTCTTCAGCGTCCATGTAGGCGACGAGGGCCTTGGCCGTACCGCCGAAGGCGGGAACGTCAACACCGACGGAGAGGCCGTAACCGTTGTACTTGCCGGTCTTCTGTTCAGCCTGAACAGCCGCGACGGCGAGGTCGGAATCCTTGAAGTACTGCGTAGCAACGTAGAGCTTGGCAACGCCGAAGTTGTAGTTACCACCGAGGCTGACGGTCAGCGGATCGTCCTGTTCGCCAAGAGAAGTGCCGTCAGCGTTGACAGACTGCTTGTTGGTCTGCGTCACGATACCAGCAAGATAGAGGTCGCCGGCAGCAAAGGTCGCACCGAGAGCATACTGACGATCGGCTTCAGCGGAGCCTTCACGACCATGCTGGACACCATCCGCTTCGTCGTCATTATCATCCTTCTTGACATTCTTGTCGAAGGAGTACTGAGCGAGAAGGTTGAAACCAGCAAACGTCGGGGTCTTGTAGGTGACGGTGTTGTCCATGCGGTCGAAGCCGGCGCCCATCACATACTTGTGACCGCCGATGTCGGACCAACCCGTGGAGAACGGGGAGACCTTGCCGCCGAAGAGGCCGTAACGGCCGTTGCCGGAAGCGAGTTCACCCTGACGGCCCATGCCGAGTTCACCGAAACCGCCGTTGATGTAAAGCAGAGCTTCACGACCGAAGAGACGGCCGTCGTTGCCGAGTTCGCCATCGTCGGTGTCAAAACCGTTTTCGAGCACGAAGCCGACCTTGACGCCGTTGCCGAGGTCTTCTTCACCCTTCAGGCCGAGGCGAGCGGCGGAGTTCTGACCGGAGCGCATGTCGAACGTATTAACTTCTTCGCCATAGCCCTTGTCCTTGGAGGTAAAGCCGAGGCCCGTGTCGACGATACCGTACATCGTGACGTTGGCGGCAAAGGCGGAACCGGCGAAGGCGCCGAGAACGGCGACAGCGGCGAGAGTCTTCTTGAACATGATTTGTTTCCTCATTGAGTGCCGCGCACCGTCTTTTGTGATGCGTCGGCGGCCGGCAGACTTGTCCTGGGAGGCGCTGCCGAATTTAGAGCGGCTAAGTTGGTCCGAGCCGCATCTGGTCTTTGGTCCGTGAGGACCTGTGCACATTCTCCCAAAAACTTCTTCAATCTCCTAATGCGCTCCAGAGGACAAACAGACGAGGAAACATTGAAAATGCCTGTGGCTCTAGCCTTAAGGAGAAAAATAGGTGCTAACCCTCGCAACGTGACTTTCTCTCCGGAGTGTTGCATTCCTACAACAAACCGCTCAGTTTCCGAGAATTAGACACGCGTACGCCTGGTAGAACGAAATGTCGACTTCGCTCACTCAGGGGGCTGCGGAGGGACTTTTTCCTCGATTTTTCGCCCCGAATTCCTGCGAACGTCGACCCCGTTCGCCAGAGAAAAACACCCCGGCTCCTTGCGGAACCGGGGTGCTTGGTTCAGTCAAACTGACGTTCTATGCGAACAGGCAGTGATCAGAACTTGTGGACCATGCCGAGCATGACTTCGGACGTTTTGGTCTTCGTTTCGACGCCGGCCTTTTCGGTCTTGACCTGCGTGTAGCCGGCGGCCGTGTAGACGAACGTGCGCTTGGAGAGCGGGTATTCGTAGCCGACGCCGGTGATGATGTTGTTGCCTTCGGTGGCGCCCGTCTTCACGTCTTCGTAGTCGTTCCAGCCGAGCTGAACCTTCAGCGTGCCGCCGACGAGCGGAGCCGTGCCACCGACGACGAAGCCGTAGCCCTTGTTGAGGGCGGTGTTGGCAACGTCGACATCCTTGCCGCCGTCGAAGTACTGGACGGCAACCATCGGCTTGACCATGCCGAAGTCATAGTTGGCAAAGGCAGACACGACGGTCTGGTTGTCGTCGTTGGTCTGGTCCTTGAGTTCGGTACGGTTCCAGTCCGTCTGGCTGTAGACGAGGCCGGCGTTGAGAGCACCGGCACCGTACGTCACGCCGAGGGCGTAGTAGCGGTCGGCGTCGGAGGAGCCTTCCTCAGTTTCAATGGCGACGCCCTTGTCATTGACGTTGGACTTCTTGAGAGAGGCCTGGGCGAGAACCGTCACGCCGGCAAACTTCGGAGACTGGTAGGTGAGCGTGTTGTCCATGCGGTCGCCGAGACCGAGGAAGACCTTGCTGGTCTTCGCGATGTTGTCCCAACCCGTGCTCATGGCGGTGGCGCCGGAGCCCATCTGACCGTAGCGGCCGACACCGGAATCAAGACCGCCCGTGCGGCCGGCGGAGAGTTCGCCGTACGGCGTCTGAACGAACAGGATGGATTCGCGGTGGAAAAGGCGGGAGCCCTTGTCGAAAGCGCCGTCGTCCGCCTTGAAGCTGTTTTCAAGGTTGAAGCCAACCTTGTAGCCGTTGCCGAGATCTTCCGTGCCCTTCAGGCCGAAGCGGGAGCCGGAGTTCTGACCGGAACCCATGCCGAAGCTGTCGGTCGTGGTCTTGCCGTTGTCGACCTGCGTCCAGTTGAGACCGAGGTCAACGAGACCATAGAGCTGAACGTCGGCAGCGAGAGCAGAGCCGGCAAAGGCACCGAGAACGGCGACGGCAGCGAGAGACTTCTTGAACATTTGCATTTCCTCATTTTTTGGGTTCGCTCCGGGCCGGACCGGCCGGCCCGCGAGCGGCGACGGAAGCTTCCCGAGGGGCTCCGTCGAGATGGCACGCACGCTTTTGCACTGCGCTTGCACCGTGGTCCGGTCTTTTCTCAAGACCTGTGAGGCATTTTTCCAGAGAACATTCAGGCCGTGTGAAATTTTTACTGTCGCATTAACGCGTCAAACGCGACGCATCGCGCGTCCTTCAGGCGCCTCGACCTAACTGTCTCTCATAAGTCATAAGGTGTCTCCTCTACTCCCAGTGTTGTTTCGGCACCACAAACAGCCTCCGAAAGCACTTTTTCCGGGCATTGAAGCCAGGCTAAGTCCGCCCCTGCGGCCTCATGAACGAAAAACAAAGAACGCACGAATCCTGCACGCCGGAAAGCAGAAAACCGGCGCCCGCCGCAAGGCGGGGCCGGTTTTCCGGGATGAGAGGACCGAGGTCGGGCTTCGGGCTACCAGTTGCCCGAAAGACCGATCACGAGGTTCGCGAAGATGTCGTAGAGCGTGACAAGGTAGCGCTCGTCGAAGTCGACGGCGGCATGCTCGTGCGAGGCCTCAAGGCCCGCGCCCACGAGGAAGTAGCCTGCGCGGCCGCCCTGGCTCTGCACGCGGCGAATCATCAGAGTGGCGTCGTCGGAGCCGTTGAGCGGCACCGAGGGACGGACCTCGCGCACATGGCGCGCGCGGCGGGCGCAGACGGTGATCATCTGCACGATGCCGTCGTCGGGCACGAAGTCGACGGCCTCGCCCATGATCTTGTGGCTCATCTTGACGCCGAAGGCCATGGCACAGCCCTGGGCACGTGTGACGGCCTCGCGGGCGAGCTCGCGGTTGATCGCCTCGTTCTCGCCTCGGACCTCGACCTCCATGTCCGCATGGGCTGCGATCACGTTGCGACCCTCGCCGGCATGGAGCGTACCGACGTTGACGCGGGTCATGCCGTCGGAGTGGCGCGGCAGGGCCATGAGGATGAGCGCGGCGTCGGCGGCGGCCAGAAGCGCGTTGCGGCCGAGCTGGGGCTGCATGCCCGCGTGGGCCTGCACGCCCTCGAAGTGAAGGTCGATCTTCGTGGTACAGAGAAACTTCTCGGGGGCGGCCACGACGGTGCCCGCCTGAAGGTCGGTCGCGATGTGGGCGCACAACAGCGTGTCCACGTCGTCGAGAAGCCCCGACTGAACGATCGGATAGGCGCCGCGGGAGCCCTCTTCGCCCGGCTGGAAGATGAAGCGGATGCGGCCCGTCAGACGGTCCCTGTTCGCCACGATGAAGCGGCCAAGCTCGAAGGCGACGGCCTGATGGCCGTCATGGCCGCAGGCGTGCATGAGGCCGGGACGCTCGGAGGCGAAGCCCTCCCTGTAGGGAATGTGGTCGGGATCGACGGGCTCGTTCATCTTGAGGGCGTCGAGCTCGACGCGGAACGCGAGGGTCTTGCCCGGGTGCCCCGTGTCAAAAGTCGCACACAGCCCCGTGAGGCCGCCCATGCGCTGCAGCAGGACGGGCGAAACGCCCGCGGCCTTGGCAAGGCGCTCAGACTCGCTCACCTCGGCCTCTGAGCGGCCGCGCACGTAGATGGGATCGATGAACTCGCGCCCGACCATGACCTTGAAGCCGAGCGACGTGAAGAATTCGGCAGCGCGGGCGGTCGCGATGAATTCGGCCCAGCCCGTTTCGGGCGTCCTGTGGACCGTGCGCCTGCGAGCCACCAGGTCGGTCTCCCTGACGGGATCGATCCAGTGCGGAATGGAGCCGGCGGGGGACGTCGGATCCGTCTGATCGTAAGTGGGTTGCATGTCAGTGTCTTGATGCTTTGGTCTGAGGCATGCCGATATGTTGTCTGCGGCTTCTCCTGCGTATTACTACGCAATCCGCATCTGAATTTGGGGTTGACCGTCCGCTTTGCGGACGCCGGCATACCGCACAGGGAGTAGTGTACCCGCAAAAATACGGATGGTCTGCTAAGACATTTCACCTAGAAGCTGAGTCGTTTTCCTTGCCGCCCCGTCTCTTTTCATCACCTCCAAAAAGCATTCTGCGTAGAACTACGAGAAATTCCCAATAAGGAACCGTGCATCGGATAAGGATCGCCCTGCTACACTCTTTCGTCGCCACACCCATTGAATGAAGGAGTCCATCATGGCCTATCTGCCCGAAGTCGCCACCGTTCTCAAGCTCGCCTTCGAGCATGAAGGCTGGACCTACGGGTTCGACGCCGGCACCGGCACGCTCGACGCAGGGTTCGACCTTGACAGCCGCATCGGCCAGACCCCGCTCTACATCCATCTTCTCGAGGACGTGGTGCTCTGCCACGCCTATGCGCCCTTCAAGGTCGCCGAAGAAGACCGCCGCCGCGTGATGGAGTTCGTCACGCGCGCCAACTGCGGCCTCAAGCTCGGCAACTTCGAAATGGACCTCGACACGGGCGTCGTCTGCTTCAAGACGACCTTCTGCCTGACGGGCGTGCCCCTGCCGACCCGCGGCGCCATGACCGAACTCGTGCGCGGCGCGCTCTCGGTGCTCGAGGACTACGGCAATGCGCTCGACGACGTCGTCAAGGGCAGGAAGACGCCCTCCGAGGCCGTGCGTGAAGCGGAACGCAATTGATGCGCCAACCGGCGGTTCTCAGACATGACAAAGGGACGGTGCGGTTTTTCCGCAATCCGTCCCTTTTTCGTTTTTCAGGCCTCTTCAACAGGCCGCTTCAGTTCATCAGAGGCTTCTTGCCTCGACGGGCAGGAGCGCGAGCTCCATCTCGGCGTCAAGTTCGCGTCCCGCCTTCATGAAGACGGCTGCGAGCATGCGGCGAAGGCGCACGGCGGTGAGCTCGGGCGAGATGACCTCGAGGGTCGGCGTCACGGGCGCATCGGCGGGCGGGAGGATCGTGAGGGCGGCGGCAAGGCGCTCGCGCGCGGCCTCGTCTGCGGGCAAGGCGGTCATGCGGCGCTCTACGAGGTCAAGCGCAACGCGCAAATGGCGCTCGGCGGCGTCGAAGTCCCCGAGGGCCGCAGCGCACTGGGCGCGGTAGGAGGAGACGGCGGCCGAAGCCTCGGGTCCCGACTCGTCACCCAGCATCATCAGGGCGGACGCGTGGTCACCCGAGCCGATCACGGCGGCAATGTCGGCAAGCAGCGCTCGCGGCAGACGGTTGCTCATCTCTTCTCTCCTTTCACTCTGTCTCTGTTCTTGGCCGGTCAAAACGCACGCGTGGTGCGCAGTGCATGAATTGTACGCGTACAGGCGCGAACTGCTCTGAATTATCGTGCAGGGTCTCTGGCCTTCCCTGCGTCTCCGCCCGACTTGCCCGCCTGAACGGGCGGCAGGCTCGAGTTGATCTCCCTGCGCGCCTCGGCCGTGCGTTCGAAATAGGTCCTGTAGCCCTCGTAGTCGTCGGCGGCCACAAGCCCCTTGAGATGTGTGAGGGCGGCCTCAAAGCGGCTGATGCCGTCGAGGATGGCCGTGCGGTTCGCCCTCGTGATGTCTGCCCACATGCGCGCGTCGGCGGCCGCGATGCGGGTCATGTCGCGAAATCCCCCGCCTGCGGCGGCAAGCGCCGTCCGGCTCTCGGGGGACGAGACGGCCATGTCCATGAGCGCGAAGGCGATCATGTGGGGCACGTGGGAGACCATCGCGTAGATGCGGTCATGCTCCTCGGGCGTCATCTCGACGACCGTGAGGCCCGCCGCACGCCAGAGGTCGACGACGACGGCCGCATCCTCAAGATCGGATTCGGGCAGCGGCGTCACGACGCCTGTCGCACCCCTGTAGAGGGTCGGCGTAGCAAACTCGAGCCCCGCCTTTTCGGCGCCCGCAATCGGATGAAGGGGCACGTAGTGACGGATGCGCTCTGGACGCGCGTTCAGGCGCACGGCCGTGATCACGCTGCCGCGCACGCTGCCCGCGTCCGTGATGACGGCATCGACGGGCGCGGCGCGGTCGACCTCCTTCATGACGGCGCCCATGGCCAGCACGGGGACCGCGAGAAGCACCAGGTCGGCGTCGAGCACGCCCTCGGCGATCGAGGGCGTCACGCGGTCGGCGATCCCCCGCTCAAGGGCGAGCGAGAGCGTCGCGGGATTCGTGTCGACCGCCGTGATCGAGAGCGATCCGCCTGGAAAGCGGCCCTCGGCATGCGCCTGCTTCCAGGCGAGCGCGGCCGAGCCGCCGATGAGTCCGAGTCCGATGATGGTGATGCGCATGGGTGCGTCCGTCCGTTGAGCCGTGTCAGGAATGCGTCAGGCAATCATAGGTCACGACACGGGTCTGCGCCATAAGGCATAGACCTCAGGGGTTTCCACCGCTCATTGAAAGTCCTCGATGTGACTGCGGATGTAGTCGTCGGCCCAGGCCTCGTTGACGACGGCCTCGTCGATTTCGTCGAGCTTCATCACGTCCCTCACCATCGCGTAGTAATCCATGTCGAGAAGAATGCGGGTGAGCACTTCCCCTTCGGGGCCGAGCACGTAGAAGGAGTGTTCGGGCGAGCCCTTGAGGAAGCGCAGCTGCACCTTGCGGTAGAAGCGGTTTTCCGCAAGGAAGGCGTCGGTCATGAAGCACTTGACGACCTCGATCACGCGGTCGTCGAGACCGGCCGCGAAGATCTGGGCCTTTTCGACGAGGGCGTTCGGGTCGATCACGACGCGGTAGTCGTAGTCAAGCGGGAAGCCCGTCTCGGCAAAGAGCTTCTGCTTCTCCCTGAATTCGTTCACCATCTCGCCCGCGACGCGCAGGTCGGTCGTGGCGGGATAGTCGACCATGACCTTTGCGGTCATGTCGGTGAAGCGAAGCGGATAGTAGCCGTTGCCCGTCGCATGGCAGTGCGGGCATTCATAGGCGAAGAGCTCGCCCCTCATGAGCTTTTCCGCCGCTTCGGGATATTTCTCTGCGACGAGATTCTCCCAGAGCGTGAAGGTGATCGTGCCGCCGCACTTCGGACATGCGGCTTCCTCGTCGTGATGGTCGGCCACGGCGCAACTCCTTAGACTAAACAACCTCGCCACTGAAGTGGGAGGGTTTCGATACAGTCGAGGCTTTTCGCCTCGGGGTTGCCCCCGATTTGCTGTCACTCCGACC
>ENA-UERX01001222-UERX01001222.1-human-gut-metagenome-genome-assembly--contig:-NODE-1222-length-16594-cov-7.617243_pt1 | contig 16594 bp, 7 predicted proteins | sample MGYA00242992_ERZ507993 | MGnify/ENA primary metagenome ERZ507993 (study PRJEB26167, sample SAMN06115487) | human gut metagenome | host: Homo sapiens | place: China:Chongqing | collected 2015-04-10... | reverse complement strand
CCCGGCTGGTGAACTCCGGGAAACGGTTGGTGGCTTTCAGGCGGTGGAGCGCCATCTCCCACTTGCCATGATAAACAAGGTCGTTCCACTCCGGGATCAGGTTGTTCAGCGGGCAGCCGGAGGCCATGCCGCCGATCATCATACCCGCCTGGCAGAACGGCACGCCGCAGTCCATGCAGCGAGCAGCCTGGGTCTGTTGCTCCTCCCGGGAGAGCCAGATGTGAAATTCGTTAAAGTTTTCCATGCGCTCCAGCGGCGGGATGTCCGCACTGGTCTTGCGCTTGTAATCCATAAATCCTGTGATCTTGCCCATGTGGTTTCCCCTCCTTACTTCTTCTGCACGGCATAGAATGCCTCGATCTGTGCCTGATCTCCGTCCAGACCGCGCTCTTCCATTGAGGCGATCACCCGGAGCATCCGGTCATAATCGTAGGGGAGAACTTTCTTGAACTTGGGCAGGAACTCGCTGAAGTTGTCCAGGATCTCTTTGCCGCGGGGGGAGCCGGTCTCTTCCACATGCTCCCGGATCAGCTCTTTCAGGGTGGCAACATCGTACTTGTGCTCCACAGGCTCCAGGCTGACGGTCTCCTTGTTGACCCGCTGGTAGAAATCCCAGTTCTCATCCAGCACATAGGCGATGCCGCCGGTCATGCCGGCTGCAAAGTTTTTGCCGGTCTGGCCCAGCACCACCACGGTGCCGCCGGTCATGTACTCACAGCCGTGGTCGCCCACGCCCTCCACAACGGCGGTAGCACCCGAGTTGCGGACGCAGAAGCGCTCACCGGCCACACCGGAGACGAACACCTTACCGGAGGTGGCACCGTAGAGGGCCACGTTGCCGGTGATGATGTTCTCCTCGGGCTTGTAGGTCACGTTTTCCGGCGGGCGGACAATGATCTTGCCGCCGGAAAGGCCTTTGCCCATGTAGTCATTGCAGTCGCCGGTCAGCCGCAGGGTCAGGCCCTTGGGAATGAACGCGCCAAAGCTCTGGCCGCCGGCTCCGTTGCAACGGACGGTGTACACATCGTCCGGCAGGTCACTGCCGTATTTGCGGGTGATCTCGCTGCCAAAGATGGCACCAAAAGCGCGGTCGGTGTTGCTGACATTGAGGGCCACGCTCTGGGGGTTCTTGCTGTTCAGCTTGAACTTCTTCATCAGCACTTTCATGTCAAGGGTATCTTCCAGATGGAAGTCGTAGGTGTCCTCCTTGACAAAGTGGACGTTGCTGTTGACGATGGCCGGATTGTGCAGGATGCAGTCCAGGTTCATCTTGGAGGCACGGCTGCCCGGGGCGCTGGGTTTGACATGGAGCAGGTCGGTGCGGCCCACCAGTTCGTCGATGGTACGGACGCCCAGCTTGGCCATATACTCCCGCAGCTCCTGCGCCACAAAGGTCAGGTAGTGGATGATATACTCCGGTTTGCCTTTGAAATTCTTGCGCAGCTCGGGATTCTGGGTGCAGATGCCCATGGGGCAGGTGTCCAGATTGCAGACACGCATCATCACGCAGCCCTCGCACATCAGCAGGGAGGTACCAAAGCCGAATTCCTCAGCGCCCAGCATACAGCTGATGGCTACATCACGGCCGGAGAGCAGTTTGGAATCGCTCTCAATGCGGACGCGGGTGCGCAGGCCGTTCAAAATCAGGGTCTGGTGGGTCTCGGCGATGCCCAGCTCCCAGGGCAGGCCCGCGTTCTTGATGGAGGTACGGGGTGCCGCGCCGGTGCCGCCGTCGTAGCCGGAGACCAGAATGACCTGTGCGCCGCCCTTGGCAACGCCGGCGGCAATGGTGCCAACACCTGCCTCGCTGACCAGCTTGACGTTGATGTTGGCGTGGCGGTTGGCGTTCTTCAGGTCATAGATGAGCTCGGCCAGATCCTCGATGGAGTAGATGTCGTGGTGGGGCGGGGGAGAGATGAGGCCCACGCCGGTGGTGCTGTGGCGGGTCTTGGCGATCCAGGGGTACACCTTGGCACCGGGCAGGTTGCCGCCCTCGCCGGGCTTTGCACCCTGTGCCAGCTTGATCTGGATCTCTTCCGCGGAGACCAGATACTTGCTGGTGACGCCGAAACGGGCGGAAGCCACCTGCTTGATCTTGGAATTGCTCTCGCTGTGGTAGCGCTTTTCCGGCTCGCCGCCCTCGCCGGTGTTGCTCCGGCCGCCCAGACGATTCAGAGCGATGGCAATGGTCTCATGGGCTTCGCTGCTCAGGGCGCCGTAGCTCATGGCAGCGGCCTTGAACCGCTTGACGATGGACTCCACCGGTTCCACCTCTTCCAGCGGGATGCCGCCGTTGGGGTCAAAGTTGAAGTCCAGCAGGCTGCGCAGGTGCACGCCCTCTTTGCCCATGCTGTCCACAGCACTGGTAAACTGCTTGAACGTGCCGTAATCGTTGGTCCAGCAGGCTTTCTGGAACAGGTGGATGGTCTGGGGATTGAACAGATGCTCTTCTTTGCCGCTGCGGAACTTGTGGGCACCGCCGTCCTCCAGCTCCATGTTGATGTCCAGGCCCAGCGGGTCGAACGCGGCGTTGTGCTGGGCCTCCACATCGGCCTGAATGTCTTCCAGCTCGATGCCGCCCACACGGCTCACCGTGCCGGTGAAGTATTTGTCGATGACCTCTTTCGAGATGCCCACTGCCTCAAAGATCTGGCTGCTCTGGTAGCTCTGGATGGTGGAAATGCCCATCTTGGAGGCGATCTTGACGATGCCGTTCAGGATGGCCTTGTTGTAGTCATCCACGGCAGCGTAGTAGTCTTTGTCCAGCAGGCCCTCGTCGATGAGCTGGCCGATGGTCTCGTGGGCCAGGTAGGGGTTGACGGCGCAGGCACCGTAACCCAGCAGGGTGGCAAAATGGTGCACCTCGTGGGGCTCGGCGCTCTCGAGGATCAGGGCCAGTGCCGTGCTCTTCTTGGTGCGGATGAGGTACTGAGACACGGCCGAGACCGCCAGCAGGCTGGGGATGGCCACATGGTACTCATCAATGTCGCGATCCGAGAGGATGATGATATTGGCACCATCCTTGTAGGCGCGGTCCACTTCCAGGAAGACCCGGTCAATGGCCTTTTCCAGACTGGTGTTCTTGTAGTAGTTGATGGACACCGTGGCCACCTTGAAGCCCGGCACGTTCATGTACTTGATCTTGAGCAGGTCGGTGCTGGTCAGGATGGGGTTGTGCACCTTGAGCACCTTGCAGTTCTCGGGCTTGTCCTCCAGCAGGTTGCCGTGGGCACCGATGTACACGCTGGTGGAGGTGACCACCTTTTCGCGGATGGCGTCGATGGGCGGGTTGGTGACCTGGGCGAACCGCTGCTTGAAGTAGCTGAACAGCGGCGGATGCTGGCTGCTGAGCACGGCCAGCGGGGTATCGGTGCCCATGGCACCGGAGGGCTCCGCGCCGGTGCGGGCCATGGGCAGGATGAGGGTGTTCACGTCCTCGTACTTGTAGCCGAACACCTTCTGCAGGCGGGTGAGCTGGTCGCCGGTGTAGCCCTCCACCTTCACATTGGGGATGCGCAGCTTGGCCAGCTCCACCAGATTGCGGTCGATCCATTCGCCGTAGGGCTCGCGGCTGGCGTAGAACTCTTTCAGCTTCTCGTCATCCACCACTTCGCCCTTGACGGTGTCCACCAGCAGCATTTTGCCGGGGCGCAGGCGGTCCTTGACGAGGATGTTCTCCGGGGCGCATTCCAGCACGCCCACCTCGGAGGACAGGATCATGCGGCCGTCCTTGGTGATGTAATAGCGGCTGGGGCGCAGGCCGTTGCGGTCCAGCACCGCGCCCATGACGTCGCCGTCCGAGAAGAGGATGGCGGCGGGGCCGTCCCACGGCTCCAGCATGGTGGCGTAATACTGGTAGAAGTCCCGCTTTTTGGGGCTGATGTTCTTGTTGTTCTCCCACGGCTCCGGGATGGTGATCATCACGGCCAGGGGCAGGTCCATACCGTTCATCACCATGAATTCCAGCGCGTTGTCCAGCATGGCGGAGTCCGAGCCGGAGGTGTTGATGATGGGCAGGATCTTGTTCATGTCGTCCTGCAGGATGGGGCTGGAGATGCTCTCCTCCCGGGCCAGCATGGCGTCCGTGTTGCCCTTGATGGTGTTGATCTCGCCGTTGTGCAGGATGAACCGGTTGGGGTGTGCACGCATCCAGCTGGGGTTGGTGTTGGTGGAGAAGCGGCTGTGCACCATGCCGATGGCGGACTCGTAGTCGGGGTCCTGCAGGTCGGCGTAGAACCGGCGCAGGTCGTGCACCAGGAACATGCCCTTGTAGACGATGGTGCGGCTGGACAGGCTGGGCACATAGGTGCCGTTGCTGGCCTGCTCGAACACGCGGCGCACCACATACAGTTTGCGGTCAAAGTCGATGCCCTTGCTCACCTTGGCGGGCTTTTTGATGAAGCACTGCCAGATGGAGGGCATGCAGTCGCGGGCTTTCTGGCCCACGGCGTCCGGGTCCACGGGCACCTTGCGCCAGGCCAGGAACTCCAGCCCCTCCTTGCGGGTGACCACCTCGAACAGCTTCATGGCCTGGGCGCGCATGTGCTCGTTCTGGGGGAAGAAGAACATGCCCACGCCGTATTCCCGCTCGTTGCCAAGGCGGATGTTGCATTCATCGGCCACCTTGGAGAAAAATTTATGGCTGATCTGCAGCAGAATGCCCACGCCGTCACCGGTCTTGCCCTCGGCGTCCTTCCCGGCGCGGTGCTCCAGCCGCTCCACGATGCGCAAAGCGTCGTCCACGGTCTGGTGGCTCTTGCGGCCCTTGATGTCCACCACAGCGCCGATGCCGCAGGCATCGTGCTCAAACTGTGGATCGTACAGGCCAAGGGTGTGCGTTTGCTCTGTAAAGTTTTGCATAGTCTTTCCCATCCTTTTGACACTCCAGATTGTGCTCTGCCGGGCGCGGCACCCTCCGCACCCCGGAAAACGAAAAAAGCGCCCCGCAAGGGCAGACGATGCCCCTGCGGAACGCCTTTGTTCCGATAGCTTTATTATACCCTGCACTGAAAAATGTTCAAGTGACAGCTGCGCCAAATATAACAACCGCTTTGCACCGCTTCTTGTGCGAAACGCCGCGAACCCCCGCAGCTGTGCGCGCACACAACCAAAACCGCCGCACCCGGCGGCCTTTTGCAAGGCACAGGATGCGGCGGTTCTTATGCGTCCGTGCGGAGATTCCTGCGGTTCAGGGGTGCTCAGTGCTTGGGGGAATACTGTTTGCGGGTGAAGAACCATCCGCAGGCCAGCAGCAGGGAGCCCAGGCTTGCCAGCACACCGGCCATCCAGCTGGTGGTGCCGGTCTGGGGCAGGGCGGCGGCGTCCGGGGTGGCGTCCTGCACGGCGGGGTTCTGGGGGTTCTCCGGGGTCACAGGGGTCTCACCGCTCGGGGTCTCGTCCTGCACCGGGGGCGTATCCGGTTTTTCGGGGTCCACGGGGATATCCGGATCAACGGGCGGCACGGGATCCGGGTCCGGCGTGGGTTCCGGATCGGGCACGGTGGCCGTGTTGACGAAGTTGATGGACAGGGTCTTGCCGCCGAGGATGGAGCCGAGCCAGCTGTCTGTGCTCACCTTGCTGGTAGCGCCGGTAGCGGGGTTGGTCACCTCGGTGCCCTCCAGCTCCTTGTAGGACTCCTCATCGCAGATGACGTAGATCTCCGGGTCGGTGTCGTAGCCGTCGGGGGCGATGGCTTCCTGCAGGTAGTACACCACGTTTTCCAGCAGGGCATAGTCGATGTTCAACTTGCCGTTGGTGGTGGTGACGGTGTAGGTCAGCTTGTCCTTGGTGGGGTCGTACTTGACCCAGCAGTAGAAGCCGTCCTTCTCCAGCACCTGTTCGCCATCCTCATTGGTGGTGTAGGTGGGCTCCACATAGGTGCAGTACATGGGGTTCTTTTCACCGGTTTTCTTGTCGGTCTCGTACTTCCACAGGTAGAAGCTGGTCTGGCCCTCGCCCTCGTCGTCACCGATGATCTCGCCGGTGTCCTTGTCGGTCTTGGTCAGGTCCAGGGTGCCGTCTGCCTGATGCAGCACCATGGAGGCGTACCAGTTCCATGCGGTGTTCTGGTAGTCGTTGCCTGCGTTCTGGAAGTCGATGTTGGTGGCCATGGCGAATGCAGCCCAGGTGGCTTCGTCCTCGGTCAGGCCGCTGGCCAGCAGGGTGTTGAAGTAGGCGTTGGCTTTGTCCCATGCACCGGGGGTCTCGTTCAGTTTGTCGGCCATGTAATCGCCGATGGTTTCCTGAGTGCCGTCGGCAGCCCACTGGCCGTGGCTGTGGTTGTGGTCAACATTGCCGCCTGCCTCAGAATCCACAGTATCCTGATTGCCGACCTTGAAGCTGAGGACGTTCTTGTAGAAGTTGTCGTAAAGGGTGGAGGGGTCCATCTTAACAGTGTTGTTTCCGGTATTGGGGTTGTCTGGCATACCCTTTCCGGAACGGCTCAACTCCTTCAGAGCCTTGGAATCATTTTTCAGCAGTTCACTTACGCTGTCGTACTTGGTGCCGTTCGGCTTCTTATAGTAGTCCAGAATGTAGTCGTCGTAGGTCTTGTAACCCTTTTCTTCCATGTACGGCTTCAGTGCCTTCCGGACATCCGAGGTCATCAGAGCATCGCTGGAGTGGGTAAAGGGGCCAACGTAATAGTCCTTTTCAACCTTCTTGCCGTTTTTGGTCTTTTTGTAGGCAAGGGTGGAAGTGTTTTTGTCGTTGATCAGAACGGTCTTTCCATCCTCAGTGGTCTGAACATCACTCTTGCTGAAGCCGCCGTAGTAATGATCGCCGGATTTTACATAATATTTACCGTTGATCAGTTCCACCTCGGTACCAGCAGGCACATCGGTTCTAGTGATTTGAGTGGTCAGGTTGCCCTCCGAATCAAGGAACTGGTTCTGATACTGATCGTCGCCGTATTTCTTCAGCGCAGCATCCACCAGGTCCTCCATGCAGCCGGACGCAGCGTTTTTATCGTACTTCAGCTCAAGGTTCGTATTGCCAGCATATTCCTTCGGCAGCTCCTGTCCGTCAAAGCCGGTGACGCCAGTTTTGTCGGTATTGCTCACGTCAGGGGTGGCAACAGTCAGGCTGTTGTCCTTGTACACATAAGTGTGCTTGGAACCGTTGGACAGAGACACATCAAACGCCGTGACGCAGCCGGGCTCTTCGTAATGGCGTGCTTCGCCGGTGCTGGGATCGTAAATGAACTGCGCGCCGTTCGGGAGGGTGCAGGTGAACGTCATCCCGTAGTAAAGATAGTTATCGTACTTCTCTTTGGCTTCATCGGTCTGCAGGTACTCTTCCACGGCCTGCTTGCCGTAGGCGTTGACGACTTCCTGCACCTTGCTCAGCTCAATGGTCTGGTCGCCCTCGGCGTCCTCTTTGATGTTGAAGGTGATCTTGAAATGACCGCTCTTCGGGTCATAGGCACAGCTGTAATCGGTGTCATCCTCTTTGGGGGTCTCTTCGGGCTTTTCCTCCGGGGTCTCCTCAGAGCCGGAACCTTCCTCGCCCTTTTCCTCCGGGGTCCCCTCAGAGCCGGAACCTTCCTCGCCCTTTTCCTCCGTGTCGCCGGTGTCCGTATCGCCGGTGCCGGGGGTCTCCTCGCCGGTCTCGCCCTTATCTTCGGTGTCGTCCTTGTCCTCGCCCTTGATGTGGTCGATGTTATCCTTGGCGGTGCCGGGCAGGGTCTCGACGGTCTCGGACTGTTCCGGGCGCTCGATGGTGGGTTTATCGTCGGAAGAGGTGTTGTTGTCGCCTTCGCCCTCGCCGTCGGTGGGCTGGTCGGTGTTGTCGCCGGTAGAAGCGGCAGGCTGGTCCTTCTCGGCAGGGGTCTCCTCCTTCTGCGCCGGGGTCTTGCTCTCGGCGGTCGGGGCGGGGGTTTCGGTATTGTCAGCCAGCGGGACAATGGTCACCTGCAGGCCGGAGCCATCCGTGTCGGACAGGGCTTCGGCTGCGGAGGCACCGCACATGCCAACCGAGCTGCTGAGCACCGAAAGGGCCAGCGTCATCGCAACGATCTGCTTCTTCTTGGACTTTTTTCTCATAATCGTCCTCCTCACTTCACTAGAGACTGTGTTCCTCGCACAACTTTTCAGAAACCTATAGCACAAAATAGACGCCCGCTGGGCAGTCCTTATAATCCTATATTATATACGTTTTCCAAAAATTTCAAGGGGGTAAATTGCACGAAAAAAAGCCTGCACGGAAATTTCGGCTGATTGACGGACAGACCGGCCCCAAAATGGCAAAATTGCACGAAAAAATGAACGATTTTCGCAGTTTTTGAATTGCACATTTGTTGCGGACGGGAACGTTTTTGTTGCACTTCAAATACAAAAAAGCGGACAAATGACCCGCCGCAGTTTCCCACCCCGGAACTATGGGGAGCACCGGGGCCGCCGCCCGTTCTGCCCGCAGAAGCCGTTTTGCCTGCCGCAGCAACGGCGCTCCCCTCCGGCAAAAAACAAACCCGGCAAGGCCGCAGCCCTGCCGGATTTGCAGATTTAAAACGATCCTTCCGTGCTCACTTGGTCCCCTGCTCCGGGTCGGCGGCAGGGTCCCCGCCGTCTGCGGGAGTCTCCGGGTCAGCCGGGGTCGTGGTGGGTTCGGTGGCTGCCGGTTCCTCGGGCGGGGTGGTGATCTCCACGCTGGGGTCCGCCGCGATATACACGGTGATCACCGTGCCCACGTCCACCTGTGCGCCTGCCGGTTCACTGGCCGACACCACGCATCCGGCGGCATAGGAGCCGTCGTTCACCACCATAAAGCAGCTGGCCAGCAGGCCGCGGCTCTGCAGCACCTCTACGGCGGCGGCCTGTGTAAAGCCGACGATGGTGGGCATTTCCACCTTCTGCGGGCCCTTGCTGACCACCAGACGAATGGTCTCCCCTGCCTTGAGCACCGTGTCCGCCGCCGGTTCCTGGGTCATGATCTGCCCGGCCGGGACGGTGTCGCTGTACTCCTCGGTGACGTAGAACAGGTACATGCCGGTGTACTCCCGGTTGTTCTGCACCTGGGCGTAATCCATGCCGATGAAGCTGGGCACCAGATTCTGGGGTTCCAGCACCTCGCTGCTGGCCGGTTCCGGCTCCACCGATCCCGACGACGCCGAGGGCAGGCTGTGGCTCACCATGGTCCACACCATGAGCACCAGCAGAATGGCCAGCAGGATCAGGATGCCCGCCAGCAGGCCCTTGACGCTGAGCAGATGGGCCTTTTCTTCCGGTTGGCCCACCGGGGTCTCGGGCTTCATGGTGCGGCCCAGCTCCTCGGTGTACTCTTTGGAGGAGAGCGCCTGCACCAGCTGCGGCACGGTCTGGATGCGCTCCATGGGCTTGAGCCGCAGGCCCATCTGCAGCACGTCCGACACATAGCCCGGCACGGCGCTGTTCACGGTGCGGGCGCGGGGGTTGGAGTCCGACACCATGCGCTGGGCGGCCGGCACCGGGGCCTGCCCGCACACCATGCGGTAGAACACCGCTGCAAGGCCGTATTCGTCGGTATAGCGGCCCTCAAACTCCGCCGTGGAATACTGCTCCGGGGCCGAATACCCCTCGTACAGCTGCTCGCGCAGGCCGCTTCCGGCGGTGCGCAGGCCCACCGTGGCGTAACCCGCCAGACGGCACCGGCCGTCGGCCATCACCCGGAGGTTCTCCGGGCAGATGCCCCGGTGCACCAGCCCGATCTTGTGCATGGCGGCCACGCCCTCAAACACCGGCTGCAGCATGGCACAGGCGTTGTCCGGGCGCAGCGGCGCGCCCTGCGCTTCCAGCCACTGGTCCAGCGGGGTGCCGCTCAGGTTCTCCATCACCGCATACACGGTGTTGTTGGCCTCTACCACGTCCAGCACGGCTTCCAGCCCGGTGGCCGGGGTGATGCGCTCCAGCGCCCGGTACAGGTCGGCAAAGTCCATGCGGGTGGTCTTGAACAGCACCTCGCTGCCGGTCTTGGGCTGCAGGATGCAGTCCGCGCCCCGCTCGACAGACAGGGTCACCGGCAGATATTCCTTAATGGTCACCCGGAAGCCGCCCAGGTTCTCCACGCCCCGGTACAGGATGCCCTCCCCGTCCAGGCTCAGCATCTCGCCCACGGTGTAGCGCCCGGCCAGCACCGTGCCCACGGGCAGGCAGCCGGCGGGGTTGCGCCCCGCAAACACCTTGCCGCAGTGCACACAGCTGTCGGCGGCGGGGGGCAGCTCCCCCATGCAGTACGGACACAGGCGTTTTTGCTCCATTCTTCTCTCCCCTTCTTGTGCTCTGATATATTATTTATTGTATCATAGCCCGTCTGGCCGCGCAAGATATCCGTTTTTCGGTCCTGCACGCAAAAAGGCACCCCGCCTGCCGTTTCCGGTAAGCGGGGTGCCTGTGATTTACGGTTCAGCTCACGCTGTACGCCGCACCGGGGCGATTAGCCCTCGATGTAGCCGTACTGCAGGTACCAGTAGCCGTAGGGGCTGTGCCAGGTGCCCTTCAGAGTGGGGCTCTGCAGCCAGTAGTCGTTGTAGTAAGCGATCGGCAGGCAGCCCATATCCTCCATCAGGATGTCCTCAGCCTTGTGCAGCTGTGCAAAGTGCTCAGCAGAATCAGCAACGCGGGAAGCATCAATCGCAGCATCGAAGTCGGGGTTGGAGTACTTGCCATCGTTGTTGCCGTTGCCGGAGCAGAACAGATCCAGCATGTTGGAGGGATCGTTGTAGTCCATGACCCAGCCGTTACGGGCGACGTCGTACTCGCCTGCACGGCGAGCGGGGGTGAAGGAGGACCACTCCATCTTGTTGATGGTCAGGGTGATGCCCAGATCGCCCCAAGCCTGCTGCAGGTACTCTGCCAGAGGCACATGGTAGCCAGCGTCGTTGGTGCTGTACTCGATGGTGGGGTAGCCCTCGCCATTGGGGTAGCCAGCCTCTTCCAGCAGCTTCTTAGCCTCGGCCAGGTTTGCCTCGTAGTCAGCAGAGATGTAGGGAGCATTGCCGTTGTCGTGGAAGTAACCGCTCTCGTCCACGATGCCAGGGCCAACGATGCTGTCGGCGGTGGTGTAGGTGCCCTGCATGATGGTGTTGGCAACGTAGTCACGGTCGATGGCCAGGCTCAGAGCCTTGCGGACCTTGGCATCCTTGAAGGCATCACGCTGCAGGTTCAGGCTGACGTAGTAGGTGCCCAGGATGGTGTCAACATAGAAGTCGCCGCCGTCCTCTGCCTTGGTCAGGCTGGGGATCTCATCGGTGGGCACGTCCTTGATCAGGACAGCCTCACCGCTGTTGTAAGCTGCATAGGAAGCGGAAGAGTCCTCCAGCAGCAGCAGGGTGATGGTGTCAGAGACGATCTTGGAGCTGTCCCAGCCGCCAACGTAGTTGGGGTTCTTGGTCAGCACGATGCGCTCGGAGGGGGTCCAGTCGGTGATCATGTAGGGGCCGTTGGACACGAAGGTGTCGGGAGAGGTGCACCATGCATCGCCGTTGGCCTCAACAGTTGCCTGCTGGACAGGGCTCATGGTTGCAAAGGCAGCCATCTTGTCAAAGTAAGAGCAGGGGTAGGACAGCACGATGGTCAGGGTCTTGCCGTCATCGCTTGCCTTCACGTTCAGAGCATCGGGGTTGGGCTCCGCGGTGGGGTTGCCGTCTGCATCGGGGAAGCCGGCAGCTTCTTCAAAGCCGTCGATCATGCCCAGGCAGGTCTCTGCATAGGGAGCAGCGGTATTGGGGTCAACCATACGCTTGAAGCTGTACTCGAAGTCCTTGGCGTTCAGGTCGGTGCCATCGCTCCACTTCAGGCCGTCACGCATGGTGAAGGTCCAGGTCAGGCCGTCCTCGCTGGTTTCCCAGCTCTCAGCCTGGCCGCCGACGACCTCGTTGTTCTCGTTGATCAGCAGCAGGGGCTCAAAGATGGTGATGATGGTGTTAGCGCCATCAATTGCGCTGTTCAGAGCGGGGTCCAGAGTCTCGGGGTTAGAACCATACTGGACGGTGAAGCCAGCGGTGTTGACACTGCCGGTAGAAGAACCAGCAGCAGAAGAAGCAGAACCGGAGGTTGCGGTAGAACCGGACTTGCTGCCGCCGCAGGCTGCCAGACCCAGAGCAGCGGCACCCACGCCAGCAACCTTGAGGAAACTACGACGAGAAATGCGTTTCATAATAATTATCCTTCCCTTAAATCAAATTGAGTGTGCCAGGTTCCCCCAGCCGCCTCTATATTCGATCCGGAGCACGGTCTGCCAAAACATCCTGTCCTCCGGAGGAACACGAATAGTATAATGCGTTCGCGCTTTGGTTACAAGCCCAAACGCGAGACTGTAACCATTTCGTTACTACATTTCAGTCGAAAGATGAACTGTATTCATCTTTTAGAAGAATGAAGTGTTTTTACTTCACCTTGTCCAGATGGTGGCAGGCAGCCCAGTGGCCGCTGGTCACTTCCTTGAACTCCGGCACCTCGGCGGCGCACCGCTCGTCTGCGTAGGGGCAGCGGGTGCGGAAGCGGCAGCCGGACGGCGGGTTCAGGGGGCTGGGCACATCGCCCTGCAGCACGATACGCTTGGACTGACGTGCGGTGATGGGGTCTGCCACCGGGATGGCAGAGATCAGGCTGCGGGTGTAGGGGTGGATGCTGTGGGCGATCAGCTCAAAGCTGTCGGCCAGCTCCACCAGCTTGCCCAGATACATAACGCCGATGCGGTTGGAGATGTGCTTGACAACGCTCAGGTCGTGGGCGATGAACAGGTAGGTCAGCCCCATCTCCTGCTGCAGGTCCTCAAACATGTTGACGACCTGCGCCTGGATCGAAACGTCCAGCGCGGAGACCGGCTCGTCGCAGACGATGAACTCGGGGTCCACAGCCAGGGCGCGGGCGATGCCGACGCGCTGGCGCTGACCGCCGGAGAACTCGTGCGGGTAGCGGTTGGCGTGCTCACTGTTCAGGCCGACGCGCTCGAGCAGGGAGATGATCTTGTCATGGCGCTCCTTGGCGTTGGCGCACAGGTGGTGGATGTCGATGCCCTCGCCGACGATGTCGCCGATGGTCATACGGGGGTCCAGGCTTGCGTAGGGGTCCTGGAACACGATCTGCATCCGGCGGCGGTAGGGCAGCATATCAACGGCGATCTTTTCCTTTTTGTCAAACAGGACCTTGCCGTCGTAGATGATGGTGCCGTCGGTAGGCTCATACAGGCGCAGCAGGGTGCGGCCCGTCGTGGTCTTGCCGCAGCCGGACTCACCGACCAGGCCCAGCGTCTCGCCCTTGCGGATGGCAAAGCTCACGTCGTCCACGGCCTGAACGTACTGCTTGTTCTTGCCCATGCCGCCGGCGGGGAAATACTGCTGCAGATGCTTTACTTCAACGAGATTCTCGCTCATCAGGCTTTGCCCCCCTTCTCAAATTCTTCCTTCTGGCGCAGCCAGCAATAGGTGTAGTGGGTGTCGCTCAATTCGGTTCTGGGCGGCATCTTGTTCAGGCAGACCTTCATGCAGCTCTTGCAGCGCGGCGCAAACGGGCAGCCTGCGGGCGGGTTCAGCAGGTCAACGGGCTGACCCTCGATGGGCACCAGACGCTCCTTCTCCTCGGCGTTCAGCTTCGGGATGGAGTTGATCAGGCCCTTCGTGTACTCATGCTGGGGGTTGTAGAAAATTTCGTCCGTCGTGCCGTACTCGACGATGTGACCGGCGTACATGACGGCGATTTTCTCGCACATCTGGGCCACAACGCCCAGGTCATGGGTGATCATGATGATGGACATGCCCAGCTTGTGGCGCAGGTCGTTCATCAGCTCCAGGATCTGGGCCTGGATCGTCACGTCCAGCGCGGTGGTCGGCTCGTCGGCGATCAGCAGCTTCGGCTCACAGGCCAGCGCAATGGCGATCATGACGCGCTGGCGCATACCGCCGGACAGCTCGTGCGGGTACTGCTTCAGGCGGCGGTCCGGCTCGTTGATGCCGACCAGCTCCAGCAGCTCCTTAGCGCGGGCCCAGGCTTCCTGCTTGGTCTTTTTGGTGTGCAGCAGGATGACCTCGACGATCTGGTTGCCGATGGTGTACACCGGGTTCAGGCTCGTCATGGGGTCCTGGAAGATGATGGAGACCTCGTTGCCGCGAATTTTGCGGAACTCCTTCTCGGTCATTTTGTCGATCTGGTGGCCGTTGAACCACACCGTGCCGCCGACCAGACGTCCGGGGTAGGCGGTCAGGCCCATGATGGAGTAGGCCGTGACAGACTTGCCGGAGCCGGACTCGCCGACGATGCCCAGCACGTCGCCCTGGTTCATGCTGAAGGACACGCCGTTCAGCGCCTTGACCTCGCCCGCGGGGGTGAAGAAGGACAGGCGTTCGTCCTTGATTTCAAGAATTTTTTCGCTCATGTTGCTCCTCCTTCCCTCTTTAGCTCTTGAGCTTCGGGTCAAACGCATCGCGCAGACCGTCGCCGAACAGGTTGAAAACCAGGATCATGATGCTGATCATCAGCGCGGGGGCGATCAGCAGCACCGGGTAGGTGTTCATGCCCTTGACAGCGTCAGTCGCCAGCGAGCCGAGGGACGGCATGGGGGCTGCAACGCCGAGGCCGAGGAAGCTCAGGTAGCTCTCGGTGAAAATGGAGGACGGGATCTGCAGGGTGGTGGTGACGATCAGGGTGCCCATGCAGTTCGTCAGCAGGTGCTTCTTGATGATGCGCCCGCCGGAGGCACCCAGCGCGCGGGCAGCGGTGACGTACTCGCTCTCCTTCAGCGTCAGGACCTGGGAGCGGACGATACGCGCCATGCCGACCCAGTACAGCAGGGCGAAGATAATGAAGATGGACACCATGTTGGGGCCGAGCTTCTGCATCCAGCCGAAGCCGGGCTTGGTGGCCAGGCCCTCCAGCGGTTCCTTGATGGCCATGGCCAGCAGGATGATGAGCAGGATGTCGGGGATGGTGTAGAGAATATCGGTAATACGCATCATGATGTTATCGATCCAGCCGCCCGCAAATGCGGAGATGGCGCCGTAGGTCGCGCCGATGAGCAGGACCAGCACAGAGGCCAGCAGGCCGACGGACAGGGAGACGCGGGTGCCCATCATGACACGCACGGCAAAGTCACGGCCCATACGGTCAGTGCCCAGAATGTGCGGGAATACGTTCTCGCCCTGGTCGATGAGCTTCTGCTCCGCGGCAGAATACTCAAACGGGGCCAGGTTGTTGCTGCCCTTGATCTGCTGCTCATAGCTGTAGGGCCAGAAGCTGGGCAGAACATAAGCCATGAAGGCGATCAGCAGGATGACGATCAGGCTGACCATGGCGATCTTGTTTTTGCGCAGACGGCGCATGCCGTCCTTCCAGAAGTTGACGCTCTCGCGCATGACGACAAGGCTTTTCTTCTCGTCGTTGGACGCGGGGGCAAAGTCCTCAACGTTGAGTTGCAGGCTCAACGGATTCTTTTTCAGATTTTCCATGTGTCTGCTCCTCCTTACTTCAGCTTGATGCGCGGGTCGATGATCTTATACAGGATGTCAACAACGACGTTCGCAACGATGACGAGGGTCGCCAGCAGGATCGTAGTGCCCATGATCATCATGTAGTCACGGTTCGTGATGGCGGACACGAAGTCGCGGCCCAGACCCGGGATGGAGAAGATCTTCTCCACGACGAAGGAACCGGTCATCAGACCTGCCAGCATGGGGCCGACATAAGTGATGACAGGCAGGATCGCGTTGCGCAGCGCGTGCTTGAAGAGGATCTTCACACTGGAAACACCCTTGGCGCGGGCGGTGCGCATGTAGTCCTGACCCATGACGTCCAGCAGGCTGGAGCGCATCAGGCGGGTGATGTAGGCGGTGGGATAAATCGCCAGCGCCGTCACGGGCATGATGTAGGCCGCCGGTTCATTCAGGCCGACGGTGGGCAGGAGCTTCAGGTTCATGCCGAAGGTGTACAAAAGCACGACGCTTGAGATAAAGCTCGGGATGGCGATGCCGCAGGTGGCAAACACGATGATCAGATTATCGGCCCACTTTCCTCGGTTATACGCAGACAGACAGCCCAGCGGAATGCCGACGCAGAGCGCGACGACCACAGCCAGACCGGCGGTGCGGGCCGAGACCGGCAGCTTGGAGAAGATGATCTGGTTGACGGTACGGCCGCGCTGTTTCAGGCTCAGGCCCATATCGCCATGGATCAGGCTGTTCATATAATTAAGGTACTGCACGCCGAGGGGCTTATCGAGGCCGTATTTTTCGGCCAGGGCCTGCTGGGCTGCTTTGCTGATGGACTTTTCCGCCACGAACGGGCCGCCGGGGACCAGGTTCATGATGAAAAAGGTAAGGGTCGCGACGATGAACACGCTGAAAATGCCCATTGCCACGCGCTTGACGATGTACTTCGCCATGGTTTTGTGCCACTCCGTTTCTTAATGGAATACAAATTGGGGTCGATTTCGGTTTATTCGTTTAACGCTCTGTACCGCGCGTACACGCTTGTGCGCAACGGGCGGACAGACTGGAGAATAAAAAAGCCGATGGCGGCTGCGATTGCAAACGCCATCGTTCGTAATCCGAAATCTACTCTATATTATAAAATGTTGCAAAGTATTTGTCAATTCTCTGTCGCGCTCCCGGCAACGACAAACAGCCGAA